>Ga0210394_10002135_pt1 | contig 28151 bp, 22 predicted proteins | sample IncBWC12MmetaG_FD_160121 | JGI IMG/M metagenome (GOLD analysis project Ga0210394, IMG submission 160121) | Forest soil microbial communities from Barre Woods Harvard Forest LTER site, Petersham, Massachusetts, United States - Inc-BW-C-12-M | ecosystem: Environmental > Terrestrial > Soil >...
TGCAATTTCGTGCGAGTGCTGAAATTCCGCGCAATCCACCTTGATCACCGCGCGCGGATCTCCAAACAGCACTTCCGCAGTAGCTTCGACGACGCGTGTTTTGCCCGCGCCCGTCGGCCCCAAGAACAGCAAATTCCCCACGGGCCGCCCCGGTGAATTCAATCCAGCGCGAAACACCTGGTACAAGTCCACTACCGCTTGCACCGCTTCGTCCTGCCCCACAATCTTCCGCCGCAGCCCGGCTTCAAAATCCCGAGATTCCACGCTGCGTTGGGTTGGGTCTAGTTGTAGTGCCTGCGCGCCCACGGTTTCGCTCCCTACCGGAACTTTCTGCCGCTTTCCGGATTGCGCGGTTCCGTGCGCTCGAATTGATCCAACTTCACATCGAGCGTTGACCGCAACAACCGTAATTGCGTGACCAGTTCACGGCTTGAATTAGCTCGATCTGCCAAAAGCAACATCGGCGGCGACAGATCGGCCAGGTCCAGGTTAAGGTTTCTCAACGAATGCATCAGGTTCTGCACATACGGCGACCGAATGTCGAATAACTCGATTCGTCCATTCACCTGCTCACGCAGGTGCGACCAATCCAGATCGAGAAACGGGTGATTCCGCGATACCTTGCGAACCACGTCGTCCGTTATTCGCGGCCGTTCGCCCAGTCGCGCTAGATGCAACTGCTGCACCTTGCCCTGCCGGCGCACGTTGTGCACCAGAAAGTAGGTGTTGCCTTTGCGCCGAACGAAAGCCACAACACCTCCTTTTCGGTCGGGGCAGCGTTAGCAACCGCACTGCACGACTACAAACTTTAGATGCTGTTAGGTAGTGTATGGGTGGTCCACTACAAGAGCAATGGTACGAACGGTTGGACTTCTCTGTGCTGTATCGTATCCGTCATTACTGGTTGCAGCGTCCGCGGCGGCCGCGCGCGCCTCCATTGCAGCTTCTGCGCTTCCCCAGGTTGCCGCGACGAGACCGTCTGGTTTCGATTAGACTGTCAGCAGAGGTGCGAAATGTCCTGGGATCCAGTGTATCGGCTCGTGAAACAAATTCCGCGCGGCCGGGTTACTACCTATGGGGAGCTCGCTAAAGCCCTGCGCCTTCGCGGAGGCGCTCGCGCCGTCGGCTATGCCATGGCGGCTACCCCGAACGGCCGCGGCATTCCCTGGCATCGCGTCATCGGCGCAGGCGGCAAAGTGACGATGCCCGAACCCCACGCCAGCCTGCAGCGCCGTCTGCTCGCCAGCGAAGGCGTGCCCATCGAAGGCACCCGAATCGACATGAAGCTCTATGCCTGGTCGCCAAAATCGCGCGCTAAATCCCGCAAAGCAAAACGCAAGCCGGCTCGTCGAGTCGCGCCGAAATCCCGAGTGTGATATAGAAGATAGCTCCACAAACACTGAGGACATTTTTCGTGCCGGAACCCATCATCGCCGTGGAAGGCCTGTTCAAAAGCTACAACTCCAACGGAGTCACCGTCGAAGCGGTCCGCGGCCTGAGCTTTGCCGTCCAGGAGGGTGAGGTTTTCGGCCTGCTCGGTCCCAACGGCGCGGGGAAGACGACCACCGTCGAAATCCTGGAAGGCATGCGCACCCCTGATCGCGGCACCGCTCGCGTCTGCGGCCTTGACCCCGAAAAAGCCGGCGCGGAGTTCAAGCAAAAAATCGGCGCGGTGCTGCAGTCCACTTCCCTGCCCGATAAACTTCGCGTCAAGGAAGCCCTCGATCTATTCGCCAACTTCTACACGAGCCGCGCGGACACCGAATCGCTGCTGAAGCGTTTCCAGCTCGAAGAAAAGCGCAACGCTTTCTACAGCCACCTTTCCGGCGGGCAAAAACAGCGCCTCGCTCTGGCCATGGCGCTCGTCAATAATCCGCAAGTGGTGTTTCTCGACGAACCCACGGCCGGCCTCGACCCGCAAGTCCGCCGCGAGATCTACGACATCATTGCGGAGCTGCGCAAAGACAAGAAGACGGTGCTGATTACGACCCATTACATCGAAGAAGCGGAGCGCCTCTGCGATCGCGTCGCCATCGTGGATTATGGCCGCATCATCAAGACCGGCTCGCCGCGCGAACTGAAACACTCCTCCGCCGGAACCACGCGCATTGAAGTCCGTCTGGCCCGCCCTCTCACCAACGGCGTTCTCAGCACCCTCGAAGGCGTCGCCGATTGCCGCGACTTCGACGGTACCTACGTGCTGCATTCAACGCTGCCGCCGCGCACCATCGTCGCGCTCGTGAAGCACCTCGAAGCGGAAAACAATGAACTGCAAAGCCTGGAAATGTTCTCGCCCTCTCTCGAAGACGTCTTCATCGAGCTGACTGGCCGCAGGCTAAGGGACTAATCATGGCGTCTCACGTCGTCGCGAATACCTGGACGCTCACGAAAATCCGCGTCCTGCTCGCCATGCGCAATCGTACTTTCTTGTTTTTCAGCCTATTCATGCCGCTCGGCTTCCTGTTCTTTTTTGTCATGGTTTTCAGCAAGGGCGATTCTCCCTGGACCGCCTTCATCCTCGGCTCCATTCTCACCATGACCGTGATGGGCAGCTTTTGGGGTCTCAGTGTCCAGCTCGTGACGTTCCGTGAAACAGGCATTCTTCGCCGGTTCCGCCTGGCGCCCGTGGGCGCCGGCCCCATGCTCGCTTCCAGCATTCTGGCGAATTACATCCTGGTAGTCCCCTCCGCGGCGATCGAAATTCTGGTGACCAAGTGGGTCCTGCATATGCAATCGTGGGGCAATCTGTGGGCTATGTTCCTGCTGATTACCGTCGGTTCGGCGGCGTTTTCCGCATTCGGTCTGATCGTCGCCAGCGTAACCAATACCATGCAGGAAACTCAGGTCATCAACCAAATCATCTGGACAGCTTTTTTGTTTCTTTCCGGCGCCACCGTACCGCTCGCCAGATTTCCTCATTGGATTCAGGGCGCTTCGCTCTTCATCCCCGCCACCTACCTGGCCACCGGTCTGCAGTTCGCCGCCACGAACCTCGCCACGCTCGGCGAGATCGCGACGGACTTCGCCGCACTCGCGCTCGGACTCGTGGTTGCTTTCGAAATTTCCCGCCAGCTTTTTCGCTGGGAGCCCGAAGCAAAAGTTCCTGGCCGCGCCAAACTCTGGGTGCTCGCCGCGCTAATTCCTTTCGTGGCCTTCGGCATCTATGAAAATGTCGCTGGCCATCGCCTGAACCGCGTCCGGCAGGATTTCCAGATGCTGGACAGCCGCGATGCGCCTGCCCCGCCCTCGGACGTGCATTAAAATCCGAACGTTCTCCGACTCCCCGCGCTATCGCACAAACCTAAATCCATCCCGCATGCTCGAACATCCAATCCACACGCCTTTGCCGGTCCGCGTAACGGCGTTTCCGCGGACGCGCAGAGCTTTTCGAAGGGCCGCTCCCTCCCGGCGTTTTCGGAACGCAGCGGGCCGCCTTACGTACAAAATTGATCGGCTCCTGCTCGCGCGAACGCTGGATTTCGGCGTGTCGCAAGAGTAAAACAGTTCGTGTCGTTCAGGCCGAACTCCGGTCCCCGGCCGGGAAAATTCCGTCGCACAGAATCTGGCAGTTCACAGGAGGCTCGTATGCAACGCACCGCCACAGCAGTCTGGAACGGCACTTTAAAAGACGGCAAAGGTAGCATCAGCACTCCGAGCGGTGCGCTGAGCAATGCGCCCTATTCCTTCCTCACGCGTTTTGAAAACGCCAAAGGCACGAACCCCGAGGAATTAATCGGCGCCGCCCACGCCGGCTGCTTCGCCATGGCTCTTTCCGCGCAACTCAGCACCATGAATTTCACTCCGGAAAGCATCAAGGTCAACGCCACCGTCTCGCTGGAAAAACTCGATGCCGGCTGGACCATCTCCAAAATCCATCTGGACCTCGCCGCGCGGGTTCCCGGAATTTCGCAGTCCGCGTTCGAATCTGCAGCCGCCAGCGCCAAAGCCAATTGCCCGGTATCGCGCCTCTTCAAAGCCGATATCACCCTCACGTCCGTTCTGGAGCAGGCTGCATGATTTTTCCGGTCGTCATCGGCCTCTGCATCATCGCGGCCATCCTCCTCGAAGCTTTCGAGACCATCATTCTGCCGCGCCGCGTCACGCGCCGCTTCCGCCTGACCCGCGCGTTCTATGTCTCATTGTGGATACCCACAAAGGCCGTCGCCCGCCTGATCCGATCCCCGAAAACACGCGAATCGTTCCTCAGCTTTTTCGGGCCTCTTTCTCTGCTGATTCTTTTCGCCCTCTGGGCCACCCTGCTGATCATCGGATTCGGGTTCTTGTATTACGGGAACACTCCACACGACCCCACGCGGCCTTCATTGGAAACCTGCTTCTATCTCAGCGGCACTACATTTTTCACGCTGGGCCTCGGCGACGTCACTCCCCACACTCCGGCCGAACGCGTGCTCGCGATTTTTGAAAGCGGCCTCGGTTTCGGTTTTCTCGCGCTCATCATCAGCTATCTGCCCGTCATCTATCAGGCGTTCTCGAAACGCGAAGTCACTATCGTTCTGCTCGACGCGCGCGCCGGCTCGCCGCCCACCGCGTCGGAACTGCTTCTTCGCCATGCCGGTCCTCATGGCCTAGACGCACTGCAGATCCTTTTCCGCGATTGGGAGCACTGGTCCGCCGAACTGCTGGAAAGTCACATCTCCTATCCCGTCGTCAGCTACTTCCGTTCGCAGCATACCAATGAATCGTGGCTGGCGGCTCTGGCCGCGATCCTCGATTCCACCGCTCTGCTCATCGCCACATCCGACAACCCTTGTTCGCGCCAAGCGCGACTCACGTTCGCCATTTGCCGCCACACCGTTGCTGATCTAGCGCAGGTTTTCTTCGCCAAGCCGCTTGCTGCAGCGCCCGACCGCTTGCCTCCCGAGCAATTTGCGCGCTTGTACGCCAGCCTTGCGCAAGCCGGCTATCAACTTCGCGACGACGAGGCTTCCCACAAAAAACTGAAAGAGCTGCGCGACATGTACGAACCGTATCTGCACGCTCTCGCGCTCTTCCTGTTCGTCGAGCTGCCACCCTGGATTCTGGCGAGTAATATCACGGAGAATTGGAAAACCTCCGCCTGGGGCCGAATTTCCGGCTTTTCCGGCCGCGGCCATGCCGCCCAGGACATTGAGGATCACTTCTAGCGTGCTTCCGAGAGATTCGCTGGCATCTTTCCCGCTCTTTGCGACTCTAATCATCCAGGCTGCCAAAATCATTATTCCTTTGAGGGAAATCTCATGACCGAACGACTGGAAAATCTCGAGCGCGTGATCCGCGGTGAGCTCCCGGCTCCGCCTATCGCGCAACTCATCGGATTCAAACTCGTCGCCGTGCAACGCGGCGAGGCCGTCGTCGATTTCGAATCCAGCGCGAAACACACCAACCCCATGGGCACGCTCCACGGCGGCGTCCTCTGCGATGTCGCCGACGCCGCGATGGGCATCGCCTTCGCTGCCACTCTGGAAGACGGCGAGTCCTTTACCACGCTCGAACTCAAAATCAATTTCCTGCGCCCGGTGTGGAGCGAAAAATTGCGCGCCGTCGGACGAGTCGTCAAACGCGGCAACACCGTCGGGCTGGTAGAATGTGACATCACCAACGCTGCCGGCGTTCTGGTCGCGCGCTCCTCATCCACGTGCATGGTCCTGCGCGGCGCACAAGCCACCGGGCGCTGAGCCTTCCGCCGCGAACCCGCCGCGACGCTGTCTGGTTTAGGGACGCGCGTCCCAGCAACGGACGCTCCGCACTCCATTCGAAAGCCCCCTAGGCCACAGCGCAGGAAAATTTCATCGCGCTGCTAACACAAAAATAACTTCCCACGTCTTACATCACGAACCGCACGGGTCCGTTCGCTTCGCGTAAATAAGGAGCCAAAATGGCCTCATTCCTGCAAGACGTCCGCTACGCCTGCCGCATGTTACTGAAGACTCCCGGCTTCACGCTGGTCGCGATTCTCACCTTGGCCCTCGGCATCGGCGCGAATATTGCCGCCTTCAGTATTGTTGACGGTGTCTTGCTCCGCCCGCTCCCCTTTCCGCAGTCCTCCCAGCTTGTGCGCGTATTCGACGATCTGCGTAACTCCAACACCAAGGACGTTGGCATGTCCGTCCCGCAATTTTGGGACTATCGCGATCGCGCCGGTATCTTTCAAGACATCGCCGTCATATGGCCGATTCCCGCAAACCTCACGGACGTGGAACGGCCCGAACGCATCGAAGTCCTGGCCACCAGCGCGAACTATTTCACGATGCTCGGTGTGCACCCGGCGATTGGCCGCGTCTTCACGCCGAAGGACGATGTCCCCGGCTTCCTCAACGCTGTCGTCCTAAGCGACGGTTTCTGGCACCGCCAATTTGGCGGCGATCCCAAGGCCATCGGCAAGAGTATTCGGCTGGATGGAGACCTTTACCAGATTTTCGGAGTCATGCCCCCCGGATTCCACCATCCAGGAAAAACTTTAGAAACGGAAGAAGACGCCTACATCGCCGCCGGCTACAACGCGTTGCCCTTTCCCACGCCACCGCTCCGTTCCGCTCGCATGCTTCCTGGCGCGATCGCGCGTCTCAAACCCGGTTTGAGCATCGCCGCAGCGCAGGCTCACCTGGAAGCGTTTGACGCCGGCTTGGCCCGGGACTACGCCACCGATTATCCCGCCGCCGCAGGCTGGCATCCTCGCCTCGTGTCCGTACAGCAGGACCTGACCGCCAACGTCCGCGCCGAGCTTTTCGTACTCTTCGCCGCGGTCGGGTTCGTTCTGCTGATCGCCTGCGTAAACCTCGCAAACCTTCTCCTCGCCCGCGCTTCTGGCCGCCACCGCGAAATTGCCATCCGCCTCGCTCTCGGCGCCGGACGCGGTCGCCTTATCGCACAGTTGCTCACCGAAAGCGTGTTGCTCGCGTTCGTTTCCGGATGCATCGCTCTGGTTACCGTAGTCGCACTGAAAAATGCCTTGCTGCATTTCGCGCCGGCGGATATCCCGCGGCTGAGCGAAGTGACCATCAGCCCAGGCGTGCTCTTCTTCGCGCTCCTGGTTTCGATTTTGACTGGGGTTATCTTTGGCCTTGCGCCCGCCTTGCAAGCCGCCAGCCTCAACCAAATCTCCAGCCTCAGAGAAGGTAGCCGTGGCTCCGGCGCAAGCAAGCGCCAGATGCGCGTTTCGAGCGCCTTGGTCGCTTGCGAAGTCGCCCTCTCGTTGATCCTGTTGATCGGCGCCGGCCTCTTCTTGCGTAGCTTCTGGCAAATCCTGCAAGTCCGTCCCGGCTTCAACCCACATCACGTGGTCACCGCACAGATGTGGCTCTCTTACCCGAATGATCCCAACCAAAATCGCTACTTCGCCACTCCAAAGCGCGCCGCCTTCATGCGTGAGGTTCTCCGGCGCGTCTCCGCTCTGCCAGGCGTCGAAGAAGCCTCCATCGGCGGCGGTGGCAGCCTGCCGCTGGTGCCTGCCCGGAACCAGGTTCCCTTCACGATCGAGGGCCGCCCCGCGGACTCGGAACGAACACCGGTAGGCGAGTTTGCGTCGGTCAGCCCCGGGCACTTCCACGCGCTGGAAATCCCTCTCCTGTCCGGCAGAAACTTCACCGATTCCGACGACGACCAGGGCCAGCAGGTTGCCGTTGTGGACGAAGCCTTCGCCCAGCAGTACTGGCCCGGCGACACCCCGATTGGCAAACGCATTAGGGCCGGTTCCTTGCGGTCTACGTCCCCTTGGTTGAATATTATCGGCGTCGTCGGCAACGTGAAGTCCGATTCGCTCGAGTCCCACGAGGTTCCGCATATCTACCTCTCGGATTTCCAATCCCCTTCCTACAGCTCCGTCATCTACGCTCGTACCGCCAGCGATCCCGGCACGATCGGGGACGCGATTCGTCGCGAAGTCCAGTCGGTTGATCCGGACGTGCCGGTCTACGCGGTGCGTACCATGGAAGAAGTGGTCGCCAGATCCATGGCGGAGCGCCGCTTCGCCCTGGAAATTCTAGGCTTCTTCGCCGTCATCGCGCTCCTGCTTGCCTCCGTCGGAATTTACGGCGTAATGGCCTACACCTTCAGCCAGCGCACTCATGAGATTGGGATTCGCATCGCGCTCGGCGCACAGCGACAGCACATTCTTCGCATGGCCCTGCGAGAAGGCATGGTCCTGGTGGCCCTCGGACTAGGGGCAGGCCTGTTCGGCGCGCTGCTGCTGACCCAGTTCCTGCGCTCCCTGCTCTTCGCCGTAAAGCCCACGGATCCGGCGACCTTCATCGCGATCGCCGCGCTGCTTACGGCCGTAGCGCTGCTGGCCTGCTACATTCCAGCCCACCGCGCCACCCGCGTAGATCCGTTAGTCGCTCTACGCGAAGACTAGTTTCCAATTTTTGTTTTTTTGCTATGGATCATCTTTTTGCCTTCATTTCCATTTTTGTTTTTGTTCTCACTATTATTGCTTTCGAAATTATCATCGCCTTTGTCTGCGTTCATCAGTAGTGCCTTTGCCCGCGCCTTTCTCTGCGCCCGCTGAGTCTCTGCGGTTCATCTTTCTCGCTGTCCCGCGTTTTTTTCTGGGTCCTCTGCGCTAAATCCTCATGTTTTTGACTTCTTCCCGCCCGTCCAAATTGGAGCATCACGCCTCGACACAAAAAACCCGCGACCGATTGACACCACGCCGCCCGTGCTCTACTCTGCCGTTGCACTCATTTTTCGCGGATTTTTCGCGTGCGGAGCAACCGATGCCCATTCCCAAGACTGAAAAGATTTGGCACGACGGCAAGTTCATCAATTGGGACGACGCCAAAATTCACGTCCTCTCCCACGTCGTCAGCTACGGCTCGGCCGTCTTCGAAGGCATTCGCTGCTACGAAACCCAGCAAGGTCCCGGAATTTTTCGCCTCAAAGAACACATGCAGCGCCTGCTGAATTCCGCTTACATCTACCGCATGGAGGTTTCCCACACCCTGGAAGATCTCTGCAACGCCAATCTGGAATTGCTGCGCGTGAATAAAATTGGCGCCTGCTACATTCGCCCGGTAGTTCTCCGCGGCTACGGCGAAGCGGGAGTGGATCCCGTCGGCTGTCCGATTGAGGTGTACATGGCCTGCTATCCCTGGGGAAAATATCTCGGCGAAGAAGGCCTGCGCAACGGCGTGGACGTTTGCGTCAGCTCCTGGAATCGTCCCGCGCCCAACACCCTGCCGCAAATGGCCAAGTGCGCCGCCAATTACATGAATTCGCAGCTCATCCGCATGGAAGCCCGCGCCAACGGCTACGTCGAAGGCATCGCCCTTGACACCAACGGTTACGTCAGCGAAGGCTCCGGCGAAAATATCTTCATCGTCTCCGGCGACACCGTAATCACTCCGCCGCTAGCCAATTCCGCGCTGCCGGGCATCACGCGCAATTCCATTATGACCATCTGCAAGGACCTGGGCATTCCCGTAGTCGAACAAATCATCCCGCGCGAAATGCTCTACATCGCCAGCGAAGTCTTCTTCTGTGGCACCGCCGTCGAAGTCACGCCGATCCGCTCCATAGATCGCGTAAAGATCGGCATCGGTTCCCGCGGCCCCATCACCAAGCGCATCCAGGACGAATTCTTCGCCCTGGCCGAGGGCAAGAAACCCGATCGCCATAACTGGCTCACCCCCGTCGGCGTCCCCGCCGCCGCCGTCCGCTAGTAGTCGTCGGCAAGGACTCGCCCAGTTGCGTGCTCCGCTTTTATCGTTGTAGGTCGTGGCTTCAGCCACAAGACAAAAAATGACCGCGCGAAGCACGATTCCTTTCGCGCTGCTTTTATCGCGAACTCTTGGGTTGTTCGCGTCCAACCGAGGATGGCACCGCGGAGCGCTGCAGTGGTTCAGTCTCCTTACGAATACGACCACTCTGCTTTTCGCGGTCGAACTCCAGGATAATCAATCTATCCATTCCCTGATGTAATATGACGCCAACAAACCGCGCCTTGAACGCCTTCCCCAACCGGGCAGGAGAACTGCTTTGATCGACTGGAAGAAATCACTGAAGGCTGTCCTGGTGGGCGGCCTTGCGGGCTCCGCAGTCGGACTCGGCGGTTTCTTTATCGCCGAGATCCCTGCGACCCACGCGATGGGCGCGGTCATGTTTCTGCTGGTGCCATTCACCGCTGGATTGGCCATCAACTTGGTTTCGCGCGATCTCGAAACGACAACTGCGGCAGTACTTTTGGCGACAATCGGCACGATGGCTCTGTTGATCGCGATGCACATGGAAACTCCGCTGTGTGCCTTGCTCGCATTTCCCTTGCTTCTCGTTGGCCTCGGACTCGGCGTAACTTTTGGTAACGCTTTGCGCGCGCTGCGAGCTAAGTTCAAAAGCAAAGATGCCACATTTACTTCGCTCGTCTTGCTTTCGCTGCCGCTCCTGATTCTCACCGGCCATCGCATCGAGTTGTCCACGCTCACTCATCCCCGCCGGGAAATCGTCTCCGATACCATTCGACTCTCCGCCGGCCCCAACCGCGTCTGGAATAACCTCCGATCCTTTGACAGCCTCGCAGGCGAGAAACCTCTGTTGATGTACATCGGCCTCCCCGTGCCGGTCCGCTGCGTGCTCCAAGGCAGCGGCCCAGGCGCCAAAAGGACCTGCTACTTCGACCACGGCTCCATCGAAGAAACCGTTATCGAATGGCTGCCGCCAAATCTCATGCGCCTCTCGATCGATCGCACCAACATGCCCGGACGCCACTGGCTCGGCTTCGAATACGCAACCTACACGCTGCAGCAAGACGGCAACGACACCATCCTGACGCGCACCACAACAATCATTTCGAATCTATACCCCGCATGGTACTGGCGGCCCTTCGAACGCTGGGGTATAAGCAGCGAACACAACTACATCTTCAGCGACCTGGCGCGCCGCGCGCCGCACTAGCGACCACCAACGCCCAACCGCTCGTCCAACTTTTGACCTATCCCCGTTAATTCAGTAGAATCGCGCGCGGCGCAATGAGCTTCGCGTGAAACGCATCGCGCCGCGCATTTCCTGGAGCGCTGCTTGTACAGCCTGACGCAAAAATTGCTCGCCGAATTCTTCGGCACCTTCGCCGTGGTTTTCTTCGCGGCTGGCGCGCTCTGCGCCGACCAGTATCTGCGCTCCTCCGGTCAAGGAAGCATCACCATCCTCGGCCTCGCGCTGGCGTACGGTCTCACCGTCGGCATCATGGTCACGTCGATCGGACACATCTCCGGCGGCCACTTGAATCCCGCCGTCACGGTCGGCTTCTGGGTCAGCCGGCGCCTGAGCACCATGCAAACTCTCCTCTACGCGGTCGCGCAACTTCTCGGCGCGGTCGCCGCCGCCTACGCGCTCGTCGTTATCATCCCGGATGCCAGCTGGCGCCCCGAAGCGCTCGGCTCCATCACTCCCGCGCTCGCACCCGATTTCACGCGCTTGCACGGCATGCTCCTGGAAGGCGTGATGACGTTTTTCCTGGTCTTTGTTTTCTTCGCCACCGGCGTTGACGCCAAGGGCGCAGTCAATAAAATAGCCGGTTTCGCCATCGGCCTAGCCGTCACCGTGGACGCGCTCTGCGGCCTTCCCTTCACCGGCGCAGCCGTCAACCCCGCCCGCGCCTTCGGCCCCGCCCTCGTCACGCGTAATCACTGGACCAACCACGGCGTCTACTGGGTCGGCCCTCTGCTGGGAGGCGTGCTGGCCGGCGTAGTCTACGACCGCATCTTCCTCCCCGACCAACCTCCGATTTAAATCACCACCCCGATCGCTGTCATCCTCAGAGGGGCCGTCACGCGGAGCGTTGCGAAGGATCTCTGTTCGATTGCCCAAAATCGCGAACGTAAATCGCAGTAGATACCATTGCTCCTCCTGGCGGTTATCTGTGTTCACGAGTGTGGTCTTTGACTTTCTCCTCCGCCTCCTTTAGCGACTTGGACCGTAAAGCCTCGGCATTTAGGCCGAGGATATAAGGCTGGCCTTTGATTTGTGTCCATCCTGAAATCCCTTCCGTCGAGGGACCGATGGGCGGATAGCCCGAAAGTAACGCCTGTCGAGACAGCAGCCGCGCAGTGAGGCGCTCAGCCCAGAAACCCACCGAAGCAAGCGGATGAAAAACGCCGCCTCTGCCGTAGGAATCCTCTTCTTTTGGGAACAGGAGGATGTCAAATCCTTACCCTCCGCCCACCTGTCCCAAAGTGCAGGTTGTCCATTTCGCACCATCCCCAGCCTGCACTTCTTGCGACCTCCGCAATCCATGCTAGCTTGACTAGACGCTCCCAGGAGCACAGGACTTTCCATGGCCATCAATATTGACGATCTACTGCGCCGCGCTGTCGAAAGCCGCGCCTCCGACTTGCACCTGAAAGTTGGCAATCACCCCTATCTTCGCGTGGACGGTATCCTGAACCCTCTGAGCGACGTGCCGCGCATCACGCCTGAAGAAATGCTCTCCATGGCCTTCAGCATGATGACCAATCGCCAAAAACAAAAATTCAAGGAAACCGCCGAGCTCGACATGGCCTACGGCGTCGCCGGCCTCGGTCGCTTCCGCGTCAACGTTTTCCAGCAACGCGGCAACGTCGGCATGGTCCTGCGCGTCATTCCCACAAAAATTCGCACCATCGAAGAACTCGAACTCCCGCGCATTCTCTCCACGGTTTGCGAAGAGCAGCGCGGCTTGATTCTCACCACTGGCACCACCGGATCCGGCAAATCCACCACGCTCGCGGCCATGATTGACCGCATCAATTCGCTGCGCTCCGAGCACATCATCACCATTGAAGACCCGATCGAATATCTGCACCGCGACAAAAAAGGTTTCATCAACCAGCGCGAAGTGGAAGTGGACACCGCGTCCTTCTCCACCGCGTTGCGCGCCGCATTGCGCCAGGACCCCGACGTCGTCCTGGTCGGCGAAATGCGCGACCTGGAAACCATTTCCACCGCGATTCTGGCGGCCGAAACCGGCCACTTGGTTCTGTCCACCTTGCACACTCTGGACGCGACGGAAACCATTCAACGCATCATCGCCGTCTTTCCGCCACCCGAGCAAAAACAGATTCGCTTGCAACTCGCCGGCACTCTGAAGGCCGTCATCAGCCAGCGCCTGGTGCGCAAAGCCGATGGCTCCGGCCGCGTCCCGGCCGTCGAAGTAATGATCTCCACCGGATACATCCGTGATTGCATCATCAATCCCGATAAGACGCGCATGATTCGCGACGCCATCGCCGCCGGCGTCAGCCAGTACGGCATGCAAACGTTCGATCAATCGCTCTTCGATCTCTACTCGCGCAACCTGATCACGTTCGAGGAAGCCATTCTGCGCGCATCCAATCCGGATGATTTCCGTCTGCGCGTCCAGGGCGTCCGTTCCAGCGCCGATTCCGCTCGCGAAGATATGGAACGCGCCATGTCCGAATTCGACAGCACCAACTCCTCGCGTCGCTAGGAGCTTCAGAAGGTTTGTGGTCGCGACCCCGGCGGCCGGCCGGCTTTCTTAGGGGGCTTGTCCGCCGGATGAAGCAACCCAGCAAATTTTTCTGGACCAGCATCCTGCTTTATATCGCCAGCTTTTTTCTGCTGGCGACAGGAAGCTCGCCTCCTGGAGATGGAAGGATGCCAGGTTTCCTGTGCGCATTTTTTGCCTTCGTGGTTCCGCTCGATGAGGCCAGGTTAGCTCTATTGCACAAGGTCCCCGTTGCGCTGACAGCTGCTCAATTTCTATCGCTTTCTGTCAGTGGCTGGATTAATCCGGTTTTTGTCGTGACCATCTTCTTGATACTGAGCGAGCAACGCCAGAGGACAGTCACAGTTCTGAAAGCGGTGTTGCTTGTGATGATGCTGTTCACAGCCCTGTTTTTCCTGACGTTTCGGCTCTTCTATCCTCGCGAAGGTTATTTTCTGTGGCTAGTCGCCATCTTCCTGGCATTGTTCGCGGAAAGCTTCTCCGGTCCCGTCATCGGCGACGCCGACGAGGCGTAAAGCGCGCAGCAAGGTGCACCTAAATTCCCGCATTTCGCTCCCGTTCTTAGCAGGGTTCCTCTGCGTTCATCTCGGGTGCCTTTGACTTTCTCCTTTCTCTGTCGGGCTTGTGTCCCAAAGTCGCCTCCGTGCCTCGGTGGCAGATTTTCCTTCGCCTCCTCCACCTCCTGCTCTATGCTCAATCCATGCACTCCCGCTCTTCCAGCCGCAAGCTCCTAACCGAAACCCAGCTCTACATGTCCGCGCAACGCGCCCTGATGCGCCGTCCCCATTCCGTCTCCGAAATGAAAAAACATCTGGAGCGCCGCGCCGAAAATAAAGATCTGATCCCCGCCGTAATCTCCCGCCTCCGCGAACTCAACTATCTCGACGACGCCAAATTCGCCCTGAACTACGCCGCGCAACACGCCAGACTGCGTCGCCAGGGACGTTTCCGCATCGCCCGCGAACTGCGCGCTCGCGGCGTCCCCGACCGCCACGTCGAATCCGCCGTGGACGCCGTCTTCGCCGAAACCGACGAGGCCGGCCTGGTCCGCGCGCGCCTCACGCGCCGCCTCGCGCATCTCCGCGGTCCCCTCGATCAAAAAAAGATCGCCTCCCTCTACCGCAACCTCCTTGGCGCCGGATTCTCCTCCGACATCATCCGCGCCGAACTGAAGGGCATCACCCACGGCGACCTACCCGAACTTCCCGACGCCACCGACTCCGGATCGACAGAACCGTAAAAGGGGCGCGCGGTAGCTGACCCAGACGACCTACAAGCGCGCTGGGCGCGAAACCTAGGCCACCCGGCGAGGGGTGGGAAAAAAGTGGCGCGCGGGACGCCCGCCTTTCGCGGCGCCTTTGCCACGAACTTTTGAGTTGCTCATGATGAGCCCACCACCCCGCCGACCCTCGCTGCAGTTCCAAAACGCAAGATTCAGAGTGCCCGCCACAAAAAAATCGCGTCCGCAAAAAGATTTTTCCCGCCGTCCTCCGTCTAAGCCCACAGCAACCCACGGGGAGTTCCATGAAGCCATTCGTTATTGGGGACTCCGAAAAATTGGAACTTCGCAAGGCACACGATCCGGAATTCCGTTCGCCCATCTCGATTCCGGGCGGTGCGCCATCAGCATTGCCGATTTCGGACAGTATGCCGCCCCGCGGGACGCACGACCAAATTCGCAGCATCTGCTTTGCACAAGGAGAACCATAGATGAAGAAACTCGTGATGTCTGCAATGGCTCTGGCCCTGCTGCTCACCGCCAGCGCGTCCCGGACTTTGGCACTGTCCAGTCAATCCGCGCAGGCCGCTCCCTCCACACAGGCGGCGGACAAGACTCCGCCCAGCTATGACATGAAGCCGCAATCCCTGCTCGATCTCGACGGCATGCACAAGAAATTCGTGGACCTCGCGACCGCCGTCCCCGCGGACAAATACAGCTGGCGTCCCGCCGATGGCGTCCGCTCCATCGGGGAAGTCTTCCTGCACATCGCCAATGCGAATTACAACATCCCGAACTTGATGGGCACGCCCCTTCCGGCCGGCTTCGATCCGAAAACGTTCGAAAAATCCACCATGGACAAAGCCCAGATCATTGATGCGCTCAATAAATCCTTCGCCAGTGCTCACGCCGCGATCGAAGCCATGACCAACGCCGATTTCAATAAGCCGCTGCCCAAGCTCGGCCCCGATGCCAACTACGGCGACGTGATCTACATTCTGGTCACCCACGCGCACGAGCATCTCGGCCAATCCATCGCCTACGCTCGCATCAACGGCGTAGTCCCGCCGTGGACCGCGGAAGCCGAAGCGGCGGCCAAAGCCAAGAAACAAGCCGCGCCGGAAAACTAGCGCAGCGTCAACCGTGTCGCGGAGCGTAGGGGCGGCTCCCAGCGCCGCCCCTTATTCTGTCACTCACGCAAGCTCATAGGCGCACCCCGCAACAAACGCTCCGGTGTTCCCTGCGCCCTCTGCGCCGCTGACGACCTGACGCAAGTGCCAAACGGCGGGAAACAGTAGCGATTAAAAATGCGCCAGTCGCGATTTGCGCTTTACGATTCGCGGAGCGCAAAAGGTAGGAAAAAAGACGCGCGCAAAGATGCCATTTTCGACCGATTCGAAAATTTCAACGCATGGTTTCCACGACAGTTGCGGGCATTTTGAATCGCGATGCAGCCGATTAGGAATTGCGTGATTGGTGAGTAGTGACGCGTGACCTGTGAGTGGCGGTTCGCAGCCTGCGACCCGTGCATGGCGCGGAGCACACCTTGGGCAGGCGGCAGAGGCGCGCGGCGCTTGAGTGAATTACGCGATCGTGAGTGCGATTTCATATTTTGGTTTCCGTTCGACGTTCGCGTGTAAATGATGCGGACACAGCAGTGCGTGCCGACAGATTTGCAGCGAATTAGTACAGGCTGGCCGCAAAAGGTTTCCCGGCGGTACTTTTTTGCGATGAAGAATTAGGACAGCTGTCCATTCCTCACGCGGCGCTTACGGCCGTCACGCGGTGTCGCGCGGCGTTGCGAGCGCTGTAACCCTCTGCGATAATGAACCGTTTCGACAGAGGGCATCCTTGGCTGACAAGCAGTGGACTGGCAACGAAGTCCGCAAAACATTCCTGAAATTCTTCGAAGAGCGCGGCCATCGCGTGGTGCGCAGCTCTTCGCTCGTCCCGACGAACGATCCGACGCTGCTTTTCACAAATGCCGGGATGAACCAGTTCAAGGACGTCTTCCTGGGCCTGGAAAAGCGCGATTACAGCCGCGCCACGACCTGCCAGAAATGCGTGCGCGCCGGCGGCAAGCACAACGACCTCGAGAACGTCGGCTTCACCAACCGCCATCACACCTTTTTCGAAATGCTGGGAAATTTTTCCTTCGGCGATTATTTCAAGAAGGACGCCATCGCCTTCGCGATGGAACTGATCACCTCGCCCGGTTGGTACGGCATTCCGCTGGAAAAACTCTACTTCACCGTTTTCGGCGGTGCGGAAGTTTCTCCGGGGAAAATGCTCGCCCCCGACGACGAAGCCGCCGCCCTCTGGACCAACATCGGCGCGCCCATCGGCCGCGTGATCGAAATCCCCGGCCTGAAAGATAATTTCTGGGCCATGGGAGACACCGGCCCGTGCGGCCCCTGCAGCGAAATCTTCTACGATATGGGCTTGCAAGCCTCCGATCAGGGTCACACCGATTGCCAGTTCCCCTGCGACTGCGGCCGCTACGTCGAAATCTGGAATCTAGTCTTCATGCAATTCAATCGCGACGCTTCAGGCAACCTGAATCCCTTGCCAAAACCGTCCGTGGACACGGGCATGGGACTTGAGCGCACGACTGCTGTCCTCGAACATGTAATCAGCAACTACGACACGGATTTGTTTAAGCCGCTCATGCAAGAGGCCATGTGGCTCTGTAACAAGCAGGGCGTTGATGTTGTGGATTCAGATTCGCAAGCCTCTTTAAGAATCATCGCGGATCACTCTCGGGCCGCTACGTTCCTGATTTCTGATGGCGTGCTGCCGTCAAACGAAGGTCGTGGCTATGTTCTGCGAAAAATCATTCGCCGCGCCCTGCGGCACGCTCGTGCGTTGCATGCCCCATCGCCGTTTCTATCTGCAATGTCAGGCCACGTCCGCCGCCTGATGAAAGACGCGTATCCAGATCTTGAGGAACACGCCCGCCGTATCACACGCGTCCTCGATGAGGAAGAGAAAGCCTTTACGCGCACAGTTGAGGTCGGACTAAAGAAACTCGATGAGGACATCGCCTCTTTGGTTGCGAGTGAGCGGGACAATCCAATTGAACCGCGCGTTCTCCCTGGGAACAAAGCTTTCAAACTTTATGACACATTTGGTCTCCCTGTCGACTTCATTACAGACGTGCTGCGCGACCAGGGCCTGCGTTTGGACGTGGAAGGTTTCGACCGCGCGAAGGAAGAACAGCAGGCGCGAGGCCGAGCGGCCTGGAAAGGCGTGCACAAAGACGCGGCAAATCCTGTCTATTCCAAGCTGGCGCAAACGTACAAGACCGCGCCGGAATTTTATTTTGGCACGAAGACGCGCGGCGCGCGCATCGAAGCCATCGTCACCAAGCAAGGCGCGGTGAACGAAATCAAAGCCGGCGCCGAGGCCGAAGTCGTGCTGGACCGCACTTCGATCTACTCCGAATCGGGCGGCCAAGTCGCCGACACCGGCGGGTTCTACGACAATTCCGGCGCGCTGGAAGTCGCCGAAGTGCTGGGCGCCTACTACCCCGTCACCGGACTGATCGCGCACCGCGTCGTCGCCAAAGAAGACCTGCACGTCGGCGATCACGTCGCCACCATCGCCGATCCTGAACGCCGTGTGCGCGATATGCGCAATCACACCGCGACGCACCTGCTGAATGCCGCGCTGCGTAATATTCTGGGCACGCATGTAAAGCAAGCCGGCTCGCTCGTCGCGCCCGATCACCTGCGATTTGATTTTTCGCATTTCGCGCAGGTCGATCCCAGCGAGCTTGACGAAATCGAGCAGCAGGTAAACGAAGAAATCCGCAAAAACCTGGAAATGCGCACGGATATCATGAATATTGACGACGCGCTCGCGTCCGGCGCCCTGGCTTTCTTCGGCGACAAGTATCCCGAAGCCAACGTCCGCGTCGTCACCATTCCCGACGCATCCACTCCGCGCGGTTTCTACAGCAAGGAACTTTGCGGCGGCACCCACGTCCTGCGCACGGGCGACATCGGCGTATTCAAAATCATCGGCGAGCAATCCGTGGCCGCAGGCGTGCGCCGCATCGAAGCAATTTCCGGCGATCGAGCTCTCACCGAATATCAGAAGTCGCTCGCAACGCTGCGCACCGTCGCCGGAATGTTGAACGCCGGCGAGGACGAAATCATCGCCGCGCTCGAACGCCAGTTCGAGGCCAGCAAACAGCTGGAAAAGCAGCTGGAAGCCCTGAAACGCAAGGCGGCAGGCTCGCTGGCCGGCGACCTGGTGGGACAGGCCCGCACCGTCAAGGATGTTCGCCTGATTGCCGCCCAAGTGAACGGTTTTGATCGCGACGCCTTGCGCCAACTGGTGGACGCCCTGCGCCAGAAACTGGGCTCCGGCGTGGTCGTTTTGGCGACCGCCGATGACGGCAAAGTTGCTCTAATCACAGCAGTTACGAAGGACCTAATCCCCAAGCTCCATGCCGGCAAAATCGTCCAGGAACTGGCCAAGTTGGTAGGCGGTTCCGGCGGTGGCCGTCCGGATTTGGCAGAGGCTGGCGGAAAAGACACATCGCGCATACAAAACGCCCTAGACCAGGTTTACCCCCTGCTCGACCGATTGTTATAATTGCTGTTGTGCCAGATGCTTACGCCGGAGAAGCCTCCTTCTTCGTCGTATGTGTGTCTTTCGTTTGAAACCGGAAGCAAAGCGCTCTGCCTTCCCCGAGGCTCGCTGTTAGGTTGTGCGTCAGCGCCCTGAAAAAGCGCCGGCGAAAACTACAACTATGAACAAGAACTGCATCCCAGTTGCAGTGCTGGTCGCGGGCGCGCTCTTCGCGCTGTCCACGCCGCTGCGCGCCCAGATTGCAACCACTGTCGACGAGCACGGCAAGCTCGTCTTCGTCAACGGGGATTCCCCCCAGGCGCGTCGTGGGAGTACTATCAGTTCTACCATGGGCGCTGGGCACGCTTCGTCTGCACTTTCGGCGGAGACTGCGGCGGCGACACTCGGTGCGAATGACGGACGGCTGGATCGCATTGTTCGCGATGCGGCGGCGCGTCATCAAGTCGATCCCGCGCTGGTGAAAGCCGTAATCAGCACGGAATCCGGGTGGAATCCGCAAGCGGTGTCTCGAAAGGGCGCCGTGGGGTTGATGCAGTTGATCCCTGGGACGGCACAACGCTTTGGCGTCGGCAATCCCTTCGATCCCGCACAGAACGTGGAAGGCGGGACGACGTACCTGAAAGCTTTGTTGGATCGCTATAACGGCGACCTGAGCAAGACGCTCGCGGCTTACAATGCCGGCGAGCACGCCGTCGATGCCAACAGAGGCGTTCCGCCCTACTGGGAAACGCAACGGTATGTGCAGAAGGTGCAGAACGCATACTTTCGCCCCGGCTCGGGCCGCGACTCGACGCTCTGGACTCCGCCAAGAAATCCAGTGCGAAAGGAAGTGGACTCGAACGGCCGGGTAATTTTCACGAACGAATGACGCACGTGGTATCCGCCAGAATTCAATCGCCGGCCCGATGGCTCCTCCTAGCCCTGGCGCTAGCCGTGCCCCTTTTTGCGTCCGCGCGAACCGACCGCAAGATGGATGCGCGCGAACAGTTCGAACGCGCGGTGCGGATGCGGACTACTCTGGAGGGCACGCCGCAGAAGGAACGCTCGCTCATCGATTACCGCGCGACTGTTTCCGCTTACCACAAGGTTTATCTGATTTCGGCGCAGGCGGAAGAAGTGACGCCCTCGCTCGTCGCGGAAGCCGAATTGTACGAAGAAATGGGACGCTTGTTCGATGCCAAGTATTTTCAATCGGCGATCGATTCTTACAATTTCTTGCTGAAGCAGTATCCCGCTAGCCGTTATCGCCAGCAGGCGCTGTATTCCATTGGCCTGGTGCAAAAAGACGGCTTGCACCAGCCCGATGTGGCCGAAGCCACGCTGCAGGAATACATCAGACGATTCCCGAGGTCCGATCTGGCAAGTGACGCGCACGTGGCGTTGAAAGACATCGCGGAGACGCGCGAAAAAGCCAGGGCTCAAGCACAAGCACAAGCGCAAGCCGAGGCCCAAGCGCAGGCGAAGCTCCAGGCGCAGGCGAAGCTCCAGGCGCAGGCTAAGGTTCAGGCTGCTGCGGTGATGGACGCTTTGCCGGAACTGAAAGGCAAAGTGGTGGAACAGCAGGAGAGCGAGAACGGAACTCCTCGGGTATTAGACGTGAAAACCTGGAACACCGATAATTCCGCGCGCATCGTCGTGACTTTGAGCGACACCATTGCGTTCAACGCCGCGCGGATCGCTGCTCCGGACCGCGTTTATTTCGATTTGCACCGAGCGAAGCTGACGCCCGACATCGCCAAGAAGAACTGGGAAGTTAAGGAGGGGTTGCTAAAGTCCTTGCGTCTGGGGCAGAACAAGGACGGCGTGGTGCGGCTGGTGTTGGATGTGAACGGCGCGCGCGATTATTCCGGTTACTTGCTGGCGAATCCTTACCGGCTGGTGATTGAAGTTCACGCGAAACCCGTCGCAGCTTCCGGGAACGAGGTCGCGCGCGCGGCGACGCCGCTGCCCACGGTGGCCGTTGCTGCGGCGTCCAACGCGACGGCAAAGAATACCAGAGCGGAATCCGACGATCCGGATTCGAAGTCGCGCGCTGTAGCGGGCGAGACGGTTTCCGTGAGCGCCGATAGCAAACCCGCGCTCGCTGCGAAAGCGTCCGCAGCGGCGGCTGCCAAACAACCTGCGGCGAAAGCAAAACCGGACAACGCCAAATCCGCGGCGCTGCTGCCGCCGACCGAATCGAAGCCGACGCGCGATGGCCAGCGTTCTCTGACGCGTGCGCTAGGCTTGAAAATCAGCCGGATCGTGATCGATCCCGGCCACGGCGGACACGACACGGGAACAATTGGTCCGCACGGACTGATGGAAAAAGACCTGTGCCTCGATGTGGCGCTGCGCTTGGGGCGTGAAATCGAAGAAAAACTCCCAGGTGCGGAAGTGATCTACACGCGGAAGGACGACACTTTTATTCCGCTGGAAGAGCGCACGGCTATCGCCAACGACGCGAAAGCGGATCTTTTCATTTCCGTGCACGCCAATTCCAGCCACGACGCGGCCGCGCGTGGAATCGAAACCTATTACTTGAACTTTGCCACGTCGGAAGAATCCATGGCAGTGGCGGCGCGCGAGAATGCCCTGGCGCAGTCTTCGCTGCACGATTTGCAGGACATCATCAAGAAAATCGCGCGCAACGAGAAAGTAGAAGAATCCAAGGAACTTGCAAGCGATATTCAGGACTCGCTAACGCACCGTTTGCAGCTGGTGAGCCAGGATGAGCGAAATCGCGGCGTGAAGAAGGCTCCTTTTGTCGTGCTGATTGGCGCCAATATGCCTTCGGTGCTTTCCGAGATCTCCTTTATCAGCAACCCCAGCGATGAAAAATTGCTGCGCAAGACCGATCAGCGGCAGCGCGTCGCCGACGGCCTGTACCGCGGTATCGCCTCCTACCTCGACAGCCTCAACAGTCTCTCCTACGATAAGTCCAAGCTGGTCTCCGCCAACCGTGCCTCGGGTGGCGGATCTGCAACAGTAGCTTCGGACGGGAACCCTAAGTAGAATATTGGCGTCTAATAAAAGGACACTATGCGCCACGCCATACCTTTCTTCATCCTGTCTGCGCTCTTAGCCGCCGTGCCCGCCTCGGCGCAGGCGATTCTGCCGAACTCCTTCGGTGGATGGACTGGCAGCGCCAACGCCGGACTGAATCCTCCTGTCATTTACGACGGCGACCACGTGGGGAGCATGCTCGCCGACCAGCGAGCGGCAGCACGGCGGGAATATGGGTTTCTTTCGGCAGAGGAAGGTACCTATTCGCTGGGCACAGAAGCGCTGCAAGTGACCCTCTACCGGATGAAGGATCCCAGCGGAGGGTATGGCCTGTATTCCTACCTGCGCGCGCCGGACATGGCGCGATCCGGACCGAACGACCACTCGGTTATGTCTCGCGAGCGAGCGTTAGTATTGATCGGGAACCTGGTTCTCGATATTCATGGCAGCGATCTGACCAAGGATGAGAACGATTTGCACGCTTTAGTGGGCGCGGTTTCGTCCAAGGCGCAGCAAGGTCCGCTGCCGACGCTTACCGAGCACTTGCCGGCGAAGGGCTTCATTGATCGTTCCGACAAATATATTCTGGGACCGGTGACGCTGAACCAATTTTTTCCTGTATCGCAAAATGACTGGCTGGGATTTTCAACAGGCGCCGAAGCGGAAGTCGCACGTTACCACGTGGACGGACGTGAACTGAATCTTCTGATCGCGGACTTCCCCACTCCGCAGACGGCGCAGAAAAAATTGAACGAGCTGCAGCAGGTTTATCACGTGAACGCAGCCGGCGCTGAGCAAAACGGTTCGCCGGTATTCGGAAAGCGCTCCATCACGCTGCTGGCCATTGTGTTCGGCGCCCGCACGCAAGCGGAAGCGGATAAATTGTTGGACCAGGTCCAATCGGGAGCGGAAGTAACCTGGAACGAGCCGACTTTCCAGTTCAAAGAGCCGCCGATCACTACGATGATCGTCGGAGCGATCATCGGCACCGGCATCATCTGCTGCTTCGCGTTGATTTCCGGTATCGCGTTCGGCGGATTCAGGATCGTCGTGAAGCGATTATTTCCTGATAAGGTGTTTGATCGCAGCAGCACGATGCAAGTGCTGCAATTAGGGCTGGGCAGTAAGCCCATCAATTCAGAGGACTTCTACGGGATTGAGCGAAATCAGCCGAAGTGACCACTCGGTGGAAAAGCCACCTTTTAACACATAAAGTTTTTAGTTTCAGCATCTTAAAGAAGGGTCAAAAAGTACCCTTTCCTGCTTGACTGATTTCCGCACCTCGTACTAGACTGCGACCGAGGAAAGAGTTCTGCCGCCCACCGCGCAGTGGCCGTGGAGCTTTCTCCCCTCGAAGGCCCGCTGCAAGGCGGGCCTTCTGCTTTTAGTTCCCCTGCTGTTCGTCCTGCCGTCGCGCACCATTCCCGGTCTGTTGCATCCAACAGGCCCTCATCTCCGGCGCCGGGATACCAGTACCTCACGAAAGCGCAATCGCGCCGTCCATAGGGAAGCCGGTTACAAAAATTTTCGCGACGCGCATTTCCTCCGTTCTCTGAGAGCGGGCGTGGCGGGCAACTATTCCACGGCGTATTGATTCTGAGTCAGACCTGGAGGGACGACGGAATGATGTGCAATTTTCTGGACGCCGTGTGCGCCAATTTCGCGATTGCGGTTGCCGCCTTCGGTCTATCGGGTATGGTGTTCTGGGCGTATTTCGCGGGAGTGACGCTGCTCGTCGTCGGCCTGGTAAAAATCATCAAAGACGAGCTGCCGCAATCTCACGGACTCAACAAGCTCATGCCGTTCGGCCGATTGTTCCTGGCGATTCCGATGGCTGTGTTCGGAACCGAGCATCTCACCGATACGGCGGACATTGCGAACCTCGTTCCGCCCTGGATGCCTGCGCACAGATTCTGGGTGTATCTGGTGGGCATTGCGCTGATCGCCGCGGCGTTAAGCATCACGATCAAGATACAATCGCGGTTGGCCGCGACGCTTCTGGGAGCCATGTTTTGTGCGTTCGTAGTTCTGATCCATATACCCAACATCGTTGCGAACGCGGGCAATAGAATCTTTTGGGCGGTCGGATTGCGGGACATTGCCTTCAGCGGCGGCGCCTTCGCTTTTGCGGGATCTCCGATGACCACAAAACGCGCCGGAGGTATTCCGGGCCTGGCAATTGTCGCGCGATTTTTGATCGGGATACCGGCGGTGTTCTTCGGCGTGGAGCATTTTCTGCATCCGACGTTCGCGCCCGGCGTTCCACTTGAAAAAATCATCCCCGAGTGGATTCCGGGACGGCTGTTCTGGGCATATCTGGCGGGCGCGGTGTTGGTTGCGGCAGGCTTGTGCATGCTTGCGAACAGGAAGACGCGACTGGCGGCGACCTACCTGGGGGTTATGATTCTGCTGCTGGTGTTGTTTGTTTATTTACCCATCCTAATCGCAAGTCCCTCCGATATTGTCAGCGTTAATTATTTTTTTGATACCCTGGCCTTCAGCGGGGCCGTTCTGGTCCTGGCCGACGCCAGCGCTCAAGGGACCGCGGTGGGAGCCTAACCGACCACGCATCCGCCGGAGCTGTATGATTCGCTGCACGGGTAGCGAAGGTCCGCAGCCCCCTGCCTAGCATTGCGAACAATAGCAACTCCAGGAAGCGCTCCTGCACGATTCTGGTATGCTTGGAGTTACATCCCATTTCACAAGAGAGTGGCGCGATTCGAAATGGCGCGCGGTTTCAGGTGTTCCAGACGCTGACGAGCGGATTGTGGAACTTACCGGCGGCTCGTAGTGAATTCCTAGTACAGCCAGCAGAGATGGACGGAATTAAAGCGACGAACTTGTCGCTCGACGAATGGGCACGGGGAAGTGCTCATCTAGCGGCTCAGAGCCGGGGGATTACAGAATTACATGACAACCAGATGTCGGCGGCCCGTATTTCTATTTTCGGCGCTGTTTGCAGTCGCGCTGCTTTTACTAACGCCGCGCAGTTACGCTCGGCCGCAAGCTGGGCCCCCGCCACAGCCCCCCCAGCAACCATCGGCACAGCCGCCACAACCTGCAGCGCCCAACGCCACGCAGCCATCCGGACAAGCAACGAGCGGCCAGAAACCCGCCGATCCCACCGATCCGCCGAGCCCGACTCAGTCTGACGCTGGTTCGAAGGACCGGCTGTTCTTCGCGTTGCCGAATTTTCTGACGCTCGAAAACTCCGCACACGTTCCACCAATGACTGCCGGGCAAAAATACAAAGTTGCAATCCGGTCTTCGTTCGACTACGTGCAGTATCCGTGGTACGCCGCGCTGGCGGGGATAAGCCAGGCCCAGAACAGCGAACCGGGTTACGGCCAGGGCGCCGAAGGTTACGGCAAGCGTTTTGGCGCGGCGTTCGCGGACGGCACGATTGAAAATTTCATGGTCAACGCGGTGGTGCCCGCGGCGTTGCACACCGATCCGCGCTACTATCAGTTGGGAAAGGGTGGATTTGTTCACCGCACCGGCTACGCCTTGAGCCGTCTTTTCGTCACGCGAACCGATTCCGGGCACAATACGTTTAACTATGCTGAAATCGGTGGCAGCTTCGCAGCAGCCGCAATTTCCACTTATAGCTATCACCCCGAGTCAGACAAGACGTTCCCGAACACCGCATCGGTGTGGGGCACGCAGGTGGGGTATGACGCGGTTCGCATTGTGCTCAACGAGTTTTGGCCGGATATTCGCCGCAAATTTCTCAAGCATAAGACCGAGCCCCAGCCCTAGCTGCCATGACCGACTTCACGGTCCCTGCCAGAGTCGCACAACCGGAGCGGCGGCTGCTACAGCCTCACTCACTGGTAGCGGCGGCTGCCACGCCAGCGATAGCACACGAAGGTTCGCCGCTACAACGGCAAGGTCAAAAGCGCCCGGCTAAAGCCGGCCGCTACAAATTCAGAGCCTGCGGGCGTGCATTTTCTTGCTAGCTGCGCAGCCGTGGGCCAGGGGCGTGGCTGATCGAGCGGGTTAGCCTGGCTCCGGAAGCGGCCTATCTTTAAAAACAATTCGCCAATCGAGTAGTTCATCCACCATTAATTGGCCGGCTTCGGCGACGATCAGGTTCAGAGCCGCGAGCGATATTTTCTCCTGACGCTGGTCGCGAGCGTCAAGCTCCTTGCAGATACGCTGCAGAGTTTGCAGCACGGCCCGGGAGCGTTTTTTCACGCGCTCGAATTCGGCCTGGCTGCGGATGCCTGCCAGAGCGGCACCGAGTGTGGGAGATGCTGTCGCAAGAAAGGCTATGATCGCTGTGGCCCAAAGCACTGGCAACGAGTGCGCCACGCATTCCGGGAGAACGTGCGTCAACAATAGGCCCTGCAGGATTCCGGCGGCGATGGCAGCTACGATGGCAACGCCGAAAAGGAATTTGGTCAAGCCGACAAATCTGGAATCGAGTTTTTCCATGCGATCCGCATTATTTTCGTGATAATCAATCTGGCCGCGAATGCCGTCCTTGCTGTTCAGAAAGGACCGCACCGAACCCAGGTAGGTGTGGCGGTACTCGCCGCCGACCAGGCCGATTTCGCGCCGCAGCGCCAGATAATGCCAATACATCCAGGTGTTTTTGGGATCGCCGGCCGACATATATTTGGGCAGATGCGGCGAGGAGAGTTCTCCGGGACCCAAAGGAATCAAGAAAAACAGTTGGCGCAGATACTCAGCGAGCAATCGGTAGTCTATCCATCGCTCATGCCAGCGGCGCGCTCTGCCGATACCGTAAATGATCGCTATCCACGCCAGCAGCACGAGTTCCGCGAAAATGAATCCAAGGCTCGGTTTTTCCCAATTTAACTGCTCCAGGGCGTAGTGAATGAAGGCGCAAAAGACGGCCAGCGCGCTGAGGAGGTAATTCATAGCAAAAGCCGAACGATAGAGATTGCCGTAGTATTCGGCCAAGCCGTTGGCCCAACCGTAATGATCGCAAAGTCGGGCGTTGTCAATGAGTCGCATCGCGCCGTCCGAGAACGCGCCGGAATTCCTCAAAATCGCAATCCACTCATCCACGCCGGACAATGCGAAGTTTGGAACCGTCCAGCGGGGCTTGGTGAGGCGGAACAACCAAAGGTCTCGGAACGGTATCCAGAGCAAGCCCCAATTCCACCAGCTTTGCTCTTCGGAGAAGTAGTCCTGCGGAGACGTGGATAGCTCCTCCTGTTTTTCCTTTCTGGTGTGGTGCGGCGGGTTGAGCAAAGCGCGCACCTGGTCCAGCAACCAGTCTTTCGCATCCTGCGAAGAAACCCAGGTGTCGCCGGAAAGGCGATAGAGGATGTCATGAGGAAAGGCGGAATCAATACGAATGGTCAACACGTTGCGCAGACCGGCTTCGGCCACGATCTGGGCGGTGCCGCCCTCTCCGCGCGGGTCTTGGCCGTCCCAAATGGCGAGCAGTACATCGGATTGACTGAGAATGACGCGGCCTGCTGCCAGGTACGATTCTGCTGCGCGGTCGCGCGAGCCGTCCAATTCCAGGATCGCCGTGGTGTGCTCGGTGTCGTCCAGGAGCCGATTGAACTCTTGGACGGAGGCGTCTCGCTCGAAGTCATTGGCGTACTCGTCGCGAGCGAAGGGCAAGGGGCATTGCAGTTCATACCTGAGTTTGATCGCCTGCTGCGCCGCATAGCGATCCGCGCCTTCGGCCAGCGCGGAAACCAGCCGCAGGATCGGCTCGTCGCGCTCGCGATAGAACGTAGAGACCCGCGGGTGTTCCTCAGCGAAATCTTTCAGGGTTTGCAGGACTTCGTAAATTTTCTCTTGCAGCACATCAATGCGGGCGCGGCGCAGGTCCTTCGGCTTATGGCCGGTGACGCCGACGCGCAAGGCGAGCCTGGGTTTCGGTGGTTGCGATTTAGGCATCCCTCACCTTTTGCCGATGCGATATCCCAG
>Ga0210394_10002136_pt1 | contig 28140 bp, 22 predicted proteins | sample IncBWC12MmetaG_FD_160121 | JGI IMG/M metagenome (GOLD analysis project Ga0210394, IMG submission 160121) | Forest soil microbial communities from Barre Woods Harvard Forest LTER site, Petersham, Massachusetts, United States - Inc-BW-C-12-M | ecosystem: Environmental > Terrestrial > Soil >...
TCGTGAGTCGAGCATGATGGTGGTAGTCCATTCGGCCTCCTGGTTGGCTTTTGCTTCGCAACATCAGCTTCCCAGTTCTCGGCCGGATGGACAACAACCTATTGAAACTTCACAGCTAAAGCCCATTTTTTCTTGACCCTTGATGTCGGAGCTAAAGCTCCGACCCCCAACACCTCATTTATGAAATGGCCTCCAGGCAAGTGGATTACTGATTGCGGCCAGCAAGGTAGCGCTTCACCTCGGCAGATGGGAGAGCGTCTGCGGAGTAGGTGAAAGTGCCTTTCTCCTTTACCTCGCGTGCCGCTCTCGCCAGGGCTCCCAGTGCAGCCCGTGCGAAGGAACCGCCTACGCTGATGCGCTTCACACCGGCGGCAGCCAGCTCTTCCACCGAGAAGGTTGCACCTGCAAAACCCATGAGGACATTGACGGGCTTGGAAACGGAAGCGCACGCGGTGCGGATTGCATCGAGGCTCGTGAGGCCGGGTGCGTAGAGAACGTCAGCGCCAGCTTTGGAAAAAGACTGCAAGCGCCGGATGGTGTCGTCGAGATCAGGGCGGCCGTGGAGGAAATTCTCGGCGCGCGCCGTGAGCAGGAACTGGGAAGCGTGAGCGGCTTCCGCCGCGGCGGCGACGCGCTCGGTGGCGAGCTGGAAGTCGTAGATGGGATTTTTCGGATCGCCCGTCGAATCTTCGATGGAGCCTCCGGCAAGGCCGGCGGCGGCAGCGAGGCGGATGGTTTCCCCGCAAATATTGGGGGTATGACCAAACCCGTTCTGAAGATCCGCAGAGACCGGCAGGGACGTAGCCTCCACAATTTCCTTGGCGTTCTGCAGAATCACGTCGCGCGTCATTTCTGGGGCAGAGTCGAGGTATCCGCGAGAGAAGGCGCAGCCGGCGCTAGTGGTGGCCAGCGCCTCGAAACCAAGGGCCGCCAGAATTTTTGCGCTGCCTGCATCCCAGGGGTTGGGGATTACGAATGCGCCGGGCCGTTCATGGAGAGCCCGAAATGCTTTGTATTTCTCCTGACGTGTTGCGGCCATGTTTTTCGCCTCCGAGGAATGCTCCTGATTAAGCGGAAGCCGTGAGGCGCGCGAGGAGCAAGCGGAAGAATTTGTCGGGGTCGACTTCGACGGCGACTTTGGCGTTGGGTTTGAATTCGGGCTCGGGCGAATCGGCGGCGGGCAGACCGGCTTCGAGAGGCGGGGAGCGGCGAACGGGGCCGTGGGCGTAGCCGAGGGATTGTCCGGCGGTGAGTTCACCGGTGGTTTCGATTTCCACGAAAAAATCTTTCAGAGTGACTACGGACGGGTCGACGAGCTGCGCGACGGTGAGCGGATCGTGCATGGCGAATCCATTGGCATTGCCTGTCTTGTTCAAGCGGTCGAGATTGGCGCGGAGGATTTTGCCGGCTGCCTGGCTGACGGGAGTCTGCGCGGCTTCGAGGGCGCGGACCTGTTCTTCGCGGATGATGACCTTGCGGGTGACGTCGAGGCCGACCATGGTGAGCGGAATGCCGGAATCGAAGACGATGCGCGCGGCTTCGGGATCGACGTAGAAATTGAATTCGGCGGCCGGAGTGATGTTGCCGCCGCTGAGCGAGCCGCCCATGATGACGATGGATTTGATGAGCGGCGCAATCGTGGGGTCGGACTTGAGGACGGTGGCGACGTTGGTGAGCGGGCCGATGGCGACGATGGAGATTTCGCCGGGATTGGCGCGGACGATGCGGCGAATTAGTTCAGTGGCGGTTTCTGAGACTGGTTTGAGTTTTGGTTCGGGGAAATCCACGCCGCCGAGGCCGTTGTTGCCGTGCGCGTATTTGGCGGTGACGAGGCGGCGAACGAGAGGAGTGGCGGCGCCTGCGGCGACGGGGACGTCGGTGCGGCCGGCGATTTCGACCAGGCGGAGGGCGTTGGGGAGGGTGAGCGAGAGCGGGACGTTGCCGCAGACGGGTGTGACGGCTTCGACGCGGAGTTCAGGGGAGCGGAGGGCGAGGAAGATGGCGATGGCGTCGTCCACGCCGGGGTCGGTGTCGAGGATGATGCGGTGGGGTTTGGAGGGAGCGGAAGAGTAGGTTGCGAAGGTTTCTTTTGCGGAGAAGAGGGAGGGGAAAGCGCCTGCGGCCAGAGTTACGGCGGAGGCGCGGAGGAAGTCTCGGCGGTTACGAGAGAAAATTTTAGAGTGCATGGGAGTCCTTGGATGAAGAATGAATGAGTGTTAGAAGTTAGCTTAGAAAGAGCGCCGGTGCAATTGGTGGCGCGAGGCTAGCGGGTCAGTTTGCGATAGCGCGTTGAGCAGGACCTTAGGAACACTGGAAATTCCGACTCTGCATTATCTTCGTTTCATTCAGGCACTTAGTTATAGTCGTTGGTGTCGAAATGAGTAAGTGCTTGGAAACGAAGGACTGTGAGCGATGGCCTTCGGCAGTAAGAAAATTCGATTGATTGCTCTCTCAGTGGCCCTCTTTGCGGGACTAGTGTTTGCCGTTCGCTATGGTCCGCAATTCGTACTCTATTTCAGAATTCGTCGTGCGATGCCCGGTGCAGACTCCGGGGGTCATTTGAGTGCAACACCGCAGGTGCTACTGAAATTAGACAAAGACTCTGCAACTGGCACTCCGCTCTCTTACTTCGGCTGCCGATTCGAGGTTCCCTGGCAGCATGTGGAATTAGAACGAAATGAGGGTCGATGGGCCGAAGTGCAATTCAAGACAGGACAATCGGTAAAAATACTCAATTCGAGCGAATTTTATGTCCATGGCTTCATCGATGGTCAGTTCGTCGACTCGAACGTGTGGGAGATGGCTTCGAGTGAGGGCATTCCGAAATCAAGATATGAGCAATTGAAAGCCCTGCTCTCTGTGACTCCTGCCCAGTTGTCGCCCTTTCAATCAAGGCCGAAGTTTGCGCGAACCCTAGTTCTCTTAACGCAAAAAGGAATTTATTTCGAGCACGACCCGTTCAAGCCAGAGATATTCTCGTTTGAAAGACCAGACCTTCGGGGGTTTGAGGTTGTCGGCTTTTGGCCAGGGGATAACCTTCAAGATATTGAAGAGGTGACGTTGTCTTTGTTCGACTCAAGAGACAGATTGTTCGTACTGAGAATTCGAGGAACCCGAAGTAACACTCTAAGCCAAGCGCAAGTCAACCGAGTCATCGATACTTTTACATTTATAAATTCCCCTAGCTCCTGATTGGTCTGGTAATCGGAACCTGAGCCACCACCCGTGGACAGCAAGTTGGGCGCATTCAAGGATAGTGGGGATCGCTTACGTTGAGGTCCTTCGCCCACCTCCGGTAAATACCACCGGAATCCAAACAACGGACCTCGTCGGATGGGCTCCCTCCTGCGGCGGGCAAGCAGGATCACAAATTTTCGGTGTGGGCGGTGATCTGAAAGGTTGGGTGGCGAGGTTGAGTGGGCAAAAGCGGTGGCAGAGCCACCGCACTCCAAAGGAAGAGGGGGCCACCTGAAGGTGGCCGCTACAAAAGGCGAAGGCGGCCGCTACAAAGGATAGCATTCGCGGGACAGATTGGGTGGAGTTGTGAGGCGGATTGGAGAGAGGGCGATTGACAGGGAGGGGAGAGAACTTTAGAGTGGCGGCTCACTTTGGGGTGCAGGGGAATGGATTGATCGAGCGAATTTTCAAGTTGCAGGAAAATCAGACGACCGTGCGGCGGGAGATGCTGGGCGGGCTGACGACGTTCATCACGATGGCGTACATCATCGTGGTGAATCCGCAGATATTGTCGCAGGCGGGGATGCCGGCGGAGGGCGTGGTGTTTGCGACGTGCCTGGCGGCGGCGGTGGCGACGCTGGTGATGGGGCTATATGCGAATTATCCGATCGCGCTGGCGCCGGGGATGTCTCTGAACGCGTATTTCACGTACACGGTCTGCATCGGGATGCATGTGCCGTGGACGACGGCGCTGGGCGCGGTGTTTTTTTCGGGCGTGCTGTTTGTGCTGTTGACGGTGACGCGGGTGCGGGAACAGATTGTGAACGGGATTCCGCTGGGGTTGAAGCATGCGACGGCAGGCGGGATCGGAATGTTCATCGCGTTTGTGGGATTGCGGAGCGCGAAGCTGGTGGTGGCGAATCCGGCGACGTTTGTGAGCCTGGGAAATTTCGCGGACCCTTCGGTGCAGGCCGCTTGTGTGGGGATTCTGCTGACGCTGGCGCTGATGGTGCGGCGGGTGAACGGGGCCATTCTGCTGGGGATTCTGGGGACGGCGGTGTTTGGCATTTTTCGCGGGCTGGCGCACTTGCCGGAGCATTGGGTCGCGCTGCCGCATCCTTCCTCCACGTTTTTGAAGATGGATTTGCGCGGTGCGCTGCACCTGGGGCTGGTGGAGATTATTTTTATTTTTCTGTTTGTGGATTTGTTCGACAACGTGGGAACGATGGTGGGCGTTTGCGAGCAGGGCGGGTTCGTGAAGGATGGAAAGATTCCGCGCGTGGGGCGGATGCTGCTGGCGGACGGGATTGGGACAATTTTTGGGGCGATGACCGGGACGTCGACGGTGACGAGTTACATCGAGAGCGCGGCGGGCGTGGCGGCGGGGGCGCGGACGGGATTGAGCAACGTGATGGTGGCGGCACTATTTCTGGCGGCGATGTTTTTTTCGCCGGTGGCGGCGGCGATTCCGGCGTTTGCGACCGCGCCGGCGTTGGTGCTGGTGGGCGCGTTGATGACGGAATCGATTGCACAGGTGGAGTGGAAGGAGTTTACGGAAGCGTTTCCGGCGTTTGTGACGCTGGTGGCGACGCCGCTGACGTTCAGCATTGCTACGGGGCTGAGTTTGGGAGTGATTTCGTATACGGCGGCGAAGTTGGCGGCGGGGAAGTGGAGAGAGGTTAGCGTGTTGTTGTGGATTTTGACGGGGTTGTTTGTGATCAGGTATGCGGTGCTGGCGGCGGAGTGAGAAGAGGTGACTGGTGAATAGTGATTGGTGACTGGTGGAGAGGAGCTTCGAATTTGAGTTGGTGGCCAGACGCTGGGGTTGAGGTCCTTCGCCTATCCTTATCGGATAGGCTCAGGATGACAGATCGCTCAAACGTACCGATTTTGCTGAAGCGTTGAGTTGGCCAATGGAAATTGCGCCGTAAAAGCGGGAGCAGATCTCCCGCACTCCAAATTAGTTGGCGTCGACTACGCAGCGGAAGCCGATGGTGGCGGCGCGGTCGCGGCTGGGGGCCATGAGGAGGAGTTTTTCGTGTTCGTCGAGGCGGTAGGTTTGTGGGAAGTACCAGACGGAGCCTAGCGGTTGGTAGGCGGCGGCGCCGCGGATGATGGCGGCGCGGGTGTGGTCGTCGCGGAATTCATCGGTCCATTGCGAAACATTTCCGATTAGGTCGAGAACGCCGAAGGGGCTGGCGCCTTTTGGGTGTGCGTCGACGCTGGAGAGCGGGGCCCGCGTGTGGCCGCGATCGGCGGCGGGAACTTTGGCGGCGTTCCAATCGTTGCCCCAGGGATAGAGGCGCGCGTCGGTGGATTGCGCGGCGTATTGCCATTCCCATTCGTGCGGGAGGCGCTTGCCGGCCCAGGCGGCGTAGGCGCGCGCGTCTTCGAGCGAGACCCAGGTGGCGGGCTTGGCGTCCCAGCCGGCGGGGAAATTTCCGTTCGACCAATCGCGCAGGAAATTGTGATCGTCGGCGGGATGGTAGTGCGTGGCGTCGAGGAACTGTTTGAATTGCGCGTTGGTGACGGGCGTGCGGTCGATGTAATAGGCATGAAGATGCAGGCGGTGAAGATGCGAGCGGCGCGGGGAATTTTCCCAGGGATATTGGACGTCGACGCCGGGGTCGTTGCCGCCCTCGATTTCGATGCCGCGGACCGAGAAGTCGAAATCGCCTTCGGGAATTTTCAACATCCCAGCCGGAGCAGTCGCGGCGGGCTTGGTGGGCGGAATTTCGACAATGGTTTGCGGAACTGCGGACCACGCGCGGGAGAATTCGCGGAGAGATTTTTTAGAGCGTTCGGCCATGAAGGGGAGGATTTCGCGGAGAGGAGCGGAGTTGGCGTTTTCAGTTGTGGCGAGGACCGCGCCGAAGCCGAGACCCTCCATTGAAAAACTGAGTGTCGCTTCCTCTGCGTTGATGCGCGGCTGGATTTCGACGCCGTGCCAGAGATCGTAGTAGTGGAGGCCCGGGCTGTAAGGGACGCGGAGTTGCTGGCCGTCGAGATCGAATTCATTGCGATTGACGATGGTCCAGAGCGTGAGCTGCGGCAGCGGAAATTTGCTGGCGAAGACGCCAGATTGCAGGGTGGGCGTGTGCGGCTGCCAGCCGGGGCTGACAAGATTTGTGGCGAAGGCGCGTTCGATGCGGGTGAAGCGGAGAACGGCTTCGGCATCGCGGGGATTCATGGGATACCAGAAGCCCCAGAGATTCTCGAGGCTGGCGTAGCCGCTGCCGTTGAAGAAGGCGTGTTGCAGGCTGTCGGTTTTGTCGCGGGTGAAGCGGTCAGTGACGTTGATCATGTGGCGGGGCTCTAGCCAGCGGGTTTTGCTGACCATGGGCGTGAAGGGATACACGACGTCTTCCCAGGTTACCCAGTCGTTCCAACCGAGAGTGCTCCAGGCGACGGATTCGTCGCGAATTTCGAATTGCGGTTCGAAGGCGAGGCGGTGTCCTGCGGCGATGGAGGCCGCGCGGAAGTCGGCGGGGACGCTTTCGAGCGTGTCGAAATTGATGCCGTCGGCGCCGATCTCTTTCAGGAGTTGCGTGAGCGCGACCCAGGGCGGCGCGGATTCTTCGTGGGTGCCGGAATCCCAGGCGAGGACGGGGAAAAGAACTTTGACGTTGTGGCGGTGAAAATCGTCGACGAGTTTTTTTAGAGCAGGGAGGCCGCCGGGGAGATCGCGGAGGAGATCGAACTGGTTGCGGTCGTCGACGCCGAGATTGGGATAGACGTGCCAGAGAAGGACGGCGTCGATGGAGCCGAGGCGGCGCTCGGTTTCGGCGAGGAATTTATCGGGGGTGTAGCGGCGGGTTTCGGGATCGTAAATGGAGCGGTCCCAGACGAGAAGCTGAACTTGGGAGAAGACGCGCTGGGTCCAGGCGAGATCGGGGTTGGCGTAGTCGGATTCATCGAGGCGGAGTTGGGTGCGGCGTTCCTTGCGCCAGGCCTGGAGGCCGGCGAGCCAGGAGGGGTCGGAAGGATCGGCTGGGCCGGCGAAGAAGACTTCGGAAGGCGAGGGAGGAATGGTGAGGGTCATGGTGCCGTTGGGAGCGACGAGGGCGTGGCGGGCCTTCCACTCATCGGAGCGCAGGGTTGCGGCGCATGCGAGGAGGAAAATTATGAAGAAAGTGGCCGGCCAGAAACGTGAGGGACGAGGGAGGAAACGCATAGGGAAGAAGAATACGCGAAGAGAGGGGAGAATTCAGCGGGGAGTTGGGAGAGCCAAAGAGGAGTTTGTGGAGGGATTTAGGTTGAGGTTCTTCGGGCATCCTTTCCGGATGTCCTCAGAATGACAGCGCATGGCGGTAGATGGCGCGAAGGGGCTATGTTGGGTGCCCAGGGGAAAATCGTAAAAGCGCCCGCCTCAGAAGGCGTCCGCTACAAAGGCATATGCGTTGCCATGGGAAAGAGATGGTGCCCGAAAGAGGACTCGAACCTCCACGACCGTGAGGCCACTAGCTCCTGAAGCTAGCGCGTCTGCCAGTTCCGCCATTCGGGCACAGGAAAAACAACACAGGCAGGTCTTATTTTGGGGTGGGAACCGGCGTTTGTCAACGAAGGGCGGCCCCGGGTAGTCGGTCAGTTTTGGGGGGTCGAATTTACCGGGAGTGGGTCGCTTGGTGATTGGTTCCCGCTCAACCAAGCATGCGTCTCGGAGGATCGGGCAAATTCTCTGGCGGAATGGGCAAGCGTCTGAAGCGCAGGCAGACTACACTCTTTACCAGTGATCCTGGGATTTTCTGATTATCGCTGAGGACCGACGCAAGCGACCCCAGCTTCGCGGTTCGAGGCGATTCGAGGAGAAACGATGCAGAAGCGCAAACTTGGAAAAAATCTGGAAGTTTCAGCTCTCGGGCTGGGCTGCATGGGAATGAGTTTTAGCTACGGGCCCGCCATGGACAAGAAGGAAGGGATCGCGCTGATTCGGGCGGCGGTGGAGCGGGGCATCACCTTCTTCGATACGGCAGAGGTATATGGGGCATACACGAACGAAGAACTGGTGGGCGAAGCCCTCGTCCCAGTTCGCGACCAAGTGGCGATTGCCACCAAGTTCGGGTTCAAGATCGACCCGAACACCGGGAAACAGGCCGGGCTGGACAGCCGACCAGAGCACATCAAGGAGGTCGCCGAAGCCTCGCTCAAGCGGCTCAGGACCAATGTCATCGATCTGTTCTATCAGCACCGGGTTGACCCGGATGTGCCGATCGAAGACGTTGCGGGAGCGGTGAAGGACCTCATCCGGGAAGGCAAGGTGAAGCACTTCGGGCTCTCGGAAGCAGGCGTGAAGACTATCCGCCGCGCACACGCAGTTCTTCCGGTTACGGCGCTCCAGAGCGAATACTCACTCTGGTGGAGAGAACCCGAAGCCGAAGTAATACCCACGCTCGAGGAACTCGGCATCGGATTCGTTCCCTTCAGTCCGTTGGGGAAAGGGTTTCTGACGGGCAAGATCACTGAAGAGACAAAGTTCGATCAGACCGATTTCCGCAACATCGTCCCGCGCTTCTCCGCGGAAAACCGCAAAGCGAATCAGGCGGTGGTGGATTTGGTGGCCAAATTCGCGGAGCAGAAAAAGGCGACACCCGCACAGATCGCGCTCGCCTGGATTCTGGCCCAAAAGCCGTGGATGGTTCCCATCCCCGGCACAACCAAGCTGCACCGGCTGGAGGAAAACATCGGAGCCGCCGCCGTTCAGCTGACACCCGACGATCTCCGCCAAATCGACAGCGCCTCGTCGAAGATTTCAGTGCAAGGGGCCCGATACCCCGAAGCCCTGCAGAAGTTAGTGGGTCGCTGAACGCCTAAACTGGTTGATTTGACGACTTCTGCAACGCCTGGTTCATGCCCTACCGAAGGCTGGCCCATTGCCCGGCCCTGCAATAGGCGGTGGCCCCGGAGGGGACGGGGGGTCACTAGCATTCTAAGGCCAGAGTGTTATACTCCGCCTGAAAAGCTCTGCCTACGATTGAGAGTAGGCACCGCGGACGGGTTCCAACGGGGGGTTGCAATGGAAGCTATGGAATCGGCGTTTTCGGGGCCACTGATGTATCTGCTGATAGTCTGGGGAGTCGTGACCGCCATCTTTCTGCTGTTGATTGCGTGGCGTAGCGTGCTCTCCAGCCATGAGGACGATCAAATTTTCATCGACGCAGCCCAAGAGCATATGGCCAGAGAGCAGCGCGAGTTGATCAAGAAGATCGAATCGCTGGGGAAGCCGCTGATGATGAGCGGCATCACCTCAGGCGTGCTGCTGCTGGTGATTGCCGGGATGTTCGTGTACCACGGCCTGAAGAATTTTTAACCGCAGGCGTGGTGACGCGGAGCCGCAGGGGCTCAGGGCTTTGGAGGTGTAGCCGCAGGGGGTTGTGTTGCCGGAGAGGCTGCCTGCGAAGCCTGCACCAGAGAAGTATGATTGTGGACGACTAGCCAGTTATCGTTGCGCTTTTCGAAAATCAGGGTCGTATGGCCGAAAGCTGACGCCGGCACCCCATCCACCACCGCGGTAAATTCCCACTGATACGAAGCCCAGGCCACGTTTCCGGAAGGAGCGAAGCGGATGAGTGTGTTGCTGCGGTCGAGGCGCACCTGCTGCGCGCGGGCGCGTTGTGACTGGTAGCTGGTGAGATAGTTCGGCCAGCCGACGACCGGCGGGGCCCACATGCCGTTTACGACGTCGACGTCATCAGCGTAATGGGAGTGAAGCTTTTCGATGTCGCCGAGCTGCCAGGCGCCGAGCATCTCGCCGATGGCGTTGTCGATGCGCTGCTGGTCGGTAAGGATGGTGGCGGTCGCGGGGTTGGGGGCGGTGTCGTCTTTTTTCTTTTTCTTCTGTGCGCAGGCGGTGGAAGCCAGGGCGAGGCAGAGAAGCAGGCAAAACGAAAAGAAAACAATGCGGCTTAGAGCGATGCGGATGGTTGAAGAGTCTTTCCAGAGATTCATGCTCGATTCACTCCCAAAGTTTCTGGCGCGCTTCGGTTGCTGATTCCGGAAGCGGCGCGACGATGACCGTTGTGCTGGACAGTAGAGAGCATAGCGCAGCGCGAAGTGCGGCGCGGGGGAATGTGTTCAGTTGGTTTACCGAGAGATGCGGCGGCGCTCGGGCCGTGGTTCTTGCAATTGATCGCGATTGCCACTGCCCCCGCGCAATGTCTTCGTTAGGCTACCCGATGAGGGTAGACGAAGGATCTCAACTTTGGAATTTTGCACGGCGCATAAGTTGAGGTCCTTCGGGCCGCAAACGGCGCGGCCCTCAGGATGACAAGTTTTTTTTGATTTTGAGCACGAACAAAATGCGCGCCGTTGGAAAAGGCGGCTTCACAAAAATGCACACCGTCAAAAATACACGCGGCCAAAAATGAGCGCAGTCAAAAATGCGCGCTGCCGAAACTGGTTAATGCGCTGCTTGAGAGGCGCTGAGGAGATTCACGAAGAGGCGGTAGGCGCCGGGGACGCCGTCGGGGAGTTCGCGGAAGAAGGCGAGGCCGGTGTAGATGTAGACGCCTTTGCCGAGCTGCGTGTAAACGAGGCCGCCGTTGAGGTCTTTTTCGCCGGGGTCGTGCATGGAGAGGAGCGGCGTGTATTTGGCGTCGAAGTCGCTCCAGTAGTAGAGGCCGCGTTCCTGGACCCAGTTCTGAAAATCGACGGCGGTGATTTTGTTGGGCGTGTTGAGTAGCGGGTCGTCGGGCTTCAGGAATTTCACTTCGGCGGTTTCGTCGGTGATGCGCGGCGTGGGATTGCCGATGGTGGCGCGATAGGGCGCGGGAAGGAATTTGTTCCAGATGAAGTCGCGATTGTACTGGACGACGAGAGTGCCGCCGCTGGAGACGTAATCGAGGAGGCGCTTGTTGGCGCTGGCGAGTTCGGGGCGGAGTTCGTAGGCGCGGACGCCGACGACGATGGCGGTGTATTTCGAGAGGTCGCCGAACGCGAGGGCGTTGGCGTCGAGCATTTCGACGCTGATGCCGAGGCGCTTGAGTGCTTCGGGGATCATTTCGCCTTCGGCGGAGATGTAGCCGACGCGGAGGTTGGCGGGGACGTTGATGTCGAAGGCGTGGACTACAGTTTGCGCCGGCTCGCTCCAGAGAATCGAGGGCATTGTGGGGAGCGGTTCGAAAGAGGTGGAGAATTTTTCGTCGCCGCGCTTGGCGTAGGCGGTGATGGTGAAATTGCCGGGCGCAAGCTTAGCGGGCGGTGTGACGGTGAGCTTGGCGTACTGGTCACCGACGCCGTCGAACTTAAGTTCGACGGGGGAGCTGGATTGCAGGCCGTCGGGAACATCAAGACCTACGCTGACAGCTGCAGGCTTGGTGGAATAGGAATGGACGCGAAGGAGAACATCGACTGATTTGCGCGGCTGGTCGAGTACCGCAACCACCTGACTGGGTTCGACGGCAAGCGTGTATGCGGGAACGATGCGAAGCGGCACGCGGCTCACTGCCGTGGAGGTTGCGGTGGTGCACAGGACGGGCCTCTCCGGGGAGAACGTGAAACCGTCGATCTGAATCTTCTGAGCGACTCGCAGAACGGGCGCGGGTTCCGGGCTCAACAGCGGATCGAGCGGAGGATAGAGGACAGGCGGAAGCAGCGCGGCCTTATCGCCTGACTCGGCCTTACCCAAGGCCAGTGTCCATGAAGAGTCGGTGTCTTTTCCCGATTCCATTTTTTGCCGCAGGACGGCGCGCACGCTAAGAAATTGCGGTTCGCTGAACTGGCAGTGAACCTCCGGGCGGCAACGGCAGTGGAAAGCGACGGTGAAATCTTCGGTTGCGACGACGTCGGCGCGGTCGGCGTCAGCGGAGAGTTGGATGCCCGCCGCTAATTGGAGGGCGCGGTCGAGATTTTGCTTTTCACGGCCAAGAAAATCCAGCTTGTTGTAGAGGTCCGGTGGAATCGGCTGCGGAATGGAAAGCATGGAGGCGCGCTGGAGAGATTTTTCCGCGGCTACAAGAGAATTCACGGCGGCGGGCCAATCCAGCTTAAGGGCCGACACGCGCGCGGATTCGAGCGAGTGGTCTATTTCTTTCAGCTGCTCGTCACACCCACAAGGACCTTTCACAGAGGCCACTGCCTGGAGCGTTACAGCGAGGGATGCGGGATCGAGCTTGCTTCCGTCTTCGGGGAGTAGAGCGAGAGGGCGGCGGAGGAATGGAGAGCTGAGGAAGGCGGAGATGCCCTGGCTGCGGTGATTGCTGAAGGCATCGAGGCCGATTTCGCGCCAGGATTTTCCGTAGAGGGGAGAGATGTCGTCGGCGGGCAGGAGATAGCCCTTGGGGCTGTCACTGCCTCGCTCGACATCGAGGATCTTTACGCCTGCGCCGGATGCGTCCCATGCACGGAATTGCGGATGCGGAAGAAATTTTGGATCAGCGGCCAGCTTTACGGCTTTCGGAGTCCAGATGCCGGAAAGTTGGTGATGGCCATGGCCTCCGTGAACACCACCCCAGCCGTTGATGACGATGGTGGGACGGAATTCGCGGATGACGCGGACCATGTCTTCCATGACCGGGTCGCCCCAGACTTTTTCGGTTTCTTCGGGAGTTTTGGAGAAGCCGAAATCCTTGGCGCGGGTGAAATAGAGTTTGACACCGTAGCCGCGGGTGGCAGCGAGAAGTTCCTGCGTGCGGATGAGGCCGAGCTGCGGAGCCTGTTCAGGGCCGAGTGCGTTCTGGCCGCCTTCGCCGCGGGTGATGGAGAGAAGGGCGACGTCGGCATGAAGGCCGCGGGCGAGATAGGTGAGAATGGCGCCGCTTTCGTCATCGGGGTGCGCGGTGATGTAGAGGATGCGGGTGGTGACGCGGGCGGCGTCGATGGCTTCGATGGTTTCGGGAAGGCCGGGGCCGGTGCCGGGAGCGGGAGGGAATTGGGCGCGGGACATGGCCGAGAAGAACGTGGCGAGGAGTAAGAGTGTTGCCAGGCGAATGTGATTCAAAGGGCCTCCAAAAAGAACGTCGATGCTCGACATGTCTCAAGCCCCGGAGGGGCGGAAGAAGCTAGCCCAGGGCGTAAGCCCTGGGATCATTTTGCGATATATTTCGAGCGCCGTAGGCGCGGCAGATCATTTTATGCATCGAGCCATCTGCCGCCCCTACGGGGCTCACCTCATGTGTATTACCCGAATTCCCAGCGCTTACGCGCTGGGCTAACTTCTGCCGCGCCTCCGGCGCTAGTCAGGCGCCCGCCCCGCAGAGCCATTCGGGACGGGCAAAAGGCGCCCGCCTCAGAAGGCGGCCGCTACAAAACTAGGCTGGGCCACCTGAAGGTGGCCGCTACGCGGAGCCCGACGGGGCGAAGGGCCATTGTCTCATTTCGCGGGCGCGAATTAGAAATGCGGTTGCGCCCAGGGCGATTTCGAGGAGGCCCCACTTGCGGGCGGGGCCGGTTTGCCAGAAGAGCCAGGCCCAGCCGAACATCGTCAGCACCGCGGGCACGGGATAAAGCCACATCTTAAACGGCAGTTTTTCCGAGCCCAGGCGGCGGCGCAGCAGCATCACTCCCACGGCCTGCCCGATGAACTGCACGATCAGGCGCATGGCAAGGATGCCAGCGATGGCGGTTTCCAGTTTAAGAATAATGCTGAAGAGGAACGCGAGCGCCCCCAATATTAGAAGCGAAATGTGGGGAAAATGTTTCGTGGGATGCACTTTGGCGAAGACGGGGAAGAAGTTGCCGTCGAGCGCGGCGGAATAAGGCACGCGGGAGTAGCCGAGGAGCAGAGAAAAGACGGAGGCCATCGCGATCCAGAGAACCATCCAGGTGACGAAGTGCGCGGCGCCGGTGCCGTAGAGGCGCTCGACAAAGAGGCTGGCGATGAACGGAGTGTTTTGGGCTTCGCGCCAGGGGACCACGCCGAGGAGGCTGGTCTGCATGGCCAGATAGAGGACGGTGATGCCGAGGATGGAAAGGAAAATTCCGCGAGGGATATTTTTTTCGGGATTGCGGATTTCGCCGCCGAGATGGCAGATGTTGTAGTAGCCCCAATAGCTGTAGACCGTATTGATCATGGCGGCGCCGAGTCCGGCGAACCAAATGGAAGAAAGATGAAACGCGCCGGGAGGAAAATCAAAGGCCAGTTTGGGATCGAAGTGGCGAATGCCTCCCCAGATAAGCCAGAGCATGGTGCCGACGACGCCGACCCATAGGAGAACGGAGATTTTGCCGATCGTTGTAATTTTCCGGTAGAGAAGAATCACGAGAAAAATTACGAGGCTGCCGGAAATGGCTTTGGCCTGCCAGAGCGTGAGCGGATGAAGATAGCCCGCGTAGCGCGCGAAACCGATGGAAGCGGAAGCGACAGAAAGGGGCGCCTGGACGAAGGTTTGCCAGACGAAAAGAAAGGACATGAGGCGTCCCCAGCGGCCGGGGCCGTAGGCTTCGCGAAGGAAGACGTAGGTGCCGCCGGCTTTGGGCATCGCGGCGCCGAGTTCGGACCAGACGAAACCGTCGAGCGTGGCGAGAAGCGCGCCGGCGAGCCAGGCGATGAGGGCTTGCGGGCCGCCCATGGCTTTGATGACGAGGGAGCTGACGACGAAGGGGCCAATGCCGACGATTTCGATCATGTTGAGGGCGACGGCTTCCTTGAGGCCGAGGCCGCGCTCGAGAGAGGGCTGTGACTGCGCGAGTTTGGGGGATGGAGGGGAAATGGACATGCGCAGCGAGAATAACAAAAGGGCGGAGAAGAGCACAGGCTGGAGTGCCTGTGCCACAGTCGGGGGTTGAGATTGGCAAATTGTTTTGCGGCGGTGTTAGGGGACGGCTTACACTGGTAAGTAAGAGGGCGCAGGCCCGCCGGGGCTCTCCGTTCAACTATGAAACGAAGATTTATTTTGCTGGGGCTGGGCGTGTGCGCGTTGCTGCTGGCGCCGTGGCGCGCCGCCGCGGGGAATCTTCCGCTTCCGCCGGGCACCGACGCGATCCTGGAGCACATTTATTCAGGGCGAAGCGATCTGGCGATTCCGGAAGCGCAGGCCTTGCAACGCGATCAGCCTGAGCACCCGCTGGGATATTTGCTGGAAGCGGAAGCGCGCTGGTGGCAGATCTGGTGCCTTTCGGCGGAGCACAAATACGGGATGAATTTGCCGCAGCACCGGGGGAAAGTGGCGTCAGACCAGGTGTATCTTGATGTGGTGTCGAAGGCGGAGACCCTGGCGGACGCGAGCCTGGCCAAACACGAATCGGCGGAGATGCATCTTTACGCCGGGATGGCCGGCGGTCTGGCCGCGCGGATGTACGGTTTGCGCGCGGAAAACCGGGCGGCGGCGCGCGCCGGCATGCGAGCGCGAGAACATTTTTTTCGCTCGCTTGCTCTTGAACCGTCGCTGGCCGACGCCAACATGGGGCTGGGACTCTACAACTATTATGTGGATACGCTTTCGACGATTGCACGGGTGCTGCGCTTTTTCATGGGCATTCCCGGCGGATCGAAAGAAGAGGGCATCCGGCAATTGCACCTGGCCATGGATCACGGGCAATTGACGCCGGCGCTGGCGCGATACTACCTGGCAATCTGCCTGCATCTTTACGATCAGAAGTACGAGCAGGCGCTGCAGGTGGCGACGCCGCTGGTGGAAAAATACCCGGAGAATCCGATCTTCCGGCTGGTGCGCGGCGACTTGTACGGAAAGTTGGGACGAAAGCCGCTGTCGATTGCGGATTACCGCGCGGCAGTGGCGGCGCCGATTGCGGACCCGGCGTGCCGGAAGAAGATCGAACAATTGGTGAAGGAGTCGCAGGCTGCGCAGGGCGCCGGGCAGTAGACGGAGCGACTCGGGGCTTTGAGCCTGCGACGGCCTGCGCCATAATAGGGGCCTGGGTTTGCGGGCAGGAGTCAGGTACCCGAGTCCCAAGGGGATCTGCGGGGGCCGGTCAACGCGGCCACGGTTTTTCGCATCTCAACCCAAACAGTCGGGCGAAGTTCCTTTCTCTCCCAAGACGAGAGAAACGGACGAACAGGTGAGTCTCGGGCGAAGGAGTTTCCATGAAGCGGTTTTGGACAGCGGTGGCTGTCGCAGGTTTCGCGTTCGGCATGTTTGCCGGATGCAATGATTACAACAATTCGATCCAGTACAACACCGGGGCGACGATAACGAACGTATCTCCCAACGGATTGCCGGCGGGGAGCGGATCGTTTCTGCTGACGGTGAACGCCAACCAAGCAAACGGGTTCAACAACACGACCGTGATTCAGTGGAATGGGCAGAAGCTGTCGACGTCGACGTTTGTGGATACGGTCACGATGACTGCCACGGTCCCGGCGAGCCTGCTGGCCAAGCCGGGAACGGCGTATGTCAACACGCTGACGGCGCAATCGGGCACCGGGCAAAACGGACTTTCCAATACATTGGCCTTCAATATTTACGGTGCGCCGAATCCAGTGCCGACGCTGACTTCGGTTACGCCGGACTCGGCTCCTGCTTGCGGTACGAGTTGCACAAATGCTTCGGTCACCATCACCGTGGCGGGAACGAATTTTCTGCCTTCGTCCAACAACGGAGGATCGGTGGTGACGCTCGCCGACAAACTGACCCCGATGCAACAGGGGGCGACGCTATCGATCACCAGTTTTTCGGACACCCAAATACAGGCGGTGATTCCGGGCACGCTTCTGGCAAATCCGGACACGGCGGTGATTGTGGTGACAAATCCGGGAAACGGGCTTTGCACCCAACCCAGCTGCCTGCCACTGGTGGGGGGCGGACCCAGCAGCCCGTTTTCGTTTTTGATCGGCGGCGGAGCTCCGGCAGCGGCGATTGCGGAAGAGACCCCAGCGATCAGCCAGGACGGGCGCTACGTAGTGTATGGCTCGCAACAGAACCAGGTGAACCAGATTTTGCTGAAAGATACGTGCGTGGGAGTTTCTAGCGGATGCAGCGTGAACACGCGCGTGGTTTCCGCGGCGGCGGATGGAACGGCCGGGAATGCGGACAGCCACAATGCGGTGGTCACTCCGGATGGGCGGTACGTTGCGTTCAGTTCGGCGGCGACGAACCTGGCGGAAGGGGCGCCGGCGGGGCGGCAGGTCTACGTGCATGATACGTGCATCGGGGCGGATAACACGTGCAAGGCCGCTACGACGCTCGTTTCGACGGACTCGCAGGGCGCGTTGAACGGGACGGAGAGCATTTTGCCTTCGATCAGTTCGACGGGAAGATATGTGGCGTTCGTGGTCATCACGCCGACGAATGCACCGAAGATTGCCGGCGGGGCCGCGGCGAATGTGCAGGCTGCACCGAACAGCGGGTTGCGGCAGGTATTTATGCGCGACACTTGCCTGGGCGCGGCGAATTGCACGCCGAAGACGACGCGGATTTCGATGATGCCGGGGGACGCTCCCGCCAATGGGACGAACCCTGCGGGGCCGGCAATCAGCGGCGCGGCGAAGCAGATCGCACTGGCGGACAGGAAGAGCGCCACGGTGTTTACGCCGACGGTTGCGGTGGACGACAACGTGGTGCTGGCGGTTCCGAAAGAGCAGTAAGCGGGCGCTACTTTGGAGTGCGGCAGCTCTGCTGCCGCTTTTACGATCTAAATCCCTCTACCCAAACAGCAATATTTGGCCAACAGCCAAGCGGCGCAGCTCCGCTCCGTCAAACTGCGAAGATCCACCAAGCCCCCAACTAACCTCTAACTGGTTCGCTTCACTCTAAAGATCTTCCAATTTCTGATTGGTCAATGGGGCCGAGCCTGCAAAAGCGGCAGCAGAGCTGCCGCACTCCAAAAATGCGCCTTGGTGCAGGGCGTCCCCTATCGGAAGTGACGTTCCGAGAAAACGTTTAGTTGAAGCGGACTTTGATGTCGGGGCGCTTATCGAGGCGCACGGAATCGATGAAACGCACCTGGCGTTCGTCCAGGGTCAGAATCATCGAAGAGGTCCGGATGCCTTCACCGAAGAAGCGGACGCCCTTCAGAATGTTTCCGTCGGTGACACCGGTACAGGCAAAAATGATTTTCTTGCCGGGGGCGAGATCCTCCGTGTCATAGATACGCTTGGTGTCGGTGACGCCCATTTTGGCGAGGCGCTCCGCGTCCTGGGGCTTGCTGATGACGAGGCGCGCGAGAATCTGACCGTTGAGGCAGCGCAGCGCGGCGGCGGTGAGCACGCCTTCGGGAGCGCCCCCTGTACCCATCAGCATGTGAACGCCGGTGCCAATCACGGCGGCGGAAATTCCAGCGGACAAATCGCCGTCGCCGATCAGGCGGATGCGCGCGCCAACCGCGCGGATCTGCTCGATCATTTTTTCGTGACGCGGGCGATCGAGAACCATGACCACCAGATCTTCCACGTCGCGGTCGAGGCGCTTGGCGACGGACTTCAGGTTGTCGGCGACGGGAGCGTCGAGTTCCACGGCGCCCTTGCAGGATGGGCCGACGACAATTTTTTCCATGTACAGATCGGGAGCGTGGAGCAGGCCGCCCTTTTCGCTGGCGGCGAGGACGGCGATGGCGTTGGGCGCGCCGGTGGCACAGAGATTGGTGCCTTCGAGAGGGTCAACGGCAATATCCACCGAAGGGAAAACGGACTTGGGCGCGTGCTGGGCGAGGCCGACTTTTTCGCCGATATAGAGCATAGGTGCTTCGTCGCGTTCCCCTTCGCCGATGACGATGGTGCCGTCCATTTCGACTTGATCCATCGTTTTGCGCATGGCTTCGACGGCGACTTCGTCGGCTTTGTGGCGATCGCCGAAGCCCATGGTGCGGGCGGCAGCGATGGCGCCATTTTCGACTACGCGCAGAAATTCAAGACTGAGTTGTTCTTCCATGTTGGCGCCCTCCGCGGACGCAATCTTAGGGCAAAGTGCGGCTTAAGGTCGATAAGGGTGTTGGAAGCGATGGAGCGAACCCGGCAACCGTACAGGGCAATCAGACACCGATCGTGGACTCATTGTACTTGTTCTTTGCCCGGAAGTGGACGGATAAGCCCGTTGATCAGGAACGGATCCGTAAACTCGGTCATTTCGCCGGCGTGCTTGCCCTTAACGGGGAGCAGGCGGGCGGAGAGCGGCTTGTTCCATTTAACGGAGAGCGTGGCGACGTCGCCGATGATGCGGGCGAGCTCTTCGACCGTGGTGTCGCCGGGAAGAGGAATCGTGTCGAGGCCGGTGGCGCAGACGGCGGAGTAGCTGAGGAGTTGATCGAGAGAGAGGCGGCCCTGATTCCAGCGATCGGCGAGAGTCGGGTCTTCGAGGACCGGGAGCATCACGCCGGAATAGCCGGTGCGGCGCGCGCCGATTTCTTTTAGCGCGGAAGTGATGACGCCGACGGCGGTCATCGTGCCGCTGGAGCCGAGCGGCTGTTTGGAAATGGTTTCGATGGCCGCGCCGATGGACGCGCCTTGCGAGGAGGCGGGAGAAAGATCCAGGCCCATGTAGATCCAGCCCTGTTCGCGGTCGATGCGCAGAGCGGCGTCTTCGACGTCGAACGCGGCGTTGTAGAAAGCGTCGATGATCTGGCGGCGGGCGGCGGCGAGGTCGGGGGCGTTTTGTGCGGCGGTGGTGAGGAGGCCGGCGGAGGCCAGGCCGATGGCGAACTGGTGGCCGGCGCCGGTGTGATACGCGCCGGGGAAAAAGGGAGAGTAGGGCGGGACGCTGGCGTTGGCGGCGAAATGGAAATTGCCTTCGCTGTGGTCGGTGGTTTCGGAAAGTTTTTTGATTAGGCGGGCGGCGGCGCTGACGGCGGGCCAGTTGATGCCGGCGTCGTTGGTGATTGTGAGGCTTCCGAAAATGTTTTTTGTGTTTTGCAGGACGCCGGCAAGGAGATCGGCCTGGGCATCGCCATCATTGCCCGCCAGATAGGCGGAACCGACGGAGAGTCGGACGCGATACTGGTCGGCGAGGCCGTCGAGATTTTTGAAGAAGCGGATGGCGTCGTCGTTGGAGAGGCCCTTGGTGTATTCGGGGAACGGCTGCGTGACGATGCGAAGCGTTTCAACGGTGTAGCCGCGGGATTCAAAAACGGTTTTCGCGTAGCCGAGGAACTTGGCGGTTTCGGCAAGCTGCAACTGGTATTGCGAGCGGTCGAGATTAATGAAGGCGGTGATCGTGCGGACGTGGGGCTTCGCGTCCGCGGGAGCCTTCGCCGGCGCCGGCGTCTGGGAAAACGCGAACGGAGTGAACGCGAAAAGCGCTAGAAGGAATGGGGCGAATAGTTTTGTAAAGTTTTTCATAAGAATCAGACAAAGGCGGAAATGCCGGTGATTTTTTCTCCGATGATGAGTTTGTGAATGTCGTTGGTGCCCTCGTAGGTGTAGACGCTCTCGAGGTTGTTCATGTGGCGCATGATGCAGTAGTCGTCGACGATGCCGTTGGCGCCGAGGATGTCGCGGGACTTGCGGGCGGTTTCAAGCGCGATGGCGACATTATTCATTTTCAACATGGAGATGTGCGAGGCGTCGGCCTTGCCTTTGTCTTTCAGGCGGCCGACGTGGAGCGCGAGCAACTGGCCTTTGACGATTTCGGTGATCATCCAGGCGAGCTTTTCCTGTACGAGCTGGTGCGAGGCGATGGGCTTGTTGGCGAATTGCTTGCGCGTCTTGGCGTATTGTAGCGCGGTGTCGTAGCAGGCCATGGCCGCGCCGAGAGCGCCCCAGCCGATGCCGTAGCGCGCCTGGTTGAGACAACTGAGCGGGCCGCGCAGGCCGGTGACGCCGGGGAGAAGATTTTCCTCGGGGATGGCGCAATCGCTGAACGAGAGGCCGGAGGTGACCGAAGCGCGCAGCGACCATTTGCCGTGGACGTCCCAGGCCTTGAAGCCGGGCGTGCCTTTTTCGACGAGGAATCCTCGGATTTTATCGTCTTCGGTTTTGGCCCAGACGACGGCGACGTCGGCGAGGGAGCCGCTGGTGATCCACATTTTCTCGCCGTTCAGAATGTATTGATTGCCCTTTTTCACGGCGCGCGTGAGCATGCCGCTGGGATTCGAGCCGAATTGCGGCTCGGTGAGGCCAAAGCAGCCGACAGCGTTGCCCGATTGCAGGCGCGGCAGCCATTTGTCTTTTTGCGCGTCGCTGCCGAAGGAATGGATCGGATACATCACCAGCGCGCCCTGCACGGAAACAAAGCTGCGCAGGCCGGAATCGCCGCGCTCGAGCTCCTGGGTCATCAGGCCGTAGGCGACGTTGGACATTCCCGCACAGCCATAGCCGTGAAGATTGGCGCCGAAAAAGCCGAGTTCGCCAAGTTGCGGGATCAAGTGCTTGGGAAAAGTTGCTTCGCGGCTGTGCTTTTCGATGATGGGGATGATCTCGTTGTCGACGAACTGGCGGGCGGTCTGGCGGACAAGTTGTTCTTCGTCGTTGAGCTGGGAATCAAAGTCGATGAAATCGACACCGGGAAATGAGGGCATGAAAGATTCCTTCGTCAGGCAAAAGCGCGACGCAGGAAGTGTAGCAAGGCGGTTCAGGCAGCGGCAACAAAACGAGGGGAGTACGGGGGAGCGGGTACACTAGAGTGGAAAGGGAAAGGACGAGCGGCGTGGCGAAACGAGCGGTGGAGAAGGTCGATCCGGAGATTTTGATTTTTGACGTGGATGGCGTGTTGATTGACGTGAAGGAGACGTTCTGGCGATCGGCGCTGCAGACTGTGGAAAAGCTGACGGGAAAGAAAGCGACCTGGGCGGAACTGCACAAATGGAAACGCCAGCCGGGGAATAACGACGACTGGATGATGGTTTCGCAATGGGCGACGGCGAGAGGCGTGCCAACGACGTATGAAGAGGCTCGCGAGGCGTTTCAGCCGTTCTATTGGGGGAGCAACGGCGAGCCGGGAAATGTAGCAAAAGAAAAATGGCTGATCACGCCGAAGCTGGTGGAGAAGTGGGCTCGGCGGCGGGAGTTGAATCTATTTACGGGAAGAACGCGGCCGGAATTTGCCTATTCGTTTGAGCGGTGGCCGGCGGCGAAGCATTTTCGCAAGGTCGTGACGATGGACGACGCGCGGAAGAAGCCCCATCCGGACGGCTTGCTGACAATCTTGGGGAAGCGCGATCCGAAGGCGGCGTTGTATTTGGGAGATAACGTGGATGATGCATTGTCGGCACAAGCGGCGGGCGTGCCATTTATGGCGATTTTGCCGAAGAGTTCGTATGACTATCGGGAGCGCGCGCGAAAATTTCGCGAACTGGGCGCGTTGAAGTTGCTGGAGCGGGCGCGGGATCTTGATCGCTGGCTTGTTTGACGAGCCGCGGGACGCCACAAAAATCAATCAAGGATGGGAAGTCTCCAGCTGGCGCTGGGTGTTGGCGCGGATTTGTTTTGCGGTGTGGCCCTCGGGGCTGTCGGGGTCGAGGCGGATGTAGGCGTCGAGATCGGCGAGGGCGGCCTGATAATTTTTCTGGCGGAGATGGATCAGCGAGAGCAGTCGGTAGACTTTGGGCTGCTGCGGTGCGAGGGATTCCGCCGATTTCGCCGCGTCCAGCGCAGGCTCGAGATGCTTGCGGTAGAGTTCGAGTTTTCCCAATTCGTAGTAGCCAGCCCAGGAGTTCGGATTGAGTTCGAGGCTGCGACGGAGGAGCGGTTCGCCATTTACGGAATCGTGGCGGCCGAGGAGGAGAATGGCGAGGGCGAGGACGGCGTCCGGGTAAGTTTGGTTGCTGAGCGAGACAGACGTTTGCAGGTTTTTTTCGGCGTCGGCGGGTTTTTGCAGAGAGAGGCAGGCCATGCCGAGCTGGTAGTAGGCTTCGTAATAATCGGGAGCCTTTGCAATTGCCGCTTCAAAATCGTGCAGAGCGCCTTCGGCATTGTTGCCGGCGTAGAGTTTTTTCTTGCCGGAGTCCATGAGCTTTCTTGCGGCGGCGGGCATGGAAAGTTCGTGAGCGGAAATGGATGGATCGGGCGGCTGCTCTTTCGGGGATTTCCCTGCGGGCTTGAGGAAGATGGAGATGCCGTGCTCCGTTCCGAAGTTCACATCCACGTTCATTTCGAGCGGAACAAAGCCCGGCGCGGTGATTTTCAATATGTATGCGCCCGCGTGCAGGCCGGGAAAGGCAAACTCTCCGTTTTCGGTGGTTACGGATTCGATCAAGCGGTTTCCGCCGTCGTCACAGAGCCAGACGGAGGCGTGCGGGATGCGCCGATTGGTGGCTTCGGAATAGACCACGCCATTCAGATTCGCGGAGGGATTCGCGGCGGCGGGGACAATTCCGGCCGTGAGCGCGGCGAAGAGAGCGAACAGCGGGAGAAAGGCTCGGAGCACGGTTCCCTCCGACCGGGAAAGGCGAATTCTACACTGGTGAGGAGTAAGATGGTCGCTGAAACGAGTTGGGAAGCGGACAGACACAACCCGGGAACTTTGGTCGGCGTCTGAGGGAATGAATCCAGTGGGGCTCCGCGAAACAGGCCCCTTCAGGAAAGAAGGCTATGAAGCGATTTAGCAAGTCTCTGGTTTTTGGTGGAGTTGGTTTGTTGCTCGCAGGGACGGCGTTTGCGCAAGCGCCGCCGGGACCGATCGCGCCGGTAGCTTCGCAGAGGTCGTCGTCGGAGCCGCCGCCTCCGCCGCCGGTGAAGATTGTTCCGCGGACAAATATTTTGGGCGCGTGGAAACTGAATCGCGACGAAAGCGACGATCCCAAGTCGAGATCGAACCAGCGCAAGGTGAACGATCCGAACCAGGGCCACGGTGGGAATAGCGGCCCCCGCATTGGCTTTCCGGGCGGCGGCATGGGCGGCCCCGGCATGGGCGGCGGGCAGCGCGGCAATGGCAATCCACAGAAGGACACGTCGGAAGATCGCCAGCGTTATATGGAATTAATCGATCCTTCGATCCGGCTGAAGCTGCAGCGGAAGGGCGAGAAGGATCCGATCGTGGAAATGTTTGGCGATCAGGGGCGGAAGACGATTTTTTATACCGATGGGCACAAGCCGGACGCGCCGACGGGAGTGGGAACGGACGTCGTGGAAGCCAAGTGGGACGACAATAAGCTGGTCAGCACTTCACCCCTGCCGAAGAAGGGATCGCTGACGCGGACGTATGAGGTTTCGCCGGATGGATTGCAATTGTATGAAGACGTGGAGATGGTGATTGGGAAGGATAAGAATCCGTCGAGGTTCCGATTTGTTTATGATGCGGTGGCGCGAGAAGAGTAGGGTGCTGGCGCGTGGGCCGAAGAAGAAATTTTGGAGTGCGGTGGCTCTGCCACCGCTTTTAGGGTGTAATCACTATATCAAAATCATCCGGGACAGTCACCCGGTCCGTCGGAAACGAACGAACCATTCGAAAGAAAGCGCGATCTGCCTTCCTCTCAAACCATCCTGCGGAACACCATGAGTATGCACTGGCTTTAAGCACCAATCTGTGCCGCACTGCATTCTCATGAACGTAGTTCAACCTTGCCAAAAATGACTTGCGAAACGTAATCCGCGACTCCCAGTATGAAAACCAGGCCTTCCTCCCCGAGCAGTCATCTTCGCGGTTAATGGCCTTTGCGCTTCGCGAATGCAACTCTCGCACGAGTTCCCTGAGCCTCCTTGCATCGCCGGATCCCCCACGAAATGATAATGATTTGGGAAAACGGCCCACGCATGAAGTTGCCACCCTTGCTTCTCTGCCAACTCAAGCAGGAGATTTGTGAGCCGGGTTAATCGGGACGGGGTATTGAAGAAAGTTTGCTTCTGATAGGTTCCTGCGGTAACGATAAAAGTCCCAGCCTCTGACAATCTGTGAATCGGGCTATGCGGCCAATCCCGGATCGGCAATTCACGATTGAGTAGAGATGCCATTTGGAGTGCGGTGGCTTTGTCTCGCTTTTAACGCTCAAAAGTATATAGAAAAGTAATATATCCAGCATAGAAAATTGATTTGGTTGACGCTTCTTACTTCTCAAAAGCGGCAGCAGAGCTGCCGCACTCCAAAATAAGTGTCAGGCGCGGAGTTTGGGGAGGGCTTGGTCGAGGTCGGCGATCAGGTCGGTGGTGGATTCGAGGCCGATGTTGAGGCGCACGATGCGGTGATCGTAGGGCGGCCGCCCGGGGATGCGGCCGATGTTGTAGGCGACGACGAGACTTGTTACTCCTGCCCAGCTGTAACCCACCTTGAATAATTTCAGAGCGTCAACGAAGGCGAAAACCTGCTCCTGCGTGGGGCCGGGCTTGAAGACCAGCGAAAAAACGCCGGAAGAGCCGAGGAAATCGCGCTTCCAGAATTCGTGGCCCGGGCAGGCGGGCAGCGCGGGATGAAGGACGAGTTCGACTTCGGGGCGATCGGCGAGCCACTTGGCGACAGCGAACGCGGAGTTTTCGATGGCCGAGAGGCGCACGGCCAGCGTTTGCAGGCCGCGGAGAGCGAGGCTGCAATCGTCGGGAGAGACCGCGAGTCCGAGCATCTGCTGCGTGACGCCTAGACGCTGGTAGATGGCGTCGTCGCGGACGGTGACCGAGCCGAGCAGCAGGTCGCTGTGGCCACCGATGTATTTGGTGACGGCTTGCATGGTGATGTCCACGCCGTGGGCGAAGGCATCGAAGAGCACGCCGGCGGACCAGGTATTGTCGATTACGACTTTGATGTTGCGCGCGTGGGCAGCGGCGGCGATGGCGGGGATGTCCTGAACTTCCATCGTGATCGAGCCAGGGGACTCGGTCCAGACGAGGCGGGTGTTTTCCTGGAGGAGCGCGGAAATTCCTGCGCCGATGAGCGGATCGTAAAACGTAGCGGTGACGCCGAAGCGGGAGAGAAGTTGCGTGGTGAGCTTGCGATTCGGGTAGTAGACGCTGGCGGGGACCATGATGTGATCGCCGGCCTGAAGCAGCGCGAAATTGATGAGCGAGATCGCGGCCTGACCGCCGGGGGCGAGGATGGTGTGCTTGCCGGATTCGAGTTCGCAGATGCGCGCGGCGAGTTCGAGAGCGGTGGGCGTGCCGTAGAGGCCGTAGGTATAGCCGACTTTATGCTGGTCCCAGGTGTCTTTGACGGAGGCGGCGGAGGGAAACACGGTGGTGGAGCCGCGATAGGTAGGCGTGGCAAGGGATTTGTAACCGGTGGGAATTTTTGCGTCGGAGTGGATGAGTTTGGTTTGCCAGGTCTTAGTCATGGAGACTCCTGCGCGCCAAAATGGCCGGTGGGACGCGCATTCGAAGTGCTTCGGAATTATAGCGAGGAACGCGATTTTGAGCTTCTCGCAAGCGACGCGATTCGTTGACGGAGAGTCGCGGTGGATGATATAAATTATTGTTCCGTAAGGCGGCGCAAAGCCCACCGTATGCTCCTACCGGGTCGGGGAGTTGGCGAGGCTGCCTTCCTGAAATTTTAGGCGAAACATTTTCATGTCTGATTTGGTTCACCAACTCGGCGAACTGTTCCTCCGGGCTGTGCCCGTAGCGGTTATCGTCCTCTTTTTCTACATCATCATGCGGTCCTTGTTCTTTCAGCCGTTGCTGAAGGTGATGGCGGAGCGCGATGCGCGCACGATTGGCGCGAAAAAGGCGGCGGAAGGGGCGCAGGCCGCGGCGGCGGAGAAGGTGCGGCAGTATGAGGAAGCGCTGCGGCAGGCGCGCGCGAAAGTGTACGCGGAGCAGGAAGCGGATCGCAGGAAATTGATGGAAGAGCGCGCGGCGACGTTGAAAGAAGCGCGAGGCAAAGCGGATGCGGAAGTGAACGCGGCGAAAGAGCGCGTGGCCGGGGAGTTTACCGGCGCGAAAAAAGAGATCGAAACCCTCACTGGACAGTTGGCGGCGGAGATTGCGCGCCGCGTCCTGCAATCCTCTCCAGCGCCCGGAAGCCCGACGAGAGAGGCCCGATGAAACGCGCGCGGAGCGTTTACTACGGTCTTTTTGTGTGCGCGCTCGGCCTTCTTTCAGCGGCGTCGGTTTTCGGAGCGGAGGAAAGTGGTAGCCCCGCGGAGAAGTCCATCGGAATGGTTTTCAAGTGGATCCACTTCGCCATTGTGGCAGGGCTGGTTTACTGGGTGTTTGGGAAATTGCTGCCACCGGTGTTTCGCCGGAATGCGGACAATATCAGTTCCGCGATCACCAAAGCGACCGCCGCAAAAGTAGAGGCAGAGCGCAAGCTGCAGGAAGCGGTCACGAAAATGGGCAACCTGGAGCGCGAGATTGCGGAGTTCCGCGTTCAGGCGCAGCGCGACGCGGCGGCGGAAGTGGAACGCTTGCGCGCGGCAACGGGTTTGGACGTGGAGAAAATTCGCGCCGCGGCCAAAGCGGAGATTGAAGCGGCGGAGCGCGCGGCTCGCGTGGAATTGAAGGAACTGGCGGCCAAGTTGGCCGTGGATGGCGCGGAATCGCTGGTGGCGAAGCAGATGACCCCGGCGGTGCAGGAAGCGATGATCAGCAGCTTTGTGCAGAGCCTGCAGGGGAGGCCGAATTGAGGTCGGCGAGCCTGCAATACGCGACCGCACTGGCAGATATCGCGCTGGAACAGGGCGCGGCGGAGCCGGTGAAGAAGCAACTGGAAGATTTCGGAGCGGCCTATGCGGAATCCGCGGAACTGCGCAGCGTTTTGAGCAGCCCCGCGGTGGAGCGCACCGCGAAACATGGCGTGATCGAAAAGCTGGCTGCGCGAATGGGCGCGAGCCGCATCGTGCGGAATTTTTTGTTTATCGTGGTGGACAACCAGCGAACGCATCTCTTGCCCGAGATTCTGCAGACTTTCGAAACGGTGATCCAGCAACGGCAGGGTGTGGCGGAAGCGGAAGTGACGTCAGCGGCCCAGCTCACAGCTCCACAGAAAACACAGTTGCAGCAGACGCTGGAGCGCCTGACGGGAAAAAAGATTCAGGCGAAATATTCTTTGGATCCGGCATTGCTTGGCGGCGCGGTGGTGCGGATCGGCGACACGATTTATGACGGCTCGGTGCGCAACCGGCTGAACCAGATGCGGGCACGGCTGGCCGCAGAATAGGCATTCGGGAACGGAGCAGGCATGGCAAATATCAAAGCAGACGAAATCAGCAAGATACTTCGCGAACAGATCGCGAACTACGAGCAGACGGTTTCCGTGGACGAGGTCGGCGCGATCATCA
>Ga0210394_10002138_pt1 | contig 28137 bp, 30 predicted proteins | sample IncBWC12MmetaG_FD_160121 | JGI IMG/M metagenome (GOLD analysis project Ga0210394, IMG submission 160121) | Forest soil microbial communities from Barre Woods Harvard Forest LTER site, Petersham, Massachusetts, United States - Inc-BW-C-12-M | ecosystem: Environmental > Terrestrial > Soil >...
TCGAGCGTATATCGACATTGAACTGCGTGCCGACATCCTTAAGCAGCGCATTACCGGCGCGCACCACGAAGGGCCGCGCCGCGTCGTGCGCTACTTCGAACAGAGCTTCCCCCTGCACGAGACGCACCTCTCGGCGGCCCTTCTTCAAAATGACTTCGATGGTTGAGGCCGTATTGAGCGTCGCCCGCGAGCCATCAGCCAAAAGCAGTGAGCGTTGCTCGCCCAGCGCTGTTCTAAACTCTTGTGGCGTCTGCCGTATGAACAGAGCTAGTCCGACACCTATGAGCAGTACCGCGGCGGCGGCCCACGCAAAGCGGCTCTGAACATGCCGACCTTCGCCGCGACCGACAGACGCCGAGACTCGGGTTGTCGAAAATGGCAGCACCGTTTCAGACGAGGCCTTCGCCTCGCGAATCAGTACCTCCGCCGCGGTGCTCGGCCAAATCAACCGGGGTGACCTGATCGCCTTAGCCAGTCGCGCCGTTTGTAGATACGCCTCTACGCGTTCCGGCGATCGAGCCACCCATTCGCCGAATTCGCGGTGATCGGAATTCGAGGCGCTGTCACTGTGGAGTAGTTCCCACCAATGAGAAGCCTGCTCGAGACTTGATATTGTAGCTTCCATATCGCTCGCCATTTCAATTCTCCAGCGCCGTGCGCAGTCGTTCGTAACCGCGCGCCAGATGGCGCCTGACCTGTCTTAAGGTGATGTCGAGTTCCTGTGCGATGTCTTTGCAGGAGCGCTCATCGCGCAATCGCAGCAGCAGTACGGCGCGCATCATGGGCGATACGGCGGCCAGCGCACGGTTCAAGCGCTCCTGTGAGATGCTTGCCTCGAGTTCGAACTCTGGCGGGCAATCGTCGATCAGCAGATCGTCATCCATTTCCACCAGAGTTTCGGGTCGAGGCTCATGATCGCGCCACTCGACCAGAACGTGACTGGCTACACGCAGCAGGTAGGCCTGCGGATTGCGCACTTCGCCCAAGTCTCGTGCGCGCAGCAACCGTAAGTAGGTCTCCTGTGCCAAATCCTCGATATCCACCGTCGAGCGCACGCGCCGCCCCAGGAAACGCAGAAGGCTCCGGTTCCAGCGCTGCTGCCACCCCGCGAGCATCGGACTATTCGGCATGCGACCAGCGTCCCCTAGTGTGATTCCCTAATACTGTAGAGCGAAAGGCAGGGCTGTCGGACCCCCCTATACCGAAAAGAATTTTTCAAGCGCTGACGGTGCGCGCAACCCATTGATTGCGCCCACAATAACGCATCAGGATCCTGGCTAGAGGTTCGGCCTAGTCAGTATCGTCGCCGACATGATGTCGAACTTGTGGGCTGTGGGCGATTCGGAGAGCATCGAGCTGCTTTATATAGCGCGAAGCGCCTCTTCCAGAGGCCCGCCGGCTAGATTAGTTTGGGAATGACGCCAAGACCCCTGATCGATCGCTATCACCACTGTCCAGGCTACTTCTTAAGGGCTCCCCTATAATCAGTCGTCACCGGGATCGGCGAAAGAGACACGTACGCCAAAGTAGCGCCGTACGACGGCGCACACTCCGATGAGGCATCTGGACTCCTCACTTCGCGTCGATTGACTGCTGTTGATAGCGCCTTGAACGTCAATGCCGACGCAGGAAGGGTGGTTCTCGGGGCCGATTTGCGGCAACACCGTCGAGCCAATAATGAGCGTGCCGACGCGACGACGCAAGCGAGTCGCTGCTTGCAAACGTTTCACTGCACTGTCACGCCGGCGCGCGCGGAAGATCCCGTACATACAACCACCTCCACTAGAATCAAGGTTTGCCCGTGCACACCTCTGTCGAGACCTCGCGCGATTAGTGCCACTAACTCTCAGCGATAAGGTGTGTTATTCACATCCATGCTGCCTACTTTTATCTGTTTCACGAAATCTTTGCTGAGGTCCGGCGCATGGCACCTTGTCGTTGAGGATCTCCCGCTGCTGCTCATTCGCGAGCACAACCTGACCTACCGCGAAGTCGCGCATCCAATGCGGATCGTCAATTGAGTTGTGCGGATGTGTCGCGTTCAGAACTGCTTCATGCGCTTCGAGGAGGTCGAGTAACAGTTGGTTGAGCGCTCTCGGGCCTCGTATTACACGGCAGGACTGGGTGCCCTGAAGGAAATCACTGGCGAATACACGGGCAGCGCCGCCTAGCATACGTATGCGATCGACAAGTAAATCAATGAGACTGAGCTGTTCTTTGTGATGATCATTCAGCATCTTCCGGATTTCTGTGAACTGGCCGCCCGAGATCTGCCAACGCGCATTTGCATGTAAGTCGCGCAGGCGAATTGAATGCAGCAGCAATTGCTCAAGGACTGCGACGGTGTTGAACGAATTCCCGCCGGCCGTCGCTGCGGTAGCCTTTTCGATGCGCATCGATTGTTGATTCACGGACTGCAACTACGCTCACCCAAATGCCTGACTGAAAGCTATCAATTTTGGCGGTCGGTGAATTGAATAAAGGGACCGCATTTTGGACGTTCGCGGGCAATCGCGGCTAGACATTTTATTACCGCTTGCTGACATAGGCCCGACAGAAATGGTTTGGGCTCAGGCGTACCAGCTGTGCAAGCGCCGCAAGTAGTATCGGCTCGGCCAAGTGCTCCTGGAGATAGTCGACTGCCTTGCGTCGTTGCCAGGCGGCGAGGCCCCATGAACTTGAACGATTGCCCGTGGCTTGACGCCTCGCTCTTTATTGAGAGCCCACTAGCGTCGCAGAACCAGGATCTTCGCCGCCGTACGGCCCGTTTAGCACCTAGTGCACTGGCCAACTTGCTTGACTTCGATGCCGTGCCTTCGCGCCGCGATTCCATCGGGTTCCCTACGACGTGCATAAGAGTGTCCTTCGCGTTGCGCACGTGCGGATCAAATCGCGCCACTGCCGTTCTATTCGTCATCGCGACAATTGATACTTTGTATGCGCGCGACACAACTCGGCAATTCTGTTGTTCGGTACGACCACCTGATTCCATCCACCTTTCGATCCCGAACACTTCCACTCCCAGTAGAGGACGAACCCATGATCACCGCGAAGGCGCAACCCAGCAAGGCTCTGATAAGCCCCACCAATCACGCACTCATCCTAATCGACTTTCAGTCGCAGATGGCGTTCGCGACGAAATCGATTGATGGCGTCAATCTTCGGAACAACGCTGCGCTGATAGCAAAAGCCGCGGCTGAATTCAAGGTGCCCACTATCGTCACGACCATAGCGGAGAAGAGCTTCTCCGGTCCGACATTCGACGAAATCAAGAATGTGTTTCCCGATTGCAAAGTGATTGACCGTACATCAATGAACGGCTGGGAAGATGTGAATCTGATCGCCGAGGTGAATCGGATCGGCAAGGGCCGTCTCGCGCTCGCCGGCCTGTGGACGGGCGTATGCATCGTGGGCCCGGCGCTGTCGGCGATCGAGCAAGGTTTCGAGATCTGCGTGATTACCGATGCCTGCGGCGATATAAGCGATGAGGCGCATGAACGTGCCGTGCAGCGCATGGTCCAGGCGGGCGCGCAGCCGATGACCTCCCTGCAATACCTCCTCGAACTGCAGCGCGACTGGGGGCGCGTCGAGACCTACGCCAAAACCACCGCAACGGCAATGGTCAACGGCGGCGGCTATGGCCTCGGCATCACCTACGCGAAGACGATGTTTGGCGCGAGTGAGGGACACTGAGAACGTCACCTGTGGAGCGATCTACGGACTCAAGGAGGTCACAAATGATAAATTCTGACGCCGTCCCCGATCTTGTACTGCATGGCGGACTCATTACAACGCTCGATCCCTCACGGCCGACCGCCACCGCCGCCGCGATCAAGCAAGGCGTCTTCTCCGCCGTCGGCGAGGATCGTGAGATCTGGCCGCTTGCCGGCACGTCGACTCGCATGGTGGATTTACAAGGTCGGCGCGTTCTTCCCGGCCTCATCGACAACCATTTGCACATCATTCGTGGAGGCCTCCACTTCAATATGGAGCTACGCTGGGAGGGCGTACGCTCGCTCGCTGATGCGATGAGCATGCTGAAGCGCCAGGTTGCGGTGACTCCCGCACCGCAATGGGTGCGTGTGGTCGGCGGATTCAGCGAACATCAATTCGCCGAGAAACGCCTGCCGACGCTCGAGGAAATCAATGCGATTTCGCCGGAAACTCCGATCTTTCTGCTGCATTTGTACGATCGCGCTTTGTTGAACGGCGCGGCACTGCGCGCTTGCGGTTATACCAAGGACACCCCTGAGCCCCTCGGCGGTCAAATCGTCCGCAACAGTGATGGGAATCCAACCGGCCTAATCTTAGCGAAGCCCAACGCGGCAATCCTCTATGCCACCCTTGCCAAGGGACCCAAACTGCCGTTCGAGTATCAACTGAATTCGACGCGGCATTTCATGCGCGAATTGAACCGCCTCGGCGTCACGGGCGCGATCGACGCCGGCGGTGGCTCCCAGAATTATCCCGAGGATTATGCCGCCATTCAGAAATTGCACGATGACGGGCAGCTCACGATTCGTCTCGCATACAACCTCTTCACCCAAAAGCCGAAGGGTGAAAAGCAAGACTTTCTCAATTGGACGAGGACTTCGAAATACAAACAGGGTGACGACTATTTTCGCCACAACGGCGCCGGCGAAATGCTGGTGTTTTCCGCCGCCGACTTCGAGGATTTTCGGCAGCTGCGGCCCGACATGCCGGCGCAGATGGAAGGAGAGCTCGAGGCTGTGGTGCGCATCCTCGCCGAGAACCGTTGGCCCTGGCGCATGCATGCCACTTACAACGAAACGATCAGCCGTGCGCTCGACGTGTTCGAGCGGGTCGATCGGGAAATTCCGCTCAAGGGTCTGAACTGGTTCTTTGACCACGCCGAGACGATCTCCGAGCGGTCCATTGACCGAATTGCGGCGCTCGGGGGCGGAGTCGCCGTCCAGCATCGCATGGCTTATCAGGGCGAGTATTTCGTCGAACGCTACGGCCCGGTCGCGGCCGAGGCAACGCCGCCGGTGAAGCGCATTCTGGAGTCGGGCGTGAAGACATCGGCGGGCACCGATGCGACTCGAGTCGCTTCCTACAATCCGTGGGTTGCGCTGGCCTGGCTGGTGACCGGCAAGACCGTGGGCGGCATGCGCCTCTATCCGCAGCGCAACTGCCTGGATCGCGAAACAGCGCTTCGCATGTGGACCGAGAAGGTCACGTGGTTTTCGAATGAAGAAGGCAGGAAGGGTCGCATCGAAGTCGGTCGATTGGCGGACTTGATCGTGCCAGACCGCGATTACCTAAGCTGCCGCGAGGAGGAGATCGCGGATACCGTCTCCCTACTCACCGTGGTCGGCGGCCGCATCGTGTACGCGAGCGGCGATTTTGCCCGATTCGATGACAACACGCTGGCGCCGGCGATGCCGGATTGGTCGCCCGTCCGCAATTTCGGCGGCTACGGCAATTGGGCTAACGCCGGCAAGAACGCTCAAGGCGTCGCGGCGCGGCTGATTCATTCATACGGCGGGCACGCGCCTTGCGCGGTTCATGGGCATGATCGAACCCGCGCGTGCCTCGGCAAGCTTCCGGTTTCAGATTTCAAGAGTTTTTGGGGAGCCCTCGGATGCTCCTGTTGGGCGGTGTGAGCATGCATACCCCGACCTCAAAAGGGCATTTCGTCGGGGCGGTCGTCGTTGCGCTCCTGGGTGTGGTCTTCTTTTTCGCCATCGTGGGGGTGTTCGGCCTGCCGTCTTCGATCGCCGCGTTGCTGCTATTCATTGCGCTCGCACTCATGGTCTTCAGGCGCCCCCAGAGTGAATGAGGTGCCCGCATGAAACTCGATCCGAGTCTTCTGGCACGCGTCCAATTCGCCTTCACAGTGAGCTTTCACATCATCTTCCCCACGATCTCCATTGGGCTGGCGATGTTCCTGGCGATCATTGAAGGCCTTTGGCTCAAAACCAAGGATGCGCTCTATCTGCAGATCTACCGCTTCTGGCTTGGTATCTTCGCGATGGCGTTCGGTGTCGGCGTGGTGACCGGTATCGTGCTCTCGTTCGAGTTCGGCCTCGGGTTCGCGCGCTTCGGACAGATCGCGGGCCCGGCCATTGGGCCGATGATCGCCCTCGAGGTGCTCACCTCATTCTTCCTCGAGGCCGGCTTTCTCGGCATCATGCTGTTTGGCCTGCACCGAGTCGGTCCCAAGCTGCACTTTTTCGCGACCTGCATGGTGGCCCTTGGGACGTTGCTGTCTGCATCCTGGATTCTTTCGGCCAACAGTTGGATGCAGACTCCGGACGGCATCGTCATGGATAACGGGCGTCTCATCGTGACGGATTGGCTGAAGGTGATCGTCAATCCCACGTGGCTCTATCGCCTGCCGCACATGCTGGCCGCCGCTTACATCACGGGATCGTTCCTGGTTGCCGGCGTGGGCGCATGGTATCTACTGCAGCGAAAATACGAGTCGTTTGGTCGCAGGACCGTATCGATCGGAACGGCCTTTGCCACGGTGCTCATTGCGGGACAGGTGTTCCTGGGCGACATTGTGTACGGGACGATGCTGAAGCATCAGCCGGCCAAGATGCAGGCCGCCGAGGGTTTCTGGGAGAAACAGTCGCAATCGCCCGCCCCTTATTACTGGTTCATCATTCCCGATCAGGAAAACCAGCGGAATCGCTTTGCGGTCGGGATACCCTATCTCGGTAGCATTTGGCTCACCCATAGCCTCACCGGCCGGGTCGAAGGGCTAAAGAACACGCCGCGCGACCGCCAGCCCACCATGGCGTGGGTTTTCTACGGTTTCCGCGTGATGTATGGCACGGCGCTCATCATGTTCGCCCTATGCGTTGTTTCGCTCTGGCTGCGCTGGCAGGGGCGGTTGTTTACCACGCGCTGGTTCCTGTACGCGCAGGTGGTCATGACACCTTCGGGGGTGATCGCAACACTTGGCGGCTGGTACGTCGCCGAAACCGGGCGTCAGCCTTGGGTAATCTACGGTATTCTGCGCACCGTCGACGCTGTCTCGCCGGTACCGGCCGGGACATTGCTGTCCACTCTAATTCCATTCGTAGGTATTTACGCCGTCTTCCTGACCGCGTTCCTGATTATCATGCTCCACATGATCCGCCGCGGCCCTGAGGTCTCCCCGGCGCAGACCGAAGCATCAGGCTCGGTAAAAAACGCGTTGCGACCGCAGGTCATGCATGACGCTGCCGAATTTCATCCAATTCGTCCCGCGGAGCGATGACCATGAATCTACCGCTCATGTCTGCGTTGTTTACGACTTTCGCTTTGACGCTCTATGTAATGCTCGACGGATTCGATCTTGGAGTCGGGGCGTTACTCCTCGTCCAGCCCGACGAAAAACTGCGCGATCGCATGGTCGATGCCATCATGCCCACCTGGGATGGCAATGAGACATGGCTGATCATGGCAGGCGTTTCCCTGCTCGCTGCCTTTCCGATCGCCTACGGCGTGCTGTTACCCGCCTTATATCTACCACTGATCACCATGCTCCTGGCGCTCGGATTGCGTGGCGTTTCGTTCGAGTTTCGCTACCAGGTTGATCGTCAGCGCCGGCTGTGGGACTCGGTTTTCGGAGTCGGTTCCATCGTGGCGGCGCTCGCGCAAGGGCTCATGGTTGGCGGTCTTATCCAAGGAGTGGCGGTGGCGGACGGCGAACGCTTTGCCGGCAGCGTTTTCGATGTCTTCCGGCCGTTCCCGCTCCTGGCCGGATTGGCGATACTCATCGGGTATACAGTCCTTGGCGCCGGCTGGCTGCACCTGAAAGCCACCGGTCCACTGCGAGTCTTTTCTGAAAGAGTGCTGCGGCTGATTACCCCGGTGTTCGTTGCGCTCGGCGCCGCTGTCTGTATTGCTGCCGCGATCATTCAACCGGGAATTCGCGCCGCTTGGTCGGCTTATGAAGCGCCTCTCGGCCTGATCGTGGGCTCTTTCCTGGTCGTTGCGGGCGTCCTGATGCGCGCCATCGGCCGACGGGCCGACGGGCGCCCCTTTTTCCTGGGGCTCGCGCTGTTTGCGCTGGGCGTCGCAGGTCTTGGTATCGCAGTCTTTCCCGATATCGTGCCGTTCCGGCTAAGTCTCTGGGCCGCTGCCTCATCCACCCTGAGCCACGTCTTCCTGCTAGTCGGCGCCGCGGTAGTTACGCCGGTGGTGCTCGCCTATTCCGCATTCGCCTACCGGGTATTCCGCGGCAAAACGCCGGCACAAGGATGGGAGGCGTGAGCTTGACCAGGCACCGGCTACGCTGGTTCTTTGCTTTGTACGTCGCTTCATTTGCGGCGCTCGCATTCTGCGCTTTCGCGATCACGATGCTCCTTCGGCACCTAATCTAACCGCCGACACCGGAGGCCCACTTGTTCGATCCAAATGATGCCTTCCGCAGCGCATTGATCCTATTTTCGCGGGTCCTTCTGTCTTTACCGTTTCTATATAGTGGCATCGCCAAATGTCTGCATTGGACCGCGGCGCAACGTGAGGTGGCCGCGAGCGGCCTGCCGTGGCCTACGTTGTTGCACCTCGTAACCGTGGCGCTGCAACTTGGCGCAGGATTCTCCATCCTCATCGGTATCGAAGCGCGGCTGGGCGCGCTGCTCTTGTGCCTGTTCCTCGTTCCGGTGACCGTCATGTATCACCCGTTCTGGAAGCGCTCGGGGGCTGATCTTGCCGCCGAGGCGGATCACTTTCTCTTGAATTTCGCCATCATCGGCGGCCTTTCGATGATCATCGCACTCGGGAGCGGGCGTATCAGTGTGATCGATCATCCGCTCGGGCGACTCCTTGAGCTCCTTGCAGCAATGATCGGTGCGGCTCGATGACCGAGCTCGCGCTGTCCGCAGTCCCTGGACGAGCGCCCGCGACGCTGGTGTCGGCCGCCGACACCCGCTGGCTCCTCTTAGGACTTGCCTTGGCGACGGGGATGGAGTTCTACACCTTTGACAGCGTGAATTTAGTACTCGCCGATATGACCGGCACGCTAGGCCTCTCCGCGGACGAAGCGAGCTGGTTGCTCACGGTCTATAGCTGTTCCGTGTTCATCGGTGTGCCGGTATCGATCTGGCTCGCAGGGCATGTGGGCTACAAACGCTTCCTCATCGCGACCACCATTTTGTTTGCGATCGCTTCCTTAGGGTGCGCTGTGTCCTCGAGTTTGCGGACTCTCCTGACCTGGCGCGCAATCCAGGGACTCGCGGGCGCGGGGCTCATCAACTGGTGGCGCGCGAGTGTGTATTTGCTGATGCCGAAACCCCAGCGCAGCCCCTCATTGATGCGGATCTCGACTGTGCTGTACCTATCGAGTGCTGCCGGCCTGCTCACTAGCGGCTATCTCACCGATCAGTTCAACTGGCGCTTGATCTTCCTGCCCAACCTCCTCTATGCCATCGGCGCCGTGTATCTGCTGCTGCGCTACTACCCGACGGTCGCGCCGCCGACGCCCTCGCGGGTGGCGAGGACCGATTGGCCAGGCATCGTATTGCTCGCTCTCGCCCTGATCTCGCTGCAGATCGTCTTGAATCGCGGTGAGATCGACGACTGGTTCGGCTCGCCCCTGATCCGCAATCTCACCGTGATCAGCGCTGGCGCCGCTGCCCTCTTCCTGCTGTGGCAGTACAGCCCCCGGAACAGCGCCCCGCTTCTCGATTTGGCGCTAATCCGCGATCGGCGCGTGATGGCGGCGATTCTGATCGGAGTGTTTACCGGCATGATCTTATCGGGGAGCCTGTTCGTGCTGCCGGAGTTCTTGCGTAACGTGAGTGAGCATACGTATAGCGCCACGCAGACCGGGCGAATCATCTGCGTGTATGCACTCACCGCCGCTGCTGTGCGCCCGCTGATGGTCCCCTTGATTGCGCACATCGGGCAGAGAAAGACCATCGTTGCCGCGCTCTCGATCCTGATCGTCTCGATGCTGCTGTTTAAGCACTTTCTGACGACGGCGACGCCGACGGAATACTATTTTCTGCCCCTGGTGCTGTACGGTTTGTGCTTATCGCCGCTCCTGCCCGCTGTCGGCAGCGGCACGGTGGCTCAGATCGCGCAGGACAAGCTCCTCGATGGGGTGTCCTTGTACATGACCTTCCGGCAATTCGGCGCTTCGTTGGGCGTCGCGCTTCTGACAATTCTGCTCTCGCATCGCGAGACCTTACATTCTTCGCGCTTGTTCGAGCATCTACACCGGAGCGACGGCGGCGCCGTGGCTTCTCTCGCCTCCAGAAGCGCCAATGCGATTGCGCACGGCTACTCGAGCATCGACGCCCAACGCCTTGCATTGGGGCAGCTGGCGGAGGTCGGCAAGCAACAAGTCGCGACGTTGAGCTACGCCGATGCTTTCGGTTTCATGGCCGTGATCGGAATTATTGCACTGTGTCTGATCCCCATCATGCCGCCCACCCCGGTGATCCGCAAATGAGTGCGCCGAATCCGATTCCCGCGTCCAATGCTCCCGCTGCCCATCCTGCGGCAGCCACTGCGCCCGCCTCGAAGCTTCCTGTGGCGATCGGGGCGGCGGCCGTCATCGCGCTCATCGTTGCCGCCTACCTTGTCATTTCCCGCCGGTACTCCGTGAGAACCGATGATGCGTACGTGGAGGCTCATCTGACGACGGTCACTGCGAAGGTACCCGCCTATGTGCAAACCCTGAAGGTGGACGACAACGCCATGATCAAAGCAGGCGAGTTGCTGGTCGAGCTCGATCCCAGGGACTACGAGGTGGAAGTGGATATCGCGCACGCGAACCTCGAGTCGGCTCAAGGCAGGCGCAAGGAAGCGGACACGCAAGTGGGGATCGCCGATGCCGACGCGGCACAGGCGCGCGCCGAATTGGAGGTCGCGCGTGCCAATGCGGTACTCGCAGAGGCTAACTTGAAGCGCCTGCGTGCGGTGTCCGATGCGCGTGCCGTATCGACAGAACGCGTCGATACGGCCACGGCGGCATCGGAAGCGACGCGCGCTACGGTCACGGCGGCGCAGACCAAGGTTCGCTCCTCTCTGGCCTCGGCCGATCTCGCCCGCGCGCAGGTGAGGACAGCCGAGGCTTCAGTCGCCCAAGCGCAGGCGGCGCTGGATCAGGCGCAATTAAATCTGTCGTATACCAAAATCGCCGCCGTCGTCAGCGGCACGATCGCCAACAAGACCGTTGAAGTGGGAAACTACGTACAACCCGGGCAAGCCCTATTTGCCATCGTTCCGGTTGCTCCGTATGTCATCGCCAATTTCAAAGAGACGCAACTGGAGCGAATCCAGCCCGGGCAAACTGCGACCGTGCGGGTAGACGCCTATCCGCATCTTAAGCTTATGGGCCATGTCGACAGCCTCCAGCGCGGCACGGGATCCGTGTTTGCGCTGCTGCCGCCGGAGAACGCCACCGGCAATTTTGTGAAGGTGGTGCAGCGCGTGCCCGTAAAAATCGTGTTTGACGACCCGGGCGAGGCGATCAAATGGATTTCGCCGGGCATGTCAGTCGAGACCCAGGTCAAAGTGAGGTAGTCGGGTGGTCTGGTCAAAGCGATTGCTTCGCGCCGCCAACCTTGCCTGGCTCGGTCTGATTGTCAGCGGATGCGCCGCCGTGGGTCCCAACTATGTGCCGCCCGCACCCAAGGTGAGGGCGAGTTTCGCCGAAGCCAATGTGGGCAAGGCGCAAACCGTCGATGATGCCTGGTGGAAGACCCTCGGGGATCCGATTCTGGAAGGCTTGCTGAAGGAAGCACTGACGTCCGCCCCGAGCATCGCCCAAGCGCAAGCACGGGTGCGCGAAGCGCGTGCGCTTGCGGGCGTCGCCGGAGCCGGACGTTTTCCCACCGCCGATGCCGGCGGCGCCTATGCGCGCAACCTCGGCAGCGAGAATGTCCCCACCGGTGTGCCGCCCGGCGGCCTGGGGCCTGGTATCCACAGCAATCTGTGGCAGGCGGGGTTCGATGCCTCTTGGGAAATCGACATTTTTGGCGGCGTGCGGCGCACTGTTGAAGCCGCCGAGGCCAACTACGAGGCCGTCACTGACGATCGCGCCGATGTGGTCCTGACGCTGCTCGCCGAGGTGGCGCGCAATTATGTGGAACTGCGCGGTGCGCAGCGACGCATCGAAGTGGCGCGCAAGGACCTTGCCATCGAGCGGGATTTGCAGGCGCTAACGCAATCGCTATTGGCCGCCGGGTTGGCGCCGAAACAGGACTTGCTGCGTGCGCAGGCACAGGTATCCGACATTGAGGCCGCGATACCGGAGTTTGAAACTGACGAGCGGGCGGCCGCTTATCAGATAGCGGCGTTGATTGCCCGGCCGTTCACTGAAATCGGCGCCGAGTTATCGATGCCGCGACCCATCCCGCAAGCCGTGTCCGAGGTTCCTGTCGGTCTACCCTCGGAGCTGCTCGAGCGCCGCCCTGACGTGCGCGCGGCCGAACGGCGCATTGCTGCGGCCAACGCGCGCATCGGCATCGCGCAAGCAGATCTCTATCCGCACTTCTCGCTGACCGCCGTGACGGGCTTGGAAAGCCTGTATTTCTCCTCCTTTTCGTCCGCCTCGAGCGGCTACTATCAGATCGGACCGGGCATCAGCTGGCGGATTTTCGATGCCGGGAGGATACGTTTTCAGGTCCGCGCCGAATCGGCGCGAACCGACGCCGCCGCGGCCGCCTATCAAGGCTCCGTGCTCAACGCATTTCGCGACGTGGAAACGGCGCTCATCTCCTACGCCAACGCAAAAATACGCCGCAACAACCTCGCGGCCGAATCCGCCGCCGACGCCCAAGCCACGGAAATCACGAGGCTCCTTTATGAGAAAGGCGTCGAAAGCTTCCTGCCGGTACTCGATGCGGAACGCTCATTGTACGCAGCGGACGATCAGCTAGCCCAAAGTGAGCGCGACTCTGCGCTCGCTCTAATCGCCTTGTACAAATCGCTTGGGGGCGGGTGGAAAACGGCGAGTGCCGATTCTCGCGATTAATACTGGCGGCCCACAAGACGGTATCGATACAGCGTCGGGAGTCCTACTTATGTGGCTTGACTCTCATCCAAAAATCATCGAAGACTCTCGTGTCAAAAAACGCGATCGCCTTGACGACTCTTGTTTCCCGGATCTGGAAATACCAAGTGTAGGTATTCCGATAGGGCACACCATCCGTCGCGGTCGCTGCGCCATCAAAAAGAATGATGACCATGTCACCGTCGGCGTAAATGCCCCTAACCGACGGAACCAGCGGCGTCGCCATTCGTGCGTTGAATGGATAGATCACGTTGTCGAGAAATTCGCTTTTGCTGCGATATGTTTCGGACAGCGGCGATGAGCCGACGATTGTCCACTCTGCGTCCGGAGCGAGCAAATCAAATGGACTTCCGGTTCCGCTTCTCCAATTGTCGAAGCTTGCTTGTACGAGCGATTTATTGTCTTCTTGAGTAGACGAATTCTGTGCCATACGCGACCTCTCACCAATGTCGTTAGCAGCTTCGAAGCAGCGCCGCCCCTCCTGAGCAGGTCCGCCCTGCCTGACCGGACCGCATCAAGCGCGGTCCGCCCATACGCGCTCCTCTACGATGATTTTCCCTGAGCGGGGGAGCCGCTCTGCGATTGCTTTGATTTCACCAAAGCCGCCGAGGATGCCCCCTCGAGGGCCAGTCCGTAACCGACTTCCCGCACGACTTTCTCCTTCATAGGTTGAATGAAATGAATGCGCGTATTCCGGCGCGTCACTTCCGGAGCCTGCAAGTACAAGTCGGCCAGTTCCCGAGCGCGTGCCACTGCCTTGCCGTTCGGTACTACTTCTGCGACGACTCCCCATTCCTTTGCGGTACGCGCTGACAACGGCTGCGGATTGAGCAGGAATGCCTCGGCTCGACCTGGTCCGGCCCGATAACTCCAGGTTGTGAAGACGCCGTCACCCGGCGTGACTCCCACAGCAAAATGGCCAACGTCCTGGAATGTCGCACCCTCAGCCGCGACGATGACGCTGGCAAGGAGCGCGTAGTCCGAGTGGATATGGGCTCGCCCCTCGATGGCCGCAATCACCGGAACGCGGATGTTCGCAATGTTCTCTAAAACCTGAACGCCTTCATCGTGAATTCTGCTAAAGATCCCCGGGTCAGCGACATCTCCGAACGAGGTCCATTCTACGTCCTCAATGAAACTGCCGCCCGCTCCTGTCATGATGACAATCTTGTTCGCGCGGTCTTGTGAAATTCTGTAAAAGGCTTCTACAAACTCCGTGTGTGCCTGCGCATTCATGATAAATGCACCACCATTGTTATGGAACTCGGCAATCAGCACACCCTTATCATCACGTGACAATTTCAGATAACGATATCCGTCAAAGTAGTCAGCTTGCATGAAGTGCTCCTCAGTTGATCGATTTCTGGAATGGATCGGTCCACACCTAAGTCCACAATATTGTGTAGTTGATCATGCCTGCCGGCTCGGTGATTGACTGTGTCATCCCCTATTTGTAGCGGTATATCGCGTCGAACGTTTGAATCCCCGGGACGTGACAGTTTGAGACAGGACCAGCATCTCTACTTGGCTAACCGGAAAACGTTGATCGTCGGATTGCTTCCGCCGATGTCGGGCGCGAAGATACTGAAGACCCCCACGTATCCAGACACCACGGCTATATGTTGAACAGTCCGCGCGACGTAGGTCACCACGCCCCCGGCAATTGGGCCGCCGACGTCGACACGAAACAACACTTTTCCGGACTTTCCATCCAGAGCGACGAACTCACCGTTCAGTTCGCCCGTTAGAACGATATCGCCGGCCGTAGCCGTTACGGCCCCCAGGAGGGGCTTTGAGGCGGCGTAGCGCCATTTCATTTTGCCGCTCGCTACATCGAATGCAGTCAGCCACCCACGGGCTTGGCTCCATTTGTCGAAATTCATTTCGCCGCCGAAATAAAAGCCGTGCGTGTGCTCTTTCTCAGCGTCCGGCGGCGATGCGTCCTTCTTGAAAGTGGCGCACCAATCCACGGCGGGGACAAAGACTGTCTGCAGCCTGGGGCTGTGTGCCGCACCGTTCCACTCGTTCCCGCCAAAAGGGCCTGGGCATGTTCGGGCAAAGGAGGTCGTAATCAGAGCATCGGCGTTGAAACGTGTCGTGAACGACTTGCTGTAGACAATCTCATGGGTGTGGCTATCGACCACACGCATCAACCCGTCTTTGCCTGTCGTCACAATCAGAGTTCGCGACTTTGTCTTGATGACTGGTTGAGCGTGGGTCAGATCATAATCGTGCACGTCGTGAGGAACGAATTGCTTGTACCAGAGGAGTTGACCGGTCTTTGCGTTCAGCGCGATCAGGGTATTGGTGTAAAGGTTGGCTCCTGGCCTTGAGTCATCATAATAATCCGGCTCTGGATTTCCGCCCGGCACGTACAAAACGTCGTTGTCCGTGTCTAAAGACAGCGCGGTCCATAGGTCGCCTCCAGCATGCTTACGCGCAGCGGGATCCGGGCCCCAGGTATCCGCCCCAGGCTCCCCATCTGCTGGAATGATGTTAAATCTCCAAACTCGCTCACCATCAGTGAGTCGAAATGCTCCCACCCAGCCGCTCGATGCCCACTCCGAGCCAGCTGGACCGACATAGACCAGATCACGGTCGATAAGCGGGGGCATGCTGATGAAGTAGCCGTCTGTGGGATTGGCAATCTGCTTTGCCCAAATGAGGTGGCCATCCTTCGCATCGAGCGCAATCAAGAAGTCATCTGAGGTGCCGCGAACGACCTTGCCGTCGGCAAATGCCACGCCTCGTTGGCTATTGAGTATCTCGGGCCCCCGAGGTTCCCATTTATACGTCCAGATTGCGTGACAATCGAAACCATCGAGCGCGACGGTGTAGCGAGCGGTGCTCGCGTAGATGACCCCGCCGATTGCGATCGGGGCAGACTGGGAAGGCTCTTTGTCGGGAAATTTGTATTCGCAGACTTTCTTCAGGTTTTTCGCATTACGTGTGTTGATCATTGCGAGAGCGCTGTAACGCGTTCCGAGCTTATCGTGGTTTACCTCGGGCCAGTCACTTGAAGTGACCTCGACCGAGAATGCCTTCGCGCTGCAGAGCAACGCCAAGGTCCCGGCGAGCAGCATTGCGCGGCAATTTGAGAATTTCCGATGTCCAGTCATATTTGTGGGCTCCTCTGCGGCGCAAATTTGGGATCTTGCGTTACGGGTTGGCGAGCCTCGCCCTGGTAGCGCCCAGGGTGTTGAGGACATCATCGGCGGTGGGTGTCTCCGCGAACCACTTTCGGAGCACGTCGAGCGAGTTGGTGTGGCTCTTATCGCTGTCGGCGGTGCAGGCATCGGAGACGACGATTGTCCGGTATCCCAGGTCGGATGCAGCGCGCGCGGTGGATTCGACGGCGACGTCGGTGGCGATGCCGACAAGCACGAGGCTGTCGACGCCTGCGATGCGGAGAATGGTGTCAAGTATGGTGCGGTCGAACCCGTTGGCAGCCTGTCCCCTAACAAGCGGTTCATCGGGCCGCCGAGCGAGTTCGTCCATCAGCTCGACCGCGGGGGTACCCTCCATCAGGCAGACACAGTCGAAAAGAGTGCGCCACAGCGGGGAATTCGGACTGACACCAGGGAGCCCCGGCTGGTATGTGACCGCGGTGAAGACCACCTTCGCCTTGGCCCGGCGGAACCCGTCCAGCAGCCGTAGCTGGGCCTTGATGATCCCCGTCTCTTCGGCCCGACGCCGGAAAAGACGGTTGAAGGGGGTGTCGACCTTGCCGGCCACCCCCTTGACCATATGGACCACTACCAGAGCAGTTTTAGTGGAATCAAGCATGTCCATGGGTATTTCTCCTCGTTGATCGATTTCAGTAAGGGATCGGTCCACACCCAAATCCATAATGGTGTGAAGTTGATCATGCCTGCCCGCTCGGCGATTGCCTGTGTCATCCCCTATTTGTCGCGGCGTATCGCCGCACGCACGCCGGAGCCGGCGTCGCACCGCATTGATATTCGCGGGCCTAAATCGAGATTTGCGAGCGATGAGATGTCTGCTTGCACCGGCGTTACATTGCCAATCGGCCACCGCCAGATTGAGTTCAGATTCTCTTCGACCCACGCCTCGTGTGGTATGCGGGGCCATTGCGTGCCAAGAACGGAATCCGCTGCGCGGCCCGATTAGCTGTCGTGCTACGGACTGGAAAGAAATGGCACGATCAGTACGTGCGGGGAGTCAACCAAACGGCACGGAAATGTGCAGTAGGATGAGCGGGCTGTAAACTCGCGCTTCTTCGGTCGCAAAAGCGGTGTCCTAACGAGCGGGCTTGTGCCGCAATTGCTGCTCGATGTTGCGAATACCTACTTTCACCTTCTGACACTTGCATAGAGCAAAAAGAAAACCGCGATCAAGGTACCGCCGGGCCAGGATAGAACTTCGATGTCGACATGGGCGCTGACATATTGGATAGTGTCGCCCAACCGCGTCACGCCCGCTTCGATGAGTTTCTTGAGGACGACATGCATAATTTCTAGCGCTCGTGCTTTCAGTTCAACCTGTGCTCGATGTGAAACTCTCCCACAGAAGTCTTGCGGTCGAGCAGCCGGGCTCATCGGGCTGTCCGGGTGGAGATTTCCCTGCAACAGAGCTGTCGGGTGCCGGACCCACAAGGAATTGACGCCGCCAGGCGTCGGGATTGGTTCCGACGATCCGGCGAAAGACGCGTGAAAAATGCGCCTGATCGGCCATGCCGCACTCTAGCGCCACCTGCGACAAGCGTAGCCGCGATGTCAACATCAATTGCTGGGCTCTCCGGATGCGCCGCTTCATGATGTAGGTAACAGGGGACTCTCCAAAGGTCTTGCGAAAGGCTCGAAAGAAATGGCTCGTGCTGAGCTGAACGAGACCTGCGAGGTCAGTTGCTCGGATACTCGAGTCCAGTTTGTCCTCGATGTGAGATCTGACTCGCTTGGCTTGCCACGGGGCGAGCCCACCCCGCGGACACGAGCGCTCTGCGGCCCCGTCCCCTGCCGGGCTCAGGTCGATTCCAAGCAGTACCGCCACACGCTGGATGCAGCGCTTCGCCGCGCGACAGTCGGTGTCCAGTGCGACGGTTGCGGTGGCCAGAAGGCTGGCAAGCATGCCATTGCTGTCGGCAGATGTTGATCTCAACATTAGACTGCTCCATTTAATCTGCTGCCAGTACCCGATGCCCACTACACGCAAACCGTCGATTGGGGATCCTAGGCATTCTCGAGAGCCGTGGCTATCACACCTTTCCGTTATCTGTGCGTACACCGCGGCATCGCAAAAATCTGCTGTCCGTGCGGAAGGTCCCCGGCAGAGCGGGGACGCGCGACAACCTGCGCGGTGAATCCGTGCTCCGATCAAAAAAAGCGCTTTCCTTCAATCATGCGTGCGGAGTTCCTCTCAGCATTGCGGCGTCATCGTGTCTTTCGACCTGCGCTGGAGCGACTCATGAGCGTCTTAGTTGAGATGGCGGACCCGACGAATCGCTCGTGCACTGGAGCAATTGCGAAGAGCCGCAGCATTTGCTCGCTTATATTGGTCGGCCTCTGCTTATGGACACCTCGTCCGTCCGTCGCAGAATTCGCACCGGAATCGCACACTCGCGCTTCGTATCGCTCGATACTTGTTTCGGCCGCAGGCGTGGACGACGATGTTAGCCGGCGAGGCGTTTCAGGAACGTCCAAAACGAGTGCGCGAACGATCGACCAAGGCACACCGAGCGCCCTAAATCTACTAGGCATTCGCTACGCCGAGGGACAAGGCGTCAAAAAAAATCCCAGCATGGCGATGAGATTCTTTCTGCGATCTGCGATGCAAGGTTATACGCCAGCGATGGCCAATATTGGAACTCTCTACGAAATCGGTGCGACAGGACATCGCAATCTTAGTCGTGCATACGCTTGGGTGCGAGCGGCCTTGTCCTTCGGCATGCCTCAAGAAGACCACGACACGACTGTATTGAAATTAGGGATGATTGCCGCGCAGCTTGGATCCGACGATATTGGCGCAGCTGAAAGGCTGGCGGAGACGATCGCCACCAGAGTCGTTGAAACCTGCGAATGCTCGCCTGGCCAAGAAACTGAATTGGCGTCTGACAGTTCCCTATGAGCTAGTGTGGCATCAGCGCTGAGGGCAGAACATGCATTTTCTGATTGCGCTCATCACAATCATCGGCTTCGTTTTCGTATTTTTTCTTGGTCTAGTCAAAGTAGTCTGGGATCTCTCGGAAATGAGCGAGCACGCAGCGCCGGATGCGCTGTCAACGATCCAATTCGGGGATTCTGGGGCCGAAACACGACGTGCGAATGCGGCCGAATCCTATGAATCGCAATATCCAGGGAATTGAGCGATGCCCCAGAGCAGCGTGTGCCACGGTGCCCTGACCATTGATGGAACGATCCGCGTATACGCGTGAAACCTAACGTGGAACATATAACGGGTGGATTTCATGCGCACAATATCTGCCGCACGCGCCAATTCCTGGCGTGCGCATGAAATGGTGTAGCTAGGTACTTTCGCTGGAACTGGTGCATTAGGAGCGCTCAAAACATGATCTGGTGGCGCCTTCATGGCGGAATCGACACGACAATATTCGAGATTCGCTCGTTGGCGAAGTATTAGGCGAGTGCTCAGTTCCAGATTTGCTTTAGTGACCCGAAGTTGTGAAATCGGCCGCGCCCGAACGAGAAGTGTCTCTTGCGTATCCGATGGGCAAGTTCGATACCGGCCAAGGTAATGGCCGCACTCCCGAAAGCCTTGAAGCCCCCCACCATCGCGGCGCATCGGCGTTTGATCGCGCGATGATCCTGCTCAATGAGATTGTTGAGATACGGGTTACTTCTCACCTCAACATACCCCACTTCGGATCCTCGCGCCGCAGAAGCCGAAGAGCTTCGGATTACCTTCGCCAATTGTTACTCCTTGTTCTGCGAGCTCTGGCCCATCGCTACATGGTTGTGTTTGGCGCGAGCATACGTATAGACGTGGCGGAAGACGGACGGCATGCCTGCTACGGCACAGCCTCATCGTCACGCGAAGTGCGCGCGGCTTGGCCTTGACGCCGAAGTTCTGAGAACTTGCGGATGATGCTCTCGAAAAATCTTGGCGGTAGCAGTCCGTAGTGATACCGATCCTTCTGCCCTGCGACCGGCCGCAAGTCATAGCCGGGCCAGGTAAAGACGTTGAAATCATCCAGCACAATCCACGAGGGTTGATCGTCCAATCCTAGATGACGCTTGATCGTCGGCGGAATCTCTATGGCGGCTTCGGGATTGCGATGCTGGCTGTGGGTGATCGGAACGACCGTGACCACAGGCGCCTTGTCTTCGGCCTGCTGTACGACCAGCACGATCGCGCAAGGGCGGTTCTTGCGGCCTTCGACGTCGCCCGCCTCGGCCTCATCACTCCAGAGGTAGGAATACGAAATGACGAGGCCGACTTCGGGCTGCGGAAATTCCATGCGCAAGCCGGCTGCCGGCTATTCTTGCTCTTTCAGCAAGTCGTTGAGTTGATCGTGGGCCGGATTCATCTTCGAGGCTTCGATCGCATCCGCCACTTCGGCGGGCAGCTCGCTCAGCCGATATGCGCGACGTTCCAATGCTCGCAGTCGCTGCAGTTCTGCATACTCCTGCGCCGACACAAAGTAGCCGCTGGTGCGGCCATAGCTGGTGATCGCGATTGGCTCGCGCTGTGCGGCCTCTTTGTAGCGGCCAAAGTTCTTGGCGAACTCCGTGGCTGTGATTGCGACCATTGGCTGTCTCCGTCTCTAATTCCGTGAGATACGTAATTTACGTAACTTGTGTATTGCTGTCAAGAGAATTCGTCAGTTCCACGCGCAATGTCAATCACATTTGTCGTTGATTTATAAGGGATTTATTGATCGACCGCAGGACTGACCCCCACAAAACTCCCGCAATCTCCTGGTGTGCGCCTCTTTTGAAATCCTGGTCCGGTGGCCAATATAACTGCTTACAAACGGTAGCTTTTCTAATTTATACCGTGTTTTAACAGTTAATGTTTTCAATGTTACCGTCTAAACACGGTATACTAAGTGCATGGCAACCAAGCAAACCCATCTTCTTACGGCAACTCAGATTGACCGGAAGCTCGCTCCCCTCCGCGCCATTGCGGCGTCGCTCCGTCCGTCCAGCGCCGGCGGTTGGATTCGGGCTTTACGTCAAGGGCTCGGACTGTCCGCCGCTGCGCTCGGCAGCCGGATGCGCCTCGCGCAACAGAGTGTCAATCAGTTAGAAAAAAACGAACGCGCGGGTGCGATCACCCTGGCATCACTCCGGCGCGCCGCGGAAGCCCTCGACGCGGAGCTATTTTACGCGATCATCCCGCGGAATCCCCTACGCCAGACTATCGCCGAACGCGCCAAAGAGGTTGCGCGAAAGCGAGTCGCACCAGTCGCCCACTCCATGCAACTCGAGGCTCAGGGCCTTGCCGACGACGAGCTGCAGGAGCGAATCGACGAACTTGCCCTTGAGTTAGAACGTAACCCCCGAGAGTTATGGCGCTAATCGGCGCGCACGCGCCTGGCGCCACGCCACTCACCGAGGAGGACATCCGCGGCCTCAAGCTTGCGAACATTACCACGCAGGGTGAGCTCAACGAAGCGGAAGCGCAGAACATTCTTCGCGGGCAGGAATGGGCGCTGCGCTCGCGCAATAGAGCACTCTCTGACATGTTGAGCGATCAGTACTTGCTGCGGCTTCATAAAGAAATGTTCGGAAACGTGTGGAAATGGGCTGGAAAGTTTCGCGAGCGCGACACCAACATCGGCGTGCCATCGCATCTGATTCGCACCAGTCTTCGCGAGCTCTACGCGGAAGTGCGCGGTTGGCAGGAGTATCGCGCATAGCCGCCGGATGAGATCGCGATCCGCCTTAAGTATCGAGTTGTGGCGATACATTGCTTTCCGAACGGCAATGGCCGTCATGGGCGAATGCTCGCGCACATCGCCATGGTTCGGCATTTTGGATTGGAGCCGCTGCCGTGGGGCGGAAGTGCATTACGTGATCCAGATGCAAAGCGCAAAGCGTATATCGACGCCCTCGTTGCCGCAGACCATCGCCGATCTTGCGCCACTCCTTGCATTCGCCCGGTCGGGCGGATAATGACGCTACCGTGTGGAGAGCTATCGTCTCGTCGGCGAAGCTCGTTGGGCGTTTCTACAGCCACAAGCGGTCTTCGCGATCGGGCGATCAATCTGAGTAAGCAAATCTCATGACCGACGTCACTGAATGGGGTTGCCGTCCGGGTCTAAACCCTTTGGCGTGAACACTCGTGCCCAACACATCAACACCTCAACGAAGTCCGCGTTGTCCCCGCACAGCATAACGTAGTTCGACACCGCCTTGCTGACGGTAGCCAGCCCGCTGATTCGGACGTCCATCTCCAAGTAGTCGTCGTCGCCGGGATTCATGTGCTTCATTGTGTTGATCATCAACATGTCATTCACCGACTTTCCATGTACTGCGCGCTCGGGCATGGAGCCGGTGACATCCGCGTCTTTCTTCATGAGAACGTCGCTGAAGTTCTCCTTTCCTTCGTTGAGAAGCAGCTGCGACAAAATCACATCAGCGGCCCCCGCAAGCGTAATAGCCGAGAATCGATCGCGACCGCTGCAATAAAGCATTACCGCGGTGCGTAGCTGCTCACGGGCAATGTCGAGTTTGTTGTGTATGGTCATCGCTTCTTTAGCCGCTTCACGCGGTCGGGCTGCGCGTCGTAGAGCTTCATAACCTCTGGCCCATTGCGAGTGACCCAGGTGTACTGCAAGAAAGCCTTCACAAACGGCAGCTCCTGACCGCAAAGCTCAATGTAATCACACAGAGCACGCGTGATCGGGGCGCTCACGTCGAGGCTAACTCATTGATCTAGAAGTGGAAATTGGTAGCGGGGGTAGGATTTGAACCTACGACCTTCGGGTTATGAGCCCGACGAGCTGCCAGACTGCTCCACCCCGCACCGGAAGAGCCGCACATTGTACCCGGCCATCGGACTAAAGCAAGGGACCAACCCGCCGCTCGTTCGCTCGATCAGCGCTTGTCCGACTCCATCATCTTGCGAAAGGCGGCCCGATCGGTGATTCGGGCGGCATACGCCTTCAGTGCCGGCGTTTCCTTCACCATCTTCGCCATCAGCATGAAATGCAGCCCGCCGCCGAGCAGAATATCCACCGCCGAAAAGGCGTCGCCTAGAAAGTACTTGTGCGACTCGAGGTGTTTGTTCAGCACCTCCTCCACCTCGTCCGCAGGAGCCCATCCCATCGCACCGTACACATGTTTGATCTCGAAGCGGCGCGCGATGAGGGCGGGTTCCATCACGCCGGGCCGGTAGGCGAGCCAGGAGAGGTACTCACCCCGCTTAGGCTCGCCGACGCGCGGGCCCATCTTCTTCGCCGGATATTTGTCGGTGAGAAACAGTGCGATGGCACTGCTTTCGAATATCAACTCCTCCCCGTCCTTGATGGCAGGCACTTTGCCGTGCGGGTGCGGATTGGCAGGATCTTTCGCACCGGTTCCATCGGCGCGGCGAAAGCCGACGATCTGGGTTCGATATGGAACATCCAGCTCCTCGAGGAGCCATAAAATGCTCGCGGAGCGAGTCTGCGGCGAATGAAAAAGTGTGATCATCGCTAACTCCGTGTGCGAACCCGCGACCGATCGCCGGCGCGGGCCTATTGCAAAGCTCGCTGACAAAGCTGCAGCAGGCTGCCAGGAATGATGCCGAGCCCAAGTACCAGCAGCGCGTTGGCGCTCAACACCGTGCGCATGAGCATCGATCCGCCGATTGCCGTAGCATCGCTGGGTTCATCGAAATACATCAGCTTGACGACGCGCAGATAGTAATAAGCGCCGACGACCGAGAATAAAACGGCGACTACCGCCAGCCAAGTAAGGTGTACGCCGAGGACCGCTTGAATGACTCCGAGCTTTGCCCAGAATCCGATGAATGGCGGTACCCCGGCCAAACTAAACATGAGGATGGCCATCATGCCGGCGAACCACGGACTTCTGGCATTCAAGCCTTTGAAGTCTTCCAATTTGTCGGCTTCAAAGCCCTGACGCGCCAGCAGTAGGATCATGCCGAATGCGCCGGCCGCGACAACGACATAGCTGATCATGTAGAACATCGCAGCCTGGTATCCCTGCGCGGTGCCGGATAGGATTCCGAGCAGTACATATCCCACATGGGAGATGGTCGAATACGCCAGCATGCGCTTGAGATTGAATTGGGCGATCGCGACGATATTGCCGATCGCCATCGACAGCACCGACAGCACCACCAGCATTTGACTCCAGTCGGGCTGGGAGGCGCCGAGCGCTTCCGGCAACAAACGCATGGCCAGCCCGAATGCGGCGAGCTTCGAGGCCGTGCCAATGAACACCGTCACACAGGTCGGCGATCCCTCGTACACATCGGGTATCCACATGTGAAACGGCACGGCGCCGAACTTGAAACCCACCCCCACGATGAGAAATGCGATACCGAATACCAGGCCCAGGTTGGCGCTGAAGCCGCCGCGCACCGCATTCGCGATACCGTCAAGTTCCAAACTGCCGGTCATGCCATAGATGATGGACATCCCGTACAACAACGTGCCGGATGCCATGGAGCCGAGCACGAAGTACTTGATGGCCGATTCTGCTGCAATACCTGAATCCCGATCGAATGCCACCATGGCGTACAGGCACAGCGACATCAATTCCAATCCCAGGTACAGGGTAATCAAGCTGCCCGCGGAGATCAGCACCATGGCGCCCAAGGTGGCGAACAGGCCGAGCACGAAGTACTCGCCCTTGAAGATTGCGCGGCGTCGCAGATAGTCGGTGGAATAGACGAACACCACCGCGACGGTGAGCAGGGTGACGATTTTGAGTACCTGCGCCATCCGATCCAGTTCGAACAACCCGCCGAGCGCGACGACCTTTGTCGATAGCGGTTGCGCAACCACCAGCACCGCGGTCACGCATAAGCTGATCACCGCCAAGATTCCGGTCCAGCGCCGCTGCGCATCGGTCAGCAGCAGATCCAGCATCAAAATCGCGCAAGCGGCGATGGTGAGAAAAATCTCCGGCCGCGCGTACACCAGGCCCGCATTGAAGAAACTGGCATTGAATGGAAGGTTCATGCGTACCTTAAGGAGCAACCTTGGAGAACAGCAGTTGCTCGGCTAAATGCTGCGTCGATGCCCGCATGACATCGAGCAGCGGCGCCGGCCAGACACCGACGATCAGCACGGCAACTGCAAGCGCCCCGAGAACCAAGAATTCGCGGCCGTTGAGATCCGTGAGCGCTGCCACCTTGGCGTTGGCAACCTCGCCGAAAATCACCCGCTTGACCAGCCACAGCGTGTACGCGGCCCCCAGCACCAAGGTCGTGCCCGCCAGAAACGCATACCAGACGTTGGCCTTGAATGACGCCAGTATCACCAGAAATTCCCCGACAAATCCCGAGGTTCCCGGCAATCCAGAATTCGCCAGCGCAAACAGCACCATGAAAGCCGCAAACTTCGGCATGGTATTGATGACGCCGCCGTAAGCGGAAATTTCGCGGCTGTGGACCCGGTCGTACATAACGCCAACGCATAGGAACAGCGCGCCGGACACCAACCCGTGCGACAGCATCTGCACCACGGCGCCATCCAGGCCCATTTCGATGCCGCTGGTTTTTCCCGTATGCGCGACGATTTGGAAGCCGATGAACATCCCCAGCGTGACGAAGCCCATGTGCGCAATCGAGGAATAGGCGATCAGCTTCTTCATGTCGGTCTGCGCCAGCGCGACGAAGCCGATGTACACCACGGCGATCAGCGACAGCGCAATGATCAGCCAATCGAGAGTGCGGCTCGCATCCGGGGCGATAGGCAGCGAAAAACGCAGAAAACCATAGCCGCCCATCTTCAGCATGATGGCCGCCAGCACCACCGAGCCTCCGGTCGGCGCCTCGACGTGCGCGTCGGGCAGCCACGTGTGCACCGGAAACATCGGCACCTTCACCGCAAATGCCGCGAAGAAGGCCAGGAAGATGAAGGTCTGCTCGGCCAGCGACAGCGGCAGGCGCTGAAACGCCGCGAGCTCATAGCTGCCCGACTTCAAGTACATGTAGATCAGGGCAACCAGCATCAGCAACGAACCCACGAACGTATAGAGAAAGAACTTGATGGTCGCGTACACCCGGCGCGGTCCGCCCCAGATGCCGATGATGATGAACATCGGAATCAGCATGGCCTCCCAAAATACGTAGAACAGCGCGCCGTCGAGCGCCGCGAAGACGCCGATCATCAGACCTTCCAAGATGAGAAAGGCGGCGAAGTACTGCGCCACACGTTTCGCAACGTTCGTCCAGCCCGCGATGACGATGAGCACTGTGGTGAACGTGGTCAAAAGAATCAGCGGCATTGAGATGCCGTCGACGCCGATGTAATACTCCGCATGAATGGTCGAAATCCAGGGCGCGCGCTCGATGAATTGCATCGCCGCGGTACCGGTTGCGAATTGGCTCCAGAGCGGGACGCTCAAGAGCAGCGCCAGGCCGCTTACTGTCAACGACAGCCACTTGGCGAGCGCCGCGCGATCATTCAAGCCCAGCACCACCGCGCCGCCGATCACCGGCAACCAGATCAACACCGACAATAGGTGGCCGCCGAACATCAGGTTCGCCATATCAGCCACAGCAGCAGCGAGGCCAACCCCAGGATCATCGCGAATGCGTAGTGATACAGGTATCCCGACTGCGCGTAGCGCATCACCGAGCCCAACCAGCCTACGGTGCGGGCGCTGCCGTTCACCAGGCCGTCATCGATTGCGATCTGATCGCCAAAACGCCATAGCCCTCCTCCCAGCATCCGGGCGGCGACCATGATCACGTGTTCGTTGAACCAATCGAAGCCGTATTTATCGACCAATATCGTGTACAGCCATTTGAACCGACGCGCCGTTGCATCCGCCAACTCAGGTTTCTTAAGATAGAACAGCCACGCGGTGAATACGCCGGCCGCGGCGAACCACAAGGTCACTGAAAAAGGCGCCGACTCCAAAAAGTCCAGAGCCGAGGAGTGATATTCCTCGCCGACGAAGTGAAGCACGTTGTTGGCAGGCAGTACGTGAATGCTCTCGCCGAAGAAATCTCCGAACACCAAGGTGTCGATCGAGAGCCAACCTGCGAATACTGAAGGAATCGCCAACAGAATCAGCGGCAGCGTCACCACCCAAGGGCTTTCTTGCAGATGTTCCTGCGTATGATGATCCATGCGCTCCTTGCCATGGAAAGTCATGAAAAACATCCGAAAGGTGTACAGCGCGGTGACGAAAACACTGGCCAGTACGCAGAAATAAGCGTACGGCGATCCCACCCGGTGGGATACGCCCACCGCATCAATTATCGTGTCTTTGGAAAAGAACCCGGAGGTGCCCGGACAGGCGATCAAGGCCAGAGAACCCACCAAAAAAGTCCAATAGGTAATGGGCAGATATTTCTTAAGTCCCCCCATCTTGCGCATGTCCTGCTCATGGTGCATGGCGATGATCACCGAGCCGGCCGCGAGGAACAGCAGCGCCTTGAAAAACGCATGCGTCATGAGATGGAAGATCCCGGCACCATAGGCCGAGACGCCGAGCGCTGCCGTCATATAGCCGAGCTGCGACAGCGTCGAATAAGCCACGACCCGCTTGATGTCGTTGCTGACCACGGCAATGAGTCCCATGAAAAAAGCGGTGGTCGCGCCGATGATCAGCACGAACGACAGCGCGGTCTCCGACAACTCGAACAGCGGCGACATGCGCGCCACCATGAAAATGCCCGCCGTCACCATGGTGGCGGCGTGAATCAGCGCCGAGATGGGCGTCGGGCCTTCCATTGAATCCGGCAGCCAAATATGCAAGGGCACCTGGGCGGATTTGCCCATGGCACCTATAAATAAGCAAATGCAGGTGAAGGTGATTGCCGGCCACGCGATCGTGCCGGTGATGTGAATCTGCGCCGCCGCGATCTGGCCGCTGTGCGCAAACACCGTGGCATAGTCCAGTGATCCCGTGTAGCGCAGCACCGCCGCGATGCCGAGCACGAAGCCGAAATCGCCGACCCGATTCACTAGAAACGCCTTGAGACTGGCGAAAATGGCGGTGGGCCGGGTGTACCAAAAACCGATCAACAAATAGGAGATGACGCCG
>Ga0210394_10002140_pt1 | contig 28102 bp, 25 predicted proteins | sample IncBWC12MmetaG_FD_160121 | JGI IMG/M metagenome (GOLD analysis project Ga0210394, IMG submission 160121) | Forest soil microbial communities from Barre Woods Harvard Forest LTER site, Petersham, Massachusetts, United States - Inc-BW-C-12-M | ecosystem: Environmental > Terrestrial > Soil >...
CGAGGCGTCCTCCCGGCCCGCGGTCACATCGAGATGGAGGATTAGAACGAGAGCGGACCCAGGAACAAACGATTAGCGGGACGCACTTTTACCCGCAATGGTGAGTTTTTCAGCAGACTGTGAAGCCGGGGGCATTGGTGCTGCTTGGCGGCACGACTGAAGTCGTGCCCTTCCAGGGTTCTGCCTCCGGGTTTTCCACAGCGAATTCGACAATCAATGTGACATCTGACCTTGCCTTCCACAGATGCAATGGTCCATCATCGCCAAGCGGAGAGGCAGAGAGCAGAGAATCCATGGCGTGGCGTAAGTCATTGTTCTGCAATATTTTACTTGTAAGTCCAAGCGGCTCAAGATTTTGCGGGAGCCCAGCCCTACCTCCGTCTCGTAAGCCATTAACAATCAATACTTTAGCCCCTGAGGAAGAAGAAATAGTGGTACAGCGATGCCGCTAAGTCCAATGTTTCAAATATTTTACCCGCAAGGTATTGACCCCGTTGGACTTCTTCTCGATTTTCCGCTAACTCGATGATTGCAATAGACCGACTGGGGAGGGGGGAGGGGTAGGGGTCCACTTTCGAGCAAGCTACCGAGAGAGAGCGCGGGCGGGGGCGCCCACGCCACATTCGTTCACTCGTTCATTCTGAACGTAGAATCGATCCATGACTCTGGCGAGCTCGGAGGGGTACCATCGCGGCATTCGGCACTTTAATGCGCGGGAGTTTTATGACGCGCATGAGGTTTGGGAGGACGTGTGGCGGGAGTCGCACGGGATGGAGAAGCGGTTTCTGCAGGGGCTGATTCAGGCGGCGGTGGCGTTGCATCATCATTCGACGGGGAATGTGGTGGGAGCTTGTTCGCTGGTGGAACGGGCACGGAGGAATCTGGCGGGGTGTCCGGCGGAGTTTGGCGGGATTCGGGTGGGGGAGTTGCTGGCGACGTTGGGTGAGTGGCGGGCGGCGCTGGTCAGTGGCGAGACGGCGCCGGTTTGCCCGGTGATTGCGGCGGCGAGGTAGCTTCTACGCGAGGGATTCGCGGGTTGAGGTGTTGTTTCTTTCGCCCCTGCGGGGCTTGATGTCCTCTGATTTTCCCGACCCACGGCTGGCGCCGTGGGCTGCATTCTTGCGCCGCTTCGCGGCTGGCCGACATGTGGCTCCCACATGAAACGGCCCTTTTTGTTCTTTAGTGAAATTCCAGGGTTACGAATTTGGCGACGGCGGGGCCGGCGTTGGTGAGGGGGCGTCCGAAGCCGTGGGGGAGCCAGAGGGAATCTCCTGAGCGGAAGTGGCGTGGGGTTGGGGAGGGTTCGGAGGGACCGTGGGTGCGGGGGTCAGTGGTGAAGAGGTCGAGATCGTTGATGGCGATCAGCAGCAGCGGGCCGGCGTGTGGGCGCGAGGGGATCGCGGCGTTAGGTTGCAATTCGAATTCGGAGGCGCGGATGCCGTCTTTGACGAAGAGGATTTCTTTGGTGCCGCCCTCGAGGATGTCGAGGCCGCGGTCGTCTTCGGGATGGGCTGGATCCCAGTGGGCGGGCGCGTGGCGCAGCTTTTCGTCCTGCAGGATCTCGACGGTCACGTTGCGGAAGGTCTGGGTGGAGAGATTGCGGGCGATGTGGGCGTAGCCGCCGGAGAGGAATCCGGTTTGGCCGTCTTTCAGCTTCACGGTGACGGGATCTTTGCCTTGGACGGCGTTGACGACTTCGGAGTCGCCGAGCGTGACGTAGATGTAGTCGTGGCGATGGCGGTGCAGGAGAGTTTCGGAGTGCGGGGGGACGTCGACGTTGAAGACGCGGACTTGGGCGTTGGTGAAGACGAGGTGGTGGTGGGGCTCGGCGGTGATTTCGACTTCCGGGGCGGATTGGGCGGGGAGGAAGGCGGTCACGAACAAGAGTAGGAGGCAGCGCTTCATGGCGGGGATTGTAGCATCGGGGGCGGAGCTGATGAGATCGAGAGATGCGTGACTCGAGCGAGAAGCGGGCTTTCACTTCGTTCGGAAAGGCAAAGGTCAACACCTGGTCGAGCTGCGCTCGAAGGACAGCCGAGGGCGGCTGTCGCTACATAAATCAACATCAAGAGCAAGAGCAACAGCAACAGCAACGGCAAGGGCAGCGGACAGGAGTGTCCGCTCCACATAGTCTGCTCCACATGGTCAAACCGCACGCGCGCTTAGAGGGCGAAGTAGGTTTTCTTGTGGAACCAGCTGTTCTCGTCGCCGATTACTACGCGGTCGGGCCACTGCGGGATCGTGTTGATCAGAAGGCGGAGGCCGGTGGCGTCTTGGGGGAGCTTGAATTCGAGTTGCGTGGTATAGGAGTCGGCGGGCTTGAGCGGGGTTAGGAGTGGAGTGCCGGCGGTGGCGACGGGGGCGTAGGTGCGGCCGGCGCTGTCGATTAAGCGGACTTCGCGGGGCGAAGGCGTCAGGGGCGCGTCTTTGGGGCGGTTGGGGGACGTGGTGGTTTCGTCGAAGCGGGTGCGGAGGGTGATGACGAAGTGGTCGTTGGGGTGGAGCTTGGCGTCGAGGACGGAGTAGGCGAGGTGGCAGTCGATCTCGCAGAAATATTTTTCCTGGCCGTGGGCGAGCACGGTTTCGTGGCTGCCGGCGGAGAATCCGAACAAGAGGGCGAAATAAACGACGGCGCAGACTCCGGCCGTGAGGGCGGCGCTGCGGGCGAATCTCGGCTTGCGGGCGAACCAGAAGATCAGGGCTGACGCGACGGCAAGGATGAGGCCGCCGATGGCGGCGAGGAATCCGACGACGGCGAGCGGGGCGGGGAAATTCATGTTGGTGGCGAAGGCGGTCGGCATGGTGGCAGTTCCGGCAAAAAGATTGGGAGGAGGATTGTTAGCGTATGGATAGATTTCGTCGGCGATCCAATAATTTTCGAGCACGAGGGCGAAGAGCGTGCCCAGGACAAAGAGGGCGATGCGGGCGCGGCGGCGGGAAGGGCCAGACGCGAGCAGTTGGATGAAAATTTCAGCGAGATAGGCGGCGCTGTAGCAGAGGTTGGCGAGGAGTCCGAGGATAAAGAAGGCCTCGAATGATCCGAGGGTGAGGGCTGGGCGGAAGTGGGGCCAGCTGAGGACGAGCCAGAGCAGCACGACGACGGTGAGGATGGCGTTGTAGAGGATGCGGCCGCGTTCCCAGAAGCGGGCGGCGTTCGTTTCGTTCTTCATGATCGTTTTTGACTTCATAATATAGTTATCTTTGTCATGCAAAGCACGAAGCCAAAAAAAGGGGCTCAGGTCAAGTTCTTTTTGGCCAATAGCAGCAGGTAGCCTGTAATCAGCAGCGCAAATTTGCGGAATCGATTGATCAAGGTACCTCAGGGGCTAAAGCCCACTGTGATTCCCATGCTTTACGCGGCCCTGGAAGGGCCGCTCTTCCACGGTGGTGCAGGGCGTCATTGTTCTTCGTTCTTCCGCAACCTCATTTATTACGCCCTTATTACGCCCTGCCTTTCCCTTCTAGGTTCGCGTCTTCGGCTTCTATTCTTCACGGGTGACGCGGATCCATTCCTCCATCTGATCGAGGTATTCGGCGAGGGCGCGGCGGCCGGCTGCGGTCAGGCGATATTCGGTGCGGGGGACGCGTCCTTCGAAAAACTTCACGCAGGAAATGTACTGGGCTTCTTCGAGCTTGCGGGCGTGGACGCTGAGGTTGCCGTCGGTGGTTTTGAGCACGCGCTTGAGGTCGTTGAAGCTGAGCGAATCGTTGGTGGCGAGGGCGCTGACGATGCCGAGGCGGATGCGCTCGTGAATCAGGCGATCGAGTTCGGGGAGTTCGGGGGCGCGGGGCGAATGTTCGCGGGCCTGCTCACGAGCCTGGTCGCGAATTTTTTCGCGCGCATGTTCGCGGGCGTGCTCACGCGACGCGGGCTCGCTCTTGACGTGCTTGCGGGATGGGAGGGGTCTAGCCACCGTGCCTCCGGGCGATGAGGAATCCGAAGAGGATGTGGAGTCCGCCGAAACCTGCGGCGAGAAACCAGTTACCCCAGGCGACGGGGCCGAGGACGGTGAGGCCGCCGAGGAGCATGAAAGAGAGGCCCATGACGGGGACGATCTGCACGGAGAACGCGCCTCCAGTCATGATGCCGGCGCCGTAGAGCAGGAGCCAGGTGGCGGGCAGGGCCGATTGCAGGCCGGCGCGGAATAAGAGAAATGTGAGGAAGGCTCCGGCGACAAGTGGCGGAGCAAGCCCGAGAGCGACTTTGCGGGCGGGGCCGGAAAATAAAGGCAGGCCGCGGCGGTTCGCTTTCCAGGTGCAGGCGAGCAATCCGATCGCGACGGCAAGAAGGCCTTCGGCGAGCCAGACGCGGAGCCAGGCGAACGGGGAGATCTGTTGTGCGGCGAGCCAGGCAGCGGCGAGGGCGGTGAAGCCGAGAAGAACTTGTCCCCAGCCGGAGACGGCGGTGAAGGCGGCGGAGCGCTCCATGGTGTCGCGGATGAAGCGGAGGTCTTCGAAGACTTCGGGGGCGGTGCGCGACGGCGCGGCCGAGTTGTGCTCGGCGGAGCGACGAAAGCGCCGGAGGCGATGGGGCCGCGGGTCGAACATGGGGATAGAGTAACGTGGCTGGGGGAGAGTGTCAAGTACTTTGCGATGCAAAGACGAATTGCCTTTTGAACGATCACGGAAGTCAAAACCCCCACCCACTTTATCCTTACCTGGCGGGGAGCAGGCCGAAGACGCCGACGCCGGTGGTGGTGGCGGCGAAGACTTTGCCGTTGGCGATCATGGGAGTGATGAACTTGTTGCCGGCGCCGAAGTGATCGCGGCTGCCGGCGGCCTGGTTGGAGTTGTAGATCTCCTGCAGATTTTTTGCGTTGTAGGCGTGGAGAACCGCGGGATTCGTATTTTCCACGGCCCAGACAATGGGGCTATTACCCAGGTTGGAGGAGACGCTGGGAGTAGCGCCGGGATAGCCGAAAGCGTTTGGAGTTCTCGCAACTGGGCTGGCCAGCAGCCTGGCATTCTTGAACTGAAAAGCCAGGATGGGCGAACCTACGGGGCCGTAGTAGATATTGCCGTTGGAGGCCGCGGGCATGGACCAGATTCCGCCGGGCAGGACGCGGCTGAGTTCCTGGTAAATGTTGTTGCTATTGGTATTGAATTTCCCCAGGTTGGTGCGGTCGACGACGTAGAGGTTGGTGTCTTTGCCGGCGCCGACGGCGAGTTGCCAGATCTTGCCAGCGGAATCTTTTTGGCTGACCAGCAGGGTTCCGCCGGAGCCGAGGTCGGTATCGGTGCCGTTTTCCTGGATCTCGTTGTCCATCTCGAAATAGTCGGCGACAGCGAGTCCCTTGTTCGTGGTCAGACGGAGGAAGGCGTTGCCGTAGTCGCCGTTTTCGGGGAAGCCGGAGGAATTCAGAGTGGAATCGAAGAATCCGTTGGCGTCGAGGAGGAAGATGTTGCCGCTGCCGTCGGAGGCCATGCCGGCCCCGGCTCCCCAGATGGCGCCTTCGTTGCCGTTGGGAGTTACGTTGAGCACGGAGGTCTGCGCCAGGGTTGTGGCGTTGTAGGCCATGATCCACCCGGTGTAGGGGCGGAAATCGCAGTGCGAGGCCCAGGCGAGATAGATCGTGTTGCCAATCATGAGCAGTCCGGAGCGCTCTTTATATTGAGCGGGGTCGAAGATCACGAAGCCGCCGGAACTGTTGTCGCCGGTGCCGGGATATTTGGCCTCGATGTCGACGGGGCCGAGGAACAGTTCGGCACCGGTGGTGGCGTCGAGGGCGTGGAGGCGCTGGTGGTAGTTGCCGGATTTATCCTTCGACATGGCGACGACGTAGATGATCGGGTTTCCGGTCTTGGGGCGGGTGATGACGGGGGTTGAGGTGATTCCGATTTCGGGTGAGACTTGGCCGCATCCCCGATTGTCGGAAGTGGTTTCGCCGGACTTGAGAGTGGTGACGTGCCAGAGTTCCGCGCTAGTGTCGGCGTCGTAGGCGTAGACGGTGCCGTGCTCAGAGGCGACGATCAACAGATTGTGCGGGACGCCGGAGATGGAGACGGCGGAGAGGTAGAGCGGTTCGGCGTCGACCAGTCCGTCGGCGGGGACGGTGAAGAGTTTGCCAAAAGTGGCGGAGTTCACGTTGGTAAGGGTGAGAGTGGTCTCTCGATTGTAGAGTCCGGTGCGGGCGGGGTTGTTGTGGTAGGTCAGCACGTCCTGGGAATGCAACGGGAGCGCGCACACGAGGGCAACCAGCAGGAGCGCTGGTAAACTTCGGCGATGAGGGCGGAAAGCGGGGGACAGATGGAACGGCATGGTGCAGGCCTCCTGGGGCTGGATCAGGGGGACGACCGTGGCTGATACAGCGTACAGGAAAACGGGGAAAATGGGATGGCACAGTAGGGCAGGTTCTATCCGGGAGACCGGGTCGGCCAGGTTTGATTTGGGGTGGGGCGATATGGCGGATATCGGCAAGTTTCTGATTGGGCTGGGGTTGGTACTGGTGGTGGCGGGAGTTTTGCTGACTGTGCTAGGGCGGGCGAACCTTCCTTTGGGGCGGCTGCCCGGAGATATTGTGTACCGGGGGAAGAACACGACATTTTATTTTCCGCTGGCGACCTCGGTGGTGGTGAGCGTGCTGTTAACGATTGTGATGTATGTGGTGGGGAGATCGAGGAAGTGAGCGGGGTGTGGTCGTAAACACCTGCGCCGGTGTCAGCGTTTCAGGCGTCCCTCCGGGACGCGATTGGGGTTGTTTGGGCTTACCCGCCAGTAGAACTGGCGGGCTATTGTAGGTCGTCCCTACGGGACGTTGGTTTCGCTTAGAGATCCGCAATCGATTTCTCTGCATTTGACTTCGGCGAGGATGAGCCGTTAGATTCTTGGCGAAGGTTGTTTCTGATCTTTGGAATGACGTTCGGAACGCGCGTCTTTGCCGCTCGGCGAAGACAGGGAAGCGGGTGAAAATCCCGCGCTGCCGCGCAACTGTAAGCGAGGAAACTGCCACCGGCCACTGGGACAAGGTCCCGGGAAGGCCGAGGGCGTTACTGGATGGAAACATCATCATCCTTACTCGCAAAGCCAGGAGACCGGCGCGATCCGTCTACTGCAACCTCTTTCGCGTGCAAAGGAGGAAAGTATGCGCGTGTTCGTTGGCGTTCTTCTGGTTCTCGGTTTTTCCCTGGCTGCTGCGGCGGCCGATCTCAAAGTCAAAGTGGTGGACCCGCAATCTGCGGCGGTGGATGGGGCGCAGGTGTCATTGATTAGCAGGATTAGCGGGGATGACGGCAAAGTGCTGGCGACGCAGAGCACGTCGGCGGAAGGCGTTGCGGTGTTTCGCATGCCGGAGAGGGGAGCGTTTCAGATTCAGGTTCTGGCGCCGGGGTTTGCCGCGGAAACGTTGGAGGTTTCATCGCAGGCGGAGATCACGGTGAATCTGCGGCTGGCGACTGCTTCGGAGACCGTGGTGGTGACCGCGACGCGGACGCTTGTGCTGGGAGAGGCAGCAGGAGCAGACGTTAGCACGCTTAGCGGCGAGCAACTGACGACCATGCGGCCGGTCGCGGGGAACGATGCGGTGCGTTTTCTGCCGGGGGCCGTGGTCAACACCGCGGGACAGCATGGAGGGTTGGCGTCGCTGTTCGTGCGCGGAGGGGAATCGAATTACAACAAGGTGATCGTCGACGGAGTCACGGTAAACGAACCGGGCGGGACGTTTGACTTCGGCACGTTGTCTCTGGCGCAGGGCGACCGGATGGAATTCGTTCGCGGGGCGCAGAGCACGCTGTATGGATCGGATGCGATGACCAGCGTGGTACAGGTGTGGACGCGGGCGGGCAGCACGCGAGTGCCGGAACTGCGGTTTGGGGCGGACGGCGGGAATTTCGAAACGGCGAGCGGGCACGCATCGCTGGCAGGGGCGCGCGGGCGATTCGACTACAACGTCTTCGGCGATCAATTCAACACCAACGGATCGGGCGTGAACGACGCTTACTCGGATTCGTTGGAGGGAGCGAACGTGGGGGCGGCGCTCAGCGACAAGACTTCCCTGCGCGCGCGATTTCGTCATGCCAACAGCCATACGGGCGTGCCTGGGGAATGGTGGTTCAACGGTTACGTGCCTCTGGTCCCGGCGGATGGATTCTCGGAGCCCTTTCAACCGCTGCAACCGAATCCCAGCGCGTGGTCGCAATTGAACAACCTGCTGGGCAGCGTAGAGCTGACCTTGGAGGCGCCCTCAGGATGGCAGCACCGCTTCACCGGATTCGACTATCTGTATCGCTACTACGAGTTGGACCCGGGGGACCCTCAACGAGTGAACACTCAGAACTGCGCAGTCACCGGGCCGCCTGTACCCTGCTCGATTGATTTTGCTTCCAACGAAGTCGACCACATCAATCGTGGAGGGTTCGAATATCAGGGCGATTATTCGGAGCGAGCGTGGGCGCACACGACGTTTGGCTATCGGGTGGAAAATGAGAACGGGTTCGTGGGCGACGTGAACTTTGGCCAGACGCATGGCCAGCGGCTGAACAACGATGTCTATGTGCAGCAGCAGATCACGCTGGGCAGGCTGACGGCAATCGGCGGCGGCAGGTTCGTGCATGACAGCGCGTTTGGCAATACGGGAGTGCCGCGGGTCGCTCTTATGCTGCAGGCTTTGCGAGGCGGAGAAGTTTTTTCGGGCACGCGGCTGCGATTCTCTTACGCGACCGGATTCAAAGAACCGCGGCTGGAGGAGACGTTCGCCGGACCTCCGTATACGCAACCCAACCTTGGGCTCAAGCCGGAGCGTTCGCGGTCGTTCGAAGCCGGGGTGCTGCAGGACCTCTGGCGCGGGAGAGTTTCGTTCAACGCTACTTACTTCAATAACCTGTTCCATGACCAGATCAACTACGTGACCGTGAATCCGGTGACGTTCGTCGGCGAATACGTCAATGTGAATCAGGCATTTGCTCAGGGCGCGGAGATTACGGTCGAGGCGAAGATTCGTCCGCGGCTGCTGTTGAGCACGGCTTATACGTACACTTCGTCGCAGTATCTGGATAACCCCGTGCCGTTTGATGCGGTCTACAACCCTGGGCAGCCGCTGCTGCGCAGGCCGAAACATTCGGCAACGACGATGCTGTCGTACCTGGGGACTCGCTGGGGTACGAATGTGGGTGGAAGTTTTGTGGGGCGCCGCGCGGATTCGGATTTCGACGGGTTTGGGATTAATCACGCGGCAGGGTATGTGCGGGTCGATCTGGGGGGATGGTATGCGGTGCGGCCGCGAGTGACGTTGTATGCCAACGTGGAGAATGCGCTGGACCGGCGGTATAACGAGGTGGTGGGGTATCCGGCGCTGCCGGTGAATTTTCGGGCGGGGGTGAGGGTTCGGATTGGCGGCGAGTAGCAAGAAAAGGAAAAAATCTTTACCACAGAGGGCACGGAGGAACACAGAGGAACAAACACAGCGGAACGATGGGGGGCTTTTCGGGTACGCTAGCTGACTTTTTGCGGGGCGCGCGGGAGCGGCATGGCGGCGGCGATTTTTGCGCCGAAGTACCTGGTGCGGGCTAGTAGAAGTTTTTCGATTTCTATTTCCTTCAGGGGCTGCTGGCGGCCGAGCAGATGCGTGACCAGGGCGATCTGAGCAAAATGCTCGACGGTCTCCATCTTCATGTAGGCGTGTTCGAGGGTGTCGCCGTAGGTCACGACGCCGTGGTTCGACATGAGGATGGCGTCGTAGGTAGGGACGTAGGGCTCGAGCGTCTGGGCCAGTTCCGACGTGCCGGGCGTGCCATAGCGGGCCAGGGGAATGCATCCCAGGCCCATGACCACTTCGCACACCAGGGGCTCGGTCAGGGGGATGCCGGCGGCGGCGAATCCAGTGGCCGTTGGGGGATGGGCGTGTACGATGGCCTGGACATCGGGGCGCATGCGATAGATGAGCAGGTGCATGCCGATTTCGCTGGTCACGTTGCGGCGTCCGGTGACCTGCTGGCCGTCGAGGTCGACGATGACCATGTCGGGCGCCTTCATGGCGCCTTTGCTGACGGCGGTCGGGGTGACGAGGATGCGGTCGTGATCGAGCCGGACGGAAAGATTGCCGTCCATGGCGGCGACGTAGCCGTGCTCGTGGAGCATGCGTCCGTAATGAACGATTTCTTCCCTATGTTTGCGTTCCGTAGGCATGGTGACCCTTGGGGAGATGACAAAAAGCAGGCCGCAGCTCGACCTTCGCATAGTACCAGCAGGCGGAGGACGGAGACAATCCAAATTTCGACAAAAAGTCGCTGCAAGCCAGAGCGTCGTGGATCCCTATAATCGGAGGGGATGCTGGTCTCCGATTTCCATTACGAACTTCCGGAGGAGTTGATTGCGCAGGAGCCGCTGGCGGACCGAGCGGGTTCGCGGCTGCTGCATGTGGAGTCTGGGACGGGCGCTTTGGAAGACCGGCAGTTTCGCGAGTTTCCGGAGTTGCTGAGGCCAGGCGATCTGGTGGTGTTCAACAACACGCGCGTTTTTCCAGCGCGGCTTTATGGACGGCGGGGCGGGGCGCTAAATCCCCACCCTTCGACAGGCTCAGGGCAGGCTTTCTCGCAAAGAACGCGAGAAATGGGGCACCCGGTTGTCGCGGGGCGGATTGAAGTGTTGCTTACGCGGCAAGTACAGCGGGAGCCGAATGAGTGGGAGTGTCTGGTGCGGCCGGGGCGGAAGATTGGGGTGGGGGAGCGGCTGTTCTTTGGGGAGCAGGACGACTTGCAGGCGGAGGTGGTTGGGCGGGGGAGTTTTGGGGAGCGGAGGATTCGATTTGCGGCGGCAAAGGAGGGCTTCGCCCTCCCGGACAGCCGAGAGCCTGCCCTGAGCCTGTCGAAGGGGCGGCTGTCCCCACATGAGCATCGTGAGCTCGACTTCTTCGGGCTGCTAGAGAAGATTGGGCATGTGCCGCTGCCGCCTTATATTTCTCGCGGGGATTCTGCGGGAGATCGCGAGCGATACCAGACGGTGTATGCGCGGGAGCGCGGGTCGGTGGCGGCTCCGACGGCGGGGCTGCACTTCACGGCGGAGATTTTGGGACGCATGCGGGAGCGCGGGATTGAGACTGCCGAAATCACGCTGCATGTGGGACTGGGAACTTTTCAGCCGGTGCGGACGGAGCGGGTGGAAGAACATCGGCTGCATGCGGAGGCTTATTCGATTTCGGGCGAGGCCGCGGAGAAGATCGAGCGGGCGCGGAGGGAAGGGCGACGCGTTGTTGCTGTGGGCACTACTACCGTGCGGACTTTAGAGCATGCGGCGCAGCAGGGTACCGGCGAAGTGCGGGCGGGGACGGGCGAGGCCAATCTGTTTATTTATCCCGGGTATAAGTTTCAGGTGGTGGGGGCGCTGCTGACGAATTTTCATTTGCCGCAGTCGACGCTGCTGATGCTGGTGTGCGCGCTGGGCGGGAAAGAGAATGTGATGCGGGCGTATGAGCACGCGGTGCGGGGGCGGTATCGATTTTATTCTTATGGGGATTGCATGTTGGTGGAATAAGGATTCTGAGCGAAATGGGCCTGTTCTCAACAGTTGACGCGGCCTTCAGCAAACTCGGAGCATTATGCCCAACGCCTAAATGAGAGCATACGCCTTAGCTTCCGGAGTTCAAGAAGTTACGCGTTCTGATCCCTACATCAATCAGGGCAGGTCAGTGGTGCTGGACCGAACCTCGTCAGCTTTCGCCCGATACTCGCCAACACGTCCTTGTACCGGACGGGTACGATAGTGACGGTTTGCTGCTGACGCTCACGTTCTATCCTCAAGGAAATCGGTTTCGTACTGGTGGGGGACAGTAACTTCGCCACTTGATCGCGAGTCAGGCTACTCACAGCTCTACCGTTAATGGCGAGGATTTCGCTTCCGGGGTGCAGGCCCGCAGCAAAGGCCGGTGACGGGGGATCGATATAGTCGGTTACAGCTTCATGTCGTTGTTCATCCCAAAGTGCGCCAAAGCCGGTTATGTAGGTAGTAGGACTCGGCTCCCTTCGATCAGGCACCAGTTGCACTATTGGACGTTTGCGAAATGTTATCACCGATCGCACATCTTCTTCAGTGACGTAATCTGCGACACCGACTGATGCTTCTGGCGGAGTTGATGCCGGGTGAATGAATTTCATACCACTTAATGCCGCCAAGGCGGTTTCACGGACGCGAGGTACGGTAACCTCAAATGTTTGTGGACTGCGCTGGATTTTCAAACGCACCGGCGTTGGTGCGGACGAAATCAATTCGTGCTGAAGTGTTGCCCAGCCCACATCTGCACCGATTCCGTTTACTGCCACGATTTTGTCGCCTGGGCAGATTCCCGCCCTCTCGGCCGGACCCCTATACCAAGTGCCGAGCACGGGTATTGCGCCTTTCTCGCTTACCTTGATGAACGTCCCGGGGACGTATGGATTGCAGATTCCCAGGTAAGTCGGAGCTGAACATGCCTGCCCGACAGCTCCCGCAGCCGCGAGCTGCAGCGAATATTGCGGCAGCGAAAGAGCCATCCGCAATGCGATGAATCCAAAAGCGATTCGCACCAACACCTCCCAGGGTCTCGTCATTATCCCTCAAGACAATTGTGTTCTGGAAGTGAAGCAATTCGTCCACGAGCCTCAACTGGTTGGTGGGTGGGCCGCGTCAATTGACGTAACATCCCCGTTACACTCACCACAAGTTTGGATAGTTCGCCACAGGCTCATGGCCGTGTAACCTGAACATCCACCCACAAGTATGTGGGGAAGGCACCCTAGGGCCCTCAGGGGCTAAAAAGCCCGCGTATTTATTGGCTGCGAGCGGCGCGGCTTGAAGCCTGCGCCCTTTCAAGGCAGGGGCACGCGCGGGCGGGACGCCCCCGCGACAGCCGGCACGATGCCGGCGCTACGTTTTCTGAAAGCAAAACGGGCGTCCTTGCGGACGCCCGTGCTTGAGATCGGCCAAGATTTTCTCGCGTGAAACTTTACGCTCGGGCGCCGACGGCGGCGGGCTCGGGGGCCGGGGCCGACTTGTCTTCGCCGTTGGGCTTTTGTTGCTGGGGCTGTCCGCCTTTGCGGATGTCGATGCCGCCTTTGAAGAAGGCGCCGTCTTCGATGGAGATGCGGGCGGCGATGACGTCGCCGGTGAGCGATCCGTCGCTGCGAATGTCGACGCGATCGCTGGCGGTGAGGTTGCCGCGGACTTTGCCGAGCACGACGATCTCACGAGCATTGATGTTGGCGGCGACCACTCCATTGCGACCGATGGTGACGCGGTTGCCGGCCAGATTGATGGAACCCTCTACTCGGCCGTCGATGTAAAGCGACTCCGAGCCGGTCACTTCGCCTTTAATGACGAGCGACTTGCCGATGGTGGCCTGGTCGGCGGTGGTGGTGGTTACCGGCCGGGGGGCGACGGGCTCAGCGGACATCGCGGGGGCGCTGGGCATAGACGTAGTGGGGCGCTCCGGCACGGCAGGCTGTGCAGGAGTTTGAGGCTGATTGGTCGGCTTCCACATGGGGTAAAAAGTCCTTTCCTAGTTGGGATTAGGGGTCACTGGCCGCACTTTCGTGACCAAAGCTGATTGTACTCCCGCGTCTCAAAGTGAGCACTGTGGAAAATCCTTTATTTTCAATCGAGAGTAACTGGGGTGATACATCGGCAGGCAGGTTGGGGGGGGCGGGCGCGCAGGGGTTCGGCTGGATACTTTCTGCCCGGTACGTGTAACGATTCCCGGAAAAAACTGCCGGGGCCGTACCTTCCACAGGGGCGGGACGTTATCCTTCTAGATCGAAGATTTATCGAAGACGGAATCTGGGGTGGGGCGTCTAAGTGTTCAATAATGTGAGCCTGGAATTTCTTCCGATGGGAGCAAAGCATGTTAGAACCAGCCTTGATTAATCCAGCAACGTTTACGATCACGCGGCCTGAGCCGGGCGAATATGCGCCTTATTATGACCGCTACATTTCGTTGGTCGCAGGGACCGACATTCTGGGGACGCTTGACGCGCAGCGGCGGCAGACGATGCTGCTGCTCTCGGGGCGCGACGAGAGTGAGGGAAATTTCCGCTACGCGCCCGAGAAATGGAGCGCGAAGGAAGTGCTGGGGCACGTGTGCGACACGGAGCGGATATTTGCGTATCGCGCGCTGCGGATTGCGCGCGCCGATCAGACGCCGATGGCGGGATTCGAGCAGGACGACTATGTGAGGAATGGTCCGTTTGCGCGGGCTCCGCTGGCGGAAATGATTGAGGACTACATTGCGGTGCGGCGGGCGACGCTGACGCTGCTGCGGAATCTGGAGGAGGCGGCGTGGGTGCGGCGCGGCGTGGCGAACAAGAATGAAGTGAGCGTGCGGGCGCTGGCTTATATTATTGCGGGGCATGAAGTGCATCATCGGAGGATTCTGGAGGAGAAATACTTTGGGGAGCGGTAGCGCGCACTTCTTCGCCGCGGATTTACGCGGATGAACGCGGATTATTGATGGGCTGAGCGATGTGTCATTCTGAGCGAAGCGAAGAACCTATCCATTTGCTGCGGGCGAGAAAGTGCAAAAGTGCATAGGTCCTTCGCTTCGCTCAGGATGACAGGGCTTTCTTCTGACAGGGTTGTCTTCATTCCATCTCCCATGTCCCAGCGAGCACTGACCGAACTGCTTCGCGGCAAGGGCGCGAATGCCGATCCCATCGCGTGCGTGGAAGATATTTCTGCGGAGCTGGCGGCGCGGCGGGTTGCGGGGTTTCCGCATTCGATTGGGCAACTCGTCTTTCACATGAATTATTGGATGGACTATGAGCTGCGGCGGATTCGCGGGGAGAAGCCTGCCTATCCGGAACACAACTCGCAGAGCTTTCCGGCGGCTTCGTCCGTAGATGCGGCGGAGTGGGATCGGGTGCGGACGCGGATGACGGTATTGCTGGGCGCGTATGCCAACCTGGCTAAATCATCTGCGCAGGAATTGCAGCGCGAGATCGAGAGCGTGCATGAGGGCGACAAAGTCGTTGCTGGAACCCTCGAAGCGGTGCTGTGGCAGATGGTGGCGCATAACAGCTATCACGTGGGGCAGATCGCGATGATCAGGCGGACGCTGGGAGCATGGCCGCCGCGTGCGGGCGGGGATACGTGGTAGGAGACGCCGGCCCGTCACAGGCTTGTCATCCTGAGGACCGCGTTCCTTGCGGGCCGAAGAGCCTGCCCTGAGCGAAGTCGAAGGGATCTGTGGAACTGGCCGGGGACTGCATAGATCCTTCGACGGCGGTTTTGCTTCGCTATCGCGAAGCAAAATCCTCGCTCAGAATGACAAAGCATCAGGAATCATTCTTCAATGATTTATGCTGGGAGCTGTTCTTAGCCTGCCCTGAGCCGAAGGGCGAAGGGGCTGATCGCTGACAGCTTCTTATGCTCTCTGATTCGACAATCCTGAAACACATTGCGCGGCAGCCTAAGCGGGCGGCGGGGTTCAAGCAGCTGGTGCGCGAACTGGGGCTGCACGGGGACGAGCGCCGCGAGCTTGACTCGCTGCTGCAGAAGATGGTGGCGCGCGGGACGCTTCTTTCTGTCGATTCTGATCGATACGCTTTGCCGGCGGCCGCTGCCGACAAGAATCTGGTTGCCGGGCGGCTCACCATGCACCGCGACGGATTCGGGTTTGTGATTCCGGATTCCAAGTCGCTTTCGCCGGCGCTCAAGGCGCGGCTCACGGGCGATATCTTCATCGCGCCGCATCTCATCGGCAATGCCATGCACGGGGACCTAGTGCTGGTCGACATCGCGAACGTGCGGCCGGATGGGCGCGCCGAGGGGCGCATTGTGCGGCCGGTGATGCGGGCGCATCCGACGGTGGTTGGGATTTTTCATTACGGGAGCCGTGGTGGGTATGTGCGGCCGATCGATTCGAAGATTACGCAGGAGATTGTGATTCCGGCGGGGGAGGAAAGACCGGGGGCAGCAGTAGCCTCGCAGAAGCGTGGGCGGGGCGCCCCCGCGACAGCCGGCGGGACGCCGGCGCTACGTAAACCATCTGTGGATCGCGTGCTGGGCGATGAGGTCGCGCGGCGGACGGAGTTCAACGATCTTGAGGGGCTGGTGGTTGATGTGGAGATCACCGACTGGCCTTCGCCGACGCAGAATCCGCGGGGACGGGTGATTGAGATTCTGGGGCGCGAGGATGATTTCGGAGTCGACGTGGAGATCACGATTCGCAAGTATCATCTGCCGCATCATTTTCCTGCGGCGGCGCTGGAGCAGGCGCAGGATACATCGGCAGTAATTCCGACGGCGGAACTGGAGCGGCGGCGCGATTTTCGCGGGCTGCCGATTGTGACCATCGACGGCGAGACGGCGCGTGACTTTGACGACGCCGTCTATGTGCGCATGCTGGCGAACGGCAATTTTGAATTGCAGGTGCACATTGCCGATGTGGCGCAGTATGTAACGCCGGGCTCGGCGCTGGATCAGGAAGCTCGGTTGCGAGGGACTAGCGTTTATTTTCCGGACCGCGCCGTGCCGATGCTGCCGCTTGAGTTGTCGACCGACATTTGCAGTCTGCGGCCGCAGGTGGAGCGACTGGTGCTATCGTGCGTGATGGAGATGGACCATCGCGGCGAGATTATGAATTATGAGTTGAGTGAGGGCGTGATCCGGTCGGTGGAGCGGATGACGTATACGGCGGTGAACGCAGTGCTGGAAGGCGATGCGGGGATGCGCAAGCGCTATGCGCCGCTGGTGGCGACGTTTGAGCTGATGCGCGACCTGGCGCTGATTCTGAATCGCAAGCGGGAGCGGCGGGGATCGATTGACTTCGATTTGCCGGAGCCGGTGATCGAGTTTGACGAGTTGGGGATGATGAAGAGCATTGCTCGGTCGGAGCGCAACATTGCCAACCGGCTGATCGAGGAATTCATGCTCTCGGCGAACGAGTGCGTGGCGCACGATCTGGAGTCGAGGCATGTCGCGTCGCTGTATCGCATCCACGAGAAGCCGGACGCGAAACGCGTGTATGACTTTGAAGTGATTGCGGCGACGTTTGGGTATTCTCTTGGAGTGGGCGCGCTGCCGATTCATCGGGTGCAGACGAAGACCGATCGGCGGGCGGGTTATGGGACAGGCAAGCGGGCGCGCGAGATTGAGGTGCCGAAGGAAGTGCACATCACGCCGCGCATGTATCAGAAGCTGACCGAGAAGATTGCGGGGAAGCCGGAGGAGCGGATTCTAAGTTATCTGATGCTGCGGTCGCTGAAGCAGGCGCGGTACTCGGAGGAGAATCTGGGACACTTTGCGCTGGCGGCGACCTCGTACACGCACTTTACTTCGCCGATCCGGAGGTATCCGGATTTGATTGTGCATCGGGTGTTGAAGAATGTGCTGAGACAGAATCAGAGTCAAAACCAAAGTAAACTCCCCCGTCGGTTTGAGGAGAAGGCATCGCCCTGGTCGAAACGGCGTGGCCCTTCCGAGGAAAAGCGGACAGGAGCGTCCGCCCCACATGAGGCGTTGGGCGGGCCGATTGGGATTGAGGAGTTGCATGAGATCGCGGAGGAGTCGAGCCGGGCGGAGCGGCGGGCGGCAGATGCGGAGCGGGAGTTGATGGAGGGGAAGAAAGTTAAGTTCATGCAGGACCGCGTGGGCGAGGATTTTGATGGGCTCATCACCAGCGTGACCAAGTTTGGATTTTTTGTGGAGCTTACCGATTTGTTCGTGGAGGGACTTGTGCCGCTGAATACCTTGACCGATGACCGGTATACCTATCACGAGAATACGCGGGAGATTATCGGGCAGCGGTCGCGGAAGATTTACAGTTTGGGGCAGAAGATTCGGGTGCTGGTGGACCGGATTGATCCGGTGGAGAAAAAGATTCAGTTTGCGGTGTTGGAGGAAGAGCCGGTGCGGGCGGGGGGGAAGCGCAAGAAGCGGAGGTAGTCTTGAGAGAACCCTATTCCGCAGTTGTTGATTGCTGGAGCGGCTCAAGAAAAGACCCCACTTCTCGCAAAAGGACGCGAGAAATGGGGCACCCGGCTGTCCGCACATAAACCCCTCTTTGCTACTCGCTAGGCGCCTAGGGCTTTTTGGATTTCGGCGGCGATGCGGGATGTCAGGGCTTCCATCTTTTCTTTTGATTCGGCTTCGACCATGACTCGGGCCAACGATTCGGTTCCGGAGTAGCGGACGACTACTCTCCCGTTGCCGTTGAGTTCGCGCTCGGCGGCGTCGATTGCTGACTGCACTGCGGGAATCTGGGCGAAGGGAATTTTCTCGCGGACGCGGACGTTTTGGATTTTCTGCGGAAATACTTTTAAATCGCCGACCAGATCCGCCAAGGGTTTGCCACTGCGCACGATAATATTCATGAGGCGCAGGGCAGTGAGCAGGCCGTCGCCGGTGGTCGCGTCACCGTCGCGGAAGATGACGTGGCCGGACTGCTCGCCGCCGAGAGTGGCGCCGGTCTTGAGCATTTCTTCGAGCACATATTTGTCGCCGACGTTGGCGCGGAGCATGCGAATGCCGGAATTCTTCAGCGCGATTTCCAGGCCCATGTTCGACATGGTGGTGGCGACCACGGTATCGGCCTTCAACTTTCCCTGGGCGTGCAGGTCGCGGGCGGCGGCCAGCAGCACGCCATCGCCGTTGACCACGCGGCCAAAAGCATCGCAGAACAGGGCGCGATCGGCGTCGCCGTCAAAGGTGACGCCCAGGTCGAATTGGCCGCGCGATTCTGCGACGATTTTTCCCAGCGTCTCCGGGTGCAGCGCGCCGCAGCCTTCGTTGATATTTTTTCCGTCCGGCGAAATGTGGATGAAGGTCGCCTGAATGCCGAGGTTGCGGAACAGTTCCGGCGCTTCGGCCGTGGCCGCACCGTTGGCACAATCCACCAGGACCCGCAGCTTGCTCAGATCGGACGACACGCCTGCCGCCAGAGATTGGACGTAGGCATGACGCAGATTGGCCTCTCCGGGGAGAGAGGGCTTCGGCACCTTGAGCGCAGTGTCGTCGGCTGCGGCCGGATTCTGCAAGAGAGCGAAGATTTCTTTTTCAATGGCGAGTTCGCGCTCGTCGGTCAGCTTGAAGCCATCGCCGGAGAAGACCTTGATGCCGTTATCGGTCCAGGGATTGTGGGACGCGGAAATGACCACGCCTGCGGCGAGCCCGCGCGAACGGGCAAGGTACGCGACGCCCGGAGTGGTGATCACGCCGGCGCTGTACACGTCCACGCCGACGGCAGCGAGACCTTCAGCGACGCGGTCGGCAATCCAGGCGCTCGACTGGCGTGTGTCCTGGCCAATCACGGCTTGAGCGTTTGTGGTGGAGCGCATCAGGTCATGGCCCAGGGCGCGGCCAATCAGATAGGTGCTCTGCTTGGTGAGAGGAAATTCTCCCGCGACGCCACGAATGCCGTCGGTACCGAACAACTGCCTTTGCTGGCTCATAGGAAAGTTTCAAAAGATGAGGAAGAAAGATGATAAATGAGGGCGGGTCGAAGAAGTGGATTCGCGGGAAACAAAGATGCCGCCCGGACGAAACAACGTCCCTCAGGGGCTAAAGCCCGGCGAATTCCACGCAACTTACGCGGCCCTGAAAGGGCCGCTCTTCCACGGTGATTCAATGTGCGGAAGTGCTTCCCGCTTTCTGAACGAGGACGGTTACGCGAATCGATGTGGTCTGCACGACTTGCACCAGGGGGTCGGCCACGTAGACGTTGGTTGTGAAGACGCCGCTGCCACGGGTTCCGGTGGCGTCGATGGGATCGGTTGTGGCCGAATCGATCTTCTCCACATGATGGCGGGGGCCGGTGATGGTGACGCGGGGCGGATCGGTCTTGCATGTGACTTCGTTGTCGGCAAAATCGCCGGTCACTCGCGGATGAATCTCGACCTCGCGGGTCATGCGGGTATCGAAGGCGAGATGCAACTGGCTGGGTACGACCTGCACGACAGTGACGTCGCGCGGATGGCGCACCTGCTGCGAGGTCAGATCAAAGGTGCGGTCGCCGGGCTTGACGTCGGCCAGTTCGATTTCGGCGTGGATCTCGTTGGCCTGCAATTGCCGGATGACGCGCTCCGGGCCGCGCACACGGATCTGCGCCTCGGGAATCGCTTCGGAACTGATTTCGAGTTGCGACGGGACATGCTGAAAAACGATGGGGGCGCGCACAGCCACTTCCGCCGGTTGCTCGTCGGGAGAAATCAGGAACCAGAGACCCGTCGCCAGCAGCAAGGACAATACTTTCAGTCCGAAGTTGTGAAGCACGTAGCGCTGGAAGAATCCGATCATCGCTGCGGCTCCGATTCTGCGCCGGATTCGGATTTCCGCTGCGATGCGGGATCGCGGAGAGGAGAGTCCAGCAACTCGTCCGATTCATCGTCTCCGCGCGCGATGGGAGTGGGCAGCGTCACAGGAGCCATGTATCGGCGCAGTTCGCTGCCGAGGCGCTCGCGCAGCTGCTCGACGGTCAGGTCACGCTCGATTTTGCCGCCGATGGCGAGGCTGATGGCGCCGGTCTCTTCGGAACAGACGACGGCAATCGCGTCGGTTTCTTCGGTGATGCCGATGCCGGCACGATGGCGCGTGCCGAGTTGGGTGGAGAGCAGAGGATTCATGGACAGCGGCAAGAAGCAGGCGGCGGCGGCGATGCGGTCTTTTTGGACGATCACGGCGCCATCGTGCAGTGGAGCGCTGGGGCGGAAGATCGTAGCCAGCAGATCGTAGGAAAGGCGGGCGTCGAGGGGAACTCCGCTTTCGATATGGGTGCGCAATCCGATTTCACGTTCGATCACGATCAGCGCTCCGGTCTGGTGCTGGGAAAAAAGATTCGCGGCCAGCACGATGTCGTCGTAGGAATCGCTCTCCCGCGAAGACCCGCCCAGAAAAGTCAATCGCCGGCCCAAGTCGGCGAGCACATGCCGGATCTCGGATTGGAAAACAACGATGAGCGCAAACACCAGGTAGGGCAGGACGTGGCCCACAACCCAGTTGAGCGTTGTGAGTTCGCCGATGCGGGCCAGGTAGAACAGCACGGAGACGACCACCAGGCCCACGAGCATGGGAGCGGCGCGCGTGCCGCGGATGATGATCAGCACCTGGTAGATGATCAGGGCAACGAGGAGAATGTCGAGCGCGATCCACGCGGCTTGCGTCCATGACGTGATGACTGGCATCCGTGGAGTCGCTCCTGCGGCAGTTCTGATTTCCGAATGCCCATTGTAATGCAGGGGGTTGGTGGGCAGGGAGCCCTGGGGGGCTCGCCCCTGCACTGGCTCGATCATTCCTCTTTCTTTGTCACGGCGGCTTGGATTTCGCCGTGGGCGAGGCGGGCGGAAATTTCGTCGCCGATTTTCACGCGGTGCGCGTCTTTGAGCAGCTTGCCCTCGGAATCAAAGACCAGGGCGTAGCCACGCTCCAGAATGGCGAGGGGGGAGAGCGACTCCAGCGCAGTCTGGAAGCGCTCGCTGCGGACCCGGTAGCCCAGCAGGACGTTGCGCATGACGGCGACCAGGGCGGCGGTTCCGCTCTCCAGTTGCTTGCGCATGCCGGAAAGGACAAGGCGTAGATCGTAATGCCGCACGGCTGCCGAGATCGTTTCCCAGCGGCGGCGCATCTGCTCCAGCACCTGGCGCTCGGCGAGTTCCATGCGGTGGGTTAGATCGTCGAGCTTTTGCTGGCGTTGGCGGATGAGTTCCATCATGCGGGCGAAGGCGCCGTGCTGGGCGAGTTCGGTCAGGGCCTGGCGGCCCATCAGGAGGCGGTAGCGCATGGCACGGCTGAGGCGCTCGTGCAACGCGGTGGCATGATCTTCGACCTCCTGACGCGAGCGGATGACGAGTTCCGCTGCCGCGGAAGGAGTGGGAGCGCGGAGGTCGGCGACGAAATCTACGATCGTGAAATCGGTCTCGTGGCCCACGGCGGAGATCAAAGGGATCTCAGACGCAGCGACGGTGCGGGCCAGGGCTTCGTCGTTGAACGCAGCCAAATCTTCGGCGGAGCCGCCGCCGCGCGCGACGACGATGACATCCACATTGTCGTGCTGGTTGAAATAGCGTACGCCTGCGGCGACCTCGTGCGAAGCCGCGTCGCCCTGCACCTGAGCGGGATAGATGAGGACATTCACCGAGTGGTGGCGGCGCTGGAGTACGTTCAGAATGTCGCGAAGTGCGGCGGCCTGCGCCGATGTTACCAGGCCGATGCGCGACGGTAGGGTCGGGATTGGTTTCTTGCGCTCGGTCGCAAACAGTCCTTCGGCCTCAAGCTTGGCCTTGAGTTGTTCGAAGGCTAACTGTAGAGAACCGGCGCCCTTGGGCTCAATGTATTCGGCGGAGATTTGTAGCTCGCCGCGGTCTTCGTAGACGGTGACTCGGCCGCGGACGACGACCTGCAGGCCGTCGGCGGGGCGGAAGCGCAGCAGGCGCGCCGACGAACGAAACATGACCACGCGAATCTGGGCGTTGCCGTCTTTGAGGGTGAAGTAAAGATGACCGGAATCTGGCGCGCGGAAATTGGAGATCTCGCCTTCCACCCAGGCGTCGGAGTACTCGCGCTCGATGTGCCCACGCACCGAGGCGACCAGATCGCGAACCTTCCAGACGGGGCGTTCGGGCGGACGGAAGCTGAAGCCCATCTGATCGGAGAGGGAGGACACGAGGGAAGTGTAACGCAAACATCGGTGTCGACTGTGGTCGGAGCGTATGAGGCAAAAGGCAAAGACCCACTTCTCGCGCAAAGAGAGCGCGAGAAATGGGGCACCCGGCTCGTACAATAAAGAGAACACAACAGCGAGAGGCACAAGGAGGCACACCATGTCGAGAGTTCTGGAATCGTTGGCGGTCGTGGTAGTACTCGCCGTCTCTGTGTGGACGCAGCAGCTTCAGGAGATACCCGCGGCTCCGATCCCCGGGCAGATTGGAAGCGCAAAGAAGGTTTTCGTTTCCAATGCCGGAGAGGAAACCGTCTTTCGCCTGCCCAAGGACGCCAAGTACACTGGCGGACCGAATCGAGCGTATAACCAATTCTACGCGGCGATGAAGGGTTGGGGGCGATACGAACTGGTGCCGGCTCCCGCCGATGCGGACCTGGTGTTTGAGATCGGATTCATCGACCAGTACGAAGGGCTGCTTGCGGTATCTCAATTCAAATTGATAGTGCTGGATCCCAGGACCCACGTCGCATTGTGGACCTTTACCAAGTACGCCGAGCCCGCGGGCATGGCCAAGAACCGGGAGCGGAACTACGATCTGGCCATGAGCGCTCTGATGGACGACGTGAAGATCATTACCACAACACCAGCAGCAGCCTCTGCGAAATAGGCCGCAATCCAAGAACAGGGCCCTTATGGAGCTGCTTCTGTGATCTGCCTGACGTGTCCACAACCTAGGCAGAGGCTATAATCCATGCCCATGAATCTTGACGAAAAAGTTGCCGAACTCAAGAAGCGGAACCAGCTGGCCGAGGATGGCGGCGGGGCGAAGCGCCGAGAACGGCAGCACAAAGAGGGGAAGATGTCGGCGCGCGAGCGCGTCGAGTTTCTGCTCGACGAGTGCACATTCGAGGAGACCGACAAGCTGGTCACGCACCGGTGTAATGACTTTGGCATGACCGAGCAGAAAATTTACGGCGACGGATTCATCACGGGTTATGGCCGCATCGAGGGGCGGCTGGTGTACGTTTTTGCGCAGGACTTCACCGTGTTTGGCGGGTCGCTCTCGGAAACCAACGCGGCGAAGATCGTGAAGATCATGGACCTGGCGGCGAAGATGGGGGCGCCGGTGATTGGGCTGAACGACTCCGGCGGAGCGCGGATTCAGGAAGGCGTGATGTCGCTGGCGGGATACGCGGACATTTTTTTGCGCAACACGCTGTACAGCGGCGTGGTGCCGCAGATTTCCGCGATCATGGGGCCGTGCGCGGGAGGGGCCGTGTATTCGCCGGCCATCACTGACTTCGTGCTGATGGTGGACAAGACTTCGTATATGTTCATCACCGGGCCGGATGTCATCAAGACGGTGACGCACGAGGAAGTCACTAAGGATCAGCTGGGTGGCGCGATGACCCACAACGAAACTTCGGGCGTGGCGCATTTTCTGGCGCATGATGACGCGGAATGTTTGTCGATGGTGCGGGAGCTGTTGAGTTTCTTGCCGTCAAACAATCTGGATGAGCCGCCGCGGAAAGTCTGCACCGATCCCGCCGACCGGGCGGACACGGCGCTCGACCAGATGGTCCCGGCACAGTCGAACCAGCCGTATGACATTAAAGATGTGATTCATGCGGTGGTTGACGATGCTTACTTTTTCGAAGTACAGGAACATTACGCGAAGAACATCGTCGTGGGGTTCGCGCGGCTTGACGGACGGTCGGTGGGAATCGTCGCAAACCAGCCGTCGGTGCTGGCGGGAACACTGGATATTAATGCGTCGGTGAAGGGGGCGCGGTTTGTGCGGTTTTGCGATTGCTTCAACATTCCGCTGGTCACTTTTGAAGACGTGCCGGGATTTTTGCCGGGGACGGCGCAGGAATATGGCGGAATTATCAAGCATGGGGCGAAGCTGCTGTACGCGTTCGCTGAGGCGACGGTCCCGAAGATTACGGTCATCACGCGCAAGGCGTATGGCGGGGCTTATTGTGTGATGGCATCGAAGCATATTCGCACGGATGTGAATTATGCGTGGCCGACGGCGGAGATTGCGGTGATGGGGCCGGAGGGCGCGGTCGACATTGTGTACAAACGGGAACTCGATGCGGCGGCCAATCGGGAACAACTTCGACGCGAGAAGATCGATGAATTCCGCGATCGCTTCGCCAACCCCTACGTAGCCGCCGACCGCGGCTTTGTGGATGCGGTGATTCAGCCGCGGGAAACGCGGAAGAAGTTGATCCAGGCGCTGGCCATGCTGGAGACCAAGCGGGATAAGAATCCGCCGAAGAAGCATGGGAATATTCCGCTGTAGGCTTCGTTTGATATTGAAAAGCGCCCTCTAATGTGACAGACTAGGGTTTCACGACGCAGCGAACAGAAAACGAAATTACAAATGACTGGTCCGAAGATTGATGAAATCGGGCCCTGGTCTGAGATCAAGCTGGAGATCCTCAGACGCTATGCAGCGGAGTATTCCAAGATTCTATCGAGCCAGACGGACCCATCGTTTTGGCATGTATATATTGATGCGTTTGCCGGAGCCGGCGTTCATTTGTCCCGGACATCGAACGAAATGGTTCCAGGTAGCCCATTGAACGCACTGCTCGTCGACCCGCCTTTTCGCGATTACCACCTCGTTGACCTGGACGGTGACAGGGTCCAAGGACTTCGGGAGCTAATCGGGGATCGATCAGATGTGCGCGTACATCACGGAAATTGCAACAAAGTCTTATTGGAGGAGGTGTTCCCACAAGTTCGATTTGAGGACTACCGACGCGGGCTTTGCATTCTGGATCCGTACGGCCTGCATTTAGATTGGAACGTAATTCAGACTGCAGGAACTATGAGGTCGCTGGATGTGTTCATTAACTTTCCGATATATGACATCAACATTAACGTGCTGCACCATAATCCAGACAGCGTGTCTCCGACCCATATCGCGCGTATGAATGCTTACTGGGGCGACGGTTCGTGGAGGAACGTAGCTTACGAAAAGACGCAAACGCTGTTTGGCGATGTGGATGAGAAGGTCTCGAATTCGCGCTTTGCCGACGGATTCAGACAACGACTCAAGAAGGTTGCGGGATTCAAGCGAGTACCTGAACCTCTGCCCATGTACAACACGAAGGGGTCGATTGTCTATTACTTGTTCTTCGCCTCGCAGAACGGGACGGCGGAAAACATTGTGAAATACATTTTCGATAAATTTGGGCGGAGGGCTTAGCAAATGTCGCTCAACTCACACATCGAATGGACCGACGCGACATGGAACCCCGTGCGCGGGTGCACGAAGATCAGTCCCGGGTGCAAGCACTGCTATGCCGAGACGTTTGCGGAGCGGTTTCGCGGGGTTAAGGGACATCCGTACGAGCAAGGGTTTGACTTGCGCCTCGTTCCTGAAAAGTTGACGGAGCCTTTCTCCTGGCGGTCGCCGAAGCTTGTGTTTGTGAATTCGATGAGCGATCTGTTTCAGGAAGGCGTTCCCGAGAGCTACATCGAAGCCGTCTGCCGCGTAATGGTGACGGCCAAATGGCATACGTTTCAGGTGCTCACCAAGCGCGCGGAAAGGCTGAGAGAGCTGTTGAGCGGGCCGCTGCGTTTTGCTGCCGAGCAGGAACACATCTGGTGGGGAGTCAGCGTCGAAGACAAGAAGTATGGTCTGCCCCGGATCGGCCATCTGCAAAATGCCCCGGCGCGGGTTCGCTTCCTTTCAATCGAACCGCTGCTCGAAGGTCTCGGCGAATTTGATCTCTCCGGCATCAGCTGGGCGATTGTTGGCGGAGAGAGCGGGCCCGGGGCTCGCCCGATGCGGAGGGAGTGGGTGATTTCGGTGCGCGATCAATGCCGCAAATACCACGTCCCATTTTTCTTCAAACAGTGGGGCGGCGTGAGGAAGGCAAAGAATGGCAGAATGCTCGACGATCGCACCTATGATGAATATCCTGAGCGAACTGCAGCGGCGGTTCCAGACCGGGCTAGCTGTGCGGCCTTCGCTCAGGAGATCTTGACTTCTTTTGTCTAGGCTAGGGTTCGGAACGCAAGACAAGAGCCTCAGGGGCTGAAAGCCCAGATCAGTTGCGGGATCTTAACGGCACGGCTGAAGCCGGGCCCTTCCACGAGGAGCTCCACATGAAACGGCGTATCGCTCTAATCGCTTTTTGCTTTCTGGCGCTTCCCGTTTTCTCGCAGGATCCTTCCGCCTGGCTCTCGACGATGCCTGAGGCGAAGGATTACGTGCAGCATCGCGTTTCGAGCTATGACCGGAGCGGGGGGAATGCGGACGCGCGGCAGATCGCGGCGGGGGAGACTCTCACGTTGCTGGACGAGGCGGGGCCGGGGGTGATTAGCCATGTGTGGGTCACGATTGCCAGCGACGATCCGCATCATCTGAAGGCGCTGGTGCTGCGCATGTATTGGGATGGGGAAACTGCGCCGAGTGTGGAGACGCCCATTGGTGATTTCTTCGGTCTGGGGTTGGGGGACTATCACCTGTATGAGTCGCTGCCGTTATCGGTAGGGGCGGACAAGGCTTTGAACAGTTTTTTTCCGATGCCTTTTCAGAAGCATGCGCGCATCACGGTGACGAACGAGGGATCGCACAGGACTGACGCGTTTTATTTCAACATCGACTATCGGGCTTACAATAAGCCGCTGGCCTCGGATTTGCTTTATTTTCACGCGCAATATCGTCAGGCCGCGCCGGCCCATGGGTGGACCAATCAGTGGCACTCGAATGGCGATGCGCTGGTTGAGGGCAAGAAGAATCTGAATGGCGAGGGCAATTACGTGTGGATGGAAGCGGCCGGGCGTGGGCATTTTGCGGGCGTGACCATGTCAGTGCTGGAGAATCAGGATGGGTGGTGGGGCGAGGGCGATGACATGTTTTTCGTCGATGGCGAGGCGCTGCCGTCGATCAACGGGACGGGGTCGGAAGATTATTTTCTGGGAGCGTGGGATTTTGGCGGGCATCCGTTTGCGTATGAATTGTTCGGAGCGCCGGTGGTGGGGCAGGAGGTCGCGGGCGGGCGGTGGTCGCTGTACCGCTTCCATCTGGATTCGCCGATTCCGTTCACGAAATCGTTGCGGGCGACGATTGAGCATGGGCACGCCAATCACCGGTCGGATAATTATTATTCGGTGGCGTACTGGTACCAGACGGAACCGCATGCGGCGTTTCCGGCGCTGCCGGGGCTGGAAGAGCGGATTCCGCGGATTTATGCGGTGGGCGGGCCGGGGAATTCGGGGAAGTGATTGGTTGCCGCGGCGGAGGCTGTGTGGTTTTCAGGCGAAGTTGATTCTTGCACGTAGGGATGCTTCGACTTCGCGGCGAGGATCGCTTCGCTCTCCTCACTGCTCCGCTCAGCATGACAAGAGTTTGGGACTTAGGCTTGGGCTGGTTAGGTGAGGGCTGATAGCTGACAGCTTCCAAAAAATAAGAGTTCCGAGGTGGTGTGGGGTCCATTCGTCTCGGCCAGTAGCTCGCGTTTGACCCTTGCTCGACCTGCTCTCGCTGCTTCCCTTGCGGGGTGCTGCGCGCGATCTTCGCTTGGGCT
>Ga0210394_10002141_pt1 | contig 28091 bp, 29 predicted proteins | sample IncBWC12MmetaG_FD_160121 | JGI IMG/M metagenome (GOLD analysis project Ga0210394, IMG submission 160121) | Forest soil microbial communities from Barre Woods Harvard Forest LTER site, Petersham, Massachusetts, United States - Inc-BW-C-12-M | ecosystem: Environmental > Terrestrial > Soil >...
TTTTGCGATCCGCAGAGTCCTTGGCAACGCGGCACGAACGAGAACACCAACGGGCTGCTACGACAGTACTTGCCCAAGAAAGCCGATCTGTCTCGCTTCACGCAATCCGACCTGGACAAAATAGCCCAGCGTCTGAATCAACGGCCGCGAGAGACCTTGGGTTTTGAAACTCCTGCGAGTAGACTTCGAGCCAGTGTTGCACTGACCCATTGAGACCACCCCGTTTTTCAGGAGTTGAGATATTACTCGGAAGAAGCGGGTCAAGACATCCGCCGCTGGGCAAATACTCGTAAAAGGCTAACAGTGGCTTAAAAAGTGAATGCCAGATTAGCGCCTTCGGCTGCTGTCGTTTGCTGACGATTGCGCCGCGCCACATCCGCTTGGATCACTTCGGTCTGTTGACGTGTAAAGAGCAAGAATCCATATGCAGCATCACACAACTCCTTCAGATCCCAATCGCCCTTCATAATTCCAGTCTCCGAGTGGGACGGCAGATTCAGTAGGATATGGCCAAGTTCGTGGGCCATCATTGCCCCTAGAATCTGCGCCACGGTAGCATGCCAGGTGATGTTTCGTACCAAGATAACCAGTCGGCTCACTGAGGAAAGTCGCGAACCCGAAAGCATTTCCCGGCACGAGCCGACGTAACAAAATGTCTCGCCCGTCATTTGTCACGATGTAATAGTCCACGCTGCCAACCTCTATGACAAAAAGGCGAACCGCGGGTTCCTCGGCACGAATGATGATCTGAGACGCCTGGAACGTTCGTTTTGCTGCCGTATCGCGGATCACAGGAATCTCATGATTGCCGAGGCCCTTGAAGAGTGCGACCGGTGAGGGCTTAGTTACAGGACAAATCGTACCCGAATTACGCATGCATCCCATTGGCTGATGTCCGTAGGCAGGAAGCCTCGGCTCCGGTCAGATGTGCCGCTGATTATTGCGGATTTGCCTGGCCCGTGTAGCCCTGAGTCTTCTCCCATGACCGCACTTTGAGTCGTGCCTGGTCGAAGATCCGCTCATAGTTCTTCAGCCGTAATTTTTCGCTCGCGTCCTTGTTCAGCAAACGCAATAGCGGCGCGTACATCTGATAAATCCGCAAGTATTTCTCTTGATCGTGCGGCGCCACTTCATCAGTGCCGAAGAGAAACCGGTCCGGATAGCGATTGATCAAATTGGCGGCAATCTGGGTCGACTCGGGCGTGGCGACAATATATTTGGCCACCTCGGTCCATGAAATATCGAAGTTTAGATTCGCGAAGGCGGGATCTTTGAGCATCGACTCCAAAATAGCCGCATGGCCTTTGAGCGGATGAATGACTCGACCCACCCCCGTATGGGCCCAGATGATGGTCGTCTTAGGATGACGTTTGATTAGAGCTTGCATTTCAGAAAGATATACAGGTTGGGGGAGCGGTTGATCAATACCCGTATCGGACTGGTTTGGAGAAAAGGGTGTATCGATGTCGTTGTGGATGATGACGACGAGTCCGACGTCGCCGGCATAGTCGAGAATCCTATCAAGCGCATGATCGTCAAGACTGGCAACCTCACCCGAGATCTTGGATGAAACGAATTCTTTGTGGATCGTAAACTCCCCAATGCCTGAAAAAACGCCTGGGAAAGTCTGGAGCACGCGGCGAATGTGATCCACAGCGTACATGTCGGTAGGGTTAAAACCGGTGATCATGGGATCGAAATGGGCTCGCTCGTCTTTCGAAAGAGACTTGTAAGCCATGGCGATCCACGCATCTGTAAAGGAATAGTAGTAAAGCGGAGCGTCAGAGTTCAGGTAATAAGTCGGCGCGCGATTGCCATCAACACGAAATGACCACTGTTGCTGCAAAGGTATGCCGAACAAGGCGACTCTTCCGACCTTCGTACCCATGATCTTCAGAAAATTATGGATATCCGTGCCCTCTTGAATATAGTTGGTTAAATGGAAGTGCGCGTCGTCGAGTTCGTAAGGAACCGTTTCAGGAGCCACAGATCGGGATTGTGGTGAAAGCCAAATGGACCCAACCAAGCAAAGTGCTCCGGTGAGAAAGACACAAGTAAACCTCCATTTCAGGCACGAAGCTCGTTGGATTTCCATGACGGAGGTCTCCCAGATTCGAATAAGCTGCAGAGCCGACAATCCATGGATGGAATTGTCATACTGACTACTTGAGCGTTGAGTCTGTAAGCTCTGCTCCGTTTTACGGTTTTTTCAGTTTGGGATACTTACTTCCACCCGACTGAGCTGGGCGAATAGAGGTTGTAGTTCAGCTTGTTGGCGACATAGTCAATCACTTTTTGTGCTTTGACACTGTTGCCTGCTTCATCCAGCGGAGGTGCAAACACAGCAATAGCCCCTTTTCCAGGCACTACTGCTACGATCCCGCCGCCCACTCCGCTCTTCGCAGGAAGTCCCACATGCCAAGCCCAACCCCCAGAACCATCGTAGAGGCCGGCCACAGTCATCGTGCTGAGGATATGAGGAATGTCTTCAGCCTTGATGACCTGTTGGCCGGTGGCCGGGTTAATCCCATTGTTCGCAAGAGTCGCACCCATGCGAGCAAGCTGAGTGGCATTCACGCCGACAGAACATTGCTTAGTGTAAACGTCCACTGACTCAAACGGATCCGCATAAATCCGGTCATACTTGGCCAGGAGCATAGCGAGCGCCTTGTTGCCGGTATTGGTAGCGGCCTCCGATTTGTAGACATCCTTGAGGAGCGCTAATTTTTCACCGGCTACTTTGCTATAGAAGCTGAGGATTTTGTTCCACTTTTCGTCAGCGGTTTTGCCGGAGATCAAGCTGGTGGTTGCAATGGCGCCTGCGTTGACCAGCGGGTTCCCAGTGTGAGTCGGCATGTCCACAACTGCGTCTGGAGAGTTGAAGGCACGTCCTGTCGGCTCAGAGCCAATCTTCTGGAAGACCTTGTCGGGCCCCAATTCGTCCATCGCGAGCGCGAGAGTAAAGACTTTAGAGATCGACTGGATGGAAAACGGTTGAGTTACGTCGCCTACTGCAAGTGACTGGTTGTCGGTCGTCACAATGGCAACGCCAAACAATTTCGGATCCACTTTAGCTAGTTCGGGGATGTAGTCGGCGTTTTTGCCGCTCGTATCGTTCTTGAAGTCTGTATATGCCTCGTTCACAGTTGTTTGTACTTGCTCCCGATTGGGTGCAACCGGACTTCGCTTCGTCTGGGCCAGCGCTGGTATCGACAGACAAAACGTGCCGACGAGCGCAAATGTCATCAGAACTTTTGTACCTTTAGTTTTCATCAACATCTCTTTCTGCCTCCTATAAACGCTTAGTCGAACCATAGCTCCTGCTTTTCGCACGGTTCACGATTAGCCTCCGATACGTGCATTGAAGCTATACTTGAAGGAAAACTGAATTCTGTAGTCGTCCGCGCGGAAGCCATCGGAGAAATTCGCTCGGCGGGCCCATTGAAATTCGCCACCGGTCATAAAATCCTTCAAAGGCGACCAAAGCAGGTTGATCGTGGCGTACTGACCCTTGTGAAAGGCGGATGGAGTTTGGAGAATCGTATTGTTGATCAGCATTTGGGAATAACCCACTGATGTGGTCCATGCGTCAGTCCAACTGTGATCGAGATACGTAACGAAGCTACTCATTGGCAGGGCTTTCCCCTTCACAGGCTTGAGTGGATTTCCGAAATTGGGCTCGGCGGCGACGTCCTCCGGCGCATCATTCATATAGTTCTCAACTCCGTCGCCGAACACATACTGCAACCGGAGAACATCCTTGTTGTTGCGAAATTTTAGGTTTGAACTTAGATCGACTCCCCACCCGACTATGCTCTGATCGAGATTGACGGTACCGGTGGCTGTATGATCGAGCTTGATGCTGCGAACAATCGCCGCACCTTGGACGTAGCCTCTCTTCCAGGACTGTCGGTACTGTGCTGACAAGTCCGGAAACTGGAATCGTCCCTGCACATTCTGAATCTCGATGCGATCCGCAAGCACGCCCGCATCCGCCGATGCACCGGGCCTCTCCAACGCGATCCACAAATGTGTGTCTCCTCGGATCGGCATCCACCGCAACTGGGGATTACGGAAAAATACCATTCCGTTCGGCCCCCAATAATCAAGAATGTTCGGAAAGACATCGATATCCATGAAAACACTGTTTGTTTGACCTGCGAGGACGGGGCCCAACTCGCCGTAGTAGTGCCGCGGTCGAATGGTTGTTTGACCGGCGTCCACACCGACACCGAACATGTCGAATTCGAAAACGGCCTTAAGCTCGCCCAATGCCGTGGGCTCGGACCCCTTGACGCCGAAACGCGTCTGTCGCACGCTGAAATACGTCTTACCATCGCGGCCAAACTCACCCGCAAACGACGGCAGCTTGGAGGGTCGATTGACGTCAAACCAATTGGGGTCATTTGTCTTGAAGTCGTAGCCTAGATCCAACTGTGCGAAGCCGTAGACATCTAGGTATCGCTTTGGCGGAGTTTGGGCTTGGGTAGGCGCTGTCTGCGCATCACCCTGAGGTTCATCCCTTGAGGGCGGCTCGGCTGCCGTGTCAGATGCGGCAGGTGCCGTGACGCTCGTATCATTTGACGCGGTTTCCACATTAATCGCGATGTTGGACTGTGCCTGTGCATGTCCTGAACCTAGCAACAGCGAGAAGACGGACAGCCCGCCATACAGCATTGCTAGCCACCATCCGCCTAACCTCGTCGTTTTTCTGCTTGTGCCTCTATTGAATGTCATCGAGCAACGAGCCTCCTTTCGTCTGTTCGGAATGGCTGTTTTCAAACCCTCGCTTTTTTCGAATGTGGATGTCTTCCGAGTCTCGACCCCCTTTTGGTCGTCGCTTTCGCGTCATATTTTTCGTGCTCAGTCTTAAGGACGAATGGCGAGGCAACAACTGTAATTTCTGACAGGACGATGTAATCGAGTCCGATAACCTTCTAATACACTGGAAACTAATACCCTGGAAGCCTTCCTCTAACTCAACAGATCAGTGGCCGGGCAGTTGGAGTGCGGTCATCAAATAGGGGAGAAAAGCGAAAGATTGGCGACTGAGTCGCTGATTTCAAAGACGGTCCTCCCGAATTGAGGGACGACCAGTCACATCCTGAAACCAGACTTGCGCGCTGTCACCTTTACGACCACGTCCACACTATTTACGGTGGATTGGAGCGAATCGAACCGTTGGCCTCGGTTCACCGGCGGAACTGAATTTCCGAACAGAACTATTGCGTCGCTCGTTAGCCTATACGCAGACAGGAGAGCTTACTGTACTTTTTGCCAGCTCACGAGAGGAAGCAATATCACTTATCGTGAGGGTTAGCTCGCTTACATTGTCGAGGATATCCCTTGGCCTGGACTAATGCCGGTTTGAGGGTAGATCCGGGAATCAGAGAAGCGATAGCCGATGAAGGCCGAACCAAAGAATGTCGCCTTCCGATCTCTGTTGGCAATGCTCTGCACACTCGCTGTCGTGCCTGGCGACACCCTGGCATATATGGCGTCGCCTCAGGCGAAGCAGGCGCCCCCGTCAAAAGACCAGGCTGCGAAGATTGCGCCCGACCAGTTGGATTCTCTAGTGGCGCCCATTGCTCTCTATCCAGATCCGTTGCTAGCTCAGACTTTGGCGGCGTCCACGTATCCCCTGGAAATCGTTCAGCTCCAGCAGTGGCTGGAGAAGAACAAGAATCTGAAGGACAAGGCCCTCGCTGATGCTGTGGCGAAGCAGCCCTGGGATCCAAGCATTCAGGCCATGGCTGGTCTTCCCGATGTGGTCAAGCGCTTAGCAGACGACATTCAGTGGACCACCAACCTAGGCAACGCGTTCCTTGTGCAGCAAAGCGATGTGATGGATGCCGTGCAGCGCATGCGGAAGAAGGCCCAGGACAAAGGGAATTTGAAGTCAACCGAACAACAGAAGGTGGAAACTGAAGTCGTCGAAAGCAAGAGCGTGATCGTGGTTGAACAGGCCAACCCGCAGGTCGTGTATGTACCTTCTTACGATCCCGTTGTGGTGTACGGGGCAGCGGTTTATCCATATCCTCCCATTTACTATCCGCCAGCAGGGTACTACGCAGCGGGAATGGCGATTTCTTTCGGTGTGGGTGTGGCCATGGGCGCGGCCTGGAGCGGTGGTTGGGGGTGGGGCTGTGGCTGGGGAGGCAACAACAATATCACCGTCAATCGCAACAACAACTTCAACCGTAACACGAACATTACCGGTGGAAACCGCGGCGGAAATACAAGCAACAATTGGCAGCACCAGCCCGCACATCGAGGCGGCGCCCCGTACGGGGACCGAGCAACCGCGGACAAGTTTGGCGGTACGGCACGTGGAGACTCCCTAGCCAACCGCCAGTCTAATGCCCGCGCGGGAGGCGGTGGAGCGGATAGCATAGGAAGCCAGAACCTCTCGCGTAGCAGCGGCGGAAACCGGGACGCTTTCGGAGGGGGCCCCAAAGGCTATAGCGGTTCGAACGCGCGTGCCAGCAGCAACCGCGGCAGCTCAAGCATGGGATCTCGAGGCAGCGGAGTCAGTCGTGGCGGTGGTGGGCGGCGCAGGTAAGCAGGCTGTGTCTCGTAAAGGAAATTATGGGAATCACATATACGAAACCGACATCTGTGACGGAACGTCTCGCCAGGCTTCTTTACATTGTGGGCGCAGTGGTTTGGGCATGTATGTCAATGGTCGTTCTTCTGTCTGCACAGCAAACCGGGGCGAAAGGAGCTCCGGCTCTAACCGCTGTACCTGCTGCAGACGCCAGGAGCTTTGGCGCTCCCGAACAGGCTGCCGATGCGCTAGTTGAGGCAGCCGGGAAATTCGATGTAGATGAGCTCGTTCAGATTTTTGGTCCCGATGGTGAGGACATTGTTCTTTCCGGTGAATACCCGCAAGATCGGCAGCGAGCCTTTGACTTCGCTGCGGAGGCCCACGAAAAGAAAAGCGTTTCGGTGGATCCGAAGAGCGGGAACCGCGCATTCCTCCTCATAGGCAACGAGAACTGGCCGTTCCCGGTTCCGATCGTGCGGCGTGGTGATAGATGGTCCTTTGATGCCCGCGCGGGACGACAGGAACTCTTCTACCGGAGGATCGGCGCCAACGAACTGGATGCCATTAAAATTTGTCATGGCTATGTGGAAGCGCAGCGCGAATACGCCCTTCAGAAGCGTGAAGGTTACGACGTAAACCAGTACGCTCAGCGCGTGATCAGCACTCCCGGCAAACAGGATGGCTTGGCCTGGCAAAACCGAGTTGGCGTGTGGGGTGGCCCCGTGGGCGAAAAGATTGCTCGCGCTATCGAACAGGGCTACACCAACCGCGCCGAACCGTACCATGGTTATTTCTTCAAGATTTTGAAGGGGCAGGGACCCGCCGCACCGCTCGGAGCAATGGACTACGTGGTAAAAGGGTTGATGATCGGGGGCTTCGCCCTATCGGCTGCACCGGCCGAGTACGGCGAAACTGGATTGAAAACATTTATGGTTGGCCAAGACGGTGTTGTTTACCAAAGGGATTTTGGCCCTACCACCCTCGAAGAATTCAGGAAGATGGAGCGGTTCAACCCAGACAAATCCTGGACCCTGGTCCCGAAGGAAGACGAATAGAGACGGATGTCGTAGAGTGTTACGGGATGGGCTTTATGAGCGTTCTGGCCCCACCTGCCGATAGGTCCTCTTCTAGGAGTGTGGCCTTCGGCTGGGAGAAGCTACATTCCTGACAACGCCGGTGGTCTCAATGGGTCAGCGCAACACTTGCTGCAACCCGTCGACTTGCAGGAGTTCTCAGGGCGAAAGTCGGTCGCGAGGGTCGATTCAAAAAAAACACTACTGTGTATAGGTCTGATTGAATACAGCCAGACAGATCGTCGCTCCGGGGTGAAGTATTGTCCGATCAACTGATTGGACGGTGTTGCATCGAACTGTTGAGCTGGCAGCCGTTTATGGAGAAGTTGTCCAGAGGTTCCGCGGGCCGGACAAAACTTTCGCCCGGGGGTCATTATCGATTTACTTCGCCCTGGGCAGTTTTGTGTGCTTTGCAACATCGTCTTCAGATGCCGTGAAAGGCTCAGTGGGCTCGATAGCGTTTTTTGATTTCATGGATCGTTCGTAGAGCCGCGCAAGAGAGTTTATGTGTCGCCGACCTTCTGGAGATGAACCGCTCGGCCACCAATCGGCTATGAACTTCTCTAGGAGCGCTTTGCATCGAAGAAGAACAACCGCCTTGGCGCTCCTTAGGACGCCGAATCGGTCGCGACTTATTCGAATGCCCTGAGCTTCGTCCGGAAGTCCCTGCGCCCTAAGAAACGCATAGGCTTTCTTCAACGGAAAGAGATTGTGGGCCATATTATTAGTCCTCCTCACAAAACTTATTTACTGCCGCTAGAGACTGCCGTCACTGAGCGCCATCGCACGAAGATTATGTTCCTGAGTTCTATTTCGCGGCTTCTGTATCGGTGAGTTTCAAGTTTGGGGCGATGAGCTGCTTTAATTGGGAGCGAATGTCCTGCCTCAGCAACCGGATCTCCAGGGCAATCCCCGCCTTAGAATTGGTAGTGGATTGGGTCGCGGAAGTCGCCTAGGCAAGCGTTCGGGACCATCGAGACAAGAGCCCACCAAAACCAGGACTAGCATCTTGACTCTCACAAGTATTCGCTTTGAATGGCTCGCGGGAATCATTGGTACGTTGAGCATCCCCGCTTATTGCCCGAGCTTGGGAATCCGCAAAATAGACCATTGTTATCCGTCTTACGCCTCCGTTCGCGGCCTCCACGATAGACATCGCGGCGGAGAGAGAACACTGGTAAAACTACCGGCTGCACCTTCGGCTTTCTCCAGCAGCCGTAACTCGCGATAGTCAGATTTTTCGAATGCGGCTGGTTCTTCAGTGCTCCACGCGACCCTCCCCTGTCCTAACGTCATCCTGGCAATGCCAGGCCAGAGCCGCTGGAGGGTGTCAAATACAGCGGTGACGTATTTTTTGAAACCCACATCGGGAACGTGCCAACTCAACTTGGATCTTTACCGCACGGGTTATTCTTTGTACGCAATAAGAAGGATTCCTAGAAGAGCCAACAATGCTGGCCAAGTTTTCTTAAGGATTTGGCTCCAGTTTTGGGTTATTTCCGCCAACCCTTTCGTTACTGCGATTCCAAGACCTGTTGCCGCGAACCACCGATGTTGCGCCTGGATACGCCTCATGACTTCCATGGCATCGGGCGTGCTCATATCTCCACCATGAACATGAAACTGCAGCAAGAGTGCCCCCGAAATGGCAACGACTGCCCAAAGCAGGACAGACAAGATTCCCTTGAATCGCCCTCTGGCCTTTTGAAACTCGACGAACCCAAGAGCAAGAAGGATTACAGCAAAGCCTTTGTGCTGAAGATCCTCAAGACTGTGGGTAAGTGCATACCATGGGGTCTGAGGACCGAGTGGCCAGATCTCTGCATCGCTAAAAACCAAAACAAAGACTCCCGCTGCTAGAAAACACATCGGCCACACGTAGCCAGCTAGGGACCAGCGTTTCCCGAGAAACTCCTCGGCGAAAACGAAGACACTTGCAAGAAAGAGAAAGAATCCCGTCAGGTGATGATTAAACTCGCTCACCCGGGCGTCTGCAAGGGTCCGAGCTGTCGATTCTGCGAATTCGTGACCAGCAGGTACCGTCGTATTGCCAGGATCCATTCCTGGCATCCCGCTCATGTTGGACGTGTTATGTTGTTGGAAACAGGCTGGAGATATGCACAGACACAAGATCAGCAAAAGCAAAGCAATTGGAACTGGTGTCGCATGTACAGCCATGACTTCTCTCCTCACGATTATCTATGCCGCCTCCGAGTCGGTGAGACGGTAGAAAATCACTTCGGTCTTGACCACATTGCGTTTATCGCAGGAGAGGAGAGGTAAGCGTCAGTGTCAAAATTGACAGGTAAGCGTGGTTAAATTCCTGAAATCCTGTTCTCGGAGTGTATTGGTCCGTCGCAGAGGTACAAGCGAAAAACGAAAGAAAGATGCTAGCTGGTCTGCGCCAATGTGTTCTGTCTTTGGTGGAGTCTAGGATTCCGACAGCTTCTTGCGGGCGACTCTAACTCACGTGTTAATGGGGCGCTGTGCGAACCGCCCCATCTTTTATATTATATGCCAAATGAAACTGAACGCCGTGGACTGCTCGAGAGCTATCGCCCTGCCCTGCTTCCAAGGCATCGATAGCGCCACCTTTCCAGAAGAGGCTAGATGTCGGAACTGGAAGGGTTGACAGTTGAGACTGCATCCCGGATTGGCGCTCAGTTAGGGAATGCACAGCGACGAATCTCAGTTACGCCATCCGGCGGAACGCCCATTGTTTTTGGCATTCGCAGTTTTGGACGTCCTCCTTATGGCTGCGGCCATTTGCATCGTTCTTAACGGTTCTGATCGGTTGCGTGCACATTCTCATCTTGCCGGGTATATCCGTGTGCTTGCAATCGCAGCAGTCTTTGGGGTTCCTGCGATCGTATTTCTGCGAAATGGCCGGCATGCCCTTGTTCGGGGAAAGTCGATCGCACTCTCGCCGCAGCAATTCCCGCAGATCTATGCGATTCTCCAGCGGCACTGTGAAAGGCTCGCCATCCACCCACTGCCGGAACTCTACGTCTCGGATATGAACATGACCCAACCAGCGCGGGCTTACAGGTCATGGAAGTGTGACTATATCCTGTTGTCTACCAAGTTTCTTCAACCCAATCTACAGCCAATGCTCTCTGTTTTCGCTTTTTGGCTAGGTCGCGAAATCGGGCGCCTGCGCCTAGGACACACAAGTTGGGCTACCGAATTTCTCCTCGCTTATGTCGCCAAAATCCCGTACCTGTCGAATCCCCTGCACCGCGTGTTCACCTATTCAGAAGATCGTTACGGAGCGTTTCTCGCGCCGGAAGGCTTGCCTGGCCTGATCGGTGTCGCGAGTGGAAGGCTCATGCTGCCTGAAGTGAACGCTTCTGATTATCTAAAGCAAGTGAGGCTCCACGGAGGTGTTTGGGCCCGACTCGCTGGGTTGACGGAAGCCGAGCCGACGATTTCCGACCGTATCAAGGCTTTGTTTGATGCTGATCTGCTGAAGTGAGAGCGATCGCGACTCGCTTGCGGAACCTGCTCCTTACGCTGCAACTTCAGACTGCCCAAAATTTTCATTTAAGATATATAAGCTGATCAGGAACACCCACAGCGGGAAGACCAGCGGAATCCATTGAATGGTTCCGACGCTAAGCAGGAGCATTAGCGCCAGTACGTAGCCGAGGACCGCCATCCCGCGCGGAAGGAATTGGGTTTGTAGCGAGATCGTGGAAGTTGTGATCATGAAGACCCCAGCCATCTTCATCGCATAGATGTGCATGGTTTCCTGAATCTCAGCGCGGCCTAGGGCGTAGGTGCCACTTTGTATCGGGTTTTCCGGTCCCCTACCCAAGATTCCGATGAGCCCTCCTGCAACTGCTGCTGCATTGAAGAGCATGGCAATGAACAACAATCCGCTCCCAAGAAACACAGTGGCAAAGAATCGGTCTTCAAGCTTTCCTAAACGGTCGCGCACCACGGCGATGAAACGAGCATAAGGTTGATGTCAGTATTGTTGCTAATGCCCGCTCGTAAGAGATGGATCATTCACTTCGTAATGAGTTTGAACGTATGCGGATGGCCAAACATTACGGTGCCGATTGAGGATGGAGGATGCACTTCTATTAGGGTTAGGGGCATGGCGGAAGTTTACAAGGAGAGGTCTCCTCAAGACCGCTAATTTCTGAATGCGGAAAAGGTACGAAGCGGGTTATAAGGACTAAGCTGCGTGCATTCAATCTGAAGAACCTCCTCGGGCACGGCGCGCGCCACTTTCCAGGGACCCTGCACATTTACGGAAGAAAACCAGAAACTTTGATCATATAGATAGTAGAAGGTTCCATCGTGAATGATTTCCCGGGTCGCATTCGCACCATAGGAAACCGAAGTCCCAAGGATAGGCATGAATTGCGGTGCGCCATAGAAGGAGACGTTAGCCTGACTAGGTCGTACCGGACGCATGGAAGGTTCACAACCCCAACTCAATATTACGAACAACCCGGACAATACCGTAGATCTGACGAACCTGTTAGTGGTTGCCGTACTCGTACTTCTAGACTGCGGGCTGTCCATTCGGAATCTCATGCGAATGATTGGTGCCAAACTGCTGTAGGTAATCTCTGAGTTTGCTGCGCGCCCGGCGCATTCGTGTTTTCACGGTACTGGATGAAAGCTCCAACACGCTCGCCGTTTCGCTCGTCGAGAACTGCTCTACGGCCCGCAGGAGAAAAACGGTCCGATAAATGGGGTTTAGATTTTCGATGGCGTGAGTCAGCAGATTGCGCAGTTCTTTGCGGGAGTAGGCCGCTTCTGGACCCTCGATGGGCGAGTGGAAATCTTCTTCGGCCACAGCGTCTTCTACTGGAGGGATTGCCTCCTTAAGCGGCACGTGACTGGCTCCGCGCCGCTTGCGCAGGCACATCAGCGCCTCGTTAATAGCTATTCGGTGAATCCAAGTAGTGAACCGTGAGCGACCTTCGAACTGCACTAGTTTTCGGTGCACCTTCAAAAGAGTTTCCTGTTGAATGTCCTCAGCATCTTGGCGATTGCGGGTAATACGCAGAGCGACCCGGTAGACGCTCCGCTGGCAAGGCCCAATCAGCCCTGCAAAAGACAAGTCATTGCACGTCTTCTGCGTAGTCCTCGCCTTATCCGTACTTGTATTGTGATTTGGCATCAGAGCGTCACCTCTCGAAGCGACTGCTGCTTGTAGCCATCATCGCATCCCACGCCAAGCGCGCCGCCAGCTCTAACGATACGCGTCCGAGAAAAACGAGCTTAACCCAACGTACTCGCTCGTATACGGTTAGTTGGTGTGCTTAGGTATCTTCGAATTGAGCAGCGAAACTAAACCCTGGCCGCCCGGCGTAGCTTGTACGGCATTTCCCGTGACGATATCCTTTGCCGTGAGAGCTTTCTCATACAGGCGTTCGTTCGCATTGTTATCCACTTCGAGCGAAGCCGCACCCAGTGTCGCTCCGGCAAATAGCCCCTTCGCCCTGCCATATGTAAGTATGTCTGTTCCTGTGCCTGTGCTGGTAGCGCCACTGGGTCCTGCTGCAGCACTTGCGTTGGTACCGAGTTCGGTCTTGCCTTTTAAGAGGGCATCAACTCCATTCTGCGTCATTACCAGCACCACGAAGTCGCTTGACGAAGCGCCGATCTGTAGTCCCACGCTGGCTGAGCCGACCGTATACATCGCCGGCGCGGACCAAGTGCCTCCGAAATCCTTGCCCCCGCGGCAACTCATCGGACCACGGCCACCGCTTCCGCCAACGCCAAAGCCAACCTTCTTCACTCCGGGCAGAACGATGACGCAGTTCGCTTTCGCTAGCAGGTCAGTTCGTACATTGCCACCTTCAAGCATCGCGCTTAAAACCGTGGATGCATTCCGCAACGTCTCTTCATCTTTCGACTTATCATCACCCAGAGCGGGCATCATTAAGAGAAGTGGGAAGACAAATGATCCAATCACATAGAATACCGATCGTGGAGCTTGATTCATAAACATGGCTCCTTCCTTTCGAGGTATTGGACGAATTATCTCTACCAGCAAATGGCTCGTCTGCTGATAGAAGTTACAGTTGGCCTCTGCGCTCCGCTGGCACTTGTTGCGGCCGTCAGGGAATGCTGCGACAGGTTACTTATTTTTTATTAGCGGCGGATAATTTGTGAGAAGTTTTTCTACAGACTTATTGATGTTTTTCTGCTTCTTCTCAGGCTTTGCATTTGGGTCTAGAGTCTTCGAAACAATGCCGCGCCAAACAAGCTGTTTGTCAGTAGAATCGTAAATACTCAAGTCCAACTGTCCTACATATATGGTAGACGTGGAGCCATAAGTCGTACCAGTCGACATGCCACCGCTCCCGTACCATCCCGCACCCCAGCCCGCACCGTAACCCCAGCCCGTGTTATACGAGGTATACTGTTTTTCTGATCCGATAGCGGTCTGGTAGCCGATATATAAAGCAGCAGTGTTGGCATCTGTTTTGGTCAACCCTTTCTTGGCAAGCTCGGCGTCAATTGCCGCGACTAATTGTTTTACCGTTAGACCATCAGGCTCGTCGGCCCCCACATACTTATATGTTTTGAATCTCGAAAAAGCCTTATCTTTGTCGAAGTCATACCGAACATCCTGAGCGGCCACGGTGCGCGCTCCTATTAAAAGCAACAGAGTCACGATGGTTGCGAGCGTTTTCATTGTCCCGACCACTCCTTTCAGGCGGATTCGCCACCTTGGCATAAGGTGTAAGTGTGCCGTAGTTCGCTCAGAGCCTTAGGCGACGGTTGCGTGCACAATGGCTTTTGTTCGCTACAGCCTGCTGAGGGGTATACCTGTGTTGACTCAACTGGGAGTACTGGCAAGATTTACAGCAGGCGACCCTGATCGGCGGTGGGACGGTAGTTGGAATTGCTCTTATGAGTTCGGTATTATGAGAAACGACGGCTACGGACAAGAGCATCTCGGGGAGGATGGTCGCGAAAGCTTGGTGTCGGTGACGCTGGGAGACGCGAACGCAGTTCAGTATCGAAATCCTACCGTGACTGTCAACAAGCGTGTACTGATGTTTTCGGTAGGCGCATAATGGTAGCGTGACTCCACATACCACCTGTACGGTGGGTCGCCCACCCTGATTGTAAAACCAATCCCTCCATTTGCGCCAAAGGCGCTCGAACTAGAGTTAGCAATTGTCAAATTGTTGGTTACGATGCCCAATGAGCACGAATATCCCCACCAAAGCCACACTGGGTCACAGGAGATGCTGGTTCCCGCTGGGATTACTTTCGTAATGTCGGCGGTGCGGTGGTACCAGCCACCGCCGCCAATCAGATAAGCTCCGACGACTCTTCCCCGTAACTCGAACTTGTAATTTGCTGTAAAAGCGAACAGATTGCCGTGTCCACTAATATCTCGCGTTTGTAAAGCGACGCGGAGAGGTTGAAGCGCGACGCCAGTCGGAAAGAGCCAATTCCACATGAACTCACCGACAAGTGCGTGACGCCTGGTGAAGTTGTAGCCAGCGCTGTAATCTACGCCCAAACCTGAATTTGCATAACGAGAGGTCGGAGTTAAAGGTGCACTGATACTCATGCCAATACTTGAGGAGAAATCTGGATTATCCTCGCGGTTTTGCGCGTGAATGCCACTAGGGATCGTTAACAAGCATATCCAGATGAAGAGTCGTGCTCTGTGGTTCATGTGGTCCTTAGTTCGATCAGATCTATGCATTAGCGTTAGAACGCGCGTCCCTACGAAATGCAGAGTGGAAGAAGAGTATGCCGAGGGACACTGTCAGAAATATCAGCTCTTCTCCAGCCTACACGAACCCCGGATAGGGCCTGAGAGACGGCCCCATCGTAGACCGGGAATCGGGTTCAAGCGACATCCGAAAAGCCGACATTCCGAAAGCGGACTTATCACGGTTTGGCGAAGGTTCGACGAATCACTAATTAGCGTAATCGCTGTCTCATAGGTAATGGCGTTCACCATAGCGCTCGATCTTCGTGGATCGGGAGGTTATACCAACGACTGCCGGTCTCTCGTCAAACGAGAGAACGCAGCTAGTGGGCTCGGAGGGAATCACCGAGGCTCTCTCTGAGCGGAACCGATGCTAGCCCCTCTCCACTTCTGGGCCTAGCTGAGAAGACCAGATAGAAAGTGGAGCGCCCAGCTTTGGTTCGGCAAAGTATGTGCACCTATTTGTAAAAATAAACACCTGCCGCTTCTCTTAGAACATGTCTGCGAAAGCCAGTCATGCACCGGTGCGTGACAGAGCCGATGCTGGCTACCGATTCCGGCTCCTAATGGAATAAGCAATTCCGATTACCAGCCTAAGTTGACTTTGGCCCTGATTGACGAAGTGGGTTCTTAAGAAATCCAGATTAACGCGAGCAGCCCAATGGTCGCTAAACACGTAGTCCGCGCCACCGCCGAGCATCCATGAGAAAGCGTTGTCGGAAGCCGTTTGTTTTAGGCCTGTGCTGGATTGTTGTATTCCAGAATGCAGGTAGCTTCCTCCGATCTGAAACTCTGCAAATGGTATGAATTCATAGCTTTTTATCTTCTTGTTGGCAAAAGCAATGCGCGGGCCGAATAGGTAATTTTCAAGATGGCTTTTGATCGCGATTTGGCCGATTGACGTTAATTCAAAAGTACCGATGCTCGACGTATTCCAGGTATCGTCATAAGAAAATACGCCTGACACTCTAGGGGTAAACCAGTAATCGGCGCCTGCATTGAAGCCGTTGACGCCGAAATTGCTCGAAACGTATGACCAGCCGCCTCCCACTTCCAAGTTGTGCAAGTTTTGCGCCATTGAGGGTGTCGAGAACAGAAACAGGAGAATAGGTATAACTAGTAAGGTTGAGTTCTTCATTTGTCCTCCAAGCGTTTGTTCGGGGTCGAAATAAGAGTGCGTGCCACCTAAGAGCGAGCGAGATGAATTTCACCTGTTTCTAGCTTGCTGATCGTTTGGGCGACACTGTTAGTCTTTACAGGGGAACCTTGACCGCCCTGAGACTGTGGCACCGAGCACTCGATTGACAGGGGAACCCATTCTCCAAATCAGTATTTCTGACAGTTAGAACTGACAGGCAAAGAGTATAGAAAGAGCACAATGGTTCACTTCAGCGGGACTACAAATGGCTACCAGGCCACGCGTATTAGCAGCAGGCGACCATAGGCTCGCAATCGGGGCATTGGCGAAACTACTTGATACTTCCTTTGAAATGGGAACAGCGGCCAACAGCAAAGAGTTGCTTGAGGTGGCTGCCACACTCAAACCAGATCTTGTGATCTTAGACAGGGGAATGCAGGATGCCGGTGACCAGCTAAAAGAACTCCTGCCGACATACGAAGCAGATCGTTCTCACGATCGCTGATGGGGTTCGAAGTAGCAGCTGCGGCTCCACAGGAGTGCTTTTCTGGATTTCCTCTGAAAAGCCCCGCCGGGAGGAAACTGATCCTCGCGATCAAGAAAGTACTGAAGGGGACATCCAATATCACTTCGGGAGCGCCGCAGATGGCATTTGATCGCTTTCTCCGAGATCTGCGCGTAAACCGCGATAAGCACCTGACCCCACGACAGCGCGAAGTTCTTCGCCTACTCGCCGAGGGCCGAACGATGAAAGAAGCCGCTAGCGCAAGTAAATAGAGATATACGGGATTCTTCATCGTGCTCCGAGACTTTCAACCGCTCCGGAACAACCACCAAGTGGTAGCCGCAGTAGCCTAGGCAACTTGGGATTTTAGACAGCCGAGCTCAGATTGCCGTCCTCTCCAACCGGTCCGAGAATGAACCGCCTAGTTCAGGTGACTGCGCCCAAGTCCTGGCCCAGACTTCCCTACTAGAGGGGAACCTCAGGTAGCAGCACCTGCTGAAACGAGTACGCCCAACTTGCACCGAGCGACAATTGCTAGGCAAACGAGTGCGGATGGAAGGATGGCGACAGAGGCGCCTTGGCTCAGAGACAAAGAACCCACTTAAGAAAAAATAAAAAGTCTTGACTCGCACCGGTCTTCTCATGGAAGGACTTGGCGCGGACCGCGATGCAGGGTCGACTCAGAGAATAACTTGCGAGTTGCCGACCATCCGTACCGAGCCGCGAGCGCTTACTAGCAAAGACGTCCTGCCTGTACTGAATTGTTGTAGCACGTAGGCAAATACAGTCGCGCTACGCTTCGAGCAAGATAGGGCCAGCCCGCACTTCGCCCGCCGCTAGATCCTTAGGTCTCCGAGCCAGCGCAGCGCCCGCAGCCCGGGTAGGAAGCAGTACTCGCCACCTCGTGTCACCACAAAACGCGGCAAGCCTTGCAACCGCCTACGCAGCGGCCGGTTCGGGATGTCAAACGTGCTGTCTCCGTCATGCGCGCCCGCAATGGGGTCTTTACCGACCGTCCCTCCAAAGAACGTACTGTCATTCATCCACTCGGCTTGAACGAACTCGAACTGCCGGCCCAAATGGGCTCCGACGAACGCGAACATCAATCCCCGGTCCACGCCGTCATCGTCCACGATGCCCTCCGGCAATTCGGGACCGTACGAAGTTCCGCGCCGGATCATTCGGTGAATGCGCGCGACACCCGCGATGTCGGCGTCGCGAGGGTTCATGCGACGAATATGTGAGCCTGCGGGGGTGTCGTAACCAATAGGATCATCTTGCTTAAAGAGGAAGTCATTGTTGCGAGTCGGATCGCCTCCGAGTTCCGGGTTGTCGTGCATTGGACACACAGCCAGCGGAGCGCCGCTGCGCCAGCGCCCCATCATCTTTGCCGCTAACAGTTCTTCCGCTTCTGGGCTGGTGGAATTCTCTCTTAGATAGCGGCGGAAAGCGGCCACACGTTGATGCAGCTTCCGAAAAACAACATAGCTTCCATTGCGGCCAAGGATCTCTGGTTGCGGTATCGAAAGCGTTTCTCCCATCTCATCGGGATAGCCCAAAACGAATTCACCCGCCTGAAAAGGCCGCTCGTTAGGATTGGAGCTGGGAATACCGCTTCCCTGGACTGCAGGATGGGCGATGCCATCCCTAAATCCGAAGGCTTCTCTCTCATCAGGCCGAATGTGACAGTCTTGGCGCCAGATCGCTGTGATCCCCGGTAACTCGCGATGAGCTTTTCGGGCCCGCTCCATCGCGGATTCCAGATGCTCCGTGTCTGTCGATAAGGCAGTGACCACGACGTGGACATCGGGTGAGCCGAGAGGTTTCTCCCAATTTTCAGGACTGCTTTCACCGGTGTCTCCCAACTTCTTGGCTCGCGCGGCCATCCCTTCCTGGAACTGAGGTGAAAAGCTGCTGACAGAAGTTTGTGGCACACCGAGCGCCCTCAGTCCCTGGAAGGTGAGGGCGACACTTACCCCTGTGTCGCGGGTTGAGCTTTTCAGTTGAGCAGCTGATGAAACGATGCCGCTCAAGCGACGCATCAGCTCCCGACCCGCTGTGCATTCGTCGATGCGAAACAGCACATAAGTGGCGACATATGGAGTAGGCCGCGGACGCAGTACACCGCTCTGAATGTCATCGAGTTCAAGCACTGGTGCCGTCCCCTTTCCCTTTTAGAGAAAACGCTCCTAGAAGCTGATCGAGCCGGACAACTGCACGGAGTACCCTTGGAACGTCGAGCGATTTGAGAACTCCTTGAAGTACTTAAAACCCAAGCTCGCCTTGTGCTTCGGGAAGGCCGAGGTAACCGCAAATCCAAGTGCATTGACGGCATACCGTTCCTCGGATGCGGCTACTGAAATATTGGGTCCGGTCCTGGCAGTCGTCTGTCGTTGCTCGTATCCAACCAAGCCGATCTGCAGTTGAACGTCCTTCGGCGCAGGAAGCGATCCGAGAAACGAGTAATCGAGATCGACCGTCTCTCCGGGATGAATGCCGGAGCCTTCCTGCGTGGTGTGAAATTCGTACATCTGCAACGCAGACAGAACGAGGCGCTTGTTGTTGTTCAGATAAAAGGTCTGTCCAGAAGATTGGGCGTGAGTCCAGTAGCCAGAGCCCACGTTATTACTGCCACTTGGGGCGAAACGTCCGGTCGGCGCAAGAAATCCGTAGATGGCACGGATTGCTAAGCGCTCCCAGCTCCAGCCGAGAATTAATGGAAGATAGTATGAATCGGCAAATCCGCCACCGCCACTGACCCTTCCTTGGATATCCGAAGTGAGACTGTTCTTCGCTAAGGGGAGAGTCGCTGCCGCAGAGTACCTGGCTCCGCCAAGTAACGTTTTCGTGCTCACCCAGGCCAAAGTATTCATGTCCATCAGGACATAGTTCTCTCCGGTGACGGGCAGCGTGTGACCGACATCGTCTTTGGCGTGATCCCGCGAATAGAAGAGCAGCTGGTTGACGTAGGTGAACCCTGGCCCTGGCGTCAATCCGGCATTGGTAGCGCTCATTCCGAGCGGATAAACACCTCGATTCTGCGCCTCTGCTCGTATCGTTAGAATCGCCACGCAAACCACCAATGAGATCCACGGTCTAATTTGATTTCCCGCAGGTAGACCACATTATTTGGTCGCAAGATTCTTCCAGAACCGATGTAGGCTCTCATCGCCGCCGAACAATGTCGTGAAGATGGTGGAGTCTGCGAGCAAGATGTCCCCTGCACGGTCGCCGCTTGGCGGCATCCAGAGGAACATGTTGAATTCGCGGTTGCCGGCTTCGGTGAACGGATGCGGCTTCGACACATCGATCGGTTGCCGAGCCAATACATGGATGGCTCTCAGATCGTCGGTGGTCACAGCATAGTGCGGCAGGTGCATGTGGAACACGAAAGTGGTCACGTCCGTCATCCAGCCGCGGGTATCCAGGTCCTTCGTCAGCGAAAGAGGAACCGTTCGCGTCGTGCCGTCGACCGTAGCCGGGCGGAGACCATATCGGTTTTCAACGGGCACACCGAGTCCCTTCATCACCGATCGCGTGTACTTTCCAAACCGCTGCTGTCGCGGGACCAGCGGGTCACCGTGGTGGCCATATTCCATCTGGCGCTCTTTCAAGTTATCTGAGACACCAACGTCATGATGAGGACCGAGGATGAGGCATGTGCCTTCGCGCTTGAGAAAGTTCCACAAAGCTTCTATCTCGTCCAGAGATGCTTCCTGCTCGGTAACCATGTGGTCCAACCCGAACACCATTAGGGTGTCGGTGTCTGCGAGAATCCGTTCGTCGATCGGCAATCTTTGTCCGGCCTGATCAATTCTCTGATAAACAGCGACGGGCTGTCCGGTGACCTCGCCGATGAGGTTCTGGAAGCTCACAAGCGACAAGTGAAACAACTCGAGCGTGCCAGCAATGCCTTGCAGAAACATCTTCTCCGAGTATTCGACGGACTCATAGTTTGGCCATCCCACCCTCCGAACCTCGGTCATAGTCGAGAAGCGGTTATCCAACTCACTTGAATCGCGATTAGCCTCCCACGGATAACTCCAAGTCCAGTAAACGCTGAAGCGACGCTTACCAGGAACATACTTTCGAGGCACATGAACCTGGTTGTAAGTTCGTGCCAGTCTCGTGGTGTGAGCCGAAAGGGCCGCCGTACTTGTGTCCTCCGAGGTCGCGCCGGGTGCAACGGCCTGAATCCTTGTCATGTTTTACCTCCTTGCGCGCTTACTACCGATCGGTTCACGACCGATGCTTCCAGCAGCGGCGGTGGAGTCCTCAAATCCCCCCTCGTCGATGCCTTTGAGTCCACGCATTTTCGAAGACCATCGAACGCAGCATATTTATAGGCATAGCTGTATGTCGGCGTGTTCATGGACATGTTCGCGATAGTACTCATCGTGCCGCCGCAGCGAATGACCATCTGACCGATGCCTATGATCTCTGAGGCGAGATCGCCAATGCAGTGAACGCCGACCAGCTTCCGGTCGGCCCTAAGAAAGATTAGTTTCAGGAGTCCGCCGCGGCCGGCGATTGCTCCGCGAGGAGTAAGACCAAGGTCAGCACGCCCAACCTCATAGTCGAGTCCTTTGTCACGGCACTGCTCCTCGGTGAGACCCGCTCCAGAGACTTCCGGCATGCCGTAGACCGCAGAAACCGGACTCGGATCAACGGTTCCTTCGAACGGGATCCCGAAGGCGTGACAGATCGCCACTCGCCCTTGCTCCATCGCAATCGATGCCAGAGTGGGTCCCAGGACATCGCCGGCGGCGTAGATGCCTTCGACCGATGTCCGAAAATTCCCGCCCACGACGATTCGGCCGCGTGAATCTACGTCAATTCCGGCTGCCTCAAGTCCCAGATTTTGAGTATTTGCAAACCGGCTCGCCGCGAAGAGCACTGTGTCTGGAAAAAGCTTCTCTCCGGTAGAGAGGTTCACCTCTAGCCCATTGTCCTTTGCAGAAACGCTTTCGGCCATCGAACCGAACCGGACCGAAATGCCCCATTTTTCAAAGAGTCTTTCCATGCAGCCCGACACCTCGCCATCCATCGTGCTTATCAAGCGTGTCCCGCGATCGAGGAGCGTTACCCTTGCGCCTAATGCGTGGCAAATGGTCGCGAACTCTACGCCGACCGGGCCGCCGCCAACGATGACAATCTCTTTCGGCACCCGGCCGCGATGCAATATGGTGTCCGTGTCGCAGACGCCCGGTATGTCGAAGGAAATATTTGTGGGACGAAACGGCCGAGACCCTGTGGCTATAAGGATTGCTTTGGCGCGCAGCGGTCGCTTCTGCCCATCATCGCGAGTGACGATCACGCCGCGGTCTTGATCGAGCCGTGCGGTGCCCTGAATGTAGTCCACGTTGTTCTGTGCGATGTTTTGAGCCGTTACATTTTGCAGTAGCTCGCAGACGCTCCAGGTACGCTTGCGAATAATGTCGGTAGCGATCTCCGGGGGCGCTGACATCCGCAGCCCGTACACGTCGCCTTCGCAAAAGCCAGAAAAGTAAAGGGCCGCTTCACGAAGCGTTTTGGTTGGCGCGCCACCAGTAGTCGTGACCGTTCCGCCAGGTTGGGCTTTCTCGATGACGGCCGAATGGTGGCCGAAGAATGAGGCCAACTCGGCGGCGCTTTCCCCAGCCGGACCTGATCCGATCGCGACAAGGTCATAGGTCTCCGTCATGGCAAGATCACGCCAAGGAATATTCACTGCATCTGGTCGAGTGCGTCGGAGAAGGCCTTTTTGAGCTTGAGGGCTTTCTTGACTTCATCAGCACTGACATAGGGATATTCCCCGTATTCCAAGAAGCTCGGACAATGGTGGTCCCGCACGAACTTGATGAACCCTTCGGGTTTCGTCTTCCAGTCTTCTGGAAAGCCTTCGAGGTTTTCAAAGGTCGTGCTGATACCGCTCTTGTTGAATAGAGCGACGGCATCGTCCGTGTATTTGTCAAAGTCGGTGTCGAAAATCCCCTGATACATGAAGTATTTCTCGTTCCCGATATCGAAAAGGAGCCACTTCAGATAGTGCAGCTTCAGTGGTGCAAGGTAGAAAGGGTCGCCTTGAATCGCCTTCTCAATCGCCTTACCGTGATCGCGAATCGCATCTTCTCTGCCTGGCTTAACTTTTGCGAGGATACTGAAGCCATAGCAAGCTGGGGTCCGCGGGAAGACCGGACCGTAATTCCCCTGCTCGAACTTGAAATATCCCTCTTTAGGAATGGCCATTGCGGCGGGTCTGGTCCAGTCGTTGTCTTGCTTTGGTGCGACTGGCTCCGGTTTCAGTGGAGCACTTTTGGGGATTGCACGCGTCGCCATGCTTGTTCTCCTTAGGTATGGTTTTTAGCCGTTAAGACGCCTTCAATTCTTTTGATGACTTGGTCGATCTGTATCCTTCGCGCGATGCGATTGACAGGGCCGCGAATAAGAACATAGGGAACAATTGCCAATACGGTCGCGACGATGAGCAGTTCAAGGACGTAAACTCCACGATGAACGATGAGCTGGTAGACCGAGTCCAAAGCCGCGGCGAGGATAAAGACCTTACCCACATCCTTTCGCCCTTGTTGAAATAACTCGGGCCGATAAGCAGGATTCCAGAGGGCGGCCCAAAGGAAAGCCGGTCGGCCTTCCCGCGCGTCTTTCAGTCCCGCGCGGATCGCGATAAACGTGGCCACTGTCGGCTGTATCATCAGCCGGAAATTCATCGGGCCCGAAGCTCGGCCGATTAGGTTGTCCCATACACGCTGAAGTATCTGAAGTATCTTGTCCACTTTCTATCAACTCATTTAAGTCATTCAGCCAAAATTCCCATCTTTGCTTTATTGGCACGGCTGTTTTGTCATCGTTTAGCCTTGGCGTCTGAAGTATCGAAGAGGACGCAGGGACAAACAACCGTCAATATTGCCAGTGGAAAAAGATGCGCGTGTAGAAGTCACATTCGAAAACGGCAAGTGAGTGAATATACGCCTCAGATGAATCATTCAGTGTACGGTGTCCTCGCCGACATGAGTGTTATCGCCTTGATCTCATGAAACTCTCCCCCAATCACCTTATTGCCGGTCCTGAATGCCGCCCCTACGCTGTGTCAAGAAGGAAGGAGGTCGAAATGGCTAATAAATTCTGGACGCTTACGGGAATTGTAGTTCTAGCGCTCGTTTTCGGCGCAGGTGCGGCTATCGCGCAGACCACCGGTGAAAGGGAACATGCAGGCGGTCAAGCCGACGAGACCGAAGGCCAACAGGGCGCTAAGGACAACGCCGGGAAGATCGCGAAGACCACCGGTGAAAGGGATCATGCAGGCGGTCAAGCTGACGAGACCGAAGGCCAACAGGGCGCTAAGGACAACGCCGGGAAGATCGCGAAGACCACCGGTGAAAGGGATCATGCAGGCGGTCAAGCCGACGAGACCGAAGGCCAACAGGGCGCTAAGGACAACGCCGGGAAGATCGCGAAGACCACCGGTGAAAGGGAACATGCAGGCGGTCAAGCCGACGAGACGGAAGGCCAGCAGGGCGCTAAGGACAACGCCGGGAAGGCCAATAAGCAAGGCAAGTCCAAAAACAACGGCAAGGCAGGCAAGCAGGGACAGGGTGGCGCAGCAAATAATCCCGGCGCTAATGGCGGTGGCACGGCTGGAACTGGGGGCGGGGCAACGCCGAAATAGCCAGGCGTGTGGCGGCGGGGGCGGCGCTTTTGGGATTACATGCTCGAAGAATATGCCTCCTCTGCCATGATGTTTCAAACAGGCTGCGACTCAAAAAGGATTAACCTCGTCTGGCTCCGGTTAACCTGGTGTGAACTTTTTGGGGAACTCTGCGCGGCGCTTCATGTCCCTGCGCCATGTGTCTGTGCGCCATTCGGCAAGTTGTTTAACAAACCCGACGTTCCACTGGAACTGACGCAGAGCAAGCCGTGCCACCTCCTGATAAGCCGCAACTGCGTCTTCGACACGTCGTTCCGAAAATTTCCCTCACGCGACGCTGGTTTCGAGCATGACCTTGTGACCGAGACGTTCGAGGCGCTTAATGTGGTAGCGGGTCAGGCGCTCAGGTTCGAGACGGTCGAAAAAGTCCCCGCCTAGCTTCATGCCTTGCGGGTGTCGCGAAGCGACATGACTGACTTCTCAGGAGTTGGCTGGTTTGCCGCCCTTCATAAAGCTGGTCTCGTACGTGTTGTCATTTATCCGCTTTCCAGAAACAACATCATACGGGATACGGGCCGCCAGCGGGCCAAGCGGGAGATTTGCCGCGCTCCGGCGGCAACCGAATAAAGCGAGAGCGCGACGCTGCGCTGGAATAAAAGTCCGGCCGCCTTCGCCAGATGCCCTTTAGCCGCCGCCGCGTCGGCGAAAGCCACTCCCGCGTGCATCAAGACACTAGTATCCCGATAGCAGGACATCATGCAGGCGGTACACCGGTCCCGGCAGTCCTCAAAGCGGTCCAAATCAAAGACTGACCCGAGCGGTTCCGTCCATGCCTCGCAGCGCCAGATATCCAGGTTCCAATCCAGATAAAAGTACTTGTGGCCGCCGACGCAGGCGAACGTTTCCCTCTCGCCGTGAAGATGGCGGTGAATGTCGTCGATGGACGCCGTGGGATTCATCACAGTGAAGCGCCGCTTGAGCGATTTAATGGACTCGAGAGCACGATCGAGTTCGGCCGTCTCGAAATCTATCAGGCGCGAGTTCTCGCTATAGACGAGCGAGGACGACCCAAACGGTTTCCGGCGTGGGTAAGAGAAGGTAACGGCATCAAAGCCGAGATGCTGCAAGAGGTCGGGGACCTCATCGTATTCCACCAGCCGGTTCACTGTAACGGAGGCCAGCGTGGCAATGCCAAGGCGGCGGGCGGTTGCGAGGCCCGAGCGAATGCGCTCGCCAACGCCGGGCAGGCCGCGGTTGCGCTCGTGGTCTTCCATGGAGTGGCTATCGATTGACACGAGCAGCGTGTGAAGACCGGCGTCGCAGAGGCGTTCGATGATTTGCGGGAGACGCCAACCATTAGTGATCACGGAGGGACGCATGCCGGCCTGACACACCGCGGCCACCAAGCCATCAATTTCCGGGTGCATCAGCGGCTCGCCGCCCTGAAAATTCACATACCGGATACCGCGGCGGAACAGGAGCGGCAACGCCCGGGCGAACCCGGCGCGATCAATCCAGCGCTTGTCGCGGACGAACCCTTTGCCGCGCGCGAATGAGCAGAAATCGCATGTGGCGTTGCACGCGTTGGTGACCGAGACGTCGCAGACCCCGGGTACAAGACCGCTGGCCATCTTCGCCAGCTTTCCCATACCGCCAACTCTTGTCGGTACAGGAACTCGAAGACTTCCTTGCCTTCGCACAGCCTCCGCTTCATCCATCTCAGGGCTGCGTATCATTTCACTCACGAGCGAGGCGATCTTGCCCGGGCGAAAATAAAAGCGACCGGTAGTTTTCTTGGCACGGACAGTCAAGTTTCGGAGGTTTTGAGCCCATGGTCGAAAGGAGCGAGCGGAGAACATGCTAAAGGACCTCCTTGCGACCGAATCGTCTGACGAAGTGCCGTTTGTGACGGAGTTTACAAGCGCGATCTGTGCATCGAGTCACATTACTATCAAGCAGCGGTTAGCAACCGGTACTGTTAATTGTGACAGGGTTAAACAGCTTGCCATCGGCATGGGTGCAGTTGCTTGAGCCAGGAGTTTGAGGGATGTCTTGTATCCGCTATTCGGAGAAATCGAATCGTTAAACGAGCGGATCGCGGAATAGACCGGAGGATCGAGCAAATCGCCAAGGAAGTCTATCCCAGGTTGGATTGCTCAAACAGGTGAAGGGAGTGGGAACACTCATTGCGTTGACCTACGTTCTGACTCTGGACGACCCACAGCACTTTCGCCGCAGCCGGGATGCGGGATACTTTGTCGGGTTGCGTCCTGGTCGCAGGAACTCGGGTATGAGTCAGCCACAGCTACACCTCAGCAAAGAGGGAGATGTGTACCTGAGGACGATGCTGGTGCAGGACTTATCTATCCACCAGCCTTTAATCACCCCACAGGATGTTTAACAATTGCCAGGGGTTCTGGTTGAGATCAAGCGAGAGTTCGTTGTTCTTGTCGAGCTTCAACTTAGCCGCAGGATACAAGATACCTGTACTCTTGCTTTTATCCTGATTATTTAAGTCTATTTCGCCGCCAGTCAAATTGTAGTCGGCGGTGCGAGTGCTGTAGTACGTTTCGCCGAAACGAAGGAGCCGATTGGTGACAAACCGGATCTTCCGACCCGTCGGAGTGGGAATCGCGCGAACGAAGCTGAGGTCGTAGCCCAGAGTGCCCTCGATGGCAATGCGACCCACAGCGTTCATTTTTTCGAGCGCATTGACTAATCCTTGGTTCTTGCCCTTATTGAACGCTTCGATGAGGATCTGTCTATCCCCTTCAGTGGAGTAATCATTAATGATCAGCTTTACCTGAAACTGTTTTCCGGCTTGGGTACTTGTGCCTCTGGCCGTGGCTTGAATTATCTCTGGCTTAGATCTTTCTTGCGATAGCCCCGGAATACTTCCAGCGACAAGAAAACCCAGCACCAGAATATACATGAGGATGCGATTGCTGATTTCATAACCTTTGACTAGCGACATTGCTCCTCCCCATGGTGCCCTTGCCAAGATCGAATACCCGCGCGCAATCTTAAATCGGTCAGAAGGACGCAGGATTTCGCAATGGTGTGCACTGCCAACTTTGAGGGAGTTTCCCTCGAAGAAACACTGTCAACTCTGCCAGTTAGGTCGATACCGTACTTCCATGTTTGGGATAGAGAGGCAACAGGGATATGAGTTGATCGCCTAGATCCCGATAATCCCTGCCGGCTCAACCTGTCGATGCAACACCATCTGCTTATAAATCTTTTCTCCAAAGGTGGTGTTTATGACGCAAGGGAGACGGGTAAAGCTTTCCGCAACCCAGCGGACCGACATGTGGTCCCGTTGGAAGGCGGGACAGTCGTTGCATGAGATTGGACGAGCCCTCGGCAAGGACCAGGTATCCATTCAGTTTATGTTGTCGCAGCACGGCGGGATTGTTCCGGCCGCGCGTCGGCGCTCGCCGCTCACTCTCACACTGGCGGAGCGAGAGAATATCTCTCGAGG
>Ga0210394_10002143_pt1 | contig 28077 bp, 22 predicted proteins | sample IncBWC12MmetaG_FD_160121 | JGI IMG/M metagenome (GOLD analysis project Ga0210394, IMG submission 160121) | Forest soil microbial communities from Barre Woods Harvard Forest LTER site, Petersham, Massachusetts, United States - Inc-BW-C-12-M | ecosystem: Environmental > Terrestrial > Soil >...
TCGCTCCTTCCCCGATGCCCGAGGCCAAGCCGACCTCGATCCAAACATCGCCACAGAAGGGGATGCGCGCTCATCATCCAAGCTGAGCCGCAGCCGCCGCGATACACCATCTCTGAGAGCATGGGCCTCACGGGCTGGGCAAATCGCGAAGGACCCAAAACCACCTGACTGAGCGATCCAACGGCCCAGTCAATGACGGCTTCGGGGCAAACTGAGCCATCTGATGCCGTGATCGCGAGCGACCGCAAATCGGCGCATTGCGGCCTCTCGCCCACAGCAGCCCCGAAACATGAACAGCCACTGAACCGCCTCTCGCGCGGAGCGCGACTTGGTTCTGTACCCGAGCTACGCCGGTGCCGAGGCAAGGGCCAAAGCTATCCGCCTGCCCCGGGGCCGAGCCGGAGCCGAAGCGGCCCTCCCGAGCGGGCCGGCCGGCCGAGCTACACCGCGCTTCAGCCCGATCCGCGCAAGATATTGACGCAAAATCTTTTTCACGGTTCCACCGTGGAACTTTGAGCCTGCTCCGGGAGGAAAATCGTGGAACCGGATTTCGCCGACGAAATCCGCCAAGCGAACGGCCGCGCGTCGATTGACGGGTATGAGGTCGCCTGACCATACTCGACTCACGGACGGAAAGGCTGTTCTGTCCGACCGATGCCCCGAGCAGTCGAGGAAGCGACGCATGAATATCCGCCACACGCCGACTACCGTGGCCAAACCGTTCGGCCCCTATAGTCATGCGGTCGAAGTGCCGGAGGGCTCCCGGCTCCTCTACATCTCCGGCGAAGTCGGCGTACTTCCCGATGGTACCGTGCCGCAGGGGATCGAGGCCCAGGCCGAGGCCTGCTGGCGGACCATTATCGCCATTCTCGCGGACGCCCGAATGGGGGTCGGCGATCTGGTGAAGATCACCACTTATCTGGTGCGGCCGGAAGACGTAGCCGCGGCCGGCGCGGCGCGGGCGAAGCATTTCGGTGACGCTCGCCCCGGCTCGGCGACGATTATCGTCAAGGCGCTGGTCGCGCCGGAGTGGCTGATCGAGATCGAGGCAGTCGCAGCCGCGAAGGCTTGATAAGTCGCCTTCCGATGAGCGGCGACTTCCCGGTCATCGACATCGCGGCGGTGCGATCGGCGCGGGCATCAGCCGCCCTTCGCTTCGAGATCGCGCGTCGGGTTGCGGGCGCCTGCGAGGAGATCGGCTTTTTCGCTGTGACCGGACACGGCGTGCCGGGGGCGGTCATCGCCGATCTCGTCGCCCAGTCCTATGCGTTCTTCGATCTGCCGCTCGCGGAAAAGCTTGCGGTGCGGCGGCCGCGCGCCGAGCAGAACCGCGGCTATATCGCGCCGGGCGAGGAACGCCTGGCTCGGCTGCGGGGTGACGAGACGCCGCCGGATCTGAAGGAATTGTACACATTCGGTCCGTTCGACACGCCGCAGACGCCGTACTTCACCGGGCCGGCAGCCTATCCCAGCTTCGCGCCCAATCTGTGGCCGGCGCGACCGCTCGCGCTGCGGCCGGCCATACAAGCCTACTGGCACGAACTCGAAGGGCTAGCCCGAACGCTGTGCCGGATCTTTGCCGAAGCACTCGATCTGGCTCCAGAATTCTTCGAAGATAAGACTGATAAGCACGTCAGCCAGTTGCGCATCATGCATTATCCGCCGCCGCAGGTCGCGCCGCTGCCTGGACAATTGCGCGCCGGAGCGCACAGCGACCTCGGCATGATGACGTTGCTGTACAGCGACAACGATGTTGGCGGTCTTGAGGTCATGGACCGCGCGGGTCGCTGGGTGAGAGTGCCGGTCATCGACGGCGGGTTCACGGTGAACCTCGGCGATTTGATGATGCGCTGGACCAACGACCGCTGGCGCTCGACCCTGCATCGCGTCGTCAATCCACCGGCGGCCATGAACGAGCAAAGTCGACGTCTGTCGATCGGGATGTTTTTCATCCCGAATTACGATGCCGTCGTTGCCCCGATTGCGGGGCTCGGCGAGGCACCGCAATATCTCCCGGTCACGGTCGCTAACTATCGCACCTCCCGGTTCGCCAGCACCGCGAGCAAATCCGCCGCCGAATGAACTCGTCCGGGCTGTCACGCCTCGCACGGGAGTGGCGACAGCAGCCGGCTCTGATCTAGGCGAGGCGGTAGACCCGCTTTGCGGTGCCGCTGAACAGCTTCGCCTTCTCTTCGGCCGAGGAATTGGTGGCCAGCCGCTTCCAGGCATTCCATAAAACCGCGTAGCTCGAACTGACGCCGTCCGGCGGGAAATTGCTCTCGAACATGCCGCGATCAGGACCGAATGCCGCGATGCAGGTGTCGATGTAAGGCTTGTAGGCGCGCGCCAATTCCTCCGACGAAGGCGGCGTCTCGCGGGTATGGAGGTCGAACATGCCGAACAGCATGCCGAGCCCGCCGAGCTTGACGATGACGTTCTGACATTTGCCGAGTTCGGCGATGGCGGACTTCCACTGCGCAAACGTCTCCTCCTTCTTGTCCTTGTAGGGCCCGATGCCGAGCGGTCCGCCGACATGGTTGAGGATGATCGTCGTCTGCGGGAAGGTGCGCGCCAGCTCCACCAGCTCCATCAGTTGCGGATGGTACAGCCAGGCCTCGAAGGTCAGGTTGAGCGGTGCCAGCCGGGCAAATCCGGCGCGCCAGGTCGCATCGGCCATCTGTCCCTTCGGCGAGTTGGTCCGCCCCCGCGAAAAAATCTCGCTGGCGTCCCAGACGACCGAGTGGCGGATGCCGCGGAAGCGGCCGTCGCCGGCGGTGATCTGCGCCTCGAGCACGGGCGCGACGGCATCGCCGAGGCGCAGGTCGGCGTGCCCGACGATGCCGGCGCACAGCCGGCTCTTGCCGTAGCGGCCGCTGGCGCTCATCGCCGCGGTGCCGTTGACGAACTCGATTTCGCCGACCGGCTTCATCTCGGCGGGGCCATCGGCGCGGTACATCGAGCCGCATTCGACAAAGACGCTGTGCGCGATGTTGTGGCCGCTGCCGGTGTCGGCGAGCAGCTGATCGAGTAGATAGCGGTGCTCGTCGTGATCCCACAGATGATGGTGTGGATCGACGATTTCGAGCGCCGGCTCGATGATCTCCTCCTTTCGCCGCGCCCACCACGCGGGGTCGCCATAGCGCGATGCGGGTGGAGAACTGCCGGGGGCGGCTCCGGCCGGAGGAGCGGTTTGAGCATTCGCCGGGGCCCCGCTCAGTACAGCCCCACCAAGCACGCCTGCCGTACCGGCCAGGATCGACCGGCGCGATATCCTATGCCGGCGAACCGTCTTCTCGTTCATTGCTTCCTCCCACGGTTTCTGGGTTCGAGCGCGTCTCGCGCTTATGGCCTAGTTCCCAGCGGAACTTTAATCGAGAAGAAGCGCGCGGGATCTAGGGAATACCGACAGGTTCCTCCATGGGTCCCATTTGCCAGACCCGCGCCGGCGAGAGCGGCAATTGGTTTGGCATCGCCCCGAACGAGGCCAAGGCGTCGGCGACGGCGTTGGCCATCAGCCCGCCGACCGGGATGATCGCACCCTCACCGGCGCCCTTGACCCCGAGCGGGTTGCTGGTCGACGGGTGATTCTCCAGGGCGATCGCGCGGATCCTCGGGAAATCGGTCGCTGTCGGGATCAGGTAGTCGGCCAGATTGCCGGCCAAGAGCTGCCCGTTTTCGTCGTAGACCAAATTCTCCATAAAGGCGCCGCCAAGGCCCTGCACGACCCCGCCGATCGCCTGACCGTGCAGCGTCAGCGGGTTGACGATGCGGCCGACATCCTCGACGACCAGAAAGTCCAGCAACTCGACACGGCCCGTCCCGGGGTCGACCGCCACATGCGCCGCGGCCGATCCATAGGAATAGGTCAACCTGTTGTTGTTCGCGAAAGCGGTCTCGACCCGCAACCCGTCCGCCGCCAGTTCACTGAAAGAGAGGGCACGCCCGTCACTTGTGCGGGCGCGGCCGTCGATCAATTCGACGTCAGCCGCAGATACGCCGAGGCGAGCGGCGGCCGCAGCCCGGATCTTGTCGAGCAATGCCCTCGCACCCTGGAATACCGCCGAGCCGCCGAGGACCGTCGAGCGCGACGCGAACGCGCCGTATCCCTCTTGCAGATAGGGGGTCGAGCCGTGCAACACGCGCACCTGGTCGAGCGGGACCCCAAGCGTATCGGCGGCGATCTGCGCCATCACGGTTTCGAGACCCTGCCCGACCGCGGCGGAGCCGACATAGACGGCCACCGTCCCGTCCGGCTCGAGTTCGAGCCGCGCCGTCTCCTTCGGCCCGGCGCCGGACCCCTCGATGAAACAGGCGACCGCGATGCCGTGGTAGCGGCCGTCGATCAGCCGGCCCCGCAACGCGCACTTTTCCGCCCAGCCGAATTCGGCGAGGCAGCGTTCGAGCGCTTCCCGGTAATCGCCGCTGTCGCATTCGGTATCCGCCGCCGGGCCGCCGGGCTCCAGCCGCGCGAGCTTATAGGGCATCTCGGCCGCCGCGATCAGGTTGCGCCGGCGCATCTCGGCGCTGTCGATCCCCAGATCGCCCGCCGCCAGTTCGATCAACCGTTCACAGAAAAAGGACGCCTCGTAGCGGCCGGGCGCGCGATAGGTGCCGGACGGGGTCTTGTTGGTTAAGAGCGCCGTCGAGGTGATGCGGATGTTCGGGACGCGATAGGGACCGCTGAAGAATTGCGCCAGGGTGCGCGGCTGTATGAGGCCGTTGGTACGGACATAGGCGCCGAGATCGACGAAGACCTCGCCGCGCAACCCGAGGATCGTGCCGTCGCGGCGGCAGGCGATTTCGACCTCGCAATCTGCCTGACGCGCGTGGTTCATCGCGGTCAGGTGCTCGCGCCGGTCCTCGATCCAGCGCACCGGGCGGCCGATGTGCCGGGCGGCAAACGGGATGAGGAAATCCTCGGGGTAGAACTCGCCGCGGGCGCCAAAGCCGCCGCCGACATCATTTTCTATGAGGTCGACATCCGCCGCAGCGAGCCCGAGCATCGCGGCCAAGGTGTCGCGGTTGAAGAACGGCACCTTGGCGGCGCCAAGCACGGTCATCCGCCGCCGCCCCGCATCCCACTCGGCGAGGAGGCCGCGCGGCTCCATCGGCAATGCGGTGTAGCGCTGCGTCTGGAAACGCTCGCGCCGGGCGTAAGGGGCATCGCGAAACGCCGCATCGGCATCGCCGAGGGTGGCGGTGAATTGCATCGCGAGGTTGGTGCCGCTCTCCTCGAACAAGAGGACTTGGTCTCGCCCCGCAGCCCGGCGATCCGCCACGGGCGGCAGCTCTTCAATATCCAAGGCGATCGCGCCGACCCCGTCCTCGGCCAGTGCGGCACTCTCCGCCAGCACGACCGCGACCGGCTCGCCGACATAGCGCACGCGGTCGGCGGCGATGACCGGCTGCAGAAACCGCTCGGTGCCGGGCAAGGGCAAAAGGCGCAATGGGATGCTTGGCACGGCGCCGATCTCCGCGGCCGTGATGACGGCATTGACGCCGGGAAGGGCGTGCGCCGCGGCGGTGTCGAGGCGGCGAACCCGGCCATGCGCGACGGGGCTGCGCAGGATCGCGGCATGCAGCATGCCGTCCTTCACGAGATCGCCGACGAATTCGCCGCGGCCGCGCAGAAAGCGCAAATCCTCGATGCGCTCGACCGGGCTGCCGATATAGCGGTTCCTGCCGATCATGGCTTGTCGCTCTTCCGGTAGGCGGCGCGCGCTTCGAGTACCGCCTCTACTATCGGGATGTAGCCGGTGCACCGGCACAAATTTCCCGACAGCACCGAGCGGATGCGGTCGGCGTCGGCATCGGGTTCTTCGGTCAGAAGCGCATGCGCGGTCATCAGCATGCCGGGCGTGCAGAACCCGCACTGCAGGGCATGATGCTTGCGGAAGGCGGCCTGCAACGGGGTCAGCGCCTCGTCCGTCGAGAGACCCTCGACGGTGACGACGCTGCTGCCCTCCGCCTGAACCGCCAGTAAGAGGCAGGAGCGGACCGCGGCGCCGTCGACAATGACGGTGCAGGCGCCGCACACGCCATGCTCGCAGCCGAGATGGGTCCCGGTCAGCCGCAACATCTCGCGCAGGCAATCGGCGAGGTGCAGACGCGGCTCGATATCGACCTCAACGGGCTCGCCGTTGAGCTGGAAATTCACCTGCATCACGCGCCTCGCCTCTGTGCCGCGCGCAGCCCGCGCGCGACAAGCGTTGCGACAAGGCCGCGGCGATAGGCGGCATCGGCATGGAGATCCTCCGGCGGATCGACCGCTCGCGTCGCGGCCGCGGCCGCTTCGCGAAATAACCCCTCGCCGACGGCGTGGCCGTTCAGCAATGTCTCCACCGCGGTCAGCCGCTGCGGCCGGTCAGAGGCGCCGATGATCCCGACATGGGCGTTGCGGACGCGTCCACCCTGGTCGGCGTCGTAAAAGAGGGCCACGCCGGCGAGCGCGAAATCGCCCTGCCGCTGCGCGAATTCCTGGAAGGCCCAGCGCCGGTTCTTTGGCCATGACGGCAGATTGAGTTCGGTGATGATCTCGTCCGGTCGGCGCGCAGTCGACATTGGGCCGGTGAAGAATTCGCTGGCGCCGATCGTCCGAGCTCCGGCCGCCCCGACGAGGGTGATCTCCGCATCACAGGTAACCGCGATCCCGGGCAGTTCCGCGGCCGGATCGGCATGGGCAAGGCTGCCGCCGACGGTGCCCCGGTTGCGGATCTGATAATGCGCGACGTGCGCGATGGCTTCTCGCAACAGCGGATGCGCGGTCTGCAGCCGCGGGTCATCATCGATGTCGCGCCAGCGCACCCGGGCTCCGAGACGCACGCCGCCATCATCAATGGCAATATCGCCAAGCCCGGCGACCCGCCGCAGATCCACCACCAAGCTCGGCGATGCCAGTCGAAACGCGAGAACCGGCATCAGGCTCTGCCCGCCCGCGATCAGGACCGCCTCCGGCTCTGTCCTGAGCAGGTCGATCGCTTCCTGCAGTGTGGCAGGGGCTCGATAGTCGAAGGGAGCGGGTTTCATCTTACTGCCTGCGCATTTTGTACCAGGGATGCGGGTTGCCCGGTACCTTGACGCGCAGCGTGTAGACCGAGGTGTGCGCGCAGCAGAACAGCGTACGCAGATCCGGCCCGCCAAAGGCAAAGTTCACCGCCTGCTCCGGCCATTTGATCACGCCGATGCGCTTGCCGTCCGGCCCCATCACCCAGATACCGCCGGGTCCGGTGCAGTAAACCCGGCCGATGCTGTCGACCTTCAGCCCGTCGGGAATGCCCGGCTCGGTGCCGCTCAGATCGGCGAAGATGCTGCGCCCGACCATGTTGCCGGCCAGGTCGAGCCGGATAGCGTGAATGTATTGCGTGGAGCGGGTGTTCGCGACGTACAGGGTGCGCTCGTCAGGCGACAGCGCCAGCCCGTTCGGGTATTCGCAATGCGCGAGGACGCTCAAGCCGCCGTTCGGCGCCAGGCGGTAGACGCGTGCCCCGTCCCACAGATTGTCGTCGCCTTCGGGACCCGGGATCTCGCGCTCCTGATAGGGACGGCGTTTGTCCGGGTCGGTGAAATAGAGGCACCCGTTCGAGTGGCAGATCACATCGTTGGGCCGGTTGAAACGCCCGCCTTTGTAGTTGTCGACCAGCGATTCGACCTTGCCGTCCGTGCCCATCCGCGTCAGGCGGCGGTCGTCGCCCTCGCATACGATGAGGCGGCCCTCTAAATCGAAAGTCGTGCCGTTGCCGCCGATCGTCGTTCTGACAAGCTCGGGCGCCTTGCCCGGTGTCAGGCGGAACAGGTGGTTGCGGCGGAGGTCGACAAAATGCCAGTAACCATCCGGATGCCACAGCGGGCCTTCGGTGAAAATAAAGCCGGTGGCAAGGCGTTCGGGTTCGGTCGTTTCGAGCATTTCGGGCAAGTAATTGGCGGTCGCCATCTCTTTCTCCTACTTTCTAACCCCTCAGGCCCAGGCCGCGATCGCCGCTGCGATGACCCGGTTCAGCGCCGCCAGGTCCATCAGATGATCGGTCTCGTTGCTGACCGCGACGGTCAGGCGGTGGTGGCGCAGGATGAAGATGCGCTGGTCGGAGGCGCCCGACGCCCACGCGGCATCGGGTAGGAGATCGGGAAATGTTCGATCGAGATTGGTGCGGAAGCACGCCGCGTAGGCCGTCCCGGTATGCGTCGCGGTGAGCGCGTAATCGGCCCAGCCCGGCGGTAGCAGGCGCTCGCCATCCCACATCCCGTTCTGCAGATAAAAGACCCCGAGCTCGGCGTGATCTTGCCGAAGGCCTTGATCGCGGGCCTGGGCGGCGCGCTCGACCGCCTGGTAATCCCGCACGTCGCAGACCATCCCTCGCACTTCCGGCAAATTACGCCCTGAAGGCTTGCGACCGCGTCGTCAAGCGCGTTCTCCTCGACATCGGTGAGCATCACGCGCGCCCCCGCCTCGGCCAGCGCGCGGCCTAGGCCAATGCCGCTGGCGCCGCCGGTGACAAAGGCAGCCCTGCCGTCAAAATCCAGCATCGCGCGTCCTCCCCAATTGGCAGAGTTCGATTCAGACATTCACAACACAACCCGCCCTCGCAGCGCAATCGTGCAGGCGCCGTGCATGTGTCGCCAGATGACTGCTGTGCGCGTGGTACACGCCGAAACTCGCGGCCTGGCGGCCAGCGCAAACCCTCAACCCCGAAACTGCGCTTCTTTCAGAGGGAGGAGATGGCAAGCTGCGGCGAGAGCCATGACGCGAGTCCCGTTGAAACGGCGAAGGTCCGAGAAAGCGGCACGAACACCAGTTCTGTCCGCCAAGCCTGAACTGCCGCTGTCAGTTGGGAGGGCCGACCTTCGCCGGGATGGGTGGCAAGGAGGAAGATGCGCCGTGAGCCGACATTCGTCATCGGCTCGTGCCATGCAGGCGGATGCCGCTGAAGACAAACCGCGCTTGGCGAAAGGCCGCTCGACGCGCGCTCTTGCTCGATCATGCGCAGCGGTCCGGCGGCCGAAAATTCCGGTCCTTTGATGCGGCAAGGCCTCGTGTGTCCTGGGGTGCCTCAGTATCCCCGGTCCCAATCGATGACATTGCGCAGCGGCCGGGCGTCGAGATGGGCGCGCAAATTGTCGCAAAACAAATCGATCGCGCCGTGCCGGTTTTCATCGCTCGCGCCGGAGACATGCGGGGTGATCAGCACCCGCTCGTCCTGCCAGAGCCGCGCCGGCGGCAGCTGCTCGAATTCGCCGTCATAGACGTCGAGCACGACGCCGCGCAGGCGGCCCTGGTCGAGCGCCTCGGCGAGCGCGGCTTCATCGATGATCTCGCCGCGCGCGACGTTGACGAGGACGGCGCCGGGCTTCATCGCGGCAAAACGGTTCTTGTCGAAGAGATGGGTGGTCTGTGGCGTCCATTGCGTGCAGATCACCACAAAGTCGCTCTCTGGCAGCAAAAGGTCGAGATCGGCGGCGCCGCCGAGCCGGCTGAACCCCGGCGGCAACGGCGCTCCCGGCTCCGGCGCTTGGCGCCTGGTGCCGATCACCCGCATGCCGAGCGCGGCGCAGAGCCGGCCGACCTCGAGCCCGATCCCGCCGGCGCCGACCACGCACGCGGTCTTGCCCTCAATCAAAAGCGGCCGATAGGCGCGATGGTCGAACACGCCCGCACTACGATCGTTGCCCCCCTTGCGATCGTTGACCGCGCGGTCGAGGCTCTTGGCGAAGTGGAGGATCCCGGCCACCGCGTATTCGGCCATCGCCAGCGTGCTGCCGAAACCGCGCGAGGTCGTGACCGCGACGTCGCTGCCCCAGAGGTCGCCGCGCAAGAGATTGCTGGCGCCGGCCGGGCGCTGGTGAAACCATCTGAGCCGCGGCGCCCGGGCGCGCAAATCCAGGGGAAACGGCCAGCCGCCGAGGATCACCTCGGCGTCGGCGAGCAGCCGGTCGCGTTCCTCGCGGGTCCCCTGCCCCTTGCTGTTGGGGGCGAGATAGCGGGTAACCGAATAGGCCGGCCAGGTCTCGCGGTATTCGCCGTCGAACCAGCCGCCGGCGTCGGTCAGCCGAACCCCGGGATCGACCGCCTCGATCTGCGCCCGCTCGGCCGCGCTGACCCGCTGAATGCTCAGAATATTTACTGCTGGCATGCCTGCCCTCCGATTATCATCCGCCCACACAGCGCGCTAACCGGCGACTATAGCGCGCCCTGCGGCATCCATATTGCCGCTGGGAGTGCAACTGGCGGGCCAGCGGCACCTTGACCCCCGGCGCGTCCGCCATCCACTATCGCCGCACAGAAGGAGAGACATCATGGCTGCGAGAGCGCCGTTTCTGAATACCGCCTACAGCGCCTACCATCATCGCGCGCGACCGCCGGCGGACGAGGAATTGACCCGAGTGGGGCCCGGGACGCCGTGCGGGGAATATCTGCGGCGCTTCTGGCAGCCGGTCATCCTCGGCTGCGAATTGGGCGAACTGCCGCGGCGCCTGCGCATCCTCGGGGAAGACCTCGTCGCGTTCCGTGACAAATCGGGCGCCATCGGCCTCCTCGAATTGCATTGCCCGCATCGCGGCACCTCGCTCGAGTTCGGCCTGGTTGGAGAGAAGGGCATCCGCTGCTGCTATCACGGCTGGCTCTTCGATGTCGACGGCCGGGTGCTCGAAACCCCGGGCGAGCCGGCCGACAGCACCCTCAAAGACCGCCTCTGTCACGGCGCCTATCCGGTCCGCGAACACGCCGGGCTGGTCTTTGCCTATATGGGCCCGCCCGACAAATGCCCGGATTTTCCGATCCTCGATACCTTCGACCTGCCGGGCTTCCGCCAGATCGCCCGCGCGCCGACCCTCTGGGAGTGCAACTGGCTGCAGGTCAAGGAAAACAGCATGGACCCGGCGCATCTGGCGTTCCTCCATGTTCTTCCCGGCAGCCAGGGCTTCACCGACGACTTCAAGGAATTGGGCGAGTGGGACTGGATGGAGACCCCGCTCGGCATGGTCTACATCGACACGCGCCGGCAGGACGACCGGGTCTGGGTGCGCGTCGCCGATTTCATCCTCCCCAACATCCATCAGTTCCCGCCCAATGCCGACCCGATGGCGCTGCGCAACTCGATCAGTCGGCCGCAGGCCACGACCTGGGCGGTGCCGCTCGACGACACCCACACGATGCAGATCGGCTATCACCGCGCGCCGGACGGTCAGGAGCCGCGGCGCGTCGGCTTCGGCCAGGATGGCAGCCGGTCCTATGAAGAACGCCAGCGAATTCCCGGCGATTACGACGCGCAAATCAGCATTCACGGAGGCGTCGCGCGGCACGGGCTCGAGCATCTCGCCACCACCGATCGCGGCATCATCATGATGCGCAACATGATTCGGCGCGCCATCCGCGCGGTGAAGAAGGGCGAGGAGCTGCAATCGCCGATGCTGCACAACGGCGCCCTGATCCCGACCTACAGCCACGACCGCGTCGTCGCCGGCATCGCCCCGGCCGCAACGCCCGAGGCCGACCGCAAGACGCTGCGCGAGGTCGCCCGCGGCGTCGTCCGGGAGACCGTGAAGACCGGCCTGGTGGGCACGTGAGCTCCTCTCCGCCCTTTAGGGGGGAGAGGGAGGGGCCCATCGCGCAGCGAAGGGTGAGGTGGGTGTCGGTCGGACCGTGGCCGTCCCGGCCGCATTGCGGGCGAGACGCCCAGCGCTCTGGAATCCCCCACCTCACCCCTTGCCTCTCCGCCCCCCAGTGGACCATGGCGGGCGGAGAGGGAGAACATTTGGATCATGAGTGACATGGATCAGCCTCACCCGTCCGCCTCTCGCTTCCTGCCGCACAGCTCGCATTGGGGGGCGTTTTCGGTGCGGGTGCGGGATGGCGCGATCGAAATCGTGCCGCATCCGCGCGACGCCGCACCGTCGGCGCTGCTCGGCAACATCCCGGCCGCCGTCTCGCACCGCGCGAGGATCGCCCGGCCGATGGTGCGGCGCGGCTGGCTGGAGCGTGGTCCTGGGCCGGACCGGCGGCGGGGCTCTGATGAATTCGTCCTTCTCGCCTGGCCCGAGGCGCAGGATCGCGTCGCCGCGGAATTGGGCCGGGTTTACGCCGCGCACGGGCCGCGCGGGGTGTTCGGCGGGTCCTATGGCTGGGCCAGCGCCGGGCGCTTTCACGACGCGCAGCACCAACTCCACCGCTTTCTCAACCTCGCCGGCGGCTATGTCCGCTCGGTCAACTCGTATAGTTCGGGCGCCGGGGCGGTGATCCTGCCGCACGTCATCGGGCCGCAATCCTCGGTCGCCGGCAACAACGTCAGCTGGGCCGAGCTGACAGAGACAAGCGCGCTCGTCCTCGCCTTTGGCGGCATGGCGCTGAAGAACAACGATGTCGGCGGCGGCGGGACGAGCCAGCACATCGCGCGCGACCATCTGATCGAGGCGCGCCGGCGTGGTGCCGAATTTCACCTGATCGGCCCGTTGCGCGATGATTTTCCGGCTTCGGTCGAGGCGGTCTGGCATCCGATCCTCCCTGGCACCGATGTCGCGCTGATGCTCGCTCTGGCGCATACCCTCGTCGACGAGGGGCTGCACGACGAGGCCTTCCTCGAAGGGTTTTGCGTCGGCTGGGAGGCGTTCGCGGCCTATCTTGTCGGCCACAGCGACGGTCAGCCGAAAGACGCCGCCTGGGCCGCCGCGATCTGCGGCATTCCGGCAGACGAGATCACCACCCTCGCGCGGCGCTGCGCGGGACGCCGCACGCTCGTCACCTGCTCTATGTCGCTGCAACGCGCCGAGCACGGCGAGCAGCCGGTCTGGATGGGTGTGGTCTTGGCCGCGATGCTCGGCCAGATCGGGCTCAAGGGCGGCGGCTTTGCCTATGCGCTGGGGGCGACCTCGAACACGGGGAAGCCGCCGCTGGCGGTGCCGCTGCCCACGATGCCGGTCGGCCGCAACCCCATCGCCGACTTCATCCCGGTGGCGCGCATCGCCGACATGCTGCTGCACCCGGGCGAGGCGTTCGATTACGACGGCCAGCACCTCACCTACCCCGATATCCGGCTGGTCTACTGGGCCGGCGGCAATCCGTTTCACCACCATCAGGATCTGAACCGGCTGCGCCGCGCCTTCGCGCGGCCCGATACGGTGATCGTGCAGGATTCGGCCTGGACGGCGAGCGCGCGCCACGCCGACATCGTACTGCCCGCGACAGTGACGCTGGAGCGCGAGGATATCGGCGCGGCGGACGGCGACCCGATGCTGGTCGCGATGCATCGCGCGGTCGGGCCCTATGAGGAGGCGCGCGACGACCACGCCATTTTCGCCGGCCTCGCCGGGCGTCTCGGTTTCGCGGAGGCGTTCACCGAGGGCCGCTCAGCCCGAGAGTGGCTCGAACAGATTTACGAACCGACCCGCCGCGCGCTTGCGGAGAAGGGCGTCAACGCGCCCGATTTCAAAGAATTCTGGGAGGACGGCGAACTGGTCCTGCCGACCCGAGGCTGGGATGGCGGCATCGTTCGCGCCTTCCGCCGCGATCCCATTGCCGCGAAGCTGCCGACCCCGAGCGGCAGGGTCGAGATCGCTTCCGCAACGATCGCCGGGTTCGGCTATGCCGACTGCCCGGGACATCCCGCCTGGCTGGCGCCGGTCGACGGCGCCGGGTCGGATGCCGCGCGCCGCTTCCCGCTCTTTCTCGTCGCCAACCAGCCGGCGACCCGGCTGCACAGCCAATTGGATTTCGGCGCCACCAGCCTTAATTCGAAAATCGAGGGGCGCGAGCCGGTGCGCATCCGCCCCGAGGATGCCGCCGCGCGCGGCATCAAGGCGGGCGACATCGTGCGGCTCTACAACGAGCGCGGCTCCTGCCTCGCCGGGGCGGTGCTGAGCGAGGCATTGCGCCCGGGCGTCGTCCAGCTTTCGACCGGCGCCTGGTACGATCCCGACGACCCGGCCGCGGAAAAGCCGCTCTGCGTCCACGGCAACCCGAACGTCTTGACGCGCGACGCCGGCACCTCGCGCCTCGCGCAGGGCTGCACCGGCCAGCTCACCCTCATCGAGATCGAGCGCTTTGTCGGCGCCGCGCCGCCGATCAAGGCCTTCGACCCGCCGCGCGACAAGGACGCTGGATCAGCGTAGCGCGTCTGGCGGGGAGCGGGTTGGGGTGAGGTACCGGCGCCGATTGCGCCGGCTTGTCGGGGTTAGCGCCCCTCGAAATTGGGCAGGCGGCGCTCGGCCATCGCCTTGATGCCTTCCTGGAAATCGTCGGTCCGGCGCAGCCAATCCTGCTCGACCAGCTCGCGCTCGGTCGCCGCCTCGATCGCGTCTACCAGGCCGCGGCGCACGGTCTCGCGCGTCGAGAGGACGGCGAGCGGGGCAGATTGCGCGATCTCCAGCGCCAGGGCCTGGGCCGCGCTGCGCACTTCGGCCTGCGCCACCAGCACATCGGCGAGCCCGATGCGAACGGCTTCGTCGCCCGGAATGCGACGGCCGGTATAGAACAAGAGGGCTGCCTGCTGCGGGCCAACGAGGCGCGGCAGCGTCGCGGTCAGGCCAAACCCGGGATGAAAGCCGAGCCGGTTGAAATTGGCGCTGAACCGCGCCTCGGCGCAGGTCACCCGGAAATCGGGAACCAGGGCGAGGCCGAGCCCGCCGCCGACCGCGGCACCGTGCACCGCGCCGACGATCGGCTTTTTCGTGCGGAAGAGGCGGATCGCCTCCTTGTAGAGATGCCGCCCGGCGCCGCTGCGCGCCGCCTCCGCCACGGTGCCGGTGTCCATGCGCTTCGAGAAATCAGCCCCGGCGCAGAACGAGCGGCCCTCGGCGGCAAGCACGATCGTGCGGCACGCCGGGTCGGCATCGAGAAGCTCGAAGGCCTCACCGATCTCGGCGATCAGCACGCTGTCGAAAAAATTATGCGGCGGACGGCGCATCTCGACCGTCGCCACCATCCCATCGAGGCTGACGCCGATCTCCTTGAAGCCGGTGTAGTCGGTCATCTTGGCAGCTCCCGGTAAGTTCACAATGAGGCGGTGAGACAGTGAGGATATATTTTTTGCCGCAAGGGGTGCGCAGTGAATCCGTACGCCTCACTGCCTCACTGCCTCATTGTGAATCACCTCTTCACGATCAGCGCATCGACGATGGTGAGGCCCTCGCCCTCGGGATGGACGATGACCGGGTTCAAATCGACTTCGGCGACCTGGTCGGCGTGATCGGCGGCAAAGCGCGACAGGGTGACCATCAGCCGGGCCAAGGCGGCGCGGTCGGCGGCGGGCTCGCCGCGCACGCCGTCGAGCAGTGCGGCACCTTTCAGCTCACTGAGCAGCACCAGCGCCGCTTCGGTGCCGAGCGGCACCGGGGCGAAGGCGACGTCCTTCAATACCTCGACATGGATCCCGCCAAGCCCGACCATCAGCATCGGGCCGAAATCCGGGTCACGCGTGACGCCAAGGATCATCTCGTGGCCGCGCCGCGCCATCGCCTGAACGAGGACGCCGTCGATCTCAGCCCCGGGGTGTGCCGCCCGCGCCCGCGCCAAGACCGCGCGGTAGCCCTCGCGCACCGCCGCCTCGCCGCTGATCCCGAGCGCCACCGCGCCCGCTTCGGTCTTGTGCGCGATGTCGGGCGATTGCACCTTGAGCGCCACCGCGTTGTTTCCGGTTTCCTTGGCGATCTTGGCCGCCGCCGCGACGGCCTCTGCCTCGCTCATCGCCAAGGCTTCGGGCGGCAACGGCACGCCATAGTGGGCGAGCAGCGCCTTTGCCGCGACCTCCGTCAGCACCGGCCCCGACTCGGCGAGCCAACGCGCGACCTCCGGGCGGGCGGCCGGTGGGGCAGGGGGCTCGGCCGAGCGACGTCTGAGGCGCTCTTGGAACGCGCCGTAATCGACGAGCGCCCGGATCGCCCGGGCGCAGCTGGACATCGAGGTGTAACAGGGGATGCCGGCGCCGGCCAATGTGGCGATCGCCGCCGCGCTTGCGGTCGTATAGGTCGACAAGAGGATCGGCTTCTCAATCGTCCGACCGATCGCGGCCATTTCCTCGGCGAGTTTCCCCGCCCGGTTCTCGTTGGCCATCGAGCTGATCAAGAGGATCGTATCGATCCGCTCGGACTGCGCGACGATCTCGACCAATGGCGCATAGCCGACCTCGCCGATCGCCTGGGCGGTGGCATCGATCGGGTTTTGCGCCGAGCCGTAGGAGGGCAAGAGCGCCATGATGCGCGTCTGCAGGTGATCCTCGATGACCGGCAGTTCGAGCCCGTGCGCCGAGAGGATGTCGGACATCCACACCGCGCTCCCGCCCGAGCCGGTGATGACCGCGACCCGAGGCCCACGCGGCAGCGGGCAATAGGCGAAGGCGGTTGCGACATCGACCATGTGGTCGAGGTCATCCCCTCGGATGATGCCGTGGTGGCGAAAGATCGCATCGTCGGCGAGGCCGGCATGGGCGAGCGCCCCGGTATGCGAGGCCGCGGCGCGGCGCCCGGCGTCGGAGCGCCCGACCTTGGCGACGATCAGCGGCTTCCCCATCCGGGCCGCCTTGTCGGCGACGGCGCGAAACCGGACGGTATCGCGGATGCCTTCGAGATAGACGAGGAAGATGTCCGCGCCGCCCTCGTCGAGCACCCAGTCGACATAGTCGTGCGCTTCGAGCACGGTCTGGTTGCCGGCGCTGACCTGATAGGTGAATTTGAGCTGGCGGTCGCGCCCGCGGCTCAAAAAGGCAAAGGTCAAGGCGCCCGACTGGCAGCTGACCGCGATCGGCCGGGCTCGGCTCCCCTGCGGCAGAAGCGGCTGGGTCGCATCGTGGAATACCGGGCTGAAGGTCGCCACCAGCGGCTTGAGCGGGTTGACCAGCCCCTCCGAATTCGGCCCGGCGATAAGCATGCCGGTGCATTCGGCGATCGCCCTGAGCGCCGCATCGCGCGCCGCCGCCGCCTCGCCCTCTTCTTCGCCGAACCCGGAGCTGATGACGATCGCGGCCGGGATACCGCGCGCCCCGCATTGCTCGATCGCCGCGACGACATGTGCGGCCGGGACGAGAATCACCGCAAGGTCCGGCGCCTCCGGCAGATCGGCGATTGTCGCATATGCCTTGTGCCCGAGCACCTCCTTCTGGCTGCGCGTCACCGGGTAGACCGGGCCGGGGAAGCCGTGCTCGATCAGGTAGTGTGTGAGGCGCCCGCGCAGCGAATGATCGTCGCCCGAGGCGCCGATGATGGCGACGCTGTCGGGCGATAAGAGAGGGCGAAGGTCGGGCATCCAATTCCCTTACAGTGGGACCGCGGCCGTCTCGGCCGCATGCGGGCGGGACGCCCGCGGTCCTTAATCATGATTGATCAACGCAACCCCAGCCCGCGGGCGATGATGCCGCGCAGCACCTCGCGAGTGCCGCCCTGGATCGTCAGCTTGGGGGCGATGAGCGTGGTGTGGCGCAGCGCTTCTTCGAAGCGGTCGTCGTTGGTCTCGGGCGCCGAATCGCCGCTCGGCGGGGCGAGCAGGCGGACCTTGTTGGGCAACGCTTGCTCCCAATTGGTGCCGAGATCCTTGACCGCCGCGGCTTCGACCGCCGGGGTCTTCCCGGCCTGCAGCATGCCGGCGATGCTCACCGACATGCGGCGCAAGGTCGCCAGGTGAGCGACTTCCCGGCCGATGCCTTCGGCGAGACGCTCGCTCGGCTCGGGGCCGGCGCGGCGCACCAATTCGACGAGCGCCGGGAAGGTCTCGAGCCAGCGGTCGGGTCCGCTGCGCTCATAGGCCAATTCGTCGGTGGCCTGCTTCCAGGCCATGTCGACTTCGCCAATCAGGTGGAGATCGGGCACGAAGGCGTCGTCGAAGACGACCTCGTTGAAATCGTGGCTGCCGGTCAGGTTGATAATCGGGCGGATCGTGATCCCCGGCGTCTTCGTTTCGATCAGGAACTGAGTGAGGCCGTGCCGATGGTTCTCCTTGGTCTTGGGCGAGGTACGCAAGAGCGCGATCATGTAGTCGGAATTATGCGCGTTCGAAGTCCAGATCTTGCGCCCGTTGACGAGCCATCCGCCATCGGTCCTTGTCGCGCGGGTCGAGGCGGCGAAGACGTCCGAGCCGGAATTGGGCTCGCTGAGGCCGATGCAGAAGCATAGGTCGCCCGAGGCGATCTTGGGCAGGATTTTCTCCTTCACCGCCTCCTGGCCATAGCGCAGGATAACCGGGCCGCTCTGCCGGTCGGCGGTCGAATAGGAGCGGGTCGGCGCGCGGTGCGCCAGCATCTCCTCGATCACGACATAGCGTTCGAGATGCGAGCGCTCATGGCCGCCGTATTTCTTCGGCCAGGTCATGCCGATCCAGCCGCGCGCGCCGACCTTCTTGGCGAACGCCTTCTCGGAGCCGCTCCTGCCGCTATGCGGGCTGAAGCTGCCGGCCGCGATCTCCTCCTTCAGAAAGGCGCGAACCTCCTGGCGCAATTCCTTGCACTCGGGCGGCAGATCGACCGGGTCGAAATGAAAATTGATCGCCATTGGCGGCTCCCGATCTCTATGAACCCTGGGTGATGAACGGCCACAGCGAGTCGGCGCCGCCTTCGGCGACCATATGCCCGAGCTGGGTGGCCCAATGGGTCTCGTTGCCGAACTCTTCCCGCCACGCCCACAGGCGCCGAGTCGCATGGTGCAGCGAGTGTTCGTAGGTAAAGCCCATCGCGCCATGCACCTGATGGGCGATCGCCGCGCCGGTCCCGGCCGCCTCGCCGACCCGCAGCTTGGCGATCGCGATTTCGGCAGTGGCCAGCGCGCTGCCGAGCCCGTGATTGGCGATCGCCTCGGCGGCGGCATCGGCGGCGGCGCCGGCGGCGGCAACCTCGCCCGCGAGAGTCGCCAAATTGTGCTGCACCGCCTGGAACTTGGCGATCGGCCGGCCGAATTGCACGCGGTCAAGGGCGAATTGCACCGACTGGTCGAGGATGTGTTCGAGGGCGCCGGCCATCTGCTGCGCCCGCGCCGCGGCGCCGAGCTGTACGAGGCCCTGCGTGTCGAGCGCCGCGGCCGGGCCGACCGCGACGGCGGTGGCGCCGTCGAACGAGACGGTGTCGCGCGGCTCCCCGGCGAGGCTGGTGCCCTGGCTGATCGCCAGCCCGTCGGCCGCGACCAGCGCGACCGAGGGGGTGCCTGCCTCATAGGCGAGGACAGCGATGTGGCGCGCATTGCGGGCAAAGGGGATGTGCCGAGCCCTGCCGTGCAGCGCGCGCCCGGCGAGTTCGATGTGGCCGTCCTCATAGACCGGGGCGATCGTCATCGGGCCGGCCGGCGCGGCGATCTTGGCCTGCGCCAGGAGCCAGCCGGCGAGCAATGTCTCGGCGAGCGGCACCGGCGCGGCGAAGCGGCCGGCGACGCGCAGCACCTGAAACCCGTCGATCACCTCGGCCCCGGCGCCGCCGAGCGTGTCGGGAACCCAGGTCAAAGTGAGGCCGGAGGCTTCCAGCGCATCCCACAGCGCCTGCGGCCACTTGCCCTCCTCGGCGGCATTGACCGTGCCGGGCTCGCACAGATCGGCGAAGATCCGGGTCGCGGTATCGACGATAATGCTGTCGGTCATCTCAAATCCTGGAGGCTCGGGCGGCGGGCGCAACCGATCGAACCATGAAGCCCGCCCGCTTACAAGCTAGCGCCGCTGCAGGGCCGTTCTACGACGGCAGAATGCGATTCCGGTAGGTAGTTTCCGAGCCTACCGGCGCTATCCCCTTTCCCCCACATTGAAGACGCGGTCGGCAATCGTCGCTGGGCCGCGCTGTGAAATTGAGGGAATGGCCATGTACCTGTCCGGCGAAAGCCTCATCGTCATATTATTCGTGGGTATCGTTGCCGGTTGGCTGGCCGGTCAAATAATGAACGGGACCGGATTTGGCCTCGTCGGCGACCTCTTGATCGGAATTGTCGGCGCCTTCATTGGCGACTGGTTGATGCCTCGCCTCGGTCTCCAACTTGGGACCGGAATGATCGCCCTCATCATCAACGCCACGATCGGCGCCATCCTCTTACTCTTCGTCATCAGGCTCCTGCGCAGCGGCGGCCGCTCGAGCAGCGGCTGGGGCAGCGGCTGGGGCGGCGGCTGGCGGCGCCGTTGGCGGTAGCGCCTCGCCCGCGGAGGTTCACGCCTCCGCGTCTCACGCTTTATCGCGGCGCTTAGCTCGGCCGGCAGGCAATGAGGCTGATCGGCTTCAAGCTCATCACCACCGCGCCGTCCTGGTTGAGGACCTCAATGAGGCTGCGCACAATCCCCTCCTTGGGCCGGGAACGCGAGCGCCGCGCCTCGATGACGGTCACCCGCAGGCGCAACGAGTCGCCCGGCCGCACCGGCTGGAGCCAGCGCAACTCGTCGATCCCGGGCGAGGCGACGCTCGATGCCGGCGACAGGAAATTGGTCGCGAAGAGCTGCATCATTAAGGCCGCGGTATGCCAGCCGCTCGCGATCAGTCCGCCGAACCGCCCGTTTTTCGCTGCAGCGGGGTCGGTGTGCATGGCCTGCGGGTCGTAATGCCGGGCGAAGTCGATGATCTCGGCTTCGCTGACGGCAATCGCGCCGGAGGTGAACACCCTGCCCGGCGTGTAGTCCTCGAAATAGCGCTCGGGAGCGCGGCTCACCGCGGGTCCGGAAAGTCGAAGACCTGGACCTCCTCGCTCGCCGTGTCGAGGACGGCGCAGCTGAGCTGGTAGCGGTTGGCGCTATCGCGCGGCTCGCCGGCCGAGCCCGGGTTGATCACCAAGACCGGGCCGATGCGGCGGACGACCTGCTGGTGAGTGTGCCCGTACATGACGACATCGGCTTGCGCCTCGGCAAAGCGGGCGAGGAGGGCGCTCTGCGGATAGACATAGGTGCCGCGCGGCTCCCACGGCGTCGAATGCACCAATAAGAGGCGCTTCCCGCCGATTGTCAGCTCACGGCGCTCGGGTTGGCTGGCGAGCCACTCCGCCAGCGCCGGGTCGATGCCGGGGCGGGCGCGGGCGCGCGCGCCCTGCGGGCCAAAGAAGCACTCCTCGTGATTTCCCACGATCACCTGCGCCTCGCGGTCCTTCAAGAGGCCCACGACCTCGTTCGAGAACCGGTACTCGTAGATGCTGTCGCCGAGGCAGATCAGTTCGTCGATATCTCCCATCAAGGCCAGCGCCTGCGCCAGACCGGCCCCGTTGCAATGAATATCGGAGACAATACCGAGCCTCATGCGCTCGGCTCCATCAATGCCGAGCACAATGCTGAGAGGGTGAGTTCTCGGAAACGACAGGTAACGATCATTCCGTGAAACCTAAGGGTGTGTGTGCGCTTCTGATCTCAAGTCAAGGATCTCTTGCCAAGTCTGAAGCGTTTCTTGCTCCGAGGGGTGTTTCTCTCCTGCGACGTTCAGCCTGCGGTGTGTAGCGGCACCGACCCCCGATGTCTCGCGAGGAAGAGCGACCAGCATGGCCATTGCCGACACGGTATGGGAACGGCTCACGCGTTTCAACGTGCCTCATCGCGCAGGCCGCCACCGTGGCGCCCTCGGTGTGCGCCTCATCGACGGCGGTGCCGCGGTGCTGCGCGGGCTTGGGCTCTTCTGCATCGCGCTGATCATCGGCTTCAACGCCCTTGCCGCCGTGCTGATACCGGTTATCGGTTGGCTTGGCGGGTCCCTTCTGTGGCTGTCGTGGCAGTTGGGATGTTTCGTCTGGTTCTGGCTGCTCCCCGCGCTCGGGCATCTGGTCGTACGGGCCGCCTCGTTCCTGGTGTGGCGTCTGCCCGGGCTAATGGTGGCCTTCCGGCGGGTGATCCTGGCCGGTTGCCTCGCTCTCTTCGGCGTGGCGGTTTTTGCCGAGACGCAGACCTCCTATCTCGAGGCCCTCGTGTTCTCGCACCTCAACCAAGGGATGAACGTCGCGCTGCAGCCCGGGCCGAGCCAATCCATTCGTTTCCCCGAAGGCGGTCCCTATGACGAACGCCTCGGCTATCGCCAACTACCTGATTTTATTGCCTCGCTGACCGAGCGGCGCTACACGGTGGAGAAATCGGCGCGATGGTCGCCGCGCCTCGCCAGCTTCGTCCAGGAAGGCGCGTTTCCGATTTATCCGGAAAAGGACCAGGCTGGGCTTAGGATCGTCGACCGCAATGGCGACCGGCTCTATGGCGCGCAGTTTCCCGAGCGGACCTATCGCAGCTTCGCCGGGATCCCCCCGTTGGTGGTCAAGAGCCTCCTCTTTATCGAAGACCGCTATCTGCTCGACCAGCGTTATCCGGAGCACAATCCGGCGGTCGAATGGAACCGCTTTGCGCTGGCCGCGGCCGGGCGCGCGGCCTCGCTCGTGGTGCCGCATTTGCGCCAGGGCGGCGGCAGCACGCTCGCGACCCAGATCGAAAAATTCCGCCATTCGCCGCGCGGCCTCACGGGCGGGGTGGGCGAAAAGTTCCGCCAGATGCTGACTGCGTCTGCGCGGGCTTACTTGCGTGGTCCCGACACGGTGCCGCGACGCAAGGAGATCGTCACCACCTATCTCAATTCAACCCCGCTCAGCTCGATGCCCGGTTATGGCGAGGTCATCGGCGTTCCCGAGGCGCTGTGGATCTGGTTCGGGACGGATTACACTGAGGCCACCAAGATCCTCAACGGCACGCCGCGCAACTCCAGGGAGCTGGCGCGCAAGGGCGAAGTCTATCGCCAGGTATTGAGCCTCCTGCTCTCTGAACGGCGGCCGAGCTATTACCTGATCACCAATCGCGACTCGCTCGGGGTGCTAACCAACAAATACCTGCGCGTGTTGTCCGACGCTGGGGTCATCGACCCGGCGCTGCGCGATGCCGCGCGCGACGCCACGCTCAATTTCCGCGCCCAGCCGCCGCCGATTAGCGCGGCTTCGTACATGCGCCAGAAAGCGACCGAGGACGTCCGCAACAAGCTGGTGACGCTGCTCAAGCTCCCCGACCTCTACAGCCTCGACCGGCTCGATCTGAGCGCCGAGACCTCAGTCGACACCGCCGCCCAGGCTCGCGTCACCGCGGTAATGCAGCGGCTCTCCGACCCGGCATTCCTGCGTGCGTCGGGGATGGTCGGCAAGCAGCTCCTGGGCGACGGCAACCCGGCAAAGGTCAACTGGAGCTTTGTGCTCTATCAGCGCGGGGCCGATCGCAGCTTCGTGCGGATCCATGCCGACAGCCTCAACAAGGCGTTCGACATCAATTCCGGCGCCAAGCTGATGCTCGGCTCGACCGCCAAGCTGCGCACAATGATCACCTATCTGACCATCATCACCGACCTGCACCACCGGCTGCACTCGCTCCCGCCGCGCGAATTGACGCGCCTTGCCGCAACATCAAGCGAGGACCCGCTGACCGCCTGGGCCGCCACCTATCTCGCCCGGACAAGCAACCGAGGCCTCCAACCGATGCTCGATGCGGCGATGCAGCGGCACTATTCGGGAGCGCCCGGATCGTTCTTCACCGGCGGCGGCACGCAGAGCTTCGGCAATTTCGAAGAATCGGAGAATTTCGACAATCCGACCGTCGAGCAGGCGTTCGAGCATTCGGTCAACCTGGCTTTCGTTCGCCTGTTGCACGATGTGGTGAAATACGAGACCGCGGCGAGTGGCGTCGATGTCAATAAGCTCCTCTCCAATACGGACGATCCGCAGCGCGAGGCCTATCTGCAGCGGTTTGTCGACGCCGACAGCCGCCGTTTCCTCAGCCGCTTTTATAAGGACTACAAAGGCCTCAATGGCGACGAGGCGCTGAACCTCCTGGTCCGGCGCACCCGGCCGGTGCCGAAGCAGCTTGCGACGGTGTTTCTCTCGATCCACCCCGATGCGCGCCTGGCGCACCTGCAATCCTTCCTCGCGACACATCTGCCGCAGGAGGCGATCAGCGAGAACGAGCTTTGGAACCTCTATCTCACCTACTCTCCCGAGCGGCTGAATTTGTCCGATCGAGGTTATGTCGCCGGCATCCATCCGCTCGAACTGTGGCTGGTGCGCTATCTCAATCAGCACCCCGGCGCGTCGTGGAACGAGGTTTTCGCGGCGAGCGATGAGGTCCGCCAGGAGGCCTATAGCTGGCTGTTCAGCGGCGGCACGGCAAAGCAGGACACCCGCATCAAGATCCTGCTCGAGCAGGATGCCTTTGGCCGGATCCTCGAAAACTGGCGGTCGCTGGGTTATCCGTTTGCCCATCTGGTGCCCTCGCTCGGCACCGCGATCGGCGCCTCCGGCGACCGCCCGGACGCGCTCGCCGACCTGATGGGGACGATCATGAATGACGGCGTGCGGGCGCCGACCGTCACGATCGAGCATCTGCATTTCGCCGCGAACACGCCCTACGAGACCACGCTCTCGCCCGCCGCCCAGCCCGAGCGGGTGATGCCGGTGGAAGTCGCGCAGACCGTCCGCCGCGCGCTGATCGGGGTCGTCGCCAACGGCACCGCGCGCCGGCTCAACGGCACCTACGTCGCCGCGGATGGGAGCCCCCTTGTCGTCGGTGGCAAGACCGGCACCGGCGACAACCGGTTCGATCGGTTTGCCCGGGGAGGCGGGATGATCTCTTCCCGCGTCGTGGACCGCACCGCGACCTTTGTGTTCTTCCTCGGCGACCAGTTCTACGGCACGCTCACCGCCTATGTTCCGGGAACGGACGCCGCCAGTTTCCATTTTACCAGCGCCCTCGCCGTGCAGCTTTTGAAGGTGCTCGAGCCCGAACTGAAACCGCTCATCGACCAGCCGGCCGAGCCGGCCCTGATCGGTTCGTCGCAACAGTAAGGTGCTTCCGCCTGTCGGCACGGGCGGATCAACCTGCTCGAAACCCTTTTTTGCTCCGGCAAGGTGACGATCCCCGCGTCGCGCGCTATCTTTGGGGTTATCGCCCCACTCCAACCCTCCCCCGCTTGCGGAGGAGGGAAGGGTTGGGGGCTGGAGGAGGTTGCCATGGCTATCGTTCTCGATCACACCATCGTCCCGGCCCATGACAAGGTCGCCTCGGCCCGGTTCTTCGCGCGGATTTTCGGGCTCCAATACCAGGGGCCCCATTCCCATTTCGCGCCGGTCCAGGTCAATGAGGCGCTGACCCTCGATTTCGACGAGCGCGGCGCTTTCGATATGCATCACTATGCCTTCAAGGTGGGCGAGACTGAGTTCGACTCGATTTTCGGGCGCGTCCGGGAAGAGGGGATCCCCTACGGCAGCGGGCCGCGCTCGCGCACCGACATGGAGATCAACCACCGGCGTGGCGGTCGCGGCGTCTATTTCGAGGACCCCAATGGGCACGTCCTCGAAATTCTGACCGCCTGAGGATCACCGTCCCGGCCCGCGATAGGGGAGGAAAGAGACATGGACGAACCTGCTTTTGCCTCCGCTACCCTCCTCGCCGGCGAGATCCGCGACCGGCGCGTCGGCTGTCTCGAACTCCTCGATTTCTTTCTGGAACGCGCCGGGCGGTACAACCCGGCGCTCAATGCGATTGTCGCCTGGCAGGTTGAGCCGGCGCGCGAGCGCGCCCGCGCCGCCGACGCCGCGCTGGCGCGGGGCGAATTTTGGGGCCCGCTGCACGGCGTGCCGATGACCGTCAAGGAATCGTTCAACCTCATCGGGCTGCCGACCACCTTTGGCAATCCGCCGTGGAAGGACAACATCGCCGCCGACAATGCGGTGCTGGTCGACCGGCTGCTGGCGGCGGGAGCGGTGATCTACGGCAAGACCAATGTCCCCTTGATGCTGCGGGATTCGCAGAGCTACAACGACGTCTACGGCACCACCAACAACCCGTGGGACATCTCCCGGGGGCCAGGCGGCTCGTCGGGCGGCGAGGCGGCGGCGCTGGCCGCCGGCCTCTCGGCCCTCGGCGCGGGCAGCGACCTCGGCGGGTCGATGCGCAATCCGGCGCATTACTGCGGCATCTACGCGCATAAGCCGACCTGGGGGCTGATCACAACCCGTGGGCATTCGCCCTTTCCCGTCATGACTCCGATCGACATCTCGGTGGTCGGCCCGATGGCGCGGTATGCCGATGATCTCGACCTGGCGATGCGCGCCCTCGCTGGTCCCGATGTCCTTGAAGAAAGGGCCTGGCGGGTCGAGCTGCCGCCGCCCCGGCAGCGGCGGCTCGGCGATTTCCGGGTCGCAGTGTGGACCCGATCGGAGCTCTGTGAGATCGATGCGAGCGTCGCGGAGCGGCTCTCGGTGGTCACGGACGCGTTGGCTCGCGCCGGCGCGAGCCTCGACGAGACGGCGCGCCCGCCGATCGGCGATGGGGATCTTAACGGGCTGTTCATGACGCTGTTGTGGGCGGCCGGCGTCTCGCGCATGACCGACGCTGATTTCGCCGCTCAGCAGGCGGTCGCGGCGAGCCTCAGCCCGGACGACACGAGTACCCGCGCGGACATCACCCGAGCGGGCATTGCGCGCGGTGCAACCCTCTCGCACCGCGCCTGGGTCGTCGCCAACGAGAAGCGCGCCCAGCTGCGGCTTCTCTGGCGCGATTTTTTTCGGCGCTTCGATGTGTTGCTGGCGCCGATTGCCGCCACCGCGGCCTTCCCGCACGACCACAACCCCGATCGCGAGCAGCGATTCATCTCGGTCAACGGCAAGCCGGCACGCTATGGCGAGCAGATTTTCTGGGCCGGGCCAGCGAGCCTTTCTTATCTCCCGGCGACGGCGGCCCCCATCGGCCTCACGCCCGATGGTCTCCCGGTCGGCATGCAGATTGTCGGGGCCGAGGGCGACGATTTGACGACGATCGAATTCGCCCGGCTGCTCGCCGGCGAAATCGGCGGCTTCGTCGCGCCGCCCGACTATCGCTAAAAGCGCGGCGCGCGATCAGCGGTTGAGGAGCGGCCGGGCGAGGAGATCGACCGGCCAGAACAACCCGGCCGAAAATGCGACCGCGAGGTTGTCGGGCGCCCACCAATCCTCGCCCTCGCGCACGTCGCCCTGCAGATGGACCGCGATATCGGTTGCGCCGGCGATCGCATAGAGCGAAAGCCCGACCAGCCACGCCCGCCGGTTCATCCGTGCGCGATCTCGCTCAGAGGACCCGGATGTTCTTGAACTGCCAGGGATCGTCACGGTCGAGATCCTCGGGGAACAAGACTTCGCGGTCGGCGAGCGGGGTCCACTCGCCCCACACCCCGACCATGTCGCCGAGATACGGCCGGCAGATGTCGAGGATGCGGGCGAAATCTATCTCGTCCGGTTCGACGAGGCCGCTTCGCGGGTGTTCGATCGCCCAGACAACCCCCGCGAGCACGGCGGCGGTGACCTGCAGCGAGGTTGCGTTGTTGTGCGGCGCGACCCGGCGCGCCTCCTCGATCGAGAGGCGCGAGCCATACCAGTAGACGCCGTTTGGCGAACCCATCAGCAGGACCCCGAGCTCGTCAACGCCCTTGGCGATCTCGTCCATCATCAGCCGTTTGTTGCTTTGCAGGTGCCAGTTCTTGCCGGCGAGCTCATGGAGGCTCATCACCGCGTCGTCGCAGGGGTGGTAGGCGTAGTGGCAGGTCGGCCGGTAGCGCACCCTCTCCTTCTCGCGCACGGTCAGGTAGTCGGCGATCGAGATCGACTCGCCATGGGTGATCAGAAAGCCCTGATAGGGCCCTTCGAGCGGGGTCCAGCTGCGCACCCGCGTCGCCGCGCCGGGCCGTAACAGGTAGATCGCCGCCTGGCTGCCGAAATCGTGCCGTCGTCCGTCCACCGGGAAATGGCGCTCGTGCGTGCCCCAGCCCAATTCGGCCGGTTGCGAACCTTCGCTGAAAAAGCCGTCGATCGACCAGGTGTTGACGAATTCCCCCGGCTCCTTGGGCACGTTGGCGACCTGCGTGTCGCGCTCGGCGATATGGACGACCTTGACGCCGAGCCGCTCGGCAAGATGCGCCCAGCCGACCCGGTCGGTCGGAATGGCAACCGGCGCCGGCCGGTCGGCATCGCGCGCGACGTCGAGCAATGCCTGCTTGACGAAATGGGACACCAGCCCGGGATTGGCGCCGTGCGTGATGACCGCCGTCGCGCCTCCGCTGCTGCGCGAGTCTGGGCCGGCCAAGCGCAGCGCGAGCGCGCTCTCGCGCAGCGCATAATTGGAGCGCGCCGAGGGCGGAAGGCTGGGGTCGGTATAGCCGCCCGGCCACGGCTCGATGCAAGTGT
>Ga0210394_10002144_pt1 | contig 28073 bp, 19 predicted proteins | sample IncBWC12MmetaG_FD_160121 | JGI IMG/M metagenome (GOLD analysis project Ga0210394, IMG submission 160121) | Forest soil microbial communities from Barre Woods Harvard Forest LTER site, Petersham, Massachusetts, United States - Inc-BW-C-12-M | ecosystem: Environmental > Terrestrial > Soil >...
TCGCAACGGCTTGAGGAATTCATTTCCCTGGAGCGGATCGCCGCAATAGAAGAATTGCAACTGGAATCGCGCCCCCTGTCCGGACGGTAGGACTCCGCAAAGGACATTCAATTCATCGGGCGCCGTCGCGACGAGCTTCTCAAACGTCTGCAGCATTTCTGCAGTTCGCCCTGCAGGGTACATCAGCGTTCCGGCCAGAACGTCGGTTACCGGATGAAGCCGGTACTCGAGGGCCGTCATCACACCGAAATTTCCACCTCCGCCGCGAATGGCCCAGAAGAGATCCTGATTGGAATTCTGACTTGCTTCGAGCTGTCGCCCTTCCACTGTTACAAGTTGCGCCGACATCAGGTTGTCGCACGCGGCGCCGTACTTCGACATCAGCTGCCCCTGTCCTCCGCCAAGGGTTAGGCCGGCAATTCCTACGGTCGGACAACCGCCCGAGGTGGTGGCGAGGCCGAATCGCTGCGTGGCCTGGTCCAAGTCACGCACCAGTGCACCTGCCTGTGCACGGGCCACGCGCTTGTCTGCGTCGACTTCGACTCGGTTCATCCCGGCAAGGTCGATCACTACCCCGCCATCGCACACGCTAAATCCAGCGCGGTTATGGCCTCCGCCACGCACGGCAAGGAGCAACTTCTGGCTCTGAGCAAATTCGAGTGATCGCGCGACATCGGACGCGCCGGCACACCGCACGATAAGCGCGGGGTGCTCGTCGAAGGCGCGATTGAAGATCAGGCGCGCCGACTCGTAGTCCGGCATCTCCGGTGTGATCACGCTGCCGCTAATCTGGGAAACAAGCTTTCGGATCGCCGTCGCGCTCGGCGGACTTGCATTCTGTTCGCGTTGTTCAAGGATGCGCTCCGCTTCAGCAAGTACATGCATCGGGCGCGTGTAAAGTGCGGCGGCGGCGATAGCCGTTTGGCGGACGAACTGTCTTCGAGTAGTGAACATCATACGCGACGTCATTTATTCAATGGTATTCAGCTGTCCGGAGCCAAATTCGTTTTTCAGGCTATCACAAAGGAAATGACAAGGCGTCGCTCTTAACGCAAAAATGGCAACCAGCGCAGTCACGAATGCGTCAAATATACAGCAGGCAAAATTGAAGAGTAGAGAAGAAATTGCCTGAGGAAGAGGCTCTTATGGATACGTTTGGGGAAATTCATAGCATAGGCGATTTTCATAATGCAGTGGTTTTATCCGATGAAAAGTCTGAAGGCCATGCGCATCATCACCCGCCCACTTTGGAAGACATTCAGCATCGCGCTTGCGAGATTCATCACGAGCACGGGGCGGTGAATGGCGGATATACCTTGGATGAGTGGCTTGAGGCTGAGCACGAGCTGGAAGACACGGACGGAACGGACGCCGGAAACGATCGGGTGCACTAGCGGCTACCAACGGAACGCGGGCGTGGCCCAGCCAAGCAATAGCTAGCGAGCTGAGTCGTAACCTGGGCGCAGGCGGCGTTTTCATGGGCCGCCTTTCGGCGGACCTACGTTACTGAAAGTCAAAAGAGCCGGCGGGACGCCGGCGTTACGGAATGGCAGTCTCGCGATAATTTGTTGCTGGGTCTGCGTCGGTTTTGCTTTTTGCGATCGCAAACGGCGGGCCTGCCGGACTACGAGACGAAGGAGCAGCCGACACGCGAGCGGCCGCCTTCGGCGCGCTGGGTGTAAGCCTTGTTCAGGACGACGCGGACCGGCGGCAGGATTGGGACGTGCAGGATCGCATTGAATTGTGCGGGAAGGTCTTCAGGTTTTTCGACTAGCAACGCAACTCCACCATAGCTGAGGTCCACGACGGCCGCGTGACGCTGAGCGGCTTCCGCTAGAACCGCATAGGCTTTTGTGCCCGCCAGAGAGACGCGTTCGAATTTGCGATTTTCAACAGGCGGTGCGGGGCGCGGCGGCTGCTGCGCAGCAGGAAATGCGGGTGGAGGCGAAGAACGCACGAACGGCTTGCGCTCTGCAAGAGGAGTTTCGCGCGGGGGCGCCTCACGCGAAGCAGCCTCTTCGCGCGCCGCATCTTTCGGGGGAATCTCGCGAGGAGCCGACTCGCGGCTCGTTTCCTTCGTTTCCTTCGACTCTTCGCGTTCGCGAGGCGGAAATGTTTCGAGCGGGCGTCCGCGCCGTGAGAACGGAGTTGCTCCCGAATCTGGGGCGGCATTTTTTAATTCATACAGACGCTTATCCGCCAGACCGAGCAGAGTGCGCTTGGAGTCCCCGTCGTGGGGATGAACCGCAATTCCAAAATCCAGCGTGACACCGAGATCGAGCTTCATCTCGCGAATATCGTTTTCGTATTGCGCGCGGATACGGCGGCAGAGCGTACTGGCCTGCTCCGGATCGGTCTCCGGCAGGAGCAGCGCGAACTCATCGCCGCCGATACGAAAAGCGAAATCGGAGGCGCGCATCGTTTTTCTGAGCGTGGTGGCGGCGAGTTGCAGAATCTGGTCGCCAAGCAGATGCCCGCGGCGATCGTTCACTTCCTTCAATTTGTGCACATCGAGAATTACAAAAGCGAGCTGCTGGTTATAGCGTTTGGCGCGATTGAGCTCCTTTTCGCTGTACTCATCGAAGAGGCGGCGATTGTAGAGGCCGGTGAGCGCGTCGGTAGCGGCGTTGACCTGAAGTTTTTTGAATTCTTCGTACTCCATCAAAATCGGGACACGAAAAAAATTGGTGGTGGCGAGCACGTCCACCATGGCGGTCTTCAGGGAAACGGGACGCCCGAGGCTTTCGGTAAGTTCGCGGCGGCGCGTGAGAATGCGCTGCCAGTATTCATTGCTCTGCGATTCGCTGAGATCAATTTGCGCGATCGTGCGGAAGTACTGGCGCAGGAATTGGCCGCGCACCGAGACATCAAGACCCTCCAGGGTCTCAATCAAGAGATCCAGGAAAGAGTCTTCGGGCGACGGCTGCGGCTGGGAAGCTTCGCCGGGCAAAGGCATCAATAGGTTCCGAATAGAGTTCTATTTTTCCCTGAAGTTATCAGGGAACCCTGCGGGGCACGGATACTATAGCAAGGAACAGCCCAATTGAAAGCCGGAAATGAGTGGGGGAAAAAGCTGTAAGCTACTCTTACAACGATAGTTGTGGCTTTATGCTGGTGAGTCGGGGGTGTTTCAAAGTGGGCAGAGGATTTGAGTGAGAAAATGATTCGCCTTTTCGACGATTCCGCTACATCTTTTTTCAACTTCGGAGGGAGGAGGAGGGAAGGACTTCAACCAATCGGTTTGAGGAACTCGACGCCAATCAGCTGGACGTCACCGGCTTCCTGGCAACGCTTAACCTTGGCCTGAATGGGCGGCATGCCCGCTGGAACCAGTCCGGATGAGGTTATGGAAGGGGCCGGGATAGTAAGAGTAATCGTTTCGTTGATGGCAAGAGGGCGAGGGCTCGTAATGAACGCACCTATGGCGCTGATATCAAGCGTTTTAGCGAGCTCGAGGAACTGCTCGCCGTAGGTGTCTTTCCCGCGAATGAACATCGGGACCTGGAGGCGGAGCCTTTGGAATCGCCGACGCTCTTCGTAAGATTGCACAATGCCGATATGGTGGTGGGTTGCGGTCTCTTTAACGGACATTCATTCGGTACCCCGGTTTTAGTACTGCACTAGCCCGCAATTTGAATGCAACACTCTGAAACAGAGGGCTAAATCTTGTTAGCCTTTATTTTCAATAGGATGCAGTGAGTCAATAAACTGACAGCCACATGACTGGCGGTCATAATTGTTGTTTTTCGCCCCCTGGCTTCCTCATTTGTGCAAAGTAGAACGCATTTACCATTGACTCTTTTTTTTCCCTTTGCGAGCATCATTCCCTCGAGCGTAGAAGCCCCCCTCTCTGATTCGCAGGTAAGCGAAAGAGTGGTGTCTTCGAGCCTGATTTGGGCTTGATTTGGGAATGACCTAGGAGATCTCCCTCTGTCCAATGTGTCCAATAACGTGGCGATGGAGCAGCCTGCGAACGGGCCTGCGGTTCTAAGCCTGGTTTCGAGCCTGCTGGACGCGTTTGACCGGCCGCTGCTCGTGGCGAATCGCGGGGGCCGGATCTTGTTCACGAATCTGCACGCCCAGGACATGTTGAACACGCGTGGCCTGGACACGAACTCGGACCTGAATATCTTCACGGAGTTTCTAAACACGGACGGCAAGAGTGTCCTTACCCAACTGCAAGCGGGAGAGCAGGAGGTGAGCCTGCCGTTTGCACAGGCGCAGGGTAAAGGACGCGCCCGCGTTCGCTGGCTGCCGGAGCCGGATTGGCTCGTTATCTACATCGAGCCTGCATCGGCCGATGCGCCCGCAGATGAAGCGGCGATGCGCCAGACGGTGCAGGAACTGATGCAGGAGCGCGAGATCACGTATCGAAATCTTCTCGCAGCCTATCTGCGGCTACAGGAAGCCAATCGGCAGAAGACAGTGTTTCTGGCATCGGCCGCGCACGAGCTGAAAACTCCTCTAGCTGTGATGAAGGGTTATTACGATTTGCTGCTTTCGGGATCGCTGGGAAAATTGAGCGACCGCCAGCGAGAGATCGTACAGGATTCGAAAGAGAGCTGCGACCGGCTGGTGCGGCTGGTTTCGATGTTCTTGAATTACTCGGCGCTCGAGAGCGGCAAGCTGGTATTGCAACTGCGCGAGAACGACATGCGGGATTGCGTGACGGACCTGACCTGCCGGTGGCAGGACGCGTTCAAGCGGGCCGAAGTTCATCTCGAGATCAAAATGTCTCCCGAGATGCCGCACTTCAAATTCGATTACCAGAAGGTGCAGCAGTGCATGGCCAACCTGCTCGATAACGCGTTGAAACATACGCAAGCGGGCGGGCTGGTGACATTGCGAGCGGAACAGCATTTCTGGGAGCGGCGAATTTCCGATGCGGCTCCTGCCACGGAGCGGCGGCGCGGCACGGGCGGACGTCCGAACAGCATGTTGATTTCAGTGAGCGACAGCGGAGCGGGAATTGCGGCGGAATATCATCAGGAAATTTTCGAGGAATTCGTGCGAGTCGATCCGTCGTCGTCGGGAATGGGACTCGGATTGGCGATTACAAAGCGATTGATCCAGGCCCATCGCGGAAAAGTGTGGGTGGACAGCGAAGTGGGACGCGGAAGCACGTTTTCATTCTTATTGCCGATGAATACGGAGTAGACGAAAGGTATTGTTGGAGCGACAATGCTCCCCCAGGGAAAATCAGGACACCTAATGGCCAACAAAGAAAAAATTCTGGTGGTAGACGACGAACCGAGTATACGCAAGTATCTGCAAACGCTGCTTGAGGTGGACGGTTTCGCGGTGGAAGCAGTGCCGAGCGGCAAGGATGCTCTGCAGAAAATCGGCGCGGGCGAACGTCCCGATTTCGTGATTCTCGATGTGCTGATGCCGGAAATTGACGGGCTCGAGACCTTGCGGCAGATGATGCAACTGGACCGGTCGCTGAACGTCATCATGCTTTCGTGCTCGAACGAAGTGACCACGGTGGTGGAAGCGATCCGGCTCGGCGCGCTCGACTACCTGACGAAACCTTTCGAGAAGCCGGAGCTGGATGCCGCGTTTCTAAAGGTGCGGCAGAAGCAGCAGCTGCGTTCGGAGAACCAGGCGCTCCGCGAATATTGCGAACAGCTCACCGAGGACCTTTCGTTCCTGGCGTCCAGCCCGCAGATGCTGAAAATACGGCAGCAGATTTTGCAGATTGCGCCGGTGGACGTGCCGGTATTCATCAGCGGCGAAAGCGGCGTGGGAAAAGAAGTGGTGGCGCGGATGATTCACCTGCGCTCGATGCGGCGGCAATTGCCGTTTATCAAGGTGAACTGCGCGGCGCTGCCGGGCGAGCTGCTCGAATCGGAATTGTTCGGGTATGACCAGGGAGCGTTCACCGGTGCGGTGCGGTCGAAGCCGGGAAAATTCGAGCTGGCGAATAAAGGCACGATTTTTCTCGATGAGATCGCGGAGATGAGTCCGCATTTGCAGGCGAAGCTGCTGCACGTGCTGCAGGACGGCCAGTATTCACGGCTGGGGGCGCGTTCGGTGGTCAACGTGGATGTACGCGTGCTGGCCGCAACGAATATGGACGTGAAGGAAGCGATGCGGACCGGGCGATTCCGCGAGGATCTGTATTACCGCTTGAACGTGCTTTCCATTCACATTCCGCCGCTGCGAGAGCGGACGTCGGAAATCCCGTTGCTTTTCCGCCATTTCCTTGTGAAGTACGCCGAGAAATACCAGAAGCCGGCAATGGAGCCTTCGAAGCATTTGCTGGAAGCGGCTCTGCGCTATTCCTGGCCCGGAAACTTGCGCGAGCTGGAGAATTTCGTGAAGCGCTATGTGATTCTCGAGGATGACGAAGGCAGCTTCCGCGAGCTCGTCGAGATGACGGGGCAACAACATCGGACCGCGCCGCGCGAAGAACCGGTTGCGCCAAAAGAACAGGGCCTGAAGGCGCTGGTACGCGGTTTGAAAGACGAAGCCGAGATGGAAGCGATTGCCGACGCGCTGGACAAAACTAATTGGTGCCGCAAGGATGCAGCGAAAATGCTGGGCATCAGTTACAAAGCGTTGCTGTACAAAATGCGGCAGTTCAATCTGGATTCGGGGCGTGGTTCGCGCAATGCAGCTGCGAGAGCCGCGAAGGAAGCGGCGTTGAAAGCAGCAACCGCTGCCGAAGCTGCAGCGAAAGAACCATCGCCGGTGCGCGGTTCGTAAGCGCGCCGGATTGAACCGAAGAGGATTTTTGCGAGTATCCACAGAAATAACCGGGCGTTATTTTTCGCCCGCGTTAATACCCAAAAAGTATGGGTAGTACTAGCGAGAATAGGCCGTTCCCTGCGTCCTGTGCCCCTGAAAAAAGTTGCATAGGAAGGGCATCCGTCGAGAAATATCACTACACAACGTCTCCCGCTTAGTCTAGTATTGCCCACCGAAATGGGTCATGTTCCCTACGCGCTTAAACGGCCCGTGCTTACCCGTGGTGTCGAGGAATCCTTAATCGCTGTTTCCAAAGAGCTTGATAGGCAGGCAAAATTTGGCTGGGTTGCGCGTGACAGCTAGAGATTCGATAGCTACGTTGCGAGCGCGTCCCAATCAGGTGCAACTTTTTTGGAAGCGCGATTGCTACGGTTTGTGATGGGGTGGTGTACTACTTCTAATCCAGTCCTGGAGGAGCAGCGGGAATGACGGAGCGTCGCTTGGCCCGCCGGTATGATTTATCACTACCGGTAAATGTTCGCCTGCCGATCACGCGAGAGCCTGGAACTCACGACGGCCAGACTCGAGATATTTCCACGCGCGGCGTTTACTTCATCATGCAAAAAGAACTCTCTCCCGGAACTGAGGTCGATTTTACGCTCACGTTGCCGGCCGAAATCACGCGAGGATCGGAAGTATTCGTCCGCGCCCATGGGCGCGTGGTCCGCGTGGATAAACAGACCGACGACGACCTCGAATCGATCGGAGTAGCAGCAGTGATCGAACGCTACGACATCATTCGAGGCGATGGCGCCCGCACGTAGCGTTCGGTAGCCTTTTCGTTCGCCATCATTCACTCGGTCATCCATTCGCAAACAGGCTCTGGCGCTCATCGCCTGACTCGTAGTCACGACACTTGCCATTTTTCGCCCACGGGCCCTCCTGCCACAGACCGCCCGAAATTCCATTGCCTTCTCGCCGAACTGGGCCTAGCATGAATGTAAATTTAGCCTAGGAGGGTCCGATGAGAATCGCGGACCTGATTTCATCCCGCCGGGAAATCTACTCGATACCAGAAGACATGACCGTTCATGACGCAGCTCGCTACCTGCGCCAGCGCGAAGTGCGCGCCGTCGGGGTCTGCGACAAACACGGAGTGCTGCAAGGTGTTGTCTCGCAGAGCGATGTTTCCGACAAAGTCGCCGCCGAAAATAAATGCCCCGCGTGGATGCGCGTCACCGAGATCATGACGCGTGAACTGGTAACCGCCACTCCAGACACATCTCTCGAGGATTGCCTCCGCCTGATGGAACAGAACGGTATCTACCATCTAGTTGTGCTGGACCACGAGAAGGGCTATCAGGGCATGATTTCGGTGACAGACCTCCTGAAGCTGTTCGCCTCCGACCAAAAGGCGCGCGCCGATATGCTCGAGGCCCTGATTTTTCCACAGAGATAGCGCGAGTTGGGCCGTAATGGGACGCCTAAACCCTTGTTGCTGAGGTATCTACGCACGTCCTGAGGAAAGCGACTTCCCGAAAGAGATAACTACTTTCTTTTCTCGCCGACATTTCGCTTGGAATTCGCGCCAAGATCGGATTCGGTGCACGTCTTGTTTCAAATAGCCGTCGTCGATCAGCACCGTAAGCAACTGAAACAAAACCCACCTGCCGGCCGGCTTCGAGCCCTTGCGACGTTTGGCGTCTTATTTGCACTCCGTGTGGCAGCGCCAATTCTGGCGCGGGGGCGGCTTTCAACTCGATGGCGTCTGCGGCAGAAGCAAGACTGAACTCAGTTGCTCATCCTCCAGAACTACCCCCTGAACACGTTTATTTCGGACCTTCCGCGACCATGCAGGCTGTGCGGCAGAAGGTGTCGCGAGCGGCGGGTTTGAACGTCCCGGTGCTGGTACTGGGTGAGAGCGGCACTGGCAAGGAAGTGCTGGCGCGTTTCATTCACGAACGATCTCCCTGGCGGGATGGCCCGTTCGTCAAAGTGAACTGCCCGGCGATCCCCGGCACGCTCCTCGAAAGCGAATTATTCGGATTCCAAAAAGGCGCTTTCACGGGCGCGCACGCCTCAAAACCCGGCCGTGTGGAACTCGCGCAAGGCGGAACGCTTTTCCTCGACGAAATCGCCGAGCTCGATGGCAGCCTGCAGGCCAAGCTGCTGCATGTCCTGCAAGACGGCCATTTCACCAGCATCGGCGACCACGAAGAAAAGCGCGTGGACGCGCGCGTGATCTGCGCCACCAATCGAAAGCTGCAGCAGGAAATCGAGTCTGGCGGATTCCGCGCCGATCTTTTCTATCGCATCAACGTGATCAGCATCACGCTTCCGCCGCTGCGCGAGCGCCGCGACGATATTCCCTACCTCGTCGAATATTTGCGCCAACAATTCAATCGCCGCTACGAGCGCGATGCCCACCCGGTGTCCCGCGAAGTGTTGCAACTCCTGCAACAGCGCAGCTGGCCCGGCAACGTCCGCGAACTCGAAAACTGCATGCAGCGTTACGTGATTCTCGGCTCGGAAGAAGCGTTTCATCTCGAGCATCCGGAAGAAGAGAAAAAACCGTTCAGCTTCTCCTACGAAATCTCCGAGGACGGCAAGATCCCGCTCAAGCGTCTCGCACAACAGGTGACGCGCCGGATGGAGCGCGATCTCATCTTGAAAGTCCTGCAGGAGAATCACTGGAACCGCAGAAAATCCGCCGAGGTGCTCAAGATCAGCTATCGCGCCCTTCTGTATAAAGTTCGTCAAGCCGGCCTGCCCGCGAAGCGTCTGCAGCGAAAAATTGACGAAGGGTCTGGTCCGCTCAACGCCGACGATCGTTCCGCAGCACCGGCCGACTAACTCCTTTACTTCCCTCAGTTCCATTCCACCCGGCAGTAATTTCGCCGATTCGCGCTCTTCTCCTTCGATTCGCCCTATCGTGCACCCCCGTACCTGATGGGAAACGTCCGCCTCGACTTCCTTGCCCCGCTGCAACAATTTCGTTAGCCTTAAATCTCCAAACTACGATGGCCAAAAACTCCTCTAAACCGCATCTGAGAGTCTGTCTCCTTTCGCCGCACCCGATGGTGCTCGACGAGTTCAATCGCCTCCTTTCGGAATCGGGCTTCCAGATGGTTTCGCGGCAGCTGGACTCGATGCTGGCTCCCGATCTGCGGAATCTCGAGGTTCCCAAGGCGAGCATCTACGTGATCGATGCGCATGCGGCTCGTCAGGCCACCGGAGCATTGCTCGGAAATATTCTCGACAAACACGCGGGCGCGCGGCTGCTAGTGGTTGGCGACAAGCTTAAAGAAGCCGACGCATACAGCCTGTTGCGCCAGGGAGTGAAAGGAATCCTGAATTACGCGGAAGCTCGCGAGCAACTTCCCCGCGCGCTGCCCCTCGTCGCGGCGGGAGGCTTTTGGGTGCCGCGCACGGTGCTCTCCCGATTCGTCGACTCGATTCTGAGCACCACGCAGGGTCGCCGCCTGCGCAGCGATTCACCCGCCGAGCTGAGCCGCCGCGAACAGGAAGTGCTCAATGGCTTGCTCGAGAATCTGGCCAACAAGGAAGTGGCGGATCGCCTGCACATTTCCGAGCGCACCGTGAAATTCCACGTTTCGAATCTGCTCGCAAAATTCGGCGTTCGCCGCCGCGCCGACTTGATTCTGCTCTGCTACCAGCGCCGCGCCCCCAACTGATCGCCTGCGTTCCTTTGTGTCAACGGCGTAAGCTCCAAGTTTCTCTTCGTTTGGTAACGCCCTCACCCTCCGTCAAAATCCGCTTTACCTCGGTCTGCGATACATGAAACACCAGTGTCCTATTGGGGGCCTTGCACTGGTCATTATGGAAGAATAAACTCCCCCTCAGGTAAAGAGCAGCTACAAATGCGTGGTGTATGATACGAGCTTTCGCAAGACTCTGCGTGGCGTTCGTCCTTTTAGTCAACGCGCTGCCGGGCCAGCAAGCTCCTTCTTCATCTACTAAGACATCTTCCCAAAATACTTGCAGCATTGCAGGGTTCGTGGTTAAGGCAAGCACTGGCGAACCTATTAAAAAGGCCGGAGTCTATTTACAGAAGATAGATGACCCGAGATCGGGCTATTCAGCGCACACCGATGCCGCCGGTCACTTTGCCGTCGAAAAGATTGACTCCGGTCGGTACAACCTGAGAATTGAGCGCACAGGCTTTGTGTCGCAGTCATACAGCGAAACCTCAGCAACCAGCCGCGGCGCCGTTCTGACCTTGACTCCAGGACGCGAGATGAAAGACCTGATTTTCCGCCTGGTGCCGTGGGGTGTTATATCCGGACGAATTGCAGACGAAAATGGCGATCCAATCCCAGGCACCTCGGTTGAAGCCATGCGCCACTTCGTGGACGAAGGAAAACGCACCCTCCAAGCCGTGCAAACCGCGGAAACTAACGATCTCGGTGAGTTTCGGCTCTACGGTTTGTCGAAGGGTCGCTACTTCGTTCGCGCACAGATTCGCGGAGAATGGCAGTCTCTTGCAGCTGCAAGCGCTAATGATTCGGCCACCGATGAAACCGGATACTCCCCAGTTTATTATCCGGGAACGGCAGATGAGGCGCGGGCAGCGACGATCGAGGTAATAGCCGGCCAGGAGGTGCCCGCTATTGATTTCACTTTGATTCCTGTTCGATCTTTCCGAGTTACCGGGCATGTGTTTGACGCGGTTCTCGGTCAGCCTGCGAAGGATTGTTTCGTTGTCCTCCTTCGTCGGGATCCAAATGAATCTGGATTTTTTTTCAACGACCAGGCACAAACAAGTTGTCAGAAGGGATCATTTGAATTCTCGAGCGTGCCACCCGGTTCGTATTACGTCTCGGCAATGTCGTCAAGCGCAGGCAAACGGCGTGTCGCTCGGGCTGCTATTGAAGTAGAGAACTCGAACGTGACCGATGTTGGCATGACGTTTGTTCAGGGAACAAATATCACCGGCCGCATTCGCATCGAGGGCCACGAGGCTATGGATTTTTCCGATGTTCACCTCTGGCTGACCGATCCCGAGCAATATTTCAACGGAGGAGTAGGTGCGGTCGTCAAACCTGACGGGACACTAACGATCGAAAACCTGGCGGAGGGGCGCTATCGAATTCAAACGCACAGCATGCCCCCGGGCGTTCCCGCCGACTTTTACCTGAAGGACGCGCAGGCGAACGGAGAAAGCATTCTCGACAAAGCGTTGACGATAGTCGCTGGCGGTAACCAGGTGACTTTGGAAATTACCATGAGCTCGGCAGGAGCTCGCGTCGATGGAACAGTCACCGACGAAAATGGTCTTCCGTCTGCGGGAGCCATAGTCGCGCTCATCCCGGAAGAAGGTCGGCGCAAGCTGTTTCGGTTATACAAAGACTCAACAACGGATCAGTATGGAAAATTCATCTTGCGTGGAATCGCGCCCGGCAAATACAAGGTGTTCTCCTGGAACGACGTCGAAAACAACGCCTGGGAAGACGCCGATTTTCTAAAACCTTTCGAGGATCAAGGTAAAGAGATCACCGCGGAGGAAAACGGCCGGATTACTCTCCAGTTGAAATTGACCGCGACTGATAAAGCTAAGCAGAGCCAGTAAAATTTGGATAGAACGCCTGCGAATGGGCCGCAGCGCAGCTGCCGCCGCTGTGGCCCATCCACATTCGTAAAGCTCAAAGCTATGCCGCGATCCAGCTACTGCACAAACACGAACACCGGATTCGACGCGATACCGTTGGCCACCACCTCGAGCTTGCAGATGCAGGGCTCCTGGCTGGCGGAAACGTCGAAGTGGGTGGATACGAGACCATTCGATGCAACGGCCATCGTGCTGTGGTCGTGCGTCCGCGCATATTGCACATGCCCATTGATGATATTCGTAATGCGCACCAGGGGGTAATTGGTGGCGGCTTGGACGTCGTCTCCGTAAGCCGCTCCCTGCGACACGCCGTTGAACTGGAAGCCGAAGGCCTGATACGACCCGCCGCGCTTCAGAAAAATCGGAGTGAACAGCAGAGTCGGCTCAGCATTTTTGGGATGCCCCGCTGTGGGCGTGAAGATTTCGATGTCGTTTGAGAAATCCGTGAAAAGGATCTGCCCAGTCGGGAGCACAAGCATATTCCCGACGAACGATCCATCGAAGGGCGTGTTAGGGGTACCGGGAACCGCGTTCAGGCTATGCCCGTCCCATTCAAAGAAAGCGCCTGGAGGATCTCCGAAACCGGGACTGGCAAACACGAGAACCTTGCCATTGGGCTCGAGGGCCGCAGGCCCATCTGCAATGTTGTTCGGAGCGGGGAACTGAGGACCAGCCGTCCACTTTCCGTTGGTTGAGTTGTAGATAGCGGTGTTACCGGCCGCGCCTGGGCAAGTATTGGCTCCGGTGTAGAAGACGGTTCCGTCGGGGCGCAACACGCCAGGTCCCACTTCAAACGTCGTGTTGTTGGTAAATCCGCCGCACGCCGCGGTGGAATCCCAAAGCTGGACAATCGTGCTGCCAGCGCTCGACCATTTGCCATTATGAGGATTGTAAATTTCTGAGTTTGTTCCGTCAGGAATATAGGGAATGCCGACCGGAACGTAGGCGTCAACCGTCAACACCTTGCCGTTGGGCAACAGCGTCCAGCCCTCTTCGTCGTTAATGTCGAATTTATTCGAGCCAGTTTGAGTCCATGTGAGGGTTTTTGCATCTAGCAACGCTTCTTCCACCGTGCAGCAGTTCGCCTGCATGTACGTTCCGTTGGGTAGAACGACGCTTTGAGCATCTCCGATCGTTTGCGGAAACGGCCCGAAGCCGGTGAAAAAGGGCGGTGGCGCCACAGGTGTCCACGTATTCGCGACAGGATCATAGATCGAGCCTTGTGCGGTCCACGTCGACACGAGCGCCGTTTGATCGGCATTCAGAAGATACTCGCCACCCTCGATGATCAGCCGCCCGTCCGGCAGCACGGCGGATGAGTGGTAAAGCGGGCTATAGGTAGCGGGCAAAGAAGCTATCTGTGACCAGGTGCCATTCACGTAGCTGCCGAACTTGTCCGGCGTCAGCTTCCACCAATCGGGGAAGGCAGCGTCCTGCACAAGAACGGAGCCGTCAGTGAGGAGGATTGGAACCGACGCGCCATCGAGCAGGAAATTCGGCTGGTTCGTGAGCGGCGTCCAGGGCGAGGCCGACGCGGTGGAAGCGGCAGCCCGAACCTGCGCATGTGCCTCAGGACTGGCCTGCGTGGCGGCCTGATTGGCAGGGTGCTGCAGGACGCCGATCGGATGTGGAATCGGCTTTAGGCGCTGCGCAAAGGCGAATTGCGGCAACGCTAACGCGAACACAAATACAACCACCAATAGCGGCGATGATCTAGCAGTTCTTCGCATGTAGTCTCCTTGAGAATGTTTAAGTCTCGAATTTGGCCCGCGATAGCCTGCAGCGGACGCAGAAAAGAAACCTCTACTCCATTCGCTATGGCTAAGGACCAAAGGAGAAGTCGCTGCTGGTGCTGTCAACTCTTCGAAGGATTGCCAATTAAGAAACGCAGGAATTAATCGCTGTCTTCAGGCTGCGGAGACGTTACAAGACGCTCTGAAGGTCAAACGGTTTAGTCTTCCTGCGGAATTCCTCCGCTCGCCCCATTTTCGAGTTTTGTGTCCAGCTGTAACCCACCCCTGTGGTGCTGCGGGGTATATCACGGCGGAACCGAGTGAATCAATAAGTAAGTATCTGTAGACGCTGGCACCGCAGTGGCGGCGATTGAATCAAAGCGAACGTACGCTGCTATAATTCCTGGGCTATCTCTCGCGGATTGTTTCACTCGGTCCCATGACCACATTTTCGATTGAAAATTTTGGCTGTCGCGCTACGGACGCGGATGCTGCCGCTTTGCGCCGCGATTTCCTCGCACGCGGGCTTGCCCTGGTTGAAGAGCATGCGTGCGCCGATGTGGTAGTGCTGAATACTTGTACTGTGACAGCGGCGGCGGATGCCCAGGCGCGCGAGGCGGTGCGCAAGATTCGTCGCGCCAATCCTGGAGCGCGGGTCGTTGTCACGGGTTGCTATGCGCAGCGTGCGCCGGAAGAAATTGCGCGGCTTGAGGGTGTCGATTTTGTCGTTGGCAATTCGCATCAGACCCAAATCGCGCGCCTGGTCTGCGCTTCGCTCGATTCCCAGCCCCCGCCGACTTCGGCAATTCGGCCGCCGAGCTCCTCGGATGGTTTCTTCCCTCTCGCGGAAATCGACCGCGAGCCAATGTCTCTCGCCCGCGGCCCGGCCAAGATTCTTACCGGCGACATTTTCGAGCAGATCGCGGTACAGATCGCGCCTGTCGAATTCGCAGAGAGCGGGCGCACGCGGCCCATCCTCAAAATTCAGGACGGCTGCAACAATCGCTGCTCCTATTGCGTGATTCCCTTCGTGCGCGGCAAAAGCCGCAGCCTGCCTCCGGACGCGGTCATCGCCGAAGTCCGCAACCTTGTCGATGCAGGCGCAAAGGAAGTGGTCCTCAGCGGAATCAATCTCGGCAGCTATGGCCGCGACCTCACCCCGCGCGCTGAATTGCTGAAGACGGTCCGCCGGATTCTGGACGTAACGGCCCTGGAGCAGCTCCGATTCAGCTCCATTGAACCGCAGGACGTCACCGAGGAGTTCATCGAATTTGTCGCGTCGTCGGAACGCGTTGCGCAGCATTTTCATGTTCCACTGCAGTCCGGCTCCGACCGGATTCTGCGCGCGATGCATCGCTGGTATCGCTCCGAACATTACGCCGAACGGATTCAGCGCATTCGCCGCCATTCTCCCACGGCAGCGATTGGTGCCGACGTGATCGTTGGCTTTCCCGGCGAAACGGACGCGGAGTTTCAGGCCACAGTCGATTTCATCGAGGAGTTGCCGCTTACTTACCTGCACGTTTTCTCGTTTTCAGTGCGGCCGGGCACCGCCGCGGCAGCGCTTCCCGGGCGGCAACATGTCGCGCCCGGAGTTATCCGCGACCGCGCCCGGTTTCTCCGTTCACTCGGCGAGAAAAAGGCCTCCGCGTTTCGCGCCGCTCAGTCGGGCCGCACCGTCCGAGCGCTCACACTCGCGCGAACCGGCCAAGATTGGACGGAAGCCCTCACCGGAAATTACCTCAAGGTCAAAGTCGAAGGGCGGCGCCTGCCCAACGAATGGTGCGACGCTCGCCTCTAGTCTGCCGAAAACACCGTGTCCAATTTCGGGATAGGTAGTGAGAAGCGGATTTCTCAACATCTATGTTGGATGAAGTTGAAAGGAAGAGAAGGCTAGGGTTCAGAAAACTGGATCGTTTGCAGCGTTCGGTCAAATTCTGAGATGCGACTCTTCTTCGCACCGTCAACAAACAAAAACTCCAGAACGTACCCCTTTTGGATTGATACGAATTCCGCTATGCGGGTGGTGCCTGATTTGCTCTTCTGCTCCGCATCGAACCGGAGGAAACGCGTTTCGCCCATCAACACTTGCTGTGGCGCGCGGAGTGGTGAAACATCTGTGCTGAGATTTTCGTTCGAAAGATATTCCTCAGCGGTCTCAATGGGGGTAGAGGCCTCCCTAGCCGTGACCGATAACGCGGTGAATTCGATTTGCTTCGCAGGAAGAGTCAAAAACAGCAGCACATAGATTTTCTTGCCTCCCGCTTTTTGCGGCAGGGGCGGTTGAATCTTCCAGTCACTCGGATAGCGGTAGGTCATTCCGAAGAAGTAATTCGTGTAGACCCCTTGGTCGGTCTTGGCACTGTCCGGCTTGAGGTTCGCCGAAGTGGACGGGGAAGCTTGCCCTAAGTTGTTTCGTCGAGAAGCTGAACCACACCACGTCACCAGCGGCGCGAGGAACAAGATTAGGCTAAGTTTGCGACGAAAAGGCATCTCGGGACAGACTCTAGTTGAGTCGTCAAGCGCTGTCCACTCTAGATAACTGTCGAGAACAGGGATTATCACTAGCTATCTCAGGCTGAGATAGGTAGTGAGAAGCGGATTTCTCGACACTTATCCAGCCTCGACTCGTGCACGATCCGCAAAGCAGGGAATATCCAGAGTTGATCGCTCAGTTGTTCGGGTTCGGGATATTCTCGATTTCCTGAAGCCGCTTCAAGACTTCAGCTGCTTTGAGAGTCATGTAGTTGATGTTCGCCGGTTGCATCCCTGATCCTTCCTGGAATGGATACTGCGGGATGGTCACCAAGAACTCTTTGACCTTCTGCCCGATGGAATGAAAAGCCACATGTTGTCCGCGTACCAACGTATGTACATTCCCGACTCGAAGGGCATTTGCTCGTAGGGGTCAGCGCGCAGGTTCACGACGAGCGGCCAAGAGGTCACCAAGCGGATGCCGGTCGCAACGTTCCCTTCCACGCCCGCGAAGTTGGCCTTCCAGTCATTCCAGCGGATGGCGTTTAACTCACCGAACTGTCCGAAGTAGAGAATTTCCTCACGCGGTCCCTTCTTTGCCTCACCCTTGAAGTAGGGCAGGAAGTTGTAGCCATCCGGATGAACCCTGAAGGTTCGGCCGTTGGCCTGGTGACCCTGCATGAGTTTCTCCTTAATGTCGGGTACCCCCGCCGCCGCAAGCAGCGTTGGCATCCAGTCTTCCTGGGAGAATATCTCGTTGCACTGTGTGCCCGGCTTGATTACGCCCGGCCACCTGACGATCATTGGCACGCGGAAGCCACCCTCCCAGGTGGTTCCTTTCTCGCCGTGGAACGGTGTGATCCCACCGTCCGGCCAGGTAACCGTTTCCGCCCCATTATCTGTGCCGTAGATCACGATTGTGTTCTCCGTGATCCCCAAATCATCGAGCTTTTTGAGCAACTCACCGACCATCGCATCATGCTCGACCATGCCGTCCGGGTAGAGTCCGATTCCGGTAACCCCATCGGACGACTTCTTGAGGCGAGTCCAAACATGCATCCGGGTAGTATTCAACCAGATGAAGAAAGGCTTCTTGTCGGAGACAGCCTTGTCCAGGAACTTCGTGGCGGCACCGGAGAATTCGTCGTCAACGGTCAGCATACGTTCACGCGTCAACGGACCAGTGTCTTCGATCCTTTGCTTCCCGACCTTGCCCCAGCGCGGCTCAACTGTGGGGTCGTCCTTGTCCGTGGTCCAACTGTGAATCACTCCGCGGGGTCCAAATTGCGCCTTGAATGCTGGGTCCTTCGGATAGTAGTAAGTCTCCGGCTCTTCTTCTGAATTCAGGTGATAGAGGTTGCCATAAAACTCATCAAATCCATGCACCGTGGGGAGATGCTTATTGTTGTCGCCGAGATGGTTCTTGCCGAACTGTGCGGTGACGTAACCCTGCTGCTTGAGGAGATCGGCGATTGTCGGCGTCCAGTCGGGGATTCCGTGCGTGGAACCTGGAAAGCCGACGGTCAGCAGGCCCGTCCGGAACGGGTGCTGTCCCAGAATGAAGGAGGCGCGACCTGCCGTGCAGCTCTGCTGAGCATAGGCATCAGTGAAGATCGCTCCTTCTTTCGCCAGGCGGTCAATGTTGGGAGTTCTGTAGCCCATCACCCCAAGGTTGTAGGCACTAATGTTGTGAATGCCGATGTCGTCACCCCAAATAACGAGGATGTTGGGTCTGCTAGTCTGCGCCGAAGTTGGAATCAAGGTTCCAATGACCGCTAACGTGATGTTCACCAAAGCAATTGCAAGTCGATTCATCATCGGCCTTCTCACACTTGTTTGCTCAATCTTCATAAGCATATACATCGGGTTTCATTTGCAATTTGACGAGCTAACCAGGCGTTGTCCGTACATTCGGCGAATGATCACGCCTTGCTATCGCGACGCTACGATCCGTGTGCTTCGTCTAAGCGTTCACGAAAGTTCTTCGCCCAAGTGCGAAACGCCGCTTCGATATCCGCCCATTTCTTGAATCCGCTGAGGCCGCTGAACCACCGGCGGCCGCCTTTACTTGTAACGAACGCTACCTGCCTTTCGCCGGATGTAGAATCGAGCATTTCCCCTTCGATACTGACCCGGCCAACGCTGAGTCTGGGAACCGCTAGGCCGATACCCGGTACCGTCGCAGCAGAAACGGCGGCCGCGCCACCCTTCACGGCCGCATTCTTCTTGCCGCCGGTGGGTTCCACGTTCGTGATCGCCACGTTCAACTCAAGAACGTCCGGTCCGGGAGCAGTTACAATTTCGTAGCGTCCTGACTTCTTGAGTTCGTCCGTGACCGCATCTTGGAAATACTTGGCCAGGCGTTCCAAGTCGTCGGGATCAATGCCGCGGTCTCGAGCCTCGGGAAGCAAATAGATGGTGATCGGGTCAAAAATAAACTTATTGTATTTCTTCATGGCGTCTTTGTCCTTCTCGTAGAGAAGCAAGTCGCCATTCTTCGGATCGGGAGCGAGCCCGGAGTAGTCGCCCAAGAACCCGGATACCTTCTTCGAATCCGCCGTTTGTTGTTTAGTCGAGTCCTGCGCTCGCGCTGTGAAGCCGATTAGGACCACCCAGATAGTCAGCAAGCCCAGTAAAGCTAATTGTGAGCGTGGCCTTACTCGACTCGTCTGGGAGTTCTGTGATCGAGGAGCAACAAGCTCATTGCTTTGCAAAATTATCCCTGTGGATCGCCGATTGTGCATTTTCACCTCCGAATGTAGATTTTGGCCCCGGGTAGAATTCGGTCACTTTGCGCGCATCTTACGCCTGCTGCCGGATAACTGTCGAGAACAGGGTTTATCACTACCTATCCCACTGTGAGATAGCTGGTGCGAAGCGGATTTCTCGGCACCTATCCGGACCGGACCGTTCAGGAGCACGCTAGTCAAAAAGTGATCCGGGCCGTCTGGTTTAAGTGGCCATTTCCAGATGCACTACGGAAGCTCCCAGTCGAGCGCATAAATCTCCTCGGTGCCTTCGTTACGCAGCCCCACCGGAGAATCGTCAGGAGTGAGACCGTTCCACCAGTAGATAAATCTGTCCTGCACGCGACGGAAGTTTATGTTAGCGACGTGTTCCCGCTTCCGGTCTGAAACCCGCACGCGAAAAAACTCGGGCGCACTTACATCGAACGATTGGGAGTAGAGATACTGACCGTCCCGCGACCATACCGGACATCCTTCGGACAAGTCGTCGAGCTTTGTCCATTTCCCAGTCGTGGAATCGAATAGCATTAGTTTGAGGCCGTCAGACGATGTCGCGGAAATGAAGCGCCCTTTGGGAGACCAGCGCGGACAATATAGACCTTCGGAACCGGGGATCGTCGAGGTTTGGTGGGTCTTAAGGTCGAACAGATGGATCCCCGTGCCCAAGGGATCACCGGAAATATCGGCGGGCAATCCCCCGAAGACCATTGAATTCCCGTCTGGGGACCAATCGGGAGCCGTCTGCGTATCATCTCCTTCTGACAGGGGCCGTGCCTCTCCGCCAGCTTCCAAGGAGACGATGTAGATTCTCCAACTCGCACCGGGATTTCGTCCCGCGAAGGCAATTCGGGTCCCATCAGGAGACCAGCGAGGCGCGATGACTTCCATCGGAGGGAAGGTTAGCTGCAATCTCTGACTGCCATCAGCTTTGCTCCGCCACAGATTACCTTCTGGGTAGGTCACGTAAGTGACGTAGTCACCGGCAGGGGAAGACGCGGCTGCGGTTGCAGAGATCCCGTCGAGGTAAGGAACAAACTGCCCTGACTTAACGTCATACTGCATAAGTTCGCCGCGCTGCTTCACGCCCAGCGCGAAGAGTTTCTTTCCATCTTTACTGGGAAGCGCCAGAGACAGGCTCATCGGACCCGCGGTCAACTGCACCGGCTGACGGCTAGTCCTGCGCCACCAGTTGCTCTTCTCTTGCAGTGCCCAGAGGTCGGTTCTCCCGTTTCGTGTGGATTGAAAAATGAAGTACTTGCCATCGGGCGTGAAGTTACCGCAGCAAACCACGCTCTCGTTAGCCCAATCTGGTAGAAGAGGGCGCAACTTGCTTCCATCCGCAGAGACTTCCCAGAGTGAACTCGAACCTTTAGCATCTTGATTCGTAAAGCGGAGCACTTTGTGATCGGGCGACCAGCGCGGCCAAACTGGCAAACCCAGTGCAGTGACCAACTTGTGCGATTCGGTCCCATCACTCTTCGTGACGATTAGATCGTGACCGCGGCTATAAACGATCTGCCCGTCGTCCGACCACGTCGCATCTTGAGTTGTCTCGCCCACACGACGAGGGGAGCCACCTAGGACAGGCATGGTCCAGAGAGGGGTTAGGATTTCGTTGCCTACAAATGTGTAAACCAACAGATCCGATCCGTCAGGCGAGATCCCATTCACGGCAGTGTTGGGGAACGGCGCAGGAACTCGAGTCGAATCGCCCCCTGTGACTGACACCTGGCCAATTTCACTGCTGCCGTCCTTCGGCTCTTCAGTGAAGTAGATACGCGAACCATCCGTGACCATCGGAGGAAGGATTGCACCGATAGTCGCCACACTATTCTTGTCCGTTCCACTGTTTGTAATCTGCTTATATCCTACAACTCGAGGGATGGGGGGCGGCAAAATCCATCGCGTCGCCAAAATACCGGCGCATACCAACAGCGCAATCGATAGTGCAGGCCACAACCACCAGCGGACTCGGTGTTCATTCGTTGCTCTTCCGGCAGTCTCGCCTGATTCAGTATCCCGCTTCAGCCGATGCAAGTCGGTGCGAATGTCTGCTGCACTCTGATAGCGCAGCTTACGTTCCTTCTCGAGTGCCTTGCTAATGAGGTCTTCCAGCTTTGGAGGGAGTTCCGGGTTGACCTTCCCGAGGGCAATCGGCGCTCGGTTCAGAATGGAATCATGGATGACAGCGGCGCTGTTTCCGGGAAACGCCATCCGGCCCGTCGCCATTTCGTACAGAACCGTGCCAAATGAGAACAAGTCCGTGCGAGCATCGAGCCCTTCGCCGCGCGCCTGCTCAGGAGACATATACGCGATCGTGCCCACCGCGGAACCGGGGCTGGTCAGAAGTTGTTCCGCTGTAACCGTTGGCATTCTCGAGACGGCAACTCCTTCGACAGCAGGGTCGAATTTCGCGAGTCCAAAATCCAAAATCTTGGCGTGCCCACGCTCGGTGACAAAAATGTTGGCCGGTTTGATGTCCCGATGAAGGATTCCCTTAGCGTGAGCGGCATCGAGGGCGTCGGCAATCTCGATTCCCCAATCCAGGACTTGCTCGAGCGGGAGCGGTTTGCCTTCGATGCGATGTTTAAGTGTGGCGCCGTCCAAATACTCCATGACGATGAACGCTTGCCCATTTTCCTCGTCAATTTCGTGGATGGTGCAGATGTTTGGATGGTTCAAGGCAGACGCGGATTTCGCCTCTCGCTCGAAACGGCTCAGCGCTTGGACGTCTTTGGCCAAATCATCAGGAAGGAATTTTAGAGCGACGAAGCGATTGAGTTTGATGTCTTCGGCCTTGTAGACCACACCCATGCCGCCGCCACCGAGCTTTTCGACGACGCGGTAGTGGGAAATCGTGCTGCCGATGATGGACAACGAATCCGCCACTTGGCGCGCATCTTACGCCTGCTGCCGGATAACTGTCGAGAACAGGGTTTATCACTACCTATCTCAGTCTGAGATAGATAGTGGTAAGCGTCAGGTGGTGAGTAGAGGATTTAACGACACTTAATCCGAGTTTCCAGGTTCGGGTGGGTACTTATTTTTTTCCGAGCAGATCGATGAGCACGATGTCCGAGTTCTCTTTTTCCCGGTCGAACACAATCCGTTTCCCATCGGGAGTGACATCGAAGGTTCGCATGGCGGCGGAGGCGTTTAAGTGCGTGAGTGGGCGCGATTTCATAGTTACTAGATCCAGTATCCAAAAATCTTGCGCCGGCGCCTCATTCTGCATATAGACCAGGGCGCTGCCGTCTGGCAGAAACCGGGCACGTTCGCCTCCGCGGAGAACGCTAATTGCGGGCAGCTCAACTGGAGTTCCATCAGGGCGGAGACCCAATAGCGGTACTTTCGTGAAAACATTGGCACCGCAATATACGATCAAATTTCCGGCTGGCGACCACACTGGGTCGAGTGCCGGGCCCGAGTGAAGCCGGACAGGTGGACTGCCGTCGATAGGTATCTTGAAGAGTCCGGGTCCTTGAGAGTCGCTGCCACCGCTGACGATCCATTTGCCATCCGGCGACCAAGAAGCGGCACCACGGGAGTCCACGTCTCCGCTTAACGCTTGGAGCTGTGTACCATCTGCGGTGAGCACATGCCAAATGAGCTTTTGGTTCCGTCTCAGCGCGATCGCTAACGTCCGTCCATCTGCAGAAACCGCTGGCGCAGATAGCAGGGTGCCATCGGAACCCTTCCAGATTTCCGCACTCCGGTCGTCGCGATAGCTCCACAACCCATCGGCTCCGTCTCGCGAAGACAAATAGAACAAAGCCTTGCCCCCAAAACGCGGCGCCAACGCACGAGCGTTAGGCAGCGCGAAAGGTTGCACGTCATGTTCGGTCACGGGATGGTCGAGAAGGGGCACGCTCCACAGACTCACCTGGGAGTTCACTATGCTCGCCACTAACCTGCGACCATCGGCGGTCGCCGCAACATCCGTATACTGCTCCAAGCCCGTGCTCACGCGCTGCGACGCCTTGGTTTCAGTGTTCAGTGCCCAAAGCCAAGGGCCCGCGCCGTTCTTGTCGCGCGCGGTGTAAAGAAAAGTGCTGGCGTCTATTGGTGTCGGGAAAGCAAGGTCGCTGCTTAGTTTCGTCAGACGCTCAGGCTCGCCGCCCTCAGGAGAGATGCGCCATAAGTCCATTTCGCGCGTTGCCGGACGTCCGCGGACGAAAGAGACCCAGCGACCGTCTTGCGACCACACTGGAAAATGCCGATGCTCATCCGGCGGGCCAGCTGCGAGCAAAAGACGAACATTAGAACCATTTCCGTCGGCGATGAACATTGCATCGCCGGGATCCGAGACGTGATACACCAGACGCTTATTATCCGGCGACCATGCAACTTCAGCGGCATTTTCTCGCAAGAAGTTACGAGGGGTGCCTCCCAACAGCGGCAGCAACTGCAGCCCGCGTCGTTGCGTTCCGGCGATCCAGATCTCGGACCCATCCCCTGCAAATCCTATCGCCCGCAGTGGGCCACGGACGTCGCCGGCTTTACCTCGGGTGAGGTTTTGCAGATTCCCGTTGCTGGTTTGGCTGAGCCAAACGTCAAAGGGCCCATCGTGGTTGGAGATGAAGGCGACGAACTTTCCATCCGGTGACACGACTGGATTCAAGTTCGTTCCCTCCAAATCAGTGACGCGGGAAAACCGCGCGCCCGCTAGAGGATTCTCCGGTTGTCCCACGGAGCGGAGACGCACCCATAGGCCAAAGCCTGCTGCAAGCATGACGGCTAATGCCCAAGGCAACCATTTGATTGAGTTCTTCCGTGAAGGTCCGGCGGCGAAGACTTGTGGTGGGGCTTGAGAAATCGAATCTCGACTCGAGGTGATGGTTGATTGAGGGACCGGGGCTGTGTCGCGTTTCAGACGCTCAAGATCGGAGCGAAGATCAGCAGCGTGCTGAAAGCGGAGTTTGCGATCCTTTTCGAGCGACTTATTGATAATGCGCTCCAGTCCTGGGGATATCTCAGGATTCACTCGGACCTGCGGAGTCGGCGACCGGTTCAGAATCGCCTCTTGAATGATTGCCGAAGTATTGCCGGGAAATGCCATCCTGCCTGTCGCCATTTCATACAAAACAGAGCCGAACGAGAACAAATCTGTTCGGATATCGAGTTCCTCGCCTCGCGCTTGCTCCGGCGACATGTAGGCAACTGTCCCCAAGGTACTTCCGGGACTCGTCAGATTTTCTGGATCCGCCTGTTGCGTGCCCATTGTGTCCGCGTCGTCAGTCACGATCTTTGCTGTCCTAACCTTGGCCAAACCGAAATCCAGAATTTTGGCGTGTCCCCGCTTCGTCACAAAAATATTCGCTGGCTTGATGTCCCGGTGAATAATGCCTTCCTCGTGGGCGGCGTCCAGACCATCGGCGATCTCGATCGCAATCGTAAGGAGTTTTTCAAGTTCCATCGGACCGCCCGCGATCATCCGCTTCAGAGTCTGACCGTCCAGAAATTCCATGACGATGAAAGCTTTACCGAGCTCTTCGCCAATATCGTAAATGGTGCAGATGTTGGGATGATTCAGTGCGGAAGCGGCATGAGCTTCCCGCTGGAAGCGCGTTAGAGTTTGAGGATCTCGTGCCACGTCATCGGGTAAAAACTTTAGAGCGACGAAGCGGTGCAATCGAATATCCTCGGCTTTGTAAACCACGCCCATTCCTCCGCCGCCGAGTCTTTCGATAACGCGGTAGTGGGAAACAGTGCGGCCGAGAATTAGGGAAGTATCAAGCACTTGGCGTGAATCTTACGCTTGCTCCCCGATAACTGTCGAGAACAGGGATTATCACTACCTATCTCACTGTGAGATAGCCGGTGATAAGCGGATTTCTCGACACCTATCCGGACGCGAACGTCGGGACCAGTGCACTACTCCAAATAGCTTTCAGCGAGCGTATCCGCCTTAATCGCGTTTTATGGCGCTCTGCTGAACCGCTTGCCAGTCCGCTGCCGACAAGCCGGAAGGTCCCAGCCGAAGGGTCAACTTGTTCAGCTTTCCGGTGAACGCAAATGGAGGCTGGTAATCGCCATCATCGACGCCCGTCCCCGTGTCCGAGCCAACGTCGAACGTTTCGCTGGCTTCAAAAGTAAACGGGAGAGTCTGTGGAAAATTCTGCCGTGCGACTTCCGCACCGTCGACTAGAAGCACAGCAGTGCCGCCCTTGGCAAGACCCGGTCCGTCATACTTGAAGTCCATGGCGAGCACGTGTTTCCCAGCCGATAATGGTTGTCGACCCTCGATTCGTTCACGGTTCAAGTCGAGCAGGTTATATACAAAGACGGGCTTTCCTTTCAGCAGGTAGAATCCCCATCCCGCGAACCGTCCACCCGTGGTTGCGAGCATCCCTTCCCCGCCACCGGCCGGTACTTCAACATCCGCCGTTATTGTGAAGGACCGGTTGAGAATACTCGGAGCGGTTCCTTGGGGAATCCCTATGATAGGTTTGCTGTAGACGAACTCCGCGCGCCCTGCCACGACGCTCGGCTTGGGAGAGATGAGCCGTTCGAGCCCGGAGGCGTCCAGCGGCAGTACTTGGTATTTCTCCGCCTCAACCCAGAACATGTCCTGCAACTCTTTCAGCTTGGCCGGATTGGAAGCCGCGAGGTTGTGGTTCTGCGTCCAGTCTTTTGTGAGGTCAAACAACTCCCACGTCACGTCGTTGACGACGTCTTTGGGCGTTGGCTTCGTGCCTTCCCAAGGCGCGCGGTAGGGTACGGTGCTCGCAATCCATCCCTCGTGATAAAGCGCCCGAATGCCAAACATTTCGAAATACTGCGTGTGGTGACGGGAAGCTTCGGTGGCATTCTCCTTGTCAAAAGTGTACGCCAGGCTCACACCTTGGATCGGCTTCTGGTATATGCCGTTGACCGACTCAGGCGCGGGGACTCCGGTGACTTCGAGGATTGTCGGAACAATATCAATTACGTGATGGAACTGGTTGCGGAGGCCACCCGCATCTTTGATGCGGCTCGGCCAGGCTATGACCATGCCATTGCGCGTTCCCCCAAAATACGATGCGATCTGCTTAGTCCATTTGTACGGCGTGTCCATGGCCCAAGTCCAGCCGACCGCCATGTGCGGGTAAGTCTTATCCGAGCCCCACACGTCGTAATATTTCTTTAGCTGAACCTCCACTGGCACATCAACTCCATTGAAAAACGTCATCTCATTTGGAGTGCCGACGGGAGAGCCTTCGGCACTACTGCCGTTGTCCCCGCTGATGTAGATGATCAGCGTGTTGTCGAGCTTTCCCATGTCCTCGATGGCCTGAACAACGCGGCCAATCTCGTAGTCGGTGTAAGCCAGATACGCGGCGTAGACCTCCATCTGACGCGCAAAGAGCTTCTTTTCATCGGGCGAAAGATCGGACCACTTTTTCAGTAAATCGTCTGGCCAGGGCGTGAGTTCGGAGTTTTGCGGGATTACGCCGAGCCTCTTCTGGTTCGCAAAAATTTCCTCGCGCATTTTGTTCCAACCCATATCGAACTTGCCCTTGAAATTGTTGATCCATTCCTGGGTGGGCTGATGCGGAGCGTGCGTGCCGCCAGGGGCGTAGTGCATGAAAAACGGCTTGTTCGGATCCAGCTCATTAATCTGATGTAGGTAGGAAATGGCGTCATCCGCCATGTCCGTAGTCAGGTTGTAGTCTGATTTGCCAACGTAGGGGTAAACCCGTGTGGTGTTGCGATAGAGATCAGGTTGCCATTGATTCGTTTCGCCACCCACAAATCCGTAGAAATATTCGAAACCCATTCCGATGGGCCACTGATCGAATGGACCTACCTGACTCGTTTCGTAGGAAGGTGTGTTGTGCTCTTTGCCGAACCAGGAGGTGGCATAGCCATTCTCTTTTAAAATTTCAGCGATGGTGGCTTTATCTTTGCTGATGACACTGTTGTAGCCAGGATAGCCTGTGGCCAGTTCCGAAATCACTCCGAAGCCCACTGAATGATGATTGCGCCCGGTAATCAGCGCCGCGCGTGTCGGCGAACAGAGTGCCGTCGTGTGAAACTGCGTGTACCGCAGCCCGATCGAGGCTAGTCGGTCGAGGGTCGGCGTCGGGATGACGCCTCCGAAAGTGCTCGGCGCTCCGAACCCTACATCATCCGTCAGGATCAGCAAAATATTCGGTGCACCTTTGGGTGCAGCCACCTGGGGGTCCCAACAGGGTTTCGAATCAAGCGCATTCCGCTTGATCACGCCGCCGAACGGCCTCGGCTCCGGTGGCAATTGTCGCCCGTCCAGTGTCTGCGTTGCTGCCGGTGAGCAAAGTGTGCCGGTGATCTGCTGGGCAGCGGCGCTGAACCCTGCGAACAGAACCGCGATGAAAAGTACAAAAACATGAGCCAGATTTCCGGTCCGCGAAACCTTCTTTGCGTGTTTCATTTGCGTTGTTTCTCCCGGCAAACCCTATGTTGCGATCTCTTCGCGCGAGTCCGGTCAATTCACTGATTGTTTTTGACGAGCCGACCAAGATAGACGGAAGTCAAATACCCAAAGCTACAAACGTCAAACAACAATCAACCTGGGAACACGACACTTATAGCAATAACGGGAATGGGAAACAATTGGCAAAACTGACGGGTCGGAGACAAAGAGCTGCCAACAACGTATTGCACGTGCTGATGGTGCGATCACGCCGTAATCAGGGCGCTCAGATAGGTGTCGCGAACAGGGATTATCACTACCTATCTCACTGTGAGATAGCCGGTGATAAGCGGATTTCTCAACAGTAATCGGCGTCGCATCAAAGCCGGTGCAGTTCTTAGGGTCGCGCGCTGAGTGTGTTGGTG
>Ga0210394_10002145_pt1 | contig 28065 bp, 26 predicted proteins | sample IncBWC12MmetaG_FD_160121 | JGI IMG/M metagenome (GOLD analysis project Ga0210394, IMG submission 160121) | Forest soil microbial communities from Barre Woods Harvard Forest LTER site, Petersham, Massachusetts, United States - Inc-BW-C-12-M | ecosystem: Environmental > Terrestrial > Soil >...
CTCAGCGGGCTCTCGGGCAAGGAAACTGCAAAAATCTGGTTCGGCCGCAGGCAGGGATCGTTGCCCGCCGGCCCGTCGAGTACGTCGAAGCAGGCTTTCGTCCCCGCATTCCAGAATCGCGCGAAGCCGACCTCGAGTCGCTCGGCCAGTTCGACGTAGTCCTTGGCCGGCTTGTTCAGCGCAAACGCGAACCGGCCCATGGTGCGCAGCGCGTTGTACCAGAGGGCGTTAACCTCGATCGGTTTGCCGATACGTGGAGTGACCACTTGTTCGCCCACCTTGGCGTCCATCCAGGTGAGCTGCACGCCGGGCTCGCCGGCATGCAGGAGGTTATCCGCCGGGTCCATCTGAATGGTGTAGCGCGTTCCGCTGACGTGCCAGTCCACGATCGCCGCCAAGACCGGGAACAGCTCCTCGATGAGCCTCAGATCGGAGGTCTCGGCATGGTATTGCCGCAGCGCTTCGAAGTACCAGAGGGCCGAATCCACCGTATTGTATTGCGGGGACCGGTCGGCCTCGGAAAACGCGTTCGGGAGCATGCCCTGGTCCACGAAACCCGCGAACGTCCGCAAGATCGCACGAGCCAGCTCCGGCCGGCCCGTCTCGAGCGCCAGACCCGGCAACGCAATCATCGTGTCGCGACTCCATTCGCCGAACCAGTGGTAGCCCGCGACGATCGCGCACGGGTCGGCGTCGCCGGCAAGCGAGCGGCCGACACAGAACTGTGCGGCCGCCAGGACGAGCTGTCGAATCCACGGCGGCGCGTCCAGCGAGGCCTGCGGCTGCCTTGCCACCCAAAGTTCGAGCAGTTTTCCCTCGAAGGCGGCGCCCGCGTCGAGCGCCGCGCGGCCATCGAGCGGGGCCTCAGGATCGGTGCTTAGGACGAGCGTGAGCGATTTGCCGGGAGCAAGGCGCGCGCGGAAGACGCCGGCAAGCAAGTGGTCCTCGCGATCGTCAAGTCCGCGACGTCGCTCGGCCGCGAGGTCGTAATCCCGATACCACTCCCGCCGCGGCTCGGCCTCCGCGGAATCGCTCAGCAAGTAGAACGGCGTCGCGTCTTTGTGCGCGAGAACGCGCAAGCCGCGTTTTGCCGGTGCGATATCCATGCGCCAGTCGCCGGCGTGTGTGGTGGCATGGAAGTCGCGATAGTTCACCAGCGCCTTGACCTCGATCTCCGCCGGCCCGGTCGAGGAGCGCACCAGATCGTAACGAACAAACGTCGTGTTTGCGCCCTCCTGCATCCACACCCGCTTCTCGATCAGCGCGTCGGCACACGCAAAGGTCCAAACCGGAGTCGTGCCGGAAAGACGAAAGCGCTCGAGCAGCCGGAAGCCATCAGGACGGACGGAGCCGTCCGCCCAACGATTTGCGCCGAGCTCGTAATCGTGGCCGTCGTAGCGAAGCGTCTCGTCAAATTTCGAGACGAGCAGCGTCCTGCCACCCGGCGGGCGAAGAGCGGCCACGAGCAATCCGTGGTAGCGGCGCGTCTGCACGCCGGCGACGGTGCCCGAGGCGTAGCCGCCCAGACCGTTTGTCACCAGCCATTCGCGCGCGGCGGCAGTGCCGAGCGAGCCGCAGACCTCAGGGCCGAAATCGACGACAAGCGGAGCGCTCATGCCTCAGGTCCTGCCATAAACAGGAATGGCCGCCCCGTGAATCACGCGCGCTTGCTCGGAGCAAAGGAACACGACGACCCGAGCGATCTCCGCCGGCTTGGGCCAGCGCGCAGGATCAACTGAAGGCATCGCGCGGCGGTTTGCCGGAGTATCAAAGATACTGGGCACGACGGAGTTGACGTTGATCGCATACGACTTCACTTCTAGGGCGAGCGAGTCGAAAAGAGCAAGCGCGCCGGCCTTGGATGCTGAGTAAAGAGCCGCACCGGCCGAGTGCCCGTAAGCAGCGCGCGAAGCGATATTCACGATCCAGCCACGATTCTGGCGAATCATGACCGGGAGCACCGCGCGAGCCAGGATAAATCCAGACTCCAGGTTGAGCGCCATCATGCGCGGGAAGGTCGCGAGATCCTCCTCCCACACGTTTTTGCCGCCCGCGTACCCGCCCACCGCGTTAACGAGGACGTCGAGCCGGCCGCGCTCGTCAATCAGTTTTTGCACCGCAGCCGCAACTGCTCCGGCGTCGGTGGCGTCAACCAGGGCGCCAGCAGGGGTGCCGAAGCCAGCGCTGGCAGCGGCAGAGACGAGCTGGTCGAATTCCTCCTTACGGCGGTAGGTGGCTACGACGCTCGCGCCAGCATCGAGAAATGCCAGCGAAATTTCTTGGCCCAAAGCCCCCGTGCCGCCTGCCACCAAGGCAACTTTGTCTCTGAAGCTGTCTGCGAAATTCATGCCGTCCCTCCGCGCTATTGGCCGCTCTGCTCGAGCAGCTTCGCCACTAAGGCGGTCCAGCCGGTCTGGTGCGACGCACCCAAACCCGCGCCGGTTTCTCCATGGAAATATTCATAGAACGAGATGAGGTCGCGCCAGTGCGGGTCCTTCTGCAACCGCTCGACGCCGCCGTAAACAGGCCGCGCACCGGAGCCATCGCTCAGGAAGATGCGCGACAGCGACTGGGACAGGAGCTTGGCCACCTCCCAGAGCGTGGCTTGTCGGCCCGAGCCCGTGGGATACTCCACCTGCAACCCGTCGCCAAAATAATAATGGAACCTCTGCAGGGATTCGATGATCAGAAAATTGGGCGGGAACCAGACCGGCCCGCGCCAGTTCGAGTTTCCGCCGAAGGTGCCGCTGCGGGATTCGGCCGGCTCGTAGTCCACGCGATACTCGGAGCCGTCGAAGCGAACTACGTAGGGATGATCCCGATGGACCTTGGAAAGCGCCCGGACGCCGTGGGGCGAGAGGAATTCCCGCTCGTCCAGCATGTAGGCAAGTACGCGGGATAATCGATCGCGGCTGACCAAGGAAAGCAGATGACGCACCCCGACCGGCGAGCTCTGGCTCATATCAATATGACGCCGGGCCGTGGGGGAGTTGTCGAGGAACCACTGCATTCGCGAATGGAAGCCATCGAGTTTCGCGAGAACCTCGGGCTCGAGCGTTTCCACGGCGAAAAGCGGGGTCAGCCCGACCAACGAGCGCACCTTGAGAAAGCGCTGCGAGCCGTCCGGCAGGTGCAACGCGTCGTAGTAAAAACCGTCGTCCTCGTCCCACAGAGCGATTCCCTGGCTCCCCACGTCGTTCATGGCTTGGGCGATGTACATGAAGTGTTCGAAAAACTTGCTGGCGACATCCTCATAGGAGCGCTCCTCGCGGGAAAGTTCGAGCGCGATGGCCAGCATATTCAGGCAGTACATTCCCATCCAGCTGGTGCCGTCAGACTGTTCGAGATGGCCGCCGGTGGGCAGGGGCGCCGAGCGATCGAAGAGCCCGATGTTGTCGAGGCCGAGAAAGCCGCCCTCAAACACGTTGAGCCCCTCCGGGTCCTTGCGGTTTACCCACCACGTGAAATTGATCAAAAGCTTGTGAAAGACGCGCTCCAAAAAGTTGCGGTCCGCGGAGCCGCGGATGCGCTTTTCGATTTTGTAAACGCGCCAAGCCGCCCAGGCGTGCACCGGCGGATTCACGTCGTTGAACTTCCATTCGTACGCGGGCAACTGGCCGTTCGGGTGCATATACCATTCGCGTAAGAGCAGGATGAGCTGCTCCTTGGCGAAGTCGGGATCAACCAGCGCCAGCGCCACGCAATGGAACGCGGTGTCCCATGAGGCGTACCACGGATACTCCCATTTGTCCGGTATGGCGAGCACGTCGGCGTTGTATAGGTGCGTCCATTCGTGATTCCGGCCGTTCAGGCGCTCGGGCGGAGGCGGCGGATAGTCCGGGTCGCCCTCGAGCCAGGTGCGCACATCATAATGGTAAAACTGCTTCGACCAAAGCAACCCTGCGAAAGCCTGGCGTTGCACGCGCTTAGAATCTTCCGAACTTCTTTGAGGGGCACGCTGCGCATAGAACTCATCGGCCTCGGCAATGCGCGCCGCGAATGTGTTCTCAAACGCCTGGCCGAATAGTCCCGACTGGACGGCCGGCGTTGCGGGATCCTGATCGGTCAGGCGCAGCCACTGCGTGGCAACCGAGCCCGCGGGAATTTCGAGGCGGCAAAGCGCCGCGGCCTTAGTGCCGGTTTCGGCGGGATTGACGGCGTTCTTCCGCCCTCGAATCAAATACTCGTGAAAGGCGTCCTTGACGTAGGGTGCTTGATTTACCACACCGAACAGCCGCTGCATATTCGTTTCGTTTTCGGTGAAGAGCAGCGTTGGCGCGCCTTCGACAACAAGCCAGCGGCGTCCATATTCAGGGGTTTCGGTGCCGATGATCCGCATACCCTCGTGATCGCCGACGCGCCATAGTTTCGCCTGGCTCGGATGACGACCCCAACGCCACGTATTGCGGAACCAAATCGTCGGGAGCAGATCGAGCGACGCCGCCACGGGGCCCCGGTTCCAAACCGTGATACGCGCCAGAATGTCTTCAGCCGTAGCCTTCGCGTATTCAACGAAGACGTCGAAATAACGGTCGCCGTCGAAGATACCGGTATCCATCAGCTCAAATTCCGGGTCGAACTTTGTGCGGCGGCGGTTTTCGTCCACCAGGCGGCTATACGGGAACTCCCCCTGCGGATACTTATAGAGCATTTTCAGGTAGGAATGGGTCGGCGTGGCATCCAGATAAAAGTAATACTCCTTGACGTCTTCCCCGTGATTTCCTTCATTACCGCTCACGCCGAACAAGCGTTCTTTCAAGATGGGGTCGCGGCGATTCCAGAGCGCGACAGAAAGGCAGATACGCTGATGACGGTCGGAGATACCGGCGATGCCGTCCTCACCCCAGCGGTAGGTTCGCGAGCGAGCGTGGTCGTGCGGAAAATACTCCCAGGCAGTGCCATTTGCACTGTAGTCTTCGCGTACCGTTCCCCATTCGCGCTCGCTGAGGTATGGCCCCCAGCGCTTCCAGTGAACCTGGCGCAGCAGCGATTCTCGTAGTCTCTGTTCTTCCCGCGTCATGGCGTGCCATTCTACCCGACGAAGCCGGATTCAAGCGCTAAAGCGTATCCGCTCCCGAGAGCAAGCAAAACCCGCTTTTCCTTGGATGCTTGAGCGGCGGGAAGCGCGCGCTGTATTTGCGGCCGGAGCGGCGCCTTGACGGAACTTTGCGATTCTCCCTATTCTGTTCGCGCGAGGAAAACCGCGCGGAGCGTAGAATAGCCGACGTAGAGGTTCGCCAGGAATCACTATGCCCCCCGTTCACTCGCGGAGTCGTCAGAGACGCCTCAAGTGTCAAATCCCACTGCATCGGCCCACGGACCGGTCTCGGTCGTCATCGCGTGCTACAACGATGCGGACGTCGTCGAGCGCAACCTGGCGGCTTTTGCGCGGCAATCCCACCGGGATTTCGAGCTAATCATCGCCGACGACGGTTCGCACGAAGACTACCGTCCGCTACTCGAACGCTGGGCTCCGCGGTTGGCCCATCCGATTCAGCATGTTCGGCACGAGGATCTCGGTTTTCGCAAGACCCGCGTTCTGAATCGCGCGGTGCGCGTCAGCCGGTTCGACCGGATCATTTTCGTCGATATGGACTGTCTGCCGCACGAAGACTTTGTTCGGAACCATGTGAGGTATCTCGAACCCGGCACGGTTTTGGCATGCCGGAGAGTGAACGTCCAGCGGCAAGACGTCCCGGCTCCGGAGCAAATTTGGCGGCGAGGCCTGGGGCTTGGTCCGACGCGCCTGTTCGGGCTGTGGCTTCGCGGGCGAGCCGGGCTGATCGAGCACGGAATCATACTGCCCCTGACCTACGAGATCGGCTATCGGGGCATTCTTGGCTCGAACTTCTCCGCCTGGAAGGCAGACCTCGAAAAAATCAACGGTTTCAACGCCGAGTTTGTGGGGCCGGGATGGGAAGACACGGACGTCGATTTTCGCTTGCGGCTCGCCGGAGTGAAGGTGCGGACGTTACGCCATAAAATCGTCGAATACCACGTGGAACATCCTGTGCGCGTCATCAATGACGCGATCAATTACGCGCGGCTCGAAGCCGTGCGAACCAATCGAGCCGTTCGTGCCGTTGTCGGTCTGGCGGAAATTCGCGAGGGTGACTTCGAGCACATGGTCTACGGCGTCGAAAATAAGCCCTGAAACTGGGACGCACTCGCACGCGAAGGGCGCGATTCCGGCCGGCGGCTCGGTCAGACCTCGTCCCAGGCGGGCAATTCCCTCCGCCCCAATAATGCTTCGGCAGCCCAGCGCCCCAAATACACCGAGAGCGCCACGCCGTGTCCGCTGTAGGCGCCGAGCACGAGCGCGTCTGAACTCCGTGGGTGGACCCGAAATACGGGCGTCCACTCGTCACCGATCAATATCGGTCCGCCCCACCTGTGGGTGATTTCGACCGAGCGGAGCGCGGGGTGCAGGCCCCGGACGCGCCGCTCCAAGCGCGCGAACAGCTCGAAAGGCTCTCCCAAGGCGATATCCAGCGTCCGAAGCTCACGCCAGTCATTGAGATGCACGAGCCCGCTCCCGAAAACGATTCCAAAGCTGGACAAGAGCCTGCCCCAAAGATAGGGGAAATCAATCGTGTAGAAGGGCTTTCGCGAGGCAAATCCCAATTCACCGAGCTGCGCGGCCGAAAGAGGCTCGGTGGCCATGGCCAGCGTGAATTTCGGCTGCGCGCGTCCGGCAAGAGCGCTCAACTCAAGTGACTGCGCGTTGGTGGCGAAAAGCACATGGCCCGCGCGGAACTGCTTGCCCGCGACATATAGTCGGAGTGGTTTCTCAAACGCGACGTTCTCCACGGGCGCGTGCTCAAAAATAAGAGCACCCGAGCGGTCCGCGGCCCTTGCTAATCCACTGATGAGCTTGCCGGGGTCTATCGTGCCGCCCGGGACCTCGCGGGCAGCACGCAAGTTGCCGGAATCACTCCACGAAACGGGAGAAGACGGAAACGCGTCCTTTCGAGCCAGCTCCCACACGCCCGGCAGCATCAGATCACATTCCACGTCAAGCACGCGCAAAATATCGGAGAAGCCGCTCAGAACGTCGCCGAGGCCGGGAAGATCGCCGGCGGCGGTTTCCGCGAGGGTCAACCCGCCTGTGCGTCCGCTTGATCCCGCGCCGATGCGTTCCGCTTCTAGCAGAACAACGCTCTTCCCGGGCGAAATGCGCCGCAGCCAAGCCGCGGCTGCCAGACCCGTGAAGCCTCCGCCGACCACGGCAAAATCCACATCACCGGGCAGCGTTCGGGGCGCAGGATGAAAGTCGATGGTCCAGGGAGGATTGCCCCAACCTAGTCTGTTTGAGCCGCCTGGCAAGTTTCCTCGTCCTCCAGCCGCTACGGCACCTTCGTCGGGTCTAAGCCGCTTCGCACTATGCTGGCGCGCACAACCTACATCCAGCGCCACGCACCGGCGCGGCGCTTGCGATCGTACGCGTTGTGAATGGACAAAGCCCTCGGAAGTTTCGCGCGACTAAGGGATCGGCGTGCTGGTGACTGAGGCGGTGCCGCTCGGGTTCGCCCGGATCACGCCGGATTGGTCCGTGAAGAAATACCGCTGCCCGGTCGTGCCCGGCGAGATGGGAGCCGCTGCGATCGCGTAGGAGAGCACGTTGCCGGCTGCATCCGTGGTCCCCGGAGAGTACGCGAAGCTGTATCCGGACTTGCTGCCGCTGGCCAGAACGGAATCTATCAAATCCGCCGACGCGGCCGTGGCTGGGGTCGCCGGACCCAGGTTCGTCAGGGCCGCAGGGTAACCGCCGTAGGTCGTCGCATACTCGATGGTAACCGTGTTCAGCGTTCGCAGCGACTCCACTGCAGACGCTTCGTTGGCCCCCATCTTGGAACGCAGCAGATTGGGTATGGCGATAGCAGCGATGATGAGAATGATTGCGACGACGATCAGCAGCTCGATCAGAGAAAACCCTTTCCGTCCGTTCCGCATGAACCTCTCCTTGACTCAATTCGCGCTGCAGCGCCGAAGCGGGGATTTCTGGGGCGCAGGTCTCCGAAGATTGTCTCCCGTCGCCCTTTTGGAAGCAAGCTCCAACGCCCGGTAAATGGCCTGGGGACTGGTATAGTAAGGGTGGTACTCCGCGTCAGACCCTCATATTAGGGGACCCGCGGATTCCAACTCATTCATGATCCATCTGTCCTCAGCCGGAAAGCGCTTCGGCGCCAAGACCCTTTTCGAGGGCCTCAACTGGGTCGTGGCTCCCGGAGACCGTGTCGGTTTGGTGGGCGCGAACGGCACGGGCAAATCGACCCTATTGAAGGTCCTGGCTGGACTGGAAACGCTTGACGAAGGCTCCATTTCGGCTGGCAAGGGCATCACCTGTGGGTATCTCCCTCAAGATGGGCTCTCGCTCTCCGGACAGACGGTGCTGGAGGAGTGTCTCTCGGCATTTAGCGACCTGCTGGACATCGAAAAGGAGATGGAGACGCTCACGCATCGGATGGCGGTGATTGGCCCGGAAAGCGACGAATACCATCAAGTTGCCGACCGCTACCATCGGATCGAGACTGAATTTCAGCGCCGCGACGGGTACTCCTTAGAGGCGCAAGCCAGCGCGGTCCTGAACGGCCTGGGGTTCTCGCGCGAAGACGCGAACCGCCCCACCGAGGAGTTTTCCGGCGGCTGGCAGATGCGCTTGGGCTTGGCCAAACTTCTGCTGATTAAGCCTAATCTGCTGCTGCTCGACGAGCCTACGAATCACCTCGACCTGGAAGCGCGCAATTGGCTCGAGCAATACCTGCAGAATTATCCTTTTGCCTTCGTGCTGGTCTCTCACGACCGCTATTTTCTGGACGTCACCGTCAATAAGATCCTCGAAATCTGGAATCGCAGGACGTATTTCTACACCGGCAATTACGATCGCTATCTCACGCAGAAGGAAGAGCGCCGAGCCCAGCTGGAGGCCGCCTATCGAACCCAGCAGGAGCGGATTGAGCACCTGGACGCTTTCATCAGCCGCTTCCGCTATCAAGCCACCAAAGCGAAGCAGGTGCAGAGCCGCATTAAGGAACTGGAAAAGATGGAGCGCATCGAGTTGCCCAACGAGGAACGCACCATTCACTTCACATTTCCCCAGCCGCGGGCTAGCGGCCGGATGGTGGCCGAGTTTCACGACGTCGCCAAGAGCTACGGGACCAAGCCGGTCTTCGAGAAGGTGAGCTTTGTGGTCAACCGCGGGGACAGAATCGCCCTGGTGGGGGTAAACGGCGCCGGGAAATCCACGCTCATCAAGCTGCTCGCGGGCGCGGAAACCGCAACGTCCGGCGAATTTCGCCTGGGCCACAACGTCGAAGTGGACTATTTCGCCCAGGATCAGTACAAAGCGCTCGATCCCAATGCCCGGTTGCTGGACGATCTCTCGAGCGTCGCGCCCACAGCGCTGAGCGACCAGACGCGGCTGCGCACGTTGCTCGGCTGCTTCCTTTTCTCCGATGACGAAGTCTTCAAGCGAATTGGAGTGCTTTCGGGCGGGGAACGCAACCGCTACGCCCTCGCGCGCATGCTGATCCAGCCGCCCAACTTCCTGCTTCTCGATGAGCCGACCAATCACCTCGACCTGCAGGCGAAGGATGTGCTGCTCGAAGCCTTGCGGAAATTCACCGGGACGGTGGTCTTCGTCTCTCACGACCGCTACTTTATCGACAAGCTGGCGACGCGCGTATTTGAAATTGAGGCCGGCAAACTGCAGGATTATCCCGGCAATTACGAGGACTACCTGTGGCAAAAGGAACGACGTGCCAGCGGGCAGACTACGATCGGCGGCGCGCAAACCGTGCGGCCATTGGGGACCTTCGAGAAGTCCGCAGAAAAAGAAGTCCAGCCCAAAAAGCTTAATCCCATTCTCATTCGCAAGATGGAAGAACGGCGCAACGAACTCGAGGAAGAGATCGCTCGTTGCGAAGCGGAGATCACCACGTACGAACAGGAACTCGCGAATTTCAAGAGCGCCCAAGAATCCATTCGCCTAGCCAAGCTTATCGACGAGCGTCGCCGCCAATTGAAAGACATGGTTAAAGATTGGGAGGAAATCGTGGTGGCCTTCGAAGACCCGCGTCACTCCCAGCGATACAAGGATTCACTCACCTAAATCAGAACCAGTCGGAATCGATGCAAAAGTTTGTTTGGGAGGCCTGGAGACCAGATGACGAGCCAAAAACCCCCTAAACGTGGGTTCTGCCGCAATTTCGCCGGTGCGGCACGATACCATTCCTCGCGATGGTCGAGGGGCCTTATGCCAGGTGCCGGCTTTCTTGCATTGCGGGTTCACGTTGATGTTGGAGAAGAATACGGAAAGCGAGTCCGTGCGTAATCAGCAGCAGCGGCACAATGACAGTGGGAAGGAAGAATGCGGCTCCCAACTGCCCCGCCAACAGTCCCGCGTGATTGGCCTGGTAGAAAGCGTTGAGGATATCAGCTGAACCCCACAGGCTGAAGATCCAGGCGACGGCAACGCCAGCCGCACTGGGCAGCAAGAGTAGCGAAAACAGCGCAAGTATCGCCGCAATAGCGTCCCCATAGGCGGCTGAATGCGCAAAGGCAGGCGGCAAATCGGGTGACACGACGCCGGGGATAAGGAATGCCAACCCGAAGAAGCGGAAGCTGTGAAGGATGAGCAGAGGCCTCAACGTTTCAGCCCGTTGCCCGAGACGGAGTTCCGGCCAGATATATCGAGCGGTGACGATCCCCCACGCGACGAAGCTGAATGCGATGCTCACGAAAAAGCTCAGTTGAGGCAGCATAAAGTCTCCTTTTTATTATTGGATTTCCAGCGTTTGACCGCGGCTGGTGGCGGCGATAGAAGCCTTCCCGTGTCCCGGCGCCGCGCGCATTCCGGCGTCGGCGATGGCGTGCTCGCACCGCCACACCTTGGACTCGGTGACGAATTGCGGCTGCAGCGGGAACGGGCGGCGCAGTTCGCGGTCGTATCGGTCGAACCTAAAGCCAGGGCTTAGCGGGGCGATCATGAACTGTGCGAACGTGCGAAGCCAGTTGCCAAAGGTCCGCTGGTTGCCGGGCTGCGCCGCGTAGCGCCGAGCGATCGTCTCGAAGTCCTCGGCAGGGTGGCCGGTCACATCAAGCACATCAGTAGTAGGCGCGCCTAGTTCGAAGGCGCCGCGCTTGTGGTCGTCAATGTAGTAGCGAACGCCACTGAAGAGCTCAATCGAGTAGCCGGCCATCCGCGCGGTCTTCATGAACAGCCAAGCCGGAGTCAGCACGACCCTGACTGACCGGCCGACGGCCCGGCCGATCGCCTTGGCCATATCGTCTGGGCCGAGAAGCTCTGGTCCCGTAGGGCGATAGCTCTTTCCCGCGTGTCGCGCAGGATCCGTCAAGGCGGCGACAGCAACTCTGGCGACATCCTCGTTCGAAGGTGGCGCGTTCCGGCTATCACCGTACATCCACGGAAAGATGCCGAGATGCGCAGCCAACCCGATCGTAGTCAGGTAGGCATCAGCGAAGAAGCCAGGATTGACGATCGTGTGCGTGACTCCGGGAATTGTTGAGAGCAAATGATCGGCCAGCCAGCTCTGTCGGGTCATCAGCGAGGGGTGCGAGGGGCTCGCCAGCCACTGGGTCAGGCCGACGAGGTGTTCGAGCCGGGCTTCCTTCGCGGCAACCGCGAAGGCCACCGCGCCCTGAATCATACATGGGTCGTAAGGCGGACAATAATAGGCGCGCTGAACGTTCTCGAGCGCTTCGGCCACGCGCTCGATATCGCTCACGTCGGCGACCGCAATCTCAGCCCCCTGCGCCTTCAGCCGTGCGCTCCGGCCATCTTCTCGATGCACCATGGCGCGGACCGGGTAGCCGGCTTTCAGGAGTTCGCCGACGACAACGCTCCCGGTCTTACCGGTCGCGCCAGTAACCATGATCCTTGGCTTGATCATAATCGCCTCTTTCCTGCCACAAAGAGTACGCGAGTACTCTTTTGGCACAAAAAAATTACGCTTCAGCGAAGCTCTTTATGAAAAACTTCCTCGCCTCCATCAACCTCTGCTCGCGCCTTTGCGCGTCCGGAATAACGCGGACCATCATCAACACCCCGGCCATGCCGGGGAACAACAACCTGATCTTCGCTAGTTTTTCATCTCGCGTCTGACCAGGAACAAATGGCAATAGCCGTTCACGATACGCCTCCAGCGACGCCTCAATCCGTTTCCGCACGGCCAATGGCTTTCGTGCGAGCTCTGGCCCGAGGGCGGCCCGCACGCAACCGGACCCCGGCGAATTCGCGTGGCCCGCACTTAGATAGCGTTCGATGATGGCACGCAGAGCCTGACCTTCAGGCGCGGACTTTGCAACCTCCTCCATAGCTCTTCCCGTCTCGTCGAGCGCCCGTGCCACTGCTTCGACGAACAGGTCGTCCTTACTCTTAAAGTGCCGGTAGAAGCCGCCTTTTTTCAGGCCTACCTTCTTCATCACCGTCCCGATACCGCTGCTGTCCCCGCCGCGCTCGCGGAAAGAGCGAGCGGCGACGGAAAGAATTTTCTCGTGGTTTTGCGCTTTATGTTCCAGCGAGTATCGCATGGCGTAAGAGTATGACAGTACTCTATTGTCTGTCAAGACCAAAATTGATCTTACTAACACCCACCGCAGCAGTTCGTCTGGCGGTCGGGAGCCTTCTTGATGGGGCACCTTTCACGCCAGTAGACGTGGACCGTCGCGCTCTCCTGAAAGTTAACCTACGGGCGGTTTCAGGAAAGTGGCTAATGTCCAGCGTAACTGGGCCGTAACCGGATTTCCGTTTACGCTCATTTTTACAGAGGACTCTCAAGGATTGGCTGGGAGGCCTGGATTGGACTCCACGACTTGCAGAAAGCCCATGAAAAACCGCTAAATCCCACTGTTTGTTGCCACTCCCCCAGTGCTTCGCTGTAACGCCGAGTCAATCCTAGATCATCTCGGACACCAAAAGGAAGGTCAATCTGGTAACAGTGGCAACAGTGAAGCTCTCGCCCCTTCGACCCGCTCCTCTCTGCTACTGAAAATGCAAATAGGGCTATCCAGGACGCACAAGGCTTAACAGCGAGGGAGAGGGCGGACAACATTGTTCACAACATCCAGTTCCCGGGGAGGCCGGACTGGGAAACGAAGTTTTACGATCAGGAACAGAAAGTCATAGCGGCGGGCCAAAAGGCTCTGGATGTTGGAAAGAGCCATCACTCCGATGATGCGGTCAGGAATGCCAAGGCTGAATTTGACGGAGAAGTGTGGAAGCGAGACAGCATCAGGAACGATGGAATTGCCCGAGCGGCAAAGTGGGAACGAAAATGAGCTGCCCAGACTGCACATCAAACAGAGTTGTCACGATGAATGCCTGAGAAGTAGGGGCCTCGGGATGTAGAGGCTTGCTATTATTCGCACCGTTTTTTGACTGATCCATGAGGACACCCCAGCGTTCAATACGTCGCTTGTAGCTGGAAGCCTGGCCGAAACCAGGAAGTGAGTTTAGCTGCCTACTTGCCTAGCCCATATAGCCCAGGCAGCTAGGCAACTGAAGGAGGCGTCTCGGTTGGCGGCCAGTATCGATAATGTCGTTTCTCCGGACTTGACCCGCAATAACCAACAACGATCTTGCACACCCATCAATCTTGTGTATAGTGTATGTGTACACAGTACGTATGACAGACACGAACCAAATTCGCATAGAAACCGAAAGCTCGGCCCCGGCATATCGACAGATTGCGGATCAGCTCCGAGTGTTGATCGTAGAAGCGCGTTTGCGACCAGGCGAACTGCTGCCTCCAGTCAGGGCACTCGCACTTGAGTTGGCGGTGCACTTCAATACGGTTGCCGAAGCTTATCGCACGCTGGCTCAGGAAGGCTTGTTGGACATCACCCATGGTCGCGGTGCGCGGGTAGTGGATAGGTCTGCGGCACATTCCTCCACGCAGCGGCGGCAATCGGCCGAATTCTTCCGGAAGAGACTCCGTGAGATCGTGGCCGAGTTCCAGGCCAAAGGCCTCTCCCCACGGCAGATTGCACGCGAACTTCGAGGAGTGTCAGAGGTCCTGGATATATGACACAAGTGCCTTCCCCTGCGGTCATGCGTGACATTTGGATGAGCGGGCTATCGCTAGGCGCCTGTGCTTGGGGATGGATATTGCTGACCCGATGGGGGAATTCCGAGTCTGTTTTCTTCGGAGTTCATACAGTCAAGAAATTCGCAGATCGCGCTGAAGCGCAGGATATCGACTCGCGCTACTTCTACGAAATTGTCGCGCTGACAGGAGTTCTTATCCTGCTCAGCGTCTGTGTGCGGCTGTTCTTCCGGCAATCGTTGGCCGCAGTCCCTCCCTACCATTTCTGGCCGCTCGGACTGCTGCAAGCGTTTGGGGTCCGCATTGCCTATTGGAGGGCCCGCAACCGGACCTTGCCTTTTGCCGCGCCTGCGGACACGGTGCGCACCGCGGACTTGGCATCTCTTGCCCCACCCTCACGGACATGGAACCTGCTCTACTGGCCAAGCGTTTACTTGCCTTTGGCAGTGGTCGCGATCATGGCATTCTGGCTGCGGTCCCACTGGGCAGGCGCTCCTCCTCGATTTCTAAACCCTATCACTTTTCCAATTACGGATGGTTCGCCACCATTTTCATGGTCACGCGGACCTGTCTTCCGAAGTTTCACTCTGCTAATCGACGTGATACTGCTTGACATCACAGGTGTGTTGCTTGCGCATGCGTTCAGTTTCCATTCGCGCATAAACGAGTGGGGCGAAGATGATGAGCAGCGCTGGAGCTATCGCAAGCTGCTCATGATCGCGACCGTCGCGCCGACCTGGCTTCTGACCGCGTCAGTCGTCGCTATCGAGTTGCTAATCCCTGTACTGCCGCCGCACTTGGACACCGGCTCCGACCAACTACGGCTTCTGGCTTTCATGATCTACATCCTGTTGATGCCAATCGCTCTTGCCTGCCTGCCGTTCCTGTTGTATTTCAATCGCCCCGTCGGAACAGTGAACCGGTCACAGGACGATTGCTGGAAGTTTGGCTTGTTCTATTTCAACCCGCGGGATGGAGCATGGGTTGTCCCAGCCAGGTTGGGGGCTGGCATTGCGCTAAATTTTGGGCAACCCCTCGCTTGGATACTGATCCTGATCTCAATAACCGGTCTAGGTGTCAGAAGGTATCCGCAGTCTTCAACCGCAAACTATGAACCTAATGATTCCGTGCAGGCGCAGTTTGCAACGGCGACTCGCCAGCTTAGCGGTGGTGAGTTTGCAGGATCTGAGCGGCTCCTCTATATCGCACGACACACGAATGACCCGGCGGTCTGGAGTAGTGTTGCGTACGAGCTGACTGTTAATCACGTAAAACCCGATTCAGCTCTCCAGTGGGCCAAAAGGGCAGTGACCCAGGGGGAATCGCTCAGTTCACAAACGAATCTGGCGATGCCGAATGCGCGGAACTGGGAAGCGATGACGCGACTCGCGGCATATTGGAGCAACTTAGGTTATGTCTGTTCGTGGCAGGGTGATCTCGATTGCGCACAGCGAAACCTGGAGGCGGCCTGGGCGCTTGACCCCCTTCCAGCGTACGGTAATGAATTGGCGGTCGTACTCAAGGCTGTGTCGAAACCGCAGGATGAAAAGGCCACTACGACCCTCAAATCTGAAAGTAGAGTCCCAGCGCGACAGGTCGCAAACGTTTCAGTGCCAGGCAGCAAGGCCGGGGCGGCTTACTTCGATGCGCGGCTGTCGGAGAAAGAGACTGCGGAGATCAGATGGGTAGGAGGAGATGAAAGCCTTTCACGAGCCGCCGAATCGATCGGGCATGCTTTGAACTTTCCTTGGCCGGATGATGCCGGAAACGAAAAGGTACAGATACGAGAAAAACTCACGTGCACGGGTGTTCAATCAGTGTGTCAGTTGGTGATACTTTCGCCCGAGGAAGCAATAACGGTGCCAGAGCAGGCAGTGAACTGACCCAAATTAATCGCCTAGGTCAGTCTGTGCTGGCGATCTCTACGACTGGTGACCAGACCCGTCAAAAGGCAGTTTCCGGTAATCCCGGCCGGCGGTATCCCCTTTGACTGCGGACTATGTTTTCACCGCCTCCGCGCGTAACATGCCCGGCGTGACGTTCGCAAACCTCTTTCCGTGGACAGCCGTAGAACGTAGCGTAGAACGTCGCCTAGCCCTGTATTTTGGGATAGCTATGGCTTTGATCGCAGCTGGATACGCGAAGCGGGCCTGGCACCGGTTACAGCGAAGCAGGACAAGAAGTTGGCCCGTAGCTGAAGGACACATCGAATTGGCGGATGTGGGTGAGGAAAATTGGTGGGATTTAGCGGCGAATTTTAATTTTACGGACCTCTCTATCCGCTCTGCCAGGAACGTCGCGGCACTTGGATACTCATATCACGTTGCGGGGATTGTATATTCTGGAACGTACAAACAAGAATTTGCAGTTGAAGAGGACGCGTGGGAATTTGCGCACAGGCTAAAAGGTGGTGCCGTCACGATCCAATACAATCCCAATAAACCAACCGTTTCGGTCTTGTCGAAACCATCGATTGACGAGCTTCAGCAAACTCATCCTCTCGCGCCAGGAAGCGTGGAACTGAATCAGGATACCGGGCAGCCCACGGTAGAATCCGCCGCTTTGAAAAACAGGTTGTCAGCCTGGGGAATAGCCTCCTGGATTGCCTTGGCGACTGGCGCGTGGGAAGCGTATCCATTCATACGGGCAATAAACACTCATCAACTGAACATCTCTCAGGCTACGGTCAGGCTTGTGGTGGTGCTCTTTACGTTAGCTGTTGCGAGATTCTGCAACTGGATGTCCGTATCACAGAGACGAAGGGCCACCCAGGAAAGAGAGCCGCCTCATGCATAAGACCACCGAGTAAGGATTCGGAACTAGAGCCAAGTCCTGAACTCGCAGCAAGTCTTGAAGGTCGAGAGATCCACTAGAAAAAGAGCAGAATTGTTCGTTTGACAAACCCAGTGTTTGAAGTCGGCTTAACGGACCCGTTCTGGCGGTGAATTTCTTTTCTTTCGACGGGATCTCCAAAATTGAAAACCGCAAAGCATCAGAAAGGCGGTAAGGAATGATTCAATAAACCGAAGACTAATTTGCCCAGCAGTCTCGTGTAGCATTGCGCCAATCGAAGATGCGAGAGCGAGTGCAAGCGAAAATGCCCCGATCAGCGCCTTGTCTATATCCAGCTTCATTATCGCCATTGTGCCATTGTCAGTGGCCGAGGCTCAACTTTGATTTCACGTGTCGTTTAGACTCGGTTTGGTTTTCTTCGGTTCCTCACGAGAGGGCTCGCCACACAATGTTTCAGATGGCCAACCGAATCGAATTGTGGCTAAGTCCTTCCATGGGAAGACCGGTGCGAGTCAAGACAGTTGTGTTTTACTCGCATGGGTTCTTAGGCCACTCTGACGAACCGCATGACCGCTTGTTATTGCACCAATTCCCGCCTCTGCGGCTTTTTGAGTGTTTCCCTGTTTGTTCCGATGATGCGGATTTCCTTCCCATAGAGCCCCGCAAACTTTATCGCCATTCCGAGGAGCGTATACTCGTCATCTTGATAGTCCGCGGCGAACGAGTCCTGATGAATGAGCACCACCTCGTCATTTCCACGGCATGCCCTGACGAAGTCTGGCAACAGACGCTCAAGCCTGGTCGTGAGAGCTGATTCTTTTTCTCGCCGTTCTTCTTCTGTCATGCTTGGCATATCCAGTCACCTTGTGTTTTTCGCCCTACCATCCGACCTCAATACGTGACCGGAATCGGCCGTAGCAGAAGGGAATGCATCGCGAGCCTGCTGCTGTTCTTGCATCTGAGAGAGGATTCGCCGGAACAAGGGCATAATCAACATCACCAAAGTGTTTTCATCTGCCGGGGCGCTGCTCAGCCTCGCTCTGAAATCATTGTTCTGTTCAAAAGTGAGTTTGGCGAGGATAGCTGCTGCGGTTTCCATCGCCATCGTTTGCCTCCATCGTGACGTGAACCCGACTTTACACTTTGGCCTTTTTCTGTGCCCTGACTTTCGCCCAGCGCAGCTTCTGAGCCTTAGCGATCTTGCGACGAGTCGCAGCGGACATCGTGTGTTTCTTGGGACGCCCGTTTGGTGTCGGCCCTGTTCTGGCCAATTCCCGGATCACAGCGATAGCTTTGTCCAGCTTGGTGAGTTCCTTATGAACTTGTGCGCGTTCTCCTCTCAACATCTTCAGCGTGCCAGCTAATTCGAGGTTGCCCAATTTGGTCTCCCGTGTGGATGAAATTGCCGCGAGACTTTACCACGGAACCCTACAGGACGGAATCTCTAGCGTCCGCTTCTACTTCCCGACTTGCGTTATGCGCGTCTCTTTGACAACAGGAGATCTCTTTTGCCGCTTGGCAAAACCGGTGGCCTTCGCGCGATCTGTCTACACGCGGGCGAAGCTTTCGCCGTCACGATAAACGACCGTGACCTGCCAGTGCCGCTGCTTGCGCCGCTTGTCTTTGCCGAAGTGCGTTCTGAGACGTTCCTTCCCACTTTTCATTTCAGAACCCTATAACTGCGATGGCCGTGCGTGGCGGGTCAGGTTAAGTCTATTTTTTGTAAGTCAGCCAGTACGTCACTGCGCATCCTCCGATGAGAGAGCTTGCGCCAAACAATCCCACTAGCCGGTAGGCAGATTGGGATGAATCCATGACATTGGGCAAGATTTGACCCAACAGCAGCCAGAAAACACCCCCCGCGAGTAGGGCCACACCCGAGATCTTATTTGCCCGATACCAAATCTCGTCGGACGACATTGTGAATGATGTGCGAAACCCATAGAACCCATTCCGTGGGACTTTTTCGAGAATCAAGGGGATGGCCACCGCTATGATTGTCAGCGGGACAATTAGCGTCACTAGATATCGGCCTGGCATGCCACGCCTCCCCAGCAGGTCGCTTGCGTCCGTGCGGTCGCGCCGTGGCGCATGATAGCCCGAATTCAACCTGACCCACCACCCGGCCCGCGCGACACTTTTATTTCGGACTGAACGTGGCGTCAATCATGGCCGTCGAGGCCTCGCGCCCAGTTGGGTGCTGCTCTTGGCGAATGCGTTGTGCCGAGGGCAGGAGGGGCGTACGATTCGTGAGACAGAGGCGCAAATCGGAGATCCAGGATCGGCAGCTTCCAAGGTGGCCAATGAAGTTACCCCGGCACTTCGTTCTGCAAGTCCTCCAAGTGGTGTGCTGTCTCTCTATCGCTGCGTACCCGATGCCGCTGCGCGCTCAGTCGACGGCAGGCCAAGCGCCGGCAACTCAATCGGCGCAGTCCGCCGACACGCCTTTGCCGTCGTTTGAGGTCGCCTCGATTAGGCCGGTAGAAAACAACGGCCCTTTCGTCATTAACTCGGGTTGTGGTCCGAACCCCGGCAGGTGCACGCCCTCGAACGTAACCGTGAAAATGCTGATCCAAACTGCGTACAACGTAAAGGACTTTCAAGTTTCTGGAGGACCTGGCTGGATCAGCTCGGAACGATTCGATATTAAAGCGAAGGTTGATGACTCATTGGCCGAGCAATTACAGAAACTTCCTCGCGCGCAGCGGCAAGCACAAATGGGTTTAATGCTCCAATCGCTGCTGGCTGATCGATTCAAGCTGAAGGTGACTCGCGAAACAAAGGAACTCCCTGTTTTTACGTTGGTGGTGGCGAAAGGCGGACCGAAACTTACTGAGGTGCCGCCGCCTGATACTGAGCCGGCGCCTCATCCGCCTGTTTATCCTCCTAAGGCGGCTCCGGGTGAATTTTTCATCTGGATCCGAAACGGCCAGGCGGTGATCGAAGGCAACGCCACGCCGATCACCAATCTGGCTAACACGCTCTCGCTACAAGTCAAGCGTCAGATCCTCGACCAGACCGGACTCAAGGGCACATACACTTTCACCTTGCAATTCACCCCCGAAGTGGGAATAGGCGGCGAGTCGCTTCCGGTGCCGGGTGCTGACCCGTCCGACGCGACCTCGCTTTTTACGGCGATCCAGGAGCAGCTTGGGTTGCGACTGGAATCAACGAAGGGTCCAGTAGATACCATCGTCATCGATCACATCGAGGAACCTTCGCCGAATTGAGACCTTTATATGAGACACCATACCGAATGCAAAAGGCTCTTCCTGGCAACGGCCGCAATAGTGGCGTTGGCTGTGCCGGTTGTCGCCGCTGCGCTGACTCCGCCGCGCCTGCGCGCCCAATCACCAACCGCTCAACCTCCGGTACCTCAGCGGCAGATAGACGCAGGGGGCAAGATGACGTTCGATGTTGCCTCGGTGAAGCGGAATACTGCCAGCCTGAGCGTGCGACCGTGGAATGGACTCGCTTCGCGCCCAATGTCATATGTCAACTTCCCCTTGGACGCGGGGGATCTTTACACTTCCGATGCGGGTTTCTTAATGACAGAGGGTCTTGAGCTGGCGGACTACATAAACTTTGCATACAAGCTTAAACCTTACCAGGGGCGGTTTTTACAGCTGCCGAAGTGGGCCGCGACCGAGCGATACGATATCCAGGCGCGGGCGGACAGCAAGCCTACCAAAGACCAGATGCGCTTGATGACGCAATCCTTGCTTGCGGACCGCTTCAAGTTAGCGGTGCATTGGGAAACTCGGCAGCTCTCCGTTTTTGCGCTTGTTCTGTCGAAGCCCGGGAAGACCGGGCCGCAGCTCCGACCGCAGTCGGACGACCAGCCGTGTGCTGACTCAGGGCCGCCTCCGACGGCTTCGGGCAGGCCCTTGTTTCCCTGCGATACGTTCGGGGCGACGCAACCCGGCCATTGGCGTGGGCAACGTCTAACTATGGGGCGGGTAGCAGACAATTTGGTTGCCGCGGGCAACCTCGACCGCCCTATTGTGGATCGGACGGGACTCAGCGGGAGATTTGATGTCATCCTTGAATTTGCGCCCGAATCCAACGGCCCCCAGGCCAATACCCAGCCTGGCCAGACCGGGCCATCTGACCAGACAGGGCCAACCTTCTTAGAGGCCCTCCGGGACCAACTCGGGCTCAAACTGAAATCGCAAACGGGCCCAGTGGATGTGCTCGTGGTTGACCATGTGGAGGAGCCTTCGCCAAATTGAGGGCGCGCTCATGGGAAACCACTCGGCATGGAGACGACTCTTTCTAGTGGCGGCGCTGTCCGTGCCCATCGTCCTGGGTGCGCTGACGCCGCGCCTACGGGCGCAAGCGCCCCTGGCGCCCTCGGACCATCCGACATTTGACGCAGCGTCGGTCAAGGCGAACAAGTCCGCCGACAGCCGTGTTGTGATGCGTGCCCAAGCGGGAGGCCTCCTCACTGCTACTAACGCCTCGCTCAAAACTCTCATATCAGGCGCGTATCAACTTGGAGACCACCGCTTGATCGTGAGATCGGAGTGGGAGCGTTTGCTTTCGGAGCATTTCGATATCGAAGCGCGGGCGGAAGGCAGTCCCACACGAGACGAGACGTGGCTCATGTTGCGGCAATTGCTTGCAGATCGGTTCAAGCTCACCGCGCATTACGAAACGCGGCAACTCCCAGTGTTCGCCCTCGTTCTGGATAAGCCCGGGAAAACCGGGCCGGGGCTCGTTCCTCATTCCGACTCGGTAAAGTGCGTTGAATTTGTGCCCGGCAGGCAAACGCCTGGGCCCGACGGAAAGTTGCTGGGTGCCTGCGGGGGTTTTCGAATGGCCAGCGAAAATGGGGCTTTGCGTCAAGTCGGAAACAAGGTAACCATCGACAACTTTGTCACGATATTGAACGGACTTGTAGATCGTCCCGTACTGGATCATACCGGGCTCATTGGAACCTTTGATACGAGCATGGAGTACGCCCCCGATGCAGGACAGGTCGGATTCGACTCAACCGCCCGAGTGAATGCATCAGACCCGTCAGCACCACCATCGATCTTCGTAGCAATGCAAGAACAGCTCGGGCTCAAACTGAAGCCGGAAACAGACCCAATCGATGTTCTCGTCATCGACCACGTCGAAGAGCCTTCGCCGAACTGACGGCCTTTATATGAGAGACCAAGCTGAACGGACAAGACTCTTGCTGGCGACCGCTGGAATCGTGATTCTGGCCGGGTTTGCGGTTTTGGGCGTGCTGACGGCGCGATCACAGGCCCCAGCACCGGCAAGTCAATCTCCCGCAACGCAGTCCGCGACGGTACCACAGTGGCAGATCGACGCCGGTGGCAAAATGAGGTTCGACGTTGCTTCTGTTAAGTTGAAAAAATCCGCCGGCGCTTACCACGTCAACTTCCCTATAGGCAACGGCGCGGTCATGCTGCCGGTCGGCGGCCGACTTTCTATTAACGACGTACCGCTGCGCGATATCATCGCATTCGCCTATAAACTTACAATTCCTCAAACCCATGCGTCGATGCTCGGACTGCCAAGTTGGGTCGACTCGGAGCGCTTCGATATCGAGGCCCGAGCGGAAGGCAATCCTACCAAGGACGAGTTTCGCCTGATGGTCCAGTCGCTTCTTGCTGATCGCTTCCAGCTGACGATGCACAGCGAGACTCGCCCGCGTCCCGTGTTCGAGATGGTCTTGTCGAAGGCCGGGAAGCCCGGGCCGCAGCTGAAGCCGCACGCGGACGACACAATGTGCGTTAGTCCGTCGGCAGGATCGGGGACCACGACTGCTCCTGCCGGACCCGGCGCGGCGATGCCTCCGCTTCCTTGTGGAGGCATCGCTGGATTTGGCTCAATGCCGAATGTACCCGGCCAGCTGTGGATGGGCGCACGAAAAGTGACAATGGATTTGCTCGCGGCGGAGTTGAGTGAGTTCGACGAGAGCATCGACCGTCCCGTGCTGGATCGGACCGGGCTCAGCGGAACTTTTGACGTGATGGTCCAATTCGCGCCGCAGTCTCCGGACCTGGAGCCCCGCGGCTTCGAGCCCGACCCGTCGGCGCCGTCGTTTCTCGAGGCCCTGAACAACCAGCTCGGGCTCAGGCTGGAGCCGCAAACGGCTCCTTTTGACGTCATGATCGTTGATCGACTGGAGCAGCCCTCCGAGAATTGAGGTCTGTGTATGACAGGCCATGCTGAATGGAAAAGGCTCTTCCTGGCAACAGCCGCAATAGTGGCATTAGCCGCGCCCGTTTTTCTGGGCTTTACGACTGTGCCACGGTTACAGGCCCGAGCGCCGTCGGCTCAGTCTCCGGCAGCACCCCAGTGGCAGATTGCCGCCGGTCGCAAAATGGCGTTCGACGTCGCTTCCATTAAGCAGAACAAGTCTGGCGGCGGCCGAAATTCCAACGTCTCGCTCAACGAGGGGGCAGGCTTTTCCCCCACTGGGGGCCTTTTCGCGGCAACTAACTATCCGCTGATCAACTACATAAGCTTCGCCTACAAGATTACGAACCAACAGTACCTGTTCCAGATGTCAAGCCTACCGGACTGGGCTAACACAAAGGGAGAGAAGTTCGACATCGAGGCACGCGCGTCCGGCAATCCGACGAAGGATCAATATCGCCTGATGGTGCAGTCGCTGCTGGCAGATCGGTTTAAGCTGGTGCTCCATCACGAAATTCGGCAAGGCCCGGTTTACGGGCTCGTGCTGCTGAAGCCCGGCCAGTACGGTCCGCAGCTTCAGGCGCATCCTGCTGATCAACCGTGCTCGACCGAATTCACGCCGGGACACGGCTTGCCTCGAACCGGTCCTGAGCCGTCTACGCCCTCGCCCCCATCAGCGACATCCGGCCTGCAGATGGAGCCGGTTCCTTGCGGCATTGCCACGCTCGTGTTACCAGCAAGCGCGAGCGGCCGAGTCCGGGTCGGCGGCAGAGGACTGACGATGGCAGAGATTGCCGGGTCCTTGGGCGGCGATGCTCTGATCGACCGTCCAGTAATCGATCGCACCGGTCTCAGCGGCACCTTCGATTATTCTCTCGAATGGTCTCAGGAGATACATTTCCCCGGACCGCCGCCGCCCGATTTTAATCCGGACCCCAACGGCCCCTCACTGCGTGAGGCGCTGCAGAAGCAACTGGGAGTCACGCTCAAGGCTGCTGAAAAGGGTCCAATTGATGTGATTGTCATCGATCACGTCGAGCAGCCTTCGCCGAATTGACGGCGATGCTTCCGAGGCTCTGCCGAGACACAGGAAGAAGCCCGAATACTCCTCTTACCTCTGCTCCTTGCCGTACTGGAGCACCCATGGTGGAGGTTCGGATTCCAACGATCCGCTCACCTTAACGCCAAGCTCCTTTGCCCAACGGCAGCCCCACATCCAACCATACTCTGTTACGAATGTGTCCGGGGTGGCATACGCAGGGTCAGATTGCGCTGTGTCCAGCGTCACAAACCGATATTGCTTCTGCTCAAAAAGTTCCAGCACCTTATCTATGACGTCAGCGTTGAGCCGGTTCGCATGCAGGAGCATGACGTGCGGTATTTCTCGACCAAATATCTGTTTGTGGAGTCCTGCGTAGTAGTCGATTTCAGTGGAAGTATAGGCCAGGTAAGCATCGCGAAGCCTCGCCGCAGAGGCTTCATCCTTATTGGACAATATTTTTCTGTAGGCAGCGTCGAATACGTAGTCTTCGTTGTCGATGGTACAGAAGACAACTTTATAGCCGCGCTGCGCCAGGAACGCAGCAATCGCGTCATGTTTCTCCTTTGTGTTCCCCGTGTGGTTTTCCGGAAAACGGAAATAACGCGGGATCTTACCGACTTCGGCGAGCGCGGCAACGAACGATCCTTCCCCCGCGACTATTTCATGCTCAATTTGTTCCACCGTGAGATCATTCATCTCGACATGAGAAAGGGTGTGATTGCCCAAATCATAGCCGCGCCTGACCCACTGATCCAACAACCCTCTCCCCTGACTCTCGCCAATCTGCCGCACTCTGCTTTCAATTACGAATCCGATGGCCGGAGCGTGGTGCCGATCGAGCGAATTCAAGATCGCAATGTTGATAGATCGAGCTTCGGCCGGGTCGCTCGTGCTCGCCACTGGAAGGTCATCAAATGTTAGTGCCACAGAACGTTGCTGTGCCAGGGAAGAGAGAGAGCAAACGACCAAGATCAAGAAGGCAGCCCTGATTCTGGGCAGATTCAGCATGGCGGGATTGTAACCCCTCATTCCGATGCGCGTTACTCAGGAGCTTAGAGGTGTCTTTCAGCAACCCTACGTCCTTGATGCGAGGCTTAGCGCAGTGAGATTGTGATCGGCACGTGACGTTATTCTGTTTCTGAATCATACCGATGTTGGGCGCGATACAGCCGCGTGCCATCCGGCTTTATGGCATAGAACAGCAAAGCTCCCTTCGAACCGTTCTTCATCGGGTGCACAACTACTGTAATTGCGTCGCCGGGTTTGTACGTCATCCGACTCCAGCCCCTCGCCCACCATGATGTTGATGCTCGAAGCTTCGATGTCCCACGTTCCGGCAGTAGAGGATTGTTTCGCATCAGGGCCAACTGTGATCACGAGGTGACTGTGTGGGTTCTCCAACCGATATTCCTTCACGACACCCTGATACGTAGCATTCTGGCTCAGGTCAAACATCGACCGGGAATGGTGGGCCAAGGATCGAGGAACGGCAACCAGCGAGACTCCCAACGCGACAGTCAAACCCAAGATTGTTTGCTTCGGCTTCATCGCTTGAACCATACGCCGCAGCAGTTAAAGTAGCCATCTGTTTAACGGCGGGTGTCCAAAACTTCACCAGAGTCCGATCTGAGCGCATCCGGCCTCGAAGGGGGCAATTTTCTGGCTTACGCCTGGTTGGTCGGCTCTGAGACAAATTGAAAGAGCAGCTGTACTGGCCGCACAAGCCAAACTACCTCCGGTTTCAGCGCGCTGCTTTCCTAGAACGGCTCCGCGCAAAGAGACTCTTCCTAGGAAGGCTACTTGGCCCCGTTTTTTCCACAGATCACTGAGGACACCCTGGCTTCCAAGACGTCCCTTACAAGTGGAAGCACATTCCGAAACCTGGATCAGGCCGGGCCGCGGTTACCCGAAACCATGTTATCGAGAAATTTCCGCAGCGTTTATGGCACTAGCCAGAGCACAATCAATGCATGGACCAAGGGCTGTCCAGAAATCCGGCACGCGGCTGGGCCAGACTCGACGGCGTCGATCTGCTCCGAGCCCTGGCGATCTTCTTCGTGTTGATGAACCACGTCAACATGCGCCTGCTGTTTGCGAAGGTGCCATACACCAGAGGCCTACCACCCCAGCTCGTGAACTCCCTCGTTTGGAACGGTCAATTCGGCGTCCAGATTTTCTTCGCCGTGTCGGGCTTCCTCATCATGTCAATAACGCTCCGACGCTGGAGCTCCCTCTCTCGTGTTAGTGTTCGCGACTTCTACCTGCTCCGTTTCGCTCGCATTGCGCCACTACTCCTGTTGCTGCTGGCTGTACTCAGCGTGCTCCATGCGGTACATCTCCAGGACTTCGTTGTTTCAGCAAGAACGGGAGGGCTCGGACAAGCGCTCTTTGCAGCTCTCACGTTCCATGTAAATGTCCTGGAGGCTCGACACGGCTATCTCCCCGCCAACTGGGACATCATTTGGTCGCTATCCGTCGAGGAGACGTTCTATCTCTTCTTTCCCATCGTCTGTCGCCTGCTCGGTCGTGGGAAACTGTTTGTCGTGCTTCTTCTCACGTTCGTCGTACTTGGACCTCTCGGGCGAACGGTGCTCGCTCATGGAAACGAGGTATGGCAGGAATACTCCTATCTCGGAGGGATGGACGCGATCGCTTTTGGCTGTCTCACTGCCCTCTTCGTAGCACGGCATCGCCTGTCCCGCCCGTTCCTCTGGATCATGGGAAGCGTGGGCATAGCTCTTTTGATCTTCAGCCTCGGCTTCTCGATCATGGCCTACACCTGGGGACTTGGCCGGAACGGCCTGAACATGACCATCCTTGCCTTGGGCACGTGCATGGTCATCACTGTCGCGGCTCAGACCAAATGGCGGAGTCCGCGCCTCTTGGCCCCGTTCCTCATGCTTGGCCAGCGCAGCTATGAGGTTTACCTGACGCACATGTTTGTCGTGTTCGGCCTGTTTCATCTCTTCCTGGTGGCGGATAGACCGATGAGGGCGGTTCCTGGACTTTTCATTACGGTCATTCTCTTGGCAGGCCTCTTGGGTGAACTGGTGGCGCGATTCTACTCAGAGCCGATGAACCACTGGCTCCGCAACCGTTGGGGAGAAGGGCCCAAAAAGCTTGGCTCGGTGATCGAAGCCGCAGGAGGTTCGGACTTCTAGTGCTATTCGAGATTGTTCTGGACTTCAAATGGAAACTTTGCCGAGCAAGATGTGGCCCCTGACACAGCACGGAGTCTAAAAGAACAACACAAAGACTTGTGCGTGCGTCTGCGCGATGATATTAAAAGGGCACATAGGCAATACGACCGGCAGTTTTATTCGATCCTTGACCACTCTGTGGATTACTTCCATAACCGGTTGGTGGAGATTCTGGGCGACGACAATGTCGAGGCGCTTGGCGAAGATCCGTATCCTTTACCGGTTCTGGGGCGCTAGTGTGGGCTGCGCACCGACACCCGTGAAAATACGTCGGGCTGGTCTCTCCCGAATCTTCGTCCACACCATGTCGGGACTTCTCCCAAGAGCGATTCCCTTAGCGGCCATACTCCTGGCTTGCTTGCTATTCCAGCCAATCGTGGGAGCGGCTGCAGCGCAGACGAAGTCACCCAAGCGTACGCATGCGGTGACCAAGCCAAAGAAGAAAAAGGTGCCGTCCCTTGCGAGCACACAGCCGGAGAGCCAACTCGAGCAATTAGCCCGCGCGCTGCACGATGAATCCAGTACCCAACGTTACGAACGCCTCGCGCAATTTGCTACGCAGCATGCCAAAGAGCCCGATGGCACCCGCGCCGCGCTGGCGTTGGGCTACTACGATTTCATCCACAGGGATTACGAGGCCGCACGCAAATGGCTGGACAAGGCTTTGGCTGATCCGTTCCTCGGAGATTATGCGCTCTACTGGCGGGCACAAACGGATCGGGCAGTGGGCGCAAACGATGCCGCCCTGGAGGAATTTTCCAAGTTCCGGCGTCAGTATTCCGCCAGCGTGATGACCGATACGGCCGTT
>Ga0210394_10002146_pt1 | contig 28053 bp, 19 predicted proteins | sample IncBWC12MmetaG_FD_160121 | JGI IMG/M metagenome (GOLD analysis project Ga0210394, IMG submission 160121) | Forest soil microbial communities from Barre Woods Harvard Forest LTER site, Petersham, Massachusetts, United States - Inc-BW-C-12-M | ecosystem: Environmental > Terrestrial > Soil >...
AAATTCGAACTGGTCATCAACCTCACCACCGCGAAGGCGCTCGGACTCACGATCCCGGAAGCGTTTCTCGTGCGCGCCGACAAAGTGATCGAGTAGACCAGGCATCGTCTCACGAGTGCTGCGCTGCACAGCCGATGTCGCAGATGGGTCATGCGCCGCCGCGCCACCATCTATCTTTTGCGGCAGCTGGAACCCCAAAAAGCAGACACGGATCGGCGGCCCATCTACGCTTGGCGGTGCTATAATGCGCCGCATGAAAGTCGAAGAGATCGCGAAACAGGCCCTCGCTTCGATCCTTAATCCAAAAGGGGCCACCCGACAATTCAAAAAAAGGACCAGTCGGGATGGAAAGGGCGGTCTTCGATCGTCGAGCGATCGTCCTGGGGTTCTGGATCCATTGAAGGCTCCTGTCGGCCCGCCTCTATCCTACGCGTTTCCCGAAATAATGCACTGGGTCGCAGGCTGTTCGCGCTCACGCTCGGCGGTGTTCGATGTCGGGCCTACTTCCCGCCGAACACGCCGCCGGATAAATGAGCCGGTGCGACCGCCTCGCCCCCGAAAGCTGCCGCGGGCGTCGCCACCGGCGTGTCAGCTAAGGGCCAACAACGGCCTCTCGCACCGCAGAAAAACAGCGAGGACCGCCCCGAAGGACGTCACAGACCAGCCGATTGGGGCGTGATATTCTGCCCTGCATTACAACGGGCGTGATCCCAGTGGTGCGGGCAGATGGCAATCGGCATCGGACGGCGACAATTTATATCCACGCTTGGAGGCGCGACAGTCGCCTGGCCGCTTGTCGCGCGCGCTCAGCAGGACGAGCGCATGCGGCGCATCGGTCTGCTTCAAGGCCTGGCTGCGGACGATCCGGTCGCTCAGGCGAACAACGCCGCCTTCGTGCAAGGATTGCAGCAATTGGGTTGGACCGACGGCCGCAACCTGCACGTCGATTTCCGCTTTGGCGCGGGCAATGCCGCCAACGTACGCAAATACGCGGAGGAGCTGGTCGCGCTTGCGCCTGACGTTATCTTGGCTGTCAGCCAGGGTCTTGGGCCGTTGTTGCAGGCGACTCGCACCATACCGATCGTATTCACAATTGTCCCTGATCCGGTCGGCGCCGGGTTCGTCGAAAGTCTGTCGCGGCCGGGCGGCAACGCGACCGGCTTTTTGATGTTGGAATACAGTTTGTGCGGCAAATGGCTGGAACTGCTCAAGGAGATCGCGCCAAGCGTGACGCGGGCAGCGGTCCTTCGTGATTCCTCCGACCCGGCCGGGGTCGGCCAGTTCGCGGTGATCCAGTCGGCGGCGCCGGGGGTCGGCGTGGACGTGAGCCCGATCAACCTGCGCGATGCCGCCGAGATCGAGCGCGCCGTCGCGGCCTTTGCGCAAACCGCGAATGGCGGTCTAATCGTTACGACGAGCGCGTTATCGGTGGTCCATCGCGATCTGATCGTTGCGCTTGCCGCGCAGCACAATCTGCCAGCGGTCTATAGCGAACGCTTCTACGTCGCCGCCGGCGGATTGATCTCGTACGGGCCGAATTTTCGCGACCAGTTTCGCCGCGCTGCCGGCTACGTTGATCGCATCCTCAAGGGCCAGAAGCCGGCCGATCTGCCGGTGCAGGCGCCGACCAAGTACGAGTTGGTCGTCAACCTCAAGACCGCCAAGGCGCTGGGGCTTACCATTCCGCCAACCGTGCTCGGCCGCGCCGACGAGGTGATCGAATGAGGCGGCGCCAATTCATCGCACTCCTTGGCGGCGCGGCCGGCGCCACATGGCCGCTCACCGCGCGGGCGCAGCGCGAGCAAAAGCGGCGCGTCGCGGTGCTGATGGGCGGGCTTTTATCCGGAGACGCCAACGGACAGGCCGAAGCGGGCGCGCTCGAGGATGCTTTGCAGGAGCTGGGATGGCGCCAAGGCGGTAACATCGAGCTCAGCTATCGCTGGCCAGGCGCCGAGCTCGATTCGGTGCGGGCGGCCGCAAGCGAAATCGCCGCGAGCCGTCCCGATCTGGTCGTCAGCCGTACCACCCCCGCTACGTCGGCGCTGATGAGCGCAGGCCTGCCTACGGTTTTCGTGCTGGTGGCCGATCCGATACGTTCGGGTTTTGTGCAAAATCTGGCGCATCCCGGCGGCAATGTCACCGGATTCTCGAACTTCGAAGCGTCGGTTGGCGGCAAATGGCTCGAACTTCTCAAAGAAGCTGCGCCAAGCATCTCGCATGTTACGGTGGTGTTCAATCCGCAGACCGCGCCGTTTGCCGAGGCCTACCTGCATGCCGCCCAGACGGCGGCGCCGACTCTGGGGGTTACCGTGGCTCCCGCTCCATGTATCAGCACGGCAGAACTCGAAGCCGCGGTTGCGGGCGCAGCGGCGGCGCCCGGTGGCGGAATTCTCGCCATCTTCGACTCTTTCCTCACCGAGCATCGCGATTTTCTGATTACGCTCGTGACGCGCCATCGGCTGCCCGCAATTTACGGTAGCCAGTTTTTTACGCCGGGCGGCGGGCTGATGTCTTATGCGTCCGATTATCCGGATATTTTCCGCCGCGCCGCGGACTATGTCGATCGCATCCTGCGCGGCACGCGCCCGGGCGATCTGCCGGTCCAGGAGCCGGCCAAATTCACGCTCTCGGTCAACCTCAAGGCTGCCGCGGCCATCGGGCTCACCTTGCCGCAGTCGCTGATCACGCGCGCCGACGAGGTGATCGAATGAGGCGGCGCGATTTCATCGCGCTCGCCGGCGGCCTGACGGCGTGGCCGCTTGCTGCTCGCGCGCAGCAGGACAATCGCGTGCGCCGTATCGGCGTATTCATGAATTTGTCCGAAGGCGATCCCGATGGGACGCGCTGGATTGCCGCTTTGCTGAAATCGCTCGACGAGTTCGGCTGGACCGAGGGCAGGAATATCCGGATCGATTTCCGGTGGGGAATTGACGCCGAGCACATTCAAAAAAACGCCGAAGAGCTGGTTGCGCTTAATCCGGACGTCATCGTGGCGGCGACGGCGGCGGCGGTGCTCGCGCTGCAGCAGATGACGCGCAAGGTGCCGATCATATTTGTCGCCGTCACCGACCCGGTTGCGCTCGGCTTGGTCGAGAGCTTGGCGCGGCCGGGCGGCAATGCCACGGGCTTTTCGCCGGCGGAAGTCGATTTGAGCGCAAAGTGGCTGCAAGTTCTCAAGGAGATGGTGCCGGCTCTGAGGCAGGCCGCGGTTTTTCACAATCCGACCAATCTTGGCGGGGCGCCGCAATTCTCCACCGTTCAAGCCGCGGCGGCCTCGCTTGGTGTCGCGCTCAGCATCATTGACGTTCGAGATAAGTCCGCGATCGAGCAGGCAGTCGCTACCTTCGCAAACCAGCCGAACGGCGGACTGGTGGCGCTGCGGATATCTGAGAATGTCGCCTTGCACGATTCGCTCGTCGCGCTCGCGGCCAAGTACCGGCTGCCGGCGATCTATCCGTTGCGGGTCTTCGCCACTAGCGGCGGCTTGGCGTCCTATGGGCCCGACATTATCGAGGAGTACCGCGAGGCTGGCGGCTACGTCGATCGCATTCTTAGGGGTGAAAAACCGGCCAATCTGCCGGTCCAGGTGGCGAGCAAGTTCCAGCTGGTGCTCAATCTAAAAACCGCCAAATCGCTTGGCCTGGCCCTCCCGCAAACCCTCCTTGCCACCGCCGACGAAGTCCTCGAATAAAGCCAGCGGTTTAGCGCCCGGAATTGTGTGCTAAGATAATGAAATGAAAGCGGATACCGATCAGCGCCCTGATCCGATGGGCCTCTTGGCAAGCCGTCTCGGCAAGGCAGGGCCGGCGATCGGCGCTTCGATCGTGCGCAGCCGCCTGTTCATCAAATATGTGGCGCTGCTGATCACCGTGGTCGTTCTAGCGCTCCTGGCCAACGGCGCTTTCGAAATCTGGTTTTCATATCGGGAGCACAAGGCCTCGCTGATCGGCATCCAGCGCGAGCAGGCCGAGGGCGCCGCCTCGAAAATCGAGCAGTTCATCACCGAGATCAACAGCCAGGTCGGCTGGACGACGCAATTGCCGTGGTCGGATTCCACCCTCGATCAGCGCCGCTTCGACGCGCTGCGGCTGTTGCGGCAGGTGCCGGCCATCACCGAGCTCGCCCAGATCGACGCCTCCGGCCACGAGCAGCTGCGCGTCTCGCGGCTGACCATGGACGTGGTCGGCAGCGGTGTCGACTATTCGACCAAGCCGGAATTCACCCAGGCCGTGGCGCACAAGGTCTATTACGGGCCGGTCTATTTCCGCCGCGAGTCCGAGCCGTATATGACGCTGTCGCTTGCCGGCACGCGGCGCGATACCGGGGTGAGCATCGCGCAAGTCAATCTCAAGCTGATCTGGGACGTGGTTTCGAAGATCAAGGTCGGCGAGCGCGGCCGCGCCTATGTGGTCGATGCGGACGGCCGCCTCATCGCCCATCCCGACATCAGCCTGGTGCTGCGCAATACAGACATGTCGAAGTTGGCGCAGGTCCGCAGCGCTCGCGCCGCCGGCTCCGGCGACGAGGTGCAGGAGGGGGAAGACATTACCGGCAATCGGGTACTCACCGCTCATGCGCAGGTTACACCGCTCGGTTGGCTGGTTTTTGTCGAAACCCCCATCGCGGAAGCCTATGCGCCGCTTTACGCGTCGATCCAGCGCACCGGCTATGTGCTGTTCGGCGCGCTTGCGCTCGCCTTCATCGCCGGCATGTTCCTCGCCAAGCGGATGGTGGGGCCGATCCAGGCGCTGCGTTCTGGCGCGGCGCGAATCGGCCGCGGCGACCTGAGCCAGCGCATCAGCATCAAGACCGGCGATGAGGTCGAGGCGCTCGCCGACCAGTTCAACGACATGGCGGGTCGACTGGAGGAATCTTACGCCGACTTGGAAAAAAAGGTCGACGACCGCACCCGCGAGCTGACCCAAGCCTTGGAACAGCAGACCGCCACCTCCGAAGTGCTGCAGGTCATTTCCAGTTCGCCCGGCGAGCTCGGTCCGGTATTCGACGCCATGCTGCAGAACGCGGTGCGCATTTGCGAAGCCAAGTTCGGCAATATGTGGGTTCGCGAAGGCGACAAGTTCCGCGTTGTCGCGATCCACGGCGCGCCGCAGGAATACCGTGATGCCATGCTTGGCGATCCACTGGTTTTGCCAGATCCGCAAAGCACCATGGGTCGCCTCGTCAGTACCGGCCAGGTCGTGCAGATTGATGACGTCGCCACCGCGCCGACTTATGGCATGCGCGCGCGCATTGCGACCATCGAGCTTGCGAAAGCCCACACCTTGGTCGCGGTGCCGATGCTCAAAGATAAAGAGGTAGTCGGCATAATCGGCATCTATCGTCAGGAGGTGCGCCCGTTCACCGAAAAGCAGATCGCGCTGGTGGAGAGTTTCGCCGCACAAGCCGTGATCGCCATCGAAAATACCCGGCTGCTGCACGAGCTGCGCCAGCGCACCGACGATCTGAGCGCGTCGCTAGAGGATTTGCGCACCGCACAGGATCGCTTGGTGCAGACCGAAAAGCTCGCCTCGCTTGGCCAATTGACCGCCGGCATCGCCCACGAGATCAAGAACCCGCTCAATTTCGTCAATAATTTCTCGAGCGTTTCGGTGGAGCTGCTCAATGAGCTGAGCGAAATCGTGAGTGCCGTGCAAGCCGACGACAAGGTCCGTGAAGAAATCGCCGATCTGTCCGACACCTTGCGCGACAACCTGCAGAAGATCGTGCAACACGGCAAGCGCGCCGATTCCATCGTCAAGAACATGCTGCTGCATTCCCGCGAAGGCTCCGGCGAGCATCGCCCTGTCGACATTAACGCCATCGTCGAAGAAAGCCTCAATCTCGCCTATCACGGCGCTCGAGCCGAAAGGCAGGGCTTCAACATCACGCTGGAGCGATCGTTCGACCCGGCGGCAGGCGAAGTGGACCTTTTCCCACAGGAGATCACGCGGGTCTTGCTCAATTTGATCTCGAACGGCTTTTATGCCGCGATCAAGCGCAAAGGCCAGGCCGCCAACGGCGACTTCGAACCGATCCTCGCCGCGGCCACCAGAAACCTCGGGGACCGCGTGGAGATCAGGATCCGCGACAACGGCACCGGAATACCGCCCGAAGTGAAGGACAAGATGTTTAATCCGTTCTTTACGACGAAACCGGCCGGAGAAGGCACGGGGCTTGGCCTCTCCATCAGTCATGACATCATCGTGAAACAGCATTCCGGTAGCATCTCGGTCGATACCGAGCCTGGCAGCTTCACCGAATTCAAAATCACTCTGCCGCGCAAGGCAGCAGCACTGAGCAAAACGGGAGGACGGGCGTGAGCCTTCTTATTTTGGTGGTCGACGATGAAGCCGATGTCGAGGCGTTGTTTCGGCAACAATTCCGGCGTGACCTGCGTGCCGGCCGATTCACTATGGAATTTGCCCAGTCGGCTCTGAAGGCGCTGCAGTGCATCAGCGACGCCGGCGACGCCTCGCTTATCCTGATCCTGTCCGACATCAATATGCCGGGGATGAGCGGTCTTGAGCTTTTGCCCAAGGCCAAGGCGTTGCGGCCGGACGTTCCGGTCATTACGGCCTATGGCGATGCCGAAACCAAGCGTAAGGCGCTGGAACGTGGGGCCGAAGCGCTGGTCACCAAGCCGATCGACTTCACGTTGTTGCGTAGTGAAATCGACACCAGAATTGAAAAGGCCGCATGAGCGCCCGAATCCTGGTCGTTGACGACGAGCCCGATCTGGAGGCGCTCATTCTGCAGAAGTTCCGGCGCCAGATCCGGGACGGCACATGGAGTTTCCTGTTCGCCCAGGACGGCGTCGAGGCGTTGGCGGCACTCAAGGCCAATAACGACATCGACCTCATCGTCAGCGACATCAACATGCCGCGGATGGATGGCCTTTCGCTGTTGCAGAAGCTGCAGGAGAGCGAGGACCAGGTCTCGACCATCATCGTTTCGGCCTATGGCGACATGACCAACATCCGCACCGCGATGAATCGCGGCGCGTTCGATTTTGTGACCAAGCCGATTGATTTTGGCGATCTCGAAACCACCGTCGTCAAGACGCTGCGGCACATCCAATTCCTGCGCGAAGCGCGGCTGCGCCAGGCCGAAGCCGAGCGCGCCCACGCCTCGCTGTCGCGCTACTTCTCGCCCAACCTGGCGCAGCGCCTCGGCAGCGATCCCGGCGCGGTCGAACTCGAGGGGCAGCGGCGCGAGATCGCGACGCTGTTCACCGATATCGCCAATTTCACCGCGCTCGTGGAAACGCTGGAACCGAGCACGCTGGGCAGCCTGCTCAACGAATACCTCACGGGCATGACCGATATCGTGTTTGCGCATGATGGCACGGTGGCAAAAATCATCGGCGATGCCCTGCACGTCCTGTTCGGCGCTCCCGGAGCACAGGCGGATCATGCTGCCCGCGCGGTGGTCTGTGCATTGGCGCTGGACGAGTACGCGCAAGCTTTTTGCGAACGCAGCCACAAAAAGGGCGTGGCGCTGGGCGTCACTCGGATCGGCGTCCATGCCGGGCCGGCCATCGTCGGCAACTTCGGCGGCGGCCGGTTTTTCGATTACACCGCCTATGGCGACACGATCAACGTCGCCGCGCGGCTTGAAGCCGCCAACAAACAGCTGGGCACGCGAATCTGCGTCAGCGCTATGCTTGCCGATAAAGTCGAGGGCTTCTGCGGCCGGCCGATTGGTGACCTGATGCTGCGCGGCAAGACCGAAGCGCTTCGCGCCTTCGAGCCGCTTCCGCTCGAACAATACGAAACGCCCGCGACCAAGGCCTATCTCGACGCATTCGCCAAACTCGAGGCCGGCGATCCTGGCGCGATGGCTGCTTTCGCATCCCATGTCGGCATACAGCCGCAGGACCAGCTGGCGAGCTTCCACCTCAAGCGGCTATTGAATGGCGCAAAGGGCATCCGCATTGCGATGGAATAGCGACGGCAAATCGGCACGGACGTGAAATCTAAGTGCCCCGAGCGACCAGCCGAAGCGCCGCAGCGCGCGACCCGCGCACGCTCTTGATAGAGAACGCGGGTGTGGATGTTCCCGGTATGGGCAGCGGCTTCCCGTAACTGCGCGATGCCCGCGCTGCACTTCGCCGAAGTCTCGCTGCAAACGGTCGTTCAGGCTCTTGGATTAGGAGACCTCGTGGCGAACGTTAGCTTTAAGCATCGGCCGAAATAGAATGGTCAGATGCGCTGGGCAAGCGCGAGCCGGCCTGGCGTTGTAGATGAGCCTTTTGCGATGCGGTAATTGGCGGTCGTAAAATGACGCTATGGGTCATTAGCGACCGACTCACGATGGCCGCGCCATGTCCGCTTCTCCCGCGATAGCGACCAGATCGCTGCGTCGCACTAAGTGACGCTTTGGGCCATTAGTCGACAAAGTGCGGCGCAGCCAAATGGTGCTGCTGTTCGATGACTTCGTCAGCGATTGCAATGAATGGCACCGTCGTTTGTGGAGCGGGAGGAGATCTCCCGAGGGATTTCGGTAGCTCGATCACTACGCGTGATGCGCCGTCGACGGTAAATCAAGAGATCAAGCGCAATGGCGCTATGATCGATACCGAGCGTCGGTGGCGGCTTTCTCATAAGCAAAATTATTTGCCTAAGTACTCAGCGCGGGTTTGGTTGTCCCACAGTCGTTTCAGAATCAAAAAGAACTTAAACCCTAGGGCATCAAGAAAGCAGAAAGATAGCGACGGACCCCCTTGTAATCCAAAATAGCTAGCGGCTCGTAATCTGTTTTTTCCCAATCCCGGTCCAGCACATTCGTCAAGTTGTCAAGAATGAACCATTCTCCATCTTGATACACCGCTACAACCATATGATCCTCACTGCGCGCCCGTTGGTGCACAATGACTAGCCTCACGTGGTCCGCCGAAATTCCAACCTCCTGAGCTGCCGCATACTTCGCGAGTGAATAAGATTTGCAATCGCCGTTTCTCATTGTAATCGCTTGAAGCGGACCGACCCAATCGCCAGGCGCGGGCTTGATCATGAGATTGATCGATATGTTTAGGTGTCCTAGCATAGCTTTGCCTCGATACTGGCGAATCTCATCGAGCTTTTGCGCCAGCGCAGGTATTAATGGGCAGGGATCATCCTTGGATTGCAGGCACTCGTAAAAGTAAGCTTTCTCAAGACGCATTTGGTGTCTTAAGGAGTCCCATATTTCAACGAGAGGGGCTTCCTTATTGGTGATTTCAATCGTCTGACTTCCGAATGGGTCACTCGGGCGCTCGTCGGCAAAGGCCGGCAGAGCGAAGCCAACCAAAACTGCAACAACCATGGCCAATATCGAGACACGCATTTACGAAAGGCCCTCCGTGGCGCTGCTCACACGTCTCATTTCGATAATGCTCAAGCTGGCTGTGCCCCGAGCTGATCGGCGATCACCTCGTTCGCTAACACCGGCGATCGAGCCGGCGCTTTGATCCGAAACCACGCGACATAAAGCGCTGGTAGGAACAACAGGGTCAGTACGGTGCCAACGATGATGCCGCCCATCATCGCGAAGGCCATTGGGCCCCAGAAGATCTCGCGCGCAATTGGAATCAGCGCCAGACTGGCCGCAGCGGCGGTCAGCATGATCGGGCGCATACGATGTTCCGTTGCTTCCGCCACGGCCTCCCATATCGGACGGCCGGCCTCTTTCAGGTGCTCGATCTGGACAATCAAGATGACTGAGTTGCGGATCAGGATGCCGATCAATGCCAGAACGCCAAGGATCGCGACGAACCCGAGAGGCGCCCCGCTCGGCAGCAAAGCTAACACCACGCCAATCAGGGCGAGCGGCGCGACAGCGAACACCAGAAACAGCCGAGCAAAGCTTTGCAGCTGAATCATCAGGATCGTGGCCATGATGAAGAGCATCAGGGGAACGACGGCTTCAATCGGGGCTTGGCTTTTGGCGCTCTCCTCGACAGCGCCGCCGATGGTCACCGCGTAGCCGGCCGGCAGCCCCTTTGCGAACTCCGCCACCTGCGGAGCCAGTTGGTCCACGACTGTTTTCGGCTGCGCAGCGTCGAGGATGCTTGCTTTCAGCGTGATGGTTGGGATGCGCGACCGCCGCCATATTGTCGGCTGCTCCATTTCGTAGTGGAGGGTGGCGACGGCGCCGAGGGGAACCGACTGCCCCCCGAGGCCGATCAACTGCAAGTCGCGTAGCGTATCGATCGATGCGCGTTCGGGCGCCGTGGCGCGCCCCACCACATTCACCAGGTAAATACTGTCGCGAACCTGGGTGATCGAGGTGCCGTCAAGCACGCCGTTCAAGGTCGTCGCAATGTCTTCCGAGGTTATACCGAGTTGACGAGCTTTATCCTGCAACACGTCGACCTTGACGACGCGCGCCGGCTCCATCCAGTCGAACACGACGTTATCGAGGTGCGGATTGGTGCGCACGATGGCGGCCAGACGCTGCGAAATTTCCCGGACTTTGGCGATGTCGGGTCCACTGAGCCGATACTGCACGGGCCGCCCGACGGGAGGTCCGACTTCAAGCAATTTGACCAACGTGTCGGTGCCGGGAAAGGTCTTTTTCAGATAGGCATCGAATTGCGCCTTGAGGCGGTCCCGCACCTTGACGCCGCCCTTAGTCACCACGACCATCTGGCCGAACCAGGAGTTGGCGGTCTGCACATCGAATGACAGAACAAAGCGCGGAGCGCCTGTTCCGACGTAGCTTGACCAATGGTCGACGCCTTCATTGTCCTGGAGCTGCTCACGCTCGAAACGAGCCATTTGCGCGTTCGTGTCGGCAATCGAAGCGTTCTGAGGCAGGTTCCAGTCGATGATAAGCTCGTCGCGGTCCGACGAAGGAAAGAACTGCTGCGGCACAAATTGCATGCCGACCAGCGCGAGGAGAAAAGCTCCGCCCGTTACGCCAATGGTGGTCCAGCGATGCTGCATGCACATGACAAGGAGACGGGAGAACCTTTGTGCGGATCGCCCCTTCGTCTCGTGATGCGCTTTCATCTTGGCCGGCAGAATCGTAACTCCGAGCAGTGGCGTGAACAGCACGGCGACGATCCATGATACGACCAAGGAGACGGCAATCACCACGAACAGCGTAAAAGTAAATTCACCGGCGTTGCTGCTGTTGAGGCCAATCGGAATGAACCCGGCGACGGTAACCAGCGTACCCGTCAACATCGGAAAGGCAGTAGACGTATAGACGTAGGTCGCCGCCTTCGTTAAAGCATCGCCAACTTCCAGCCGCGCTACCATCATTTCGACAGCGATCATGGCATCATCGACCAGAAGCCCGAGCGCGATGATCAAAGCGCCAAGCGAAATACGCTGCAGCGAAATTCCGGCATAGGCCATCACGACAAAGGTTATGGCGAGGACCAGCGGAATGGCGATCGCGACAACGAGCCCGGCACGAAGCCCAAGACTGAAGAAGCTGATGGCGAGAACAATGGCCACAGCTTCGAACAGCGCTTCCGTGAACCCCGATACCGCGTGCTCGACCACTAACGGCTGATCCGCAACCAAGTGGACTCCCACGCCGATCGGCAGATCGGCGATGATTCCCGACATTTGCTGCTTTAGCGCATCGCCAAACTTTAGGAGATTGGCCCCGCTTTTCATGCCAATGGCGAGAGCGATGGCCGGCTGGCCGTCGAAACGAAACAGCGTCGCCGCCGGATCGGCGTAGCCGCGGGTGATGGTTGCCACATCGGTCAATGGAAAGAACCGATCATTGACCCGCAAATTGATGGCCTTCAGGCTTGCTTCGGACGCAAATTGCCCGTTGACCCGCACGCTGATGCGCTCCGGCCCGGCTTCAAATACACCAGATGGCGTGACGGCATTTTGCCCCTGCAAGGATGCAATGATGGAGCGGGTGTCGAGCCCAAGTGCGGCGATTTTCCGGGTCGAAAATTCCAAGTAAATCACTTCGTCCTGTGCGCCCAGAATGTCGACTTTACCGACATCCGGCACGGTCAATATTTTCCCGCGAATTTCCTCGACTCGATCACGCAACTGGCGTTGGCTCAAACCGTCGCTGGTGAAAGCGTAGATGTTGCCGAACACGTCCCCGAAACGGTCATTGAAAAAAGGTCCGATGACGCCTTGGGGAAAATCGCCCTTGATGTCGGCCACCATGTTGCGCACACGAACCCAGGTCGGGGTGACGTCACTGGCCTTGGTGCTGTCGCGCAGATAGACGAAGACCGTCGTTTGCCCTGCAACGGTTACACTTTTGGTGTAATCGAGCGATTCCAGTTCTTCGAGCTTCTTCTCGATGCGCTCGGTGACTTGGCGCGTAATCTCCTCGGCAGAAGCGCCCGGCCATTGCGCCTGGATCACCATGGTCTTGATGGTGAAGTCGGGGTCCTCCTGTCGTCCCAGGTGCAGGTACGAGAACAGGCCGGCCGCCATGAAGGCGATCATGAAATACCAGACAAGCGAACGATGTCCGAGTGCCCAGTCGGAAAGGTTGAATGACTTCATGGCGTCGCGTCCTCTTGGATTTTGACTTGCTGCCCCGGTTGGAGGCTATGAATTCCGGCGGTGACGATGCGCGTTCCGGCGTCGAGAGCGCCCGTCACTTGGATGCCGGTTGCGTCTCGAGAAAGATCGACCCTCCGCAGCGAGACGATGCTGGCGGGAAGGTCGACGACCCAAAGAAAGCTCTCAGCGTCTTTGGTCAGCACGGCGGAGGCGGGAACGTGCAAAACTGAGCGCCCGTCGCTGCTCAGCCTCGCGCTGACGGTCGCTCCCAGCCGGAAGCTCGGAGGCGGATCGTTCAAGGCAATTCGGATGCGCTGCGTGCGCGTCACAGGATCAGCTTGCGGCGCAATCTCGCGAATTTCCCCCTCGACCTCGGCGCCGGGAAGGAGCTGCAAGCTGACGATAAACGGCAAGCCGACACCCAGCGGAACCGGGAAGTCCGGTCCGATGTCGACCACAGCCTCTCTGATGTCGGGACGCGCGACTGTGACGATGCTCTGGCCGGGCGACACGACTTGTCCGACGTCGGCGCCCACGGCCGTAACGACACCGGCGAAGTCGGATTTCAGCTGCGCATAGCTAAGTTGTTCAAGCGTCTTGGTCAGGTTTGCCTGCGCGCGAGCAACCGATGCTTCGGCGCCGGCCCGGGCCTGCACGGCGTTGTCCAGCGTCGCTTTTGTGGTCGCATCGGTCGTAATCAGCGTCCGTTGCCGCTCCTCCGTTGCGCTGGTATTCGCAAGTTGCGCTTGGCTTTTTGCGAGCTCTGCTTTGGCTGACCGCACCGCAAATTCGAGCGCAGTGGAATCGATCGCGGCAATGACATCGCCTTGGCCGACCAGGTCTCCGACGTTTACGGGACGTGCGATGAGGCGCCCCAACAGGCGGAAACTAAGATCAGTCTTGAAGCGAGGTTCGACAGTGCCCACCGCCGCCGTACTGCTGGGCCGCATCGGTTCGACAACAGTCGAGAGCACGGGTCGAACGGGCTCCGGCGCCTTTGCCTCCGGTTTGCATCCCGAGACCACAAGGGTCAGTGCGAGGATGCTCGAGATCAGGATCGAGCGCGTCATGATGGACTCCCGTCGAAGGTCACGAGCTGGCCAGGGCTGAGCAGTTTGCCGCCGTCGACAACGACACGCTCTCCGGGCTCAAGCCCTTGTTTGACGATCACGGCACCGGCTTCGTAACCCTCTATGGTCACCGGCCTCAGTGATACCGTCTTGGTTTGCGGGCCGACGATCCAAACCGCGGGCTTCGGCCCAAGCGCCATCAAGGCGGTCCATGGGACCGATATCTGCGCGCCTGGTTGCCGGTTGGCTGTGCCCGCTACGGCGCTTCCTAGTGTCATCGTTGCCGGCGGATTTTGGATCGCGATCTTGATGCGAACCGTCGCACTCTTCGCGTCAATGGCCGGCGACACCTCCCTGACGTAGCCGGTGGCGGTGACACTCGGGTCTGAGAGGAGCGCAAGGGAGACGTGATTGGCATCGTATTCACCAAAGAAAATCGATTCGTACACATCGAAGACAGCGTCGCGATCGCCATCTTGCGCCAGCGTGAATACCGGCTGAGCCGCTTGCACCACTTGGCCGGCCTCAAGGCTTCGCGCGGTAATCACGCCCGAGGCCCCGGCACGCAATTCGGTATAGCTAAGCGCGTCTTTCGCCGTACCCAGCTGCGCCTTGGCCGCTTCAAGCGAAGCGTCTGCGTTGCGCAACCCCTCCTGGGCGTTGTCGAACGCTACGCGGGTGGTGAAGCCCTCGGCGATCAGAGTCTTTTGCCGTTCGAAAGTCGCGCTTACCACGCGCAATTGGGCTTCGGCTGCAACCTCCGCCGCAGTCGCTGCATCGACATCGGCCTGCTGCTCGGCCGGATCGAGCCGAGCCAGCACGTCACCGACCTCGACGTGGGCGCCGACATCGGCGAACCGTGCGACAACGCGGCCGCTTACCCGAAAGGAGAGGTCGGCGCGGAAACGAGCTTGGATTTCGCCGGTCAGGGTCGCGGCACGTTCTCGATCGAGCGGTTGGACCAGCTCGGTGCGCACGAACAAGGCGCGATTCGGAGCAGCCGAGCGATCGTTGCAGGCACTCAGCGCCGCCGCCATAAGCGCAACCCTGAAGGCGGGGCCCGCCTTTTGGCCGACCCCAATGCGCCAATAAAATCGCTGTCTCATGGCTCATCCTTGAAATAAACTATACAGTGTAGTATATTTTAATTGCCATGCTGCCCATAAGGTGTCAAGAACAGTTTGGGCAGCGCGACTAACACTTTCGAATAACGCGGCCCAACAAAAGGATCGATCCATGGCCAGGAGTGCAAAAGCAAAACAAGCCGCCCCTCCCGGCAGGCCGCCCAAGGACCTTGCCGGGAATGTTGAGGGGCGCATCCTCGATGCCGCCGAGCGCGTCTTTCTCGAACGAGGTTTTCAGAGCGCCAGCATCGACGAGATCGCAGCGAGGGCTCCTGCGAGCAAACCAACGATCTATGGGCATTTTGCCGGCAAGGAGGCGCTGTTCGCCGCCGTTGTCGCGCGCATCATCGACGGATTGGCGAAATTGGAGCGCTATACGCCCGAGGGACGCACTGTGCAGGACAAGCTCACAAGCCTGGGGATCGCGTTGGTCGAAAGAACAGTTGCCGAGTCGGTCGGCGTGTTCCGTGCGACGATCGCCGAATCGCAACGATTTCCGGATTTGAGCCGTCGCGTTCACGAGGCAGCGCGAGATCAAGGGGCCGACGCTGTTTCCCAACTCTTAAATAACGCCACTCAGATGCTTTCGCGCGCATCCTCGGGGCCCTTCAGTGGCAAAAGAAGTATCGCGACGGCTCAAATCTTCATGGACCTCATACTGCTCCCCATGCTGATGCGAGCCTTGATGGGTGATGAAGCGAAAGTTTTGCGTAAGGAGCTGCCGTCCTTCATGCGCGAGCGCGTCGGCTTTTTTCTGGCAGCGTGTGAGGCGGGTTGGAAGTAGTAGGATTGCTTACGCGACGGCAGTAGCAGGTTGTCAGCGCCATTGAGCGGCTTGCAATTCGCGCCGGCAGGCTTCACTGAAATCTCGCAGCGGGTCCATTTCCTTTATCAAGTCCGCCAAATCCGCGAACGTCCTGTTGGGTGCCAGATAAGTCTGGATGATCACGTGACCAGCCTTTTCGGCGGCTTCAATAACGCCATCGCCCGACATCACTTTCATTCGCGCAATGAGCGCGTACATGTTGACCAGTTTGGAAGCCTCGGATTTGTCATTGACCAGGGCGTCGGCATATAGCTTCGATGCCTCTTCAATGAATGCCTTATAGAGCTTCGCACGCCGTGAGCTGGCCCGCGATTTGTTGCGCACGCGGTCTTGCCGGCGCTGGGTTACCCAATTCGACAATATCGTTGCGATGCTGCCGCAGGCCGATCCGCAAAATGCGACGACGGGGATATAGATTGGATCGAACATTTGCTTTTGCCTTGCACTGGGCCGACGCCTTGCGCCGTCGAGACCTTATAGTGGCGATATCTACACTGCGTCGTATAGTTTAGTCAACCCCAACCTTTGGCTAAGTTGACAGGTCGATATCGATACTATACGGTGTAGTTTATTAAGAGCGGCCTGTGAGGCCCTTTGATGCGGAGAACGTGCCATGAATGTTCACGTCAAGTCCGATGTCGCCGCCACGAAGCACAAAGGACACATTCCCTTCGACTGTATTGCCCTCGTCCTGCAGGGGGGCGGAGCGCTCGGTGCCTATCAGGCCGGAGTCTACGAGGCACTGGCGGAGGCCGATATCCAGCCGAACTGGGTCGCGGGGGTCTCGATTGGTGCAATCAACGCGGCCATCATCGCCGGCAACCCTCCGAGTGAACGGATCGAAAAATTACGCAAATTCTGGCGGCAAGTGACCAGCGATAGGCTCTGGTCCTGGTTCGGCGATGCACCGTCGCAATTTATGAGGGGTCAAACGGGCCGCAACTTACTCAATCAGCTCAATGCCAATCTTGTACTAGCGGGTGGCGCAGATGGTTTTTTCAGCGTCCGAACACCGATGCAATGGCTGCAGCCTGATGGGACGATCGAAGCGACCAGCTTTTACGACACCCGTCAGCTGAAAAGCACATTGCAGGAACTTGTCGATTTCGACCGTCTCAACGCCGGCGCGACACGACTGAGCGTCGGCGCCGTCAACGTCCGCAGCGGCAATAGCGTCTATTTCGATACGACGACGCACGAGATCATGCCCGAACACATCATGGCGAGCGGCGCACTTCCTCCAGGTTTCCCGGCTATCGAGATCGAGGGCGAGCGCTATTGGGATGGCGGCCTCGTATCCAATACGCCGCTGCAATGGATGGCCGACAGCATGCCGCGCAGCGACACCTTGGCTTTCCAGGTCGATTTGTGGAGCGCCCGCGGTGAGTTTCCGCGCAACATGCTGGAAGTGATGACACGGGAAAAAGAGATCCGCTATTCCAGTCGTACCCGCGCTGGTACGGATGAGTTCAGGCACATTCAAAGGCTGCGGCGCGCGGCTGCCGGACTGCTTGAGAAGCTGCCGGACGATCTGAGGAATACGCCGGACGCACAGCTGCTCAGCACCGCCGCGGACCGTAAGGTCTATAACGTCATTCAGCTGATATATCGCGCCAGGGACTACGAGGGTCACTCCAAGGATTACGAGTTCTCGCGGCTCAGCATGGAGGAGCATTGGCGCGCCGGCTATCACGACGCTCGCCGCACATTGCGCCACTCCGACGTTCTCAAGCGCCCCGACAACGACGAAGGTTTTTTTACGTTCGATCTTGCCGTCGACGGGCGCGAATAAGCGCAACGCCGACCGGTAGAGTCGACCTGAGAGAATTCACTGAGCCTGTCCGTCATTGACAGTCATCAGTTAGCCCGTGGCAAGCGCAAGCGAGCGCAAATGAGGAGAGCACAAATGCAAATGTTGACTGGCAAGACAGCAGTGGTGACTGGTTCCACGAGCGGCATCGGCCTCGCTTATGCGCGCGCCTTTGCCAGCGCCGGTGCCGACGTCGTGCTCAACGGCATGGGCCCAACCGCAGCCATCGAGAATGAGCGCGCGGCGATCGAATCGGAATTCCAAGTGAAGGCGATCCATTCGGCGGCGGACATGACCAAGCCTGCCGAGATCGCCGACATGATCGCGCTTGGCGAGAAGTCGTTCGGCAGCGTCGACATCCTGGTCAACAATGCGGGCATCCAGCACGTCGCGCCGATCGAGGACTTTCCCGTCGACGCATGGAACGCGATCATCGCGGTCAACCTGTCGTCCGCCTTCCATGCGATCCGCGCGGCGGTGCCGGGCATGAAGAAGCGCCGCTGGGGCCGCATCCTCAATACCGCTTCGGCGCACTCGCTGGTGGCTTCGCCCTTCAAATCAGCCTACGTCTCGGCCAAGCACGGCATCGCCGGGCTTACCAAGACCGTGGCGCTGGAGCTGGCGACATACAAGATCACATGTAACTGCATCAGCCCGGGCTACGTATGGACGCCGCTCGTCGAAAAGCAGATTCCGGACACGATGAAGTCTCGCAACATGACGAAGGAGCAGGTCGTCAATGACGTGCTGCTCGCTGCGCAGCCCACCAAGGAATTCGTGACTGTCGGCCAGGTCGCGTCGCTTGCGCTGTTCTTGTGCGGCGATGATGCCGCACAAATCACTGGCGCCAATATCCCGATCGACGGCGGCTGGACCGCCGAATAGTGGGCCGGTCGCCCGGCCCTGTCAGGTTTTCGCTCACACACATTCCACGATGGAGAAAATCAATGCGTCTTGCAGCAATCCGCCCCGACGAGCTCGATGCCGAGCAGAAGCCGCTCTATGACGACATGAGCCAAGGCATCCAAACCGATTTCAAAGGCTTTGTGAACGTCCGAGAGGACGGCGCGCTACTCGGTCCCTGGAATCCCTGGATACGCCAGCCGAAGTTCGGAAAGCCGGTATGGGAATTGGTGAAGACGATGGTCGCCGAGCCCTCTTTGCCGGCACCAGTAAGGGAAGTAGCCATCCTGGTAACCGGAGCGCACTTCCGCGCCGCCTACGAACTATACGCGCACGTTATTATTGCCGAACAACGCGGACTTTCTGATGAGAAGCTCGCTACCATCGTAGCGGGACAACGACCAGTCGATCTCACCAGGCAGGAAGCGGTCGCGTACGACTTCGCGTCAGCCCTCGTCAACGGCGGTGTGCTTCCGGAATTGACCTACAGGCGCGCAGTAAGCGAGTTCGGCGAACCTGGCGCTGCGGAATTGTCCTACCTCATCGGCGTGTACTGCCTAGTCGCAGTCACCTTGAACACGTTTGATGTCCCGGTGCCGGGATAACCTACGACCCAATGGGCAATTTGCAGCGCAAAATCCTAACCGCCCTTGGCGGTATTTGGGTCAATGGGCGCTGTGGCCAATCACGAGGTGATCGAATGAACCTTTTGCACTGCGGCAATTGACGGTGACAAAGTGACGTGAAGGGTCAGGAGCGTCATTTTCGGTCCCTTCCGACCGTGTCGGCTCTTACCCCAATAACGACCAAAATGGCGACCGGCCACGACGGTCGAGAAGGGCCATTTTCGACCAAAGTGCAGCGCAGCAATCAATTGTTGGTCTCGGGCAGATAATGACGAATTTTAGCCAGCAGGTGACGTGGACTGTAGGGTTTAGGCACATAGTCGTCGCAGCCAGCCGCACGCGCCTTCTGCTCTTCACCACTGAGCGCATAGGAAGTAACCGCGATGATCGTGATCGACCGCAACGCCGGATCGGCCTTGATCCGCCGCGTCGTTTCGTAGCCGTCCATGCCCGGAAGTTGGATGTCCATCAGGATAAGATCGGGCCGCTGTTTTCCCACAGCTTCCAGCGCGTGCTCGCCGCTCTCGGCCTCCATGATTTTGTAGTCGGTAAAGGTCAGCATATCGCGAATGATTTGGCGATTATCCTCCTGGTCCTCCACCACCAGAATGTGCTTGCTCATGCTGTGGCCGCCTGCTGCGAAACGCGAACCGGAACCGTAAAAGCAAACGTCGAGCCCTGGCCGACCTGTGACTCGACCCAGATTTTGCCTCCGTGCATCTCGACAATGCGCTTCGAGATGGCGAGTCCCAAGCCGGTGCCACCCTTCTTGCGCGTGACCGCATTGTCTGCTTGCTGGAACTCCTGGAACAGCTTGGCCTGATCGGCAGCGGAAATGCCGGGTCCGGTGTCCCGCACCGACAGATGGAATGACCCATCGGTCGCCCCGCCCGTTATCACCACTTCGCCAGCGTCGGTGAATTTTATGGCGTTGCCGACGAGGTTAATCAGTACCTGTGTCAAGCGACGCCCGTCGCCGTGTCCCGCTGGTAGTTTGGGAGCCACCTCGACCTTGAACGCAAGCTTCTTGTCGGCGGCCAGGGGCTCCAGTGTGCTACGGACGGTCTGGGCAATATCCTCCAGGGAGTAAGCGGATAACTCAAGAACAAGTTGGCCAGCCTCGATCTTCGACAAATCCAGCACGTCATTGATCAAGCCGAGAAGGTGTCTGCCGTTACTCTCCAGCCTTTTAAGTACGCCCATAGTCTTTTCAGGCAGTTCGCCGTAGATGCCGTCCGCCATCAGTTCGGTGTATCCAAGAATGGCATTGAGCGGCGTGCGCAACTCATGACTCATGTTGGCGAGAAACTGCGACTTGTGCTGACTCGCGACTTCGAGCTGGCGGCTCTTGTCCTGAATTTCGTCGAACAAGCGGACGTTTTCTATGGCGATCACCGCTTGGTCGGCGAAGGTCGTCACGATTTCGATCTGCCTATCGGTGAAGGGGCGCACGGTTTTCCGCATCAGCACCATCACACCGATGGGCACACCTTCACGCAGCAGCGGTACCCCAAGCGTAGTGCGCAACCCTCCGATTTTCGCAGCTTCCTTGAGCCCAAATTCCGGGTCGGCAAGCACATCAAGAATATGAACCGGCTGCAGTTCCATTACTGTGCGACCAACAGTCGTCGCTCGGCCAAGAAGGACGGGATGGGTCTGCATATATTTCTCGAATTGGGGGGAGTAACCAAAACTCGCGACTTGCTGATAGGATTCGCCCCGCTGTCGGTTTATAGAGCCCATATCGGCGCTGCAGAGGCGTACTGCCGACTCGATGAGAGTGTTCAACACAGCCTGCAGATCGAAGGTCGAGCGGCTGATGACCTTAAGAACCTCCGAGGTTGCCGTCTGCTGCTCTAACGATTCGGTCAGGTCGGTCGTGCGCTGGCGAAGTTCGTTGAGCAACCGTGTATTCTCGATGGCGATGACGGCCTGGTTGGCAAAATTTTGCACCAGCTCGATTTGCCTATCGGTGAAAGGTCGAACTTCTTGGCGATAGATGCCGAATACTCCTATTGCCTCGTTGTCTTTGAGCATTGGTACAACTAATAAGGTGCGAGCGCCTCCGAACCTGCCAATCGGCTCATTGGGATCGTCCGTTGCAACATCAAATATATGGCTCACCCGTCTGGTATCGATGACGCGGTCAACGCTTGGTGCAATCCCACGCCTGAGGACTGGCGCGGCGTCGCTAAATTCCTGAAAAGTTGGCGGTGCGTTATGCAATGCCACGCGTCGGTATTCATCACCCTCACGAAGCAACATAGAACCAAATGTAGCTTCACAAATGCGGGTCGCGTTCTCCAGCATTGACTGGAATACCAGCTCAAGTTCTCCGGGCGACGAACTGATGACGCGCAGCACATCCGCCGTCGCCGTCTGCTGCTCGAGCGACTCGCGCAATTCGTTGAGCAGCCGCGTGTTCTCAATGGCGATCACAGCCTGGGCAGCGAAGTTCTGCACTAGCTCGATTTGCTTGTCGGTGAACGGACGGACTTCCTGCCGAAAGATAACGATAGCGCCAATCAGCACATTATCTTTAAGCATCGGCACGACGATAAGGGACCGTGCGCCCCCGAACCTGGATGGGGCGCTCTGCGCAGATTCTGCCGCGTCGTCATTGATGCGGACCACGTCCTTCATCTGCAATAAGCGATCAAGGCTGACTCCGGCAGCAGGTCGGAACGAACTGCGCTGCCAGACAAACTCGGCATATGCTGGCGGCGCGCCAAACAGCGCGGCTGGAGTGAAAGTTTCGTTGTCGCATCGGTACAGAGTGCCAAACCTCGCGTCGCAAATCCGTACCGCATTGGCCAGCATAGACTCGAACACAGGCTTAAGCTCACCAGGTGAGGTACTGATGACCTTCAGAACCTCGGATGTCGCCGTCTGTTGCTCCAGCGATTCGGAGAGATCGTCAGTGCGCTGCCGTAATTCATTAAGTAGCCGCGTGTTCTCGATGGCAATGACCGCCTGCGCGGCGAAGTTCTGCACCAGTTCGACCTGCTTGTCGGTGAAGGGACGAACCTCCTGCCGATATATGTTGATCGCGCCCACCAATGCCCCCTCTTTGAACATCGGTACGGAAACAATCGACCGCGCTCCGCCAAGCCGTGCTGCGGCGCTCGGATGAGACTCCGATGCATCGTCGGCGATATGGACCACCTCGTTTCTTTGCATCAGGCAGTCCAGAATCGTCCCAGGGTTCGGTATGAACGAGCCGCGTGTGCGATCAAATTCAGCTAGCGCTGGCGGCAGTCCGAACTGTGCGACCGGAACAAAACGATTATCCTCATACCGAAATAGGACGCCGAACTTCGAATCGCAGATGCGAACTGCGTTCTCTAGCATAGCTTGGAATACAGGCTCCAACTCACCGGGAGAGGAGCTAATAACGCTTAGGACCTTCGAGGTAGCAGTTTGCCGCTCCAACGACTCGGTGAGATCGTCGGTGCGCTGACGCAGTTCATTGAGCAGCCGCGTGTTCTCGATGGCGATGACGGCCTGGGCGGCGAAGTTCTGCACCAGCGCGATCTGCTTCTCCGAAAACGGCTGCGGCTTGGACCTTGAGAGGAAGATCACTCCAAGGACTTTTCCTTCCCCCAGGAGTGGGACGCCAAGCGCCGCCCGAAAGCCACCGGCCTTTTGCGAATCAGGTCGGGTGTGATTCGGATCGGCCAACACGTCAGGTATATGTACGACACGCCCGTCAATGCCCGCTCGTCCTACCACAGTGCCGCGATCCACCTTCAGTGGATGGGATTCCATCCATTCGTGATATTTAGGCGTAAACCCGTAGCGTGCGGCCAGGCGGAAGACATCGCCATTGGGCAGAAAAATAAAGCTGTCCTGAGCGTCACAGAGCCGGGTTGCTGACTCGATCAGGGTGTCGAGGATGGTCTGTAAGTCGAAGGTCGAACGGCTGATCACTTTGAGTACGTCGGCGGTAGCGGTCTGTTCCTGAAGAGATTCGCGCAATTCGTTGAGCAGCCGCGTGTTCTCGATGGCAATGACGGCTTGGGCGGCGAAGTTCGTCAGTAGAGCGACCTGTTTTTCGCTGAACGGTCGCACTTCCTGTCTGTAGATTGTGATTGTACCGACTAATTGATCTTCCTTGATCATGGGCACACATACAGTAGATCGCGCACCGCCGAGTGTTGTTGCCCTGCCGGGAGCGGCTTCAAGAACATGATCATCAGTAATACTTAGCCGCTTTGTGCGTATAACGTTGTCGAGTGGGCTTCCCGATATCGGCCGGTAACCATCGCGCTGATTTCGAAGCCATTCGGCAAAACTGGTCGGGACGTTGTGCATCGCACCCACGTGCAGCGCGCCATTATTATCGTAGAGGTTTAGTACTCCGAACTTGGCCTCGCAGATGCGAGTTGCATTTTCCAGCATGGCCTGAAAGACCGGCTCCAACTCACCCGGGGAACTTGAGATGACCTTGAGAACCTCCGAAGTAGCTGTCTGCTGCTCCAACGCGTCGCTAAGATCGTCGGTGCGTTGGCGCAATTCGCTGAGCAGCCGAGCGTTTTCGATAGCGATCACGGCCTGCGCGGCGAAGGCCTGCACTAATTCAATCTGTTTGTCGGTGAACGGTCGGACTTCCTGGCGGAAGATTGCGAAGGCGCCGACCACCTCCTGGTCTTTCAGCAACGGCACGACCGCCAGGGTGCGAACGTGGCCGGCTTCCACTCCGACGACGGCCACCGGCTCACCGGCAAGATAGGATTCATCCTCGCGCAGATCGGTTACATGAACGGCTTGGCGCGTTCTTACCGCACGCGCAACCGGCAGGATCGGCCCCGGTTGTACGAGGCTGCTGGCCAGTACCTGCTCGCGATATACGGGCGGCAAGTCGCGGGTGGCGGCAACCCTGAAACCATCTTTTTCACGGAGCCAAAGGGCGCCGAACTCAGCTTGGCAAATCTGCTTGGCGTTCGCCAGCATGGCCTCGAATACAGGCTGCAATTCGCCCGGCGACGAGCTGATGACTTGCAGCACCTCCGAAGTCGCCGTCTGCTGCTCTAAAGATTCTGAAAGCTCCCGCGTGCGCTGTTGCTCGGCCTCAAACAGCCGAACGTTCTCGATGGCGATCACGGCCTGGTCGGCGAAAGTCGTGACTAAATCGATTTCGCGTTGCGTAAAGGGGGCCACTCGGCTGCGCGCGAGTCCGATGACGCCGATCGGTTCGCCCTTGCGCATCAGCGGCACGCCAATCATCGAGCGACCAACTCCCGCCACCGCTTTTTGCTCATAAAGTGGGTCGGTCCATGCATCTTCGATCTGAACGACTTTCCGGCTCATGGCGGCACGGCCGACGAGCGTGCCAGGGCCCGGAAGGATCGGATTTCGGCGCTCATGTTCCATATACGCCGGAATCAGGCCACAGCCGGCTGCAAAGCGGTAGACTCCGCCTTCCAATCGAAAGATCACAGACCGCTCCGCTCGACAAAGTTGTGACGCGGTGTCCACAACGCTTTGCAGAATCGACTGAAGTTCAAACTTTGACCGGCTGATCGCCCCAAGAATATCGGCCGTCGCCCTCTGCCGTTCCAGCGCTTCGTTCAACTCGCCGGCGAGCCCCGCGACCTTTGCTTCTAGTCTGGCGATCGAGGGACTGCGAGGGCGCGCCTTTGACGTAATGTGGCCCTTGCGCACTGCTGCCTTTCGGCATTGCGCTTTGGTGGGTTTGCCACTTGCTTTTGAGCGCCGCTTCATTACCTGCCGTCGGCTTGGGACAAGCCATCGTAGCCGGTCAAGCCAACCTTCTGGAAGTGGCCTCATCGCGGCGCAGCAAATCTCGCCGCCTCTACGTCGAATGGCTCAAAAACGTCGTTTTTGCCCTCCGCCTGATTTCCGCTTTGCTGTCCTGCTGCTGCGCCAGCGCAATACCTCGGATTGAATCACCCATCCCGGTGGTACTTCGCGCCGACGCTTCAAGCAGGTAACGTAGATGAAGCGAAACGCAATTTCCCACCGCCGACGGCGGTCATTCAACGGGGGGCGACATGCCGACTACGAGCCAGAATGCGGAAACTATCGTCTTGCACGCGGGCTATCGCTCCGATCCCGCAACTAATGCTGTTGCCGTCCCGATCTATCAAACGACCTCTTATCAATTTAATTCGACCGAGCATGCGGCCAATCTGTTCGCGCTCAAAGAGTTCGGCAACATCTACACCCGCATCATGAACCCAACCCAGGCTGTGCTTGAGGAGCGTGTCGCAGCGCTTGAGGGTGGGGTGGCCGCACTGGCACTGGCATCCGGTCAAGCCGCGTCGCTATTCGCCGTGCAAAATATCTGTCACGCTGGCGACAACTTCCTTTGCTCAACCGACATCTACGGCGGCACCTGGAATCTGTTCCAGAATACCATGGGTACGATGGGAATTGAGTGTCGCTTCATCGATCCAGCCGACCCGGAGAATTTTCGTCGAGCCAGCGATGCGCGCACCCGCTGCTATTACGGCGAGACACTGCCCAATCCCAAGCTGACCGTTTTTCCCATCGCTGAAGTGGCAAAGATCGGTCGCGATCTTGGCATTCCCCTAATCATGGACAATACCGCCTGTCCTGTACTCTGCCAGCCGATCAAGCATGGTGCCGCCATCACGATGCACTCAACGACGAAGTACATCGGCGGGCACGGCACCTCGATTGGCGGGATCATCGTCGACGGTGGCAACTTTGATTGGGAGAAGCACGCCGATCGATTCCCCATGCTCAACAAGCCGGACCCAAGCTATCATGGCGCGGTTTGGACGCAGGCGGTTAAGCCGCTCGGCCCGGTCGCGTACATCATTAAGGCCCGGGTTACGGTATTGCGCGACATTGGTGCTGCGATGTCGCCGTTCAACGCCTTCATGTTCATCCAGGGGCTGGAAACGGTGGCACTGCGCATGCGCCAGCATTGCGCCAATGCGACGGCGGTTGCGCAATATTTAGTCAATCATCCGAAGGTCACAAAAGTCATCTTCCCGGGAACCATGATCGGCGAAATGAAACGCCGTGCGGATGCCTATCTCAAGGGAGGCTATGGTGGATTGGTCGGCTTCGAGCTCGCAGGCGGGCGCGATGCCGGTCGAAAATTCATCGACAGCCTCAAGATGTTTTATCATGTGGCAAATATCGGTGACGCGCGGTCACTTGCCATACACCCGGCGAGCACCACACATTCCCAACTTACGCCAGAGGAACAAGCTCGAACCGGCGTAACAGGCGGCTACGTTAGATTATCGGTTGGCATTGAGCACATCGACGACATCATCGCAGATTTGGATCAGGCGCTATCGGCAGTGTGAGCATCGATCGGGAGGGCAAAGCAATATCTCCCATAAGATGATCTTGCTGTGCTCGTTGTGCAGCACAACAAATCGTCCGCCAGAAATGTCGAAACGGGTCATGAACGACGTTTTCGGTCTCATCCGGCCATGTCTGCTCTTCCCCCAATTGCGATCGCAATAGCGACTTGCTGGGCGGTCGCTAAGGGCCAGACAAACTTAGTTCGTCATTATGCCGCGACAACCACACCGGGGGGCTGCCACGTCCCGTCACCTGCAGGCAGGATCGACGGGGGAGTTTCCTTCGGCCAGTAAAGGCGCATCACCAGATAAATTGGACCGGCAGGCGCTGGCAACCAGTTGGCTTGCTTATCCGCGCCCGGTGATTTGTTCTGAATATAGAGCGTCACCGATCCGTCCGCATTCGTCTTCATCCCAGGCAGCATCGGCGAATTGATGAGATAACGGTTGATCGGGTTCTTGATCAAGAACTGGGATTTGCCATCGTACATTGTCACAGACCAGAAGGCATTCACGGGCGGAAGTTGGCCGGCGGCAAAGGTCAGCGTGTAATTGTTCTTTTTGCCGTCGAGCGTTTTGCCGTCCGCGTCGGTGCGCGTAACGGGATACACCGCTTCCACAGCGCTGTTACCGTAGATACCGGCCTTCGCGCCGGCAGCGCGTAACAGCCAGTCGCCGTGGAAAAAGGTGCGGTCGCCCAGTATGGAACCCACTCGCCACCCGTTGATGTTCTTACCGATATTAGCGACCGCCTTATCGATCTTCTCGTCGCCGTCCTTCATCCCGAGGGCAATTTCTAGTTTGTGCCCGAGCGGCAGGTCCTTGAAGCTGAGTGTCTTGCCCGGTCCGACGCCGATGCTGGCTAGCTTGGTGCGAATGTCCGTCTCATCCGGCGAAGGTGGTGCGAATTGCAGCGCAAAGTCGAGGTATTCAAAGAAGTTCTTCTTCGCAAGTTCTTTGTTGATCTTCGGGAAGGCGATGGCCGGCGCAGCGGGCGGCGCAGGCTGCTTCAAATAGCTCGAAAGCGGCTGTGCCCTGTATCCAGACTGGACTTTAATCACGTTGTCCATGTCGCCCGCGTTGAAGAGTTGGGTTCGGAAGCCTGCAAGCGAGAACTGGGTGCCCGACTGGAACACTTTCTTGATGCCCGCGGGTGTTGCGCCCTTCCAGTCCGGTCCGACGACCATGTAATCACCAGCGTCATTGCCAGTGGCCCGACTGCCGATGTAGCCGTAGTTATACGTGTTGCCGTCAACGAGCTGCACTACGTAGTAGCGTCCCTTCTCAACCGCCGGGACGGACAGCACCATCGGCTCCGCGCGCAAGTCCAACCACAAGAAAGAATAAGGCGTGTCGCTATTGGGAGTGACTATTGCCGTGTCTTCATAGGTGAACACGCGCGCTTGGTTTGAGATTTTATTGAACGGCGCTTTGAACTGACCCGAGTTGCGATCTACCGCATAATCGTACATGACGCCGTAGTTCATCACTATTGGCAGGCCGAAGATAAACCCTTCCTCGGCGATGGCTTTGGCTGTGCGAATGTCAGGCCAGCTGGTCGCTGCGGCTTTGGCTGGCGACAAACCTTGTATCGCGGCGGTAGCCGCAAAGGCAGCGCTGCCGAGCAGTTGGCGCTTGGTGAACATTCTGGGACTCCTTTAAGGATTGTCAAACTGAAGGGGATTTGGCGCTGGTTATGGCCTTTGCCGATGGCGCGGAATCGTGTGTGCCGGTTGAAAATAATTCGGCTCTGTGTCCGTTTTGGGTCACAAGCGACCGATTTGTGGAGTGCGCCCTTATCGGTGGACATCTTGCGGGCTAGGAATTGACCGGGACTGCCGGGCTTTCGGAGGATGAAGGCCATGGCCAGACACCGCTCCCATAGCATTGAGTTTAAACGACGGGTCGCCC
>Ga0210394_10002147_pt1 | contig 28049 bp, 22 predicted proteins | sample IncBWC12MmetaG_FD_160121 | JGI IMG/M metagenome (GOLD analysis project Ga0210394, IMG submission 160121) | Forest soil microbial communities from Barre Woods Harvard Forest LTER site, Petersham, Massachusetts, United States - Inc-BW-C-12-M | ecosystem: Environmental > Terrestrial > Soil >...
GGCGAGGACTGCGTCGTGCCGCTCGACATCGTCCGGGCGGGACTGCGCATGGTGCACGCCTCGCGCGCGCTCGCCTACGACCGGCTCGAGAGCGGCAGCCACGGCGAGTTCCGCGCGCGCGTGCGCATGACGCTGCGCAACTGGCAGGGCACCTGGCTCTACCCCGACCTGCTGAATCCACTGCGCCATCCGCGCCTTGCGTGGACGCTGTGGTCCCACAAGCTGCTGCGCTGGCTGTCGCCGTTCTTCGTGCTGACATGGCTGTCATCGAGCCTCGCGCTCGCCGTGAGCGGCTCGGCGCTGCGCGCCGCGGCCGCACCTGCCGGAGTGTTCGTTATAATGGTGCTCATCCTGATCGCGGTGCCGCCGGCAAGAAACGCCAGGGGTTGGCGGCTCGCCTGGTCATTCCTCGTCGCCAACGCGGGGTTTGCCCTGGGCGTTGCGCAGGCGCTGGCGGGCAGACGCATCGTCACCTACCGTCATTGAGATGAGCAGCAACACCGCCAAGCCATTTCTGCCCTTCGCCCTCCCTGAAATCGGCGAGGAGGAGATCGCCGAAGTCGTGGCTGCGATCCGCTCGGGCTGGATCACGAGCGGGCCGAGGGCGCGCCGCTTCGAGACCGAGTTTGCGCAATACCTCGGTGGCGGCGTCGAGGCGGTCGCGGTCAACTCGGCCACAGCGGGGTTGCACCTGGCGCTCGAGGCACTCGGTGTCGGGCCGGGCGATGAGATCATCACCACCACGCATACCTTCACTGCCAGCGCCGAGGTCGCCCGCTATCTGGGGGCCGAGCCAGTGCTGGTCGATATCGAGCGTGACACTCTGTGCATCGACCCGCTCGGGGTCGAGCGTGCCATCACCGCGCGAACCAAGGTCATCCTGCCGGTCCACTTCGGCGGCCGCGCGGCACCCATGGACCGCATCGGGGAACTGGCGGCGCGGCGCGGACTGGCGGTGGTGGAGGATGCGGCGCACAGCCTCCCCGCCACGCACGGCGGCAAGCTGATTGGCACGCTCGCGAGCGAGGTGAGCGTGTTCAGCTTCTACGCCAACAAGACCATCACCACCGGTGAGGGCGGCATGCTGGTGACGGCCCGGCCAGAGCTGGCGCAGCGCGCGCGCGTCATGCGGCTGCACGGTATCGACCGGCCGGCCTTCGATCGCTTCACAGCGAGCGTGCCGAGCTGGTATTACGAGATCGTCGCGCCCGGCTACAAGTACAACATGACGGACGTCGCCGCCGCGATGGGCATCCATCAGCTGCCGCGCGCGCGGGCCTTTCAGGAGCAGCGCTCGCTGATCGCCGCGCGCTACGACGCGGCGTTCGCGTCGCTCCCCGTACGCCTGCCGCCGCATGCCGCGCCGGGCGACCTGCACGCCTGGCACCTCTACGTGCTGCAGCTCGCGCCCGAGAGCCCGGTGGCGCGCGATCAGTTCATCGAGCGGCTGTTTGCGCTCGGCGTCGGCTGCAGCGTCCACTACATTCCGCTGCACCACCAGCCCTACTGGCGGGAGCGCTACGGCCTGAAGCCCGAGATGTTTCCCGTTAGCGAGAACGTGTGGCGCCGTTCGGTGTCGTTGCCGATCTATTCGCGCATGAGCGACGCCGACGTGGAGCGCGTCATCGCCGCGGTGCGCTCCGTCATCGGCTGATGGCCAAGCGGCTGTTCGACCTCATCGCGAGCCTGGCAGCGCTCGCCCTCCTCAGCCCGCTGCTGCTCGGCATCGCGCTCGCGATCAAGCTCGGCTCGCCGGGACCGGTATTCTTTCGCCAGGAACGCGTCGGCAGGTACGGCCGCCCGTTCCGCATCCACAAGTTCCGTACGATGCTCGCGGATGCCGAACGCGCCGGCCCCCAGCTCACGCGGGATGCCGACCCGCGTATCACCCGCGTAGGTCACTTCCTCAGGCGTCACAAGCTCGACGAGCTGCCGCAGCTGCTCGACGTCCTCCGTGGCGATATGAGCATCGTCGGGCCGCGCCCCGAAGTATCGCGCTACGTCGCCCTCTATCCGCCCGAAGTGCGCGAGCTGGTGCTGAGCGTACGTCCGGGGATCACCGATCCAGCCTCGATCACCTACCGGGATGAGAGTGCGCTGCTGTCCGCCGGAGCCGACCCGGAGCGGCTCTACGTCGAGTCGATCATGCCGCACAAGCTCAGGCTCTATGTCGAGTATGTACGCACCCGCTCGTTCGCCGGCGATATTGCGATCGCCGCGCGCACGCTGGCTGCGTTGCTGCGCAGCCGATAGCGCGGCGAGCGCCCCGGGCATACACTGCCCGAGAGAAATTAAGGTATGCCGCCATGCGCCTGCGCGGTCTCACGCTCCCGGCCCTCGTCCTGGCTGTGCTGCCGCTGCGCGCTGGCTGTGGCGATCGCGGCGATCGCTCGCACAGTCTCGTATTCAACAGACCCTCACTCTCATCGTGCAGTAGGCAAACCATGAACCATTCAAACACCATTCGAGCTCTGCGGAACCCGCGCTCCTTGGCAGCATTGATCGCTGCTGTGCTTGTTGTCGTGCCAGGCGGCGTCCGGACAACAGCCGCGCGCGATGCCAACCGTCCCTACTGGATGCTCGTCACCTTTGCCGCCAAGGGCACGGGTGAGGAGATGGCCGTGGTGCGTGACACCGATTACGACGGCATGGCACTGCCCCTCGGCACCGCGTACGACAAGGGGCCGGGACCGTCCACGGAAGCCGTGGTCGCGCGCTTCACGCCCCTGCGAGACGCGGCGCATAAGGAAATCTGGCCGTGGGTGTTTGTCAATCGGGTCCCGGGGCTCGATGTGGCTCCTTCGAGTCCCGCGCGGCAGCCCCTGCTCGGCGACTGGCGCGCGGCGCTCGCCGCCGCGCGGCGTCTCGGCTCACCGGGCGTCGTGCTCGATCTGGAGTTCTACAGCAGCCCCCAGGTGGCGTGGGCCATGAGCAAGTACGCCGCCATGGTCAACGCGCCGGCCCCGGAGGCGGCGCGTAGGCTCGAGAACCTGGGACACGAGCTCGCGGACATCGTCGCGGAGGAGTATCCGAACGCGCAGATTCTCGTCTTCACGACCGGCCTCGCGTTTCCAAATGATGAGCGCATCGGCGATCGCGTGTATCTGCAGCCGCGCGGGCACATCGTGCTCGGATTGCTCGAGGAGCTGAAACGCCGCGGCACCTCCGGGTTCGTCATCGACGGCGGTGAGGATGGCCTCGCATACTGTCATGTGAACCTCGCTGACCTGCGGGCCGCCATGCAGAAGCGCCAGGAGAAAGAGCAGCCACTACTCACCCGCTTCAACGGCTACCTGGTCCTCGGAGGGACGATCGCGCCCTGGAGCGAGGCGTCGGCGCGCAAGGGCTGGCTGAATCAGGATGTGTGCGCCGCCGGTCAGGCGCAGCACGCCGAGGACTTCGCGCCGTATCTGCAGCTGCTCGACGCCACGTATCGCTTCAACTGGATCTACGCAGCTCCGATCGGCGGCTACCAGCCGTTCGATCCGCAGGTCTCGACTCGTTTCAATGCGGTCTTGCACACCGGTCGGGGTCAGCGGCCGCAGTGATTATGTGATGCGCGCGGGAGGCCCGCGGCTGCGCGAAACCAGCCCCGCGTAGCGAACAGCAGGGGACACGCCGCCGGGGCGGCGCCCTCAGGCGTTCCGCTGAATGGAACACCTGAGGGTCTGCAACCGCGGGGATCGCATTGCGGAACGCGGAGTCTATACTGCGGGGGTCGCCTCACACATCGAGGTCCTTGCGGGAGGTCGCCCCTGGCGCGCGCAGCGTGACGCATCACCTTCGCTTCGCATTCCTGGTCTCCGACTCGCGGTCCGGCTCGACGCTGCTGGCGCGCGAGCTCACGGCACGAATGGACGACGTGATCGTTACGACCGAGCTCAACTTCGACCCGGTCTTCAACCGCGGCCGCGGCAACTCGCCACAGCAGGTGGCCCGGCGGGTCGCGTCTCAGCCGAACTTTCGCAGCGACGGCCAGGTGGACGACGGCCAGTCGTGGGCCGTCGACCTGACACCCGACGGGACCGGCACCGCCCGGTTGTTCTCCGGGCTGGTTGACCGGTGGCTCAAAGCTCACGCGCGGGGCGCCCATCCGGCCTGCGTGATCATCAAGAACGGCTCACACGCACGCTACGCGGCCGAGATCCACCGGGCACTGGGATCGCAGGTGCAGTTCATTTTCCTGGTGCGCGACCCGCGCTCAGTGGTGGCTTCGAAGCTGCGCACCCGGCGGCCGTACGCTCCGTGGGAAGTCATGGCGTGGGGCGGAAGCCTGGTCGCCGCGCTGCGCTGGCGTTCCTACGCCTATAACATGGCGCGCGCGCGTGCCGCGGGCGCGCAGGTGCTTGAGGTCAGGTACGAGGATTTCATCAAGCACCCCGCCGCGGTGATCGAAAGGATCGCACACTTCTGCGGCTGCTCGCTTCGCGACGCGGCGCTCCCCGCCACCTGGTACGAAGTGCCGGCCGCCGAGCGCACCATCCACACGCGCGCGACCTCGGAAGAAATCAACGCTGCGCGCCTCTCGGAATGGACCACGACGCTCACGCCACGCGATACCCGTATCGTCGAGGCGCTCTGCGGCAGCGAAATGGAACAGTGGGGCTATGTGCCGACCACGCACCGCCGGCGTCTCACGCGCACACTAATCTGCGCGGCAGCCCTGCCACAGGCGACGGGACTGGTCATTACGCATCTCGTCAGAGGGGCGCTCGGCAGGCATCGCAACAACAGGCGCGACTCGGGGCGCCCACGTCCCGAGAACTAACGGCGCACGCCGGACCCGCCCGGCTCGAGGCGGCGCGTGCCGAGCGCCGCCAGCGCAGCCCAGATCATCATGGTGATCGGCGTATTTCCGATCACGTAGGGAATCGAGCTCGCATCCACGATGAAGAACATGCATGCGAGGCCGATCGCCACGGAGCGCAGATAGCCTGAGGTCTGGCGCGCGGAATTGAACAGGAATAGCCCGAGCAGCGCGTAGAACGCGATTCCGATCAGCCCATAGGTGCCGGGAATCGACAGCACCCACGTGTGGGGATCCGAGAGGCTGAAGCCGACAGTACGCTCGAGGAACACGGGCCAATAGGCGATTCCCGTGCCGAATACCCAGTCGGTCCACTTAAAAGTCTGCACGACTGCGAGCCAGGCGACCGCGCGATAGGACTCATCCGAGGTGCCGCTCTCGAAGCGGAAGGCATCGAGGATCCCCTCGAGCCCCACGTAGGCTACGCCCGCCGCCGCCAGGCCGCCGAACAGGAGCAGCACGGGAATCGCGAGGCGTCCGCGCACGATGGCGAAGGCGAGACTCGTCAGGACGAAGAAAATCGCCATGTCCTTCGAGAGGGACGCGAGCGCCATGGCAATGCCCACCGCGCAATACATCGTCACGAACGTCCAGCGCACGCGCTGCTGCCGTTTGACCGCCTCCCAGAGTATCAGCAGGTAGCCGATGTACATGGCGAAGCCGATCGGAGTCAGGTAGGTCCCGGTGAGGCGCGGGAAGCCGAGCGGCGTGTCCTCGAAGAGCTGCTCGCCGCCCTCGTCCATCCCCTGTATTCCTGCGGCGGACACGAACTTGTCGGTGCCGAGGTACATCCTCGCGATCGAGACGGCCATGCCGTTGAGGAACATCAGCCACAGGACCATGCCAATCCTACTGCCGGCGCGAGGATCTGCCGAGACCGTCTCCCACAGCGCCACGCCGATCAGCAGCATCGCCACTTCCAGCAAGCCGACGACGATCGGCTCGCGGTTGATCGCCTGCTCGTGGATTCCGAACCAGCGCTGCACGTAGGAGCTGAAGACGGCGTAGACGATCAGTGCCAGCGCAAGCACTGCAAGCTCGCGGAAATCACGCCGCCCCTGCCGCATGGCCTGCGGCAACCACGCACCGTTGGCGAGCAGCGTCATGCCGCCGAGCGCGAGCGTTCCCCCGTACCAGAGGTATCCGGACAGTCCCTTGGCGTCCTGGAACCCTGCCACCACCAACAGCAGATACGGCCTGAGCCGCGGGCGCAGCAGCGAGAACACCAGCGCCGCAACCGCACCGTCCGCCTCGGTCGCGAAACCGGCGTCGGCGATCGCGACCGTGCTCGCGAGCAACAGCAGATCGAGGAGTGCCGCCCAGGGAATCCGCTCGAGCAGGCTCAAGGGGCCCGCGCCCGGCGCGGCGGCTGCGACCTCATGCGGTAGCGCGGCACTCACGGCTCGCTACCCCGCGCCCCACAGACGGTGCAGCGGAAACTGCGCGTGCAGCCCCTCGGCGGCGCGGCCGAGCGGATAGCACACGAGCGCCAGCACCGCATAGAGGAGGCCGAGGCGCACGACGCGGCCCATCCGCAGCCGCCCGTCGCGCGCCATGACCAGCGCACGGGCGATGAATATCGACAGCTCGCCCACGTTCCACGCGAGCGCCGCGCCCCAGGACGGCACGCTCCAGTGCGGCACGACCATGACCAGCACGAACACGACGATTCCGAGACCTGAGGCGACGGCATCGTGGGTGTTGAGTGACAGGGCATTGAGGCAGAACTTCAGCAGTACGCTGAGCGACGACACGTAGAGCCCCGGCAGCAGGATCTGCATGACCAGGTGACCCTCATAGTAGCGTGCGGGCAGCAGCAGGTCGAACACCCACGGCGCCGCCATCACGCCCGCGAGGCACAGCGCCGCACTGAGGGCGGCGATGAGGGCGAGGCCCCGATCGAGCGTGCCGGTCGCCTCGGCGAATGAGCGCGCGTGCACGCTGCGCGACAGGCGCGGCAGCAGCGCGCTCGACACGCTGACGGCGAAGAAACCCGGCACCGTCACCAGCGAGAACGAGGTGCCGTAGACGGCCACCGCGGTCGCGTCCGAGATGCGGCTGAGCGCAAACACTCCGGCGCGCTGATACAGGCTCATCAGGACGAAGGCGCATCCGATCGGGAAGACCTCGCGGATGAGCGCCACGGCGGAGGGCAGCTGCAGCGCCGCGTGCGGCTGCGCTGCGGCCGGCGGCGCGCGCAGGCGCAGCCAGGCGATCTCGAGCGCCACGCGCGTGACGTTGGCGATGAGCCACGCGACGAGGGTCAGGATCAGGTCGCGGCTCAGCCATGCAGTGAGCAGCATCAGCATGGCGGCGCCGACCCGCCAGGCGAAGGTGATCGAGGCATCCACGTACAGCTGCTCGCGCCCGCGGTACTGCCACAGGATCGGATCGGTGCTCGGCTGCAGGAAGGCGATCGCCACGATCAGGCAGCGGCCCGCGGCAGGGAACGTATGTCCAACCAGCAGCGCGACGCCTGCTGCGAACAGCGCCGTATAAGCGAGCTTGGTGAGCAGGATCGGGCGCAGCCCCGCGCGCAGGTCCATCCCGAGCGCGGTCTGGCGGATGGCCCACATACGAGTGCCGAAGTCGCTGCACATCTCGCCCACCGCGACCAGGGAGGCGGCGAGGATGTAGCCGCTGTAAGCGCGCGTGTCGAGGACGCGCGCCAGCACCACGATCAGCAGCAGCTGCGCGACCAGCCCGGCGGCGGTCGCGCTGCTGTCGGCGATGAAATTCTTGCGGAAGCGACCCACGGCCTGGGACGGGCTGCGCGCCGTAGCGCTACAGCCGCCGCGCGCTAGGCCGGGCCCGCGCTGCCGTCCCCGCCCGGCGGCTTCGGGCGGCCCGGGAAGAGCGCCGGCAGCGCCCCGATGATGAACCCCAACACTACGCCGGCGGCGATCATCAGCAGTGTCTTCGGCCGTGCCGGCTCGTCCTGGTCGGATACGTAGCCGCGATCGACGACGCGGAACGCGTACTCCTCGGTCGCCGTGGCCACCATCTTGTCGCGGATCTGTGACTCGATCAGGTGGTTGATGGCGTCGCGGATCTCGACATAGCTGGCGCTAGCGAGCTCGCCCTGCAGATAACCGATGTTCTTGCTGGATTGCTCGATGGCACGCGTGCGCATCACTGCGTTGAGCCGCGCCACCATCTCGTTGGCCCAGTCCGCCGCCTCGTCGCGGTTCTTCCAGGTGATCCCCATGGTGATGAGCCCCGACTTCTTGTTGTTGTCGATCGTACGGATGCGCTCGTCGAACATCTCGTAGGCCTTGTTGAGCGTCGGCCACTTCTCGGGCGGCCCCTTCCAGCGCTTGGCGACAGGATCCCACTTCTTGGCGAAGAGTTCGGGCATCAGCCCCTTGTCGACGATGAAGGCCTCGGTGAACTGCCGCCCCTTGAGCACCCCGAGCGCTTCCTGGGTCTGCTCATCGCCCGCCTTGAGGTCGACGCCAGCCATCGCCGCGAGCCCGCCGAGCGAATCGAGCGTGGACTTCAACCCCCCCGCCTTGTCGTTGCGCGCCGGCACCATCACGATCTTCGACTCCCAGTAGGGCGTCATGATGAACGCCGCCGTCGCGGCGAGCGCGGCGCAGATCAGCGTGCTCGCGAGCACCTTCCAGCGCCGCGGCTTGAGGCGTTCGAAGAATTCCCGGGCATCGGACTCGGAATGAGCGTGTGTGGCCAATGCGTCCATCGGTGCGGGCTCGGCTAACGGTTCCAGGCGACGCGCGGCAGGATCCGCCGCGCGTCGATCGATTCGCGGTGCTGGCTTACGAGGCGCAGCATGTCGGTCAGGATCTGGGTGCTCATGAGCGTCGGCTGCAGCCCCAGCTCCACCAGCGCTCTGTGGCGCGCATTGTAGTAGTGCTCCTCGAGCTCCTTGCGCGGATTATCGAGGTGCTGGATGCGCACCTCGATGCCGAGCTCGCGCCCGGCCGCCTGCACGCGCTCGGCCAGCTGGTTCACTGTGAACTGCTCGGTGAACTGGTTGAGGATGCGCAGCTCGCCGCGCGGCACCGGATTGCTCATCGCCAGGCTCACGCACTGCAGCGTGTCCCTGAGGTTCAGGTAGCCGCGCGTCTGTCCGCCCTTGCCGTACACGGTGAGCGGGATTCCGGCCACCGCCTGCACCAGGAAGCGGTTCACGACCGTGCCGAAGATGTCGTCGTAGTGGAAGTTCGGGACCAGGCGCGGATCGGCGGCTGCCTCGGCGGTCTCGAGGCCGTAGACGGGGCCCTGCATGAGGTCGGTGACCCGCAGCCCGCAGGTGCGCACGTAGAACCACAGCAGGTCGGTGTCCATGACCTTGGTGGTGTGATAGAGGCTGCCGGCCTGGCGCGGATAGAGGAACTTGTGACGCCGCCCGCGGTGCTCCACATCGAGCCAGCCCTCCTCGATGTCGATGTTGGGAGTGCCGTACTCGCCCATGGTGCCGAGCTTGATCAGGTGACAGTCCGGCACGTGCTCGAGCATCGCCCACACCACGTTGAAGGTGGTGCCGAGATTGTTGTTCAGCGTGCGCTGCGCCTCGGCAAAACCCATCATCGAGTACGGCGCCGATGGCTGCTCGGCGTAGTGGATGATGGCCTCGGGGAGGAAATCCCCCACCAGCCATTCCAGCCGGCGGAAATCCGCACAGTCGAGAATCTCGACGCGGAGTCTGCGGTCATGCAGCGCGGCGAACAGCGTGGCACGCTCGTGCAGGTTGGGACAGGGAATCAACGCTTCGGAATCAGTCTCGCGTGCGATGTTGCGCCGCAGGTAATTGTCGACGACGCACACCTCGTGACCCTGCGCGGCGAAGGCCATCGCCGTGGGCCAGCCGAGGTAACCGTCGCCACCGAGGATCAGGACGCGCATGAGCTCACGACCCTCATTGCAGCAAGCCGCCCTGGCGCAGGTACCCGGCGAGCTGCGCCGCCGACATCGGCGCCTCGAGCGAGGAGCGGTAGGCCCGCTCGACACACCCGGACACCACGTCCGCGTAATCGTACTCGATCGACTTATAAACGGTCTTAAAGGCCGGGACAACGGCGAAGTAGCGCCGCAATTCCATCGTCCGCCGTGTCTCCTCCTCGCTCATCAGCTCCTCATACAGCTTCTCACCGGCCTTTGGCCCAATGGTGCGGATCTCGACGTCCTCCGGCCGGCGGCCGGCGCGGCCGGCGAGCTCGCCGATCATTACCGCGGCGAGATCCGCGATCCGCGCCACCGGCATCTTGGTGACGAACACTTCCCCGCCGCGCGCCAGGAACACCGACTCCATGACGAGACGCACCGCGTCCGCGACCGTCATCACGAAGCGCGTCATCTGCGGGTCGGTGAGCGTGACCGGGCCGCCGGCGGCGATCTGCTGTCTGAAAACCGGAACGACCGAGCCGCGCGAGCCGAGCACGTTGCCGAAGCGGGTCGAGGCGAGCACCGGGCCGCGCCCGCGGCGCGTGGCGTTGGCCGCCGTGATCAGCCTCTCACCCATGAGCTTGGAGGTGCCCATGACGTTGGTCGGGTTCACCGCCTTGTCGGAGGAGGTGAAAATCACGCGCTGCACCTGATTGGCGATCGCCGCATCGATCACGTTCTGCGTGCCCATGATGTTGGTTTGCAGTGCATCACTCGGCGACTGCTCGCTCAGGATCACGTGCTTGAGCGCCGCAGCATGCACTATGACGTCGACGCCCTCCGTGACGCGCGCCAGGCGGTCGCGATCGCGCACGTCGCCGAGGTAGAGCCGCACCTTGCGGTTGTCGCGATACTGCTCGGCGAGGAAAAAGATGCCGGTCTCGTCGTTATCGATGCCGATCAGCTCGGCAGGGTCGTGCGTGGCGATCTGCCGCAGCAGCTCGCTGCCCACGGTCCCGCACACACCGGTGATGAGGACGGTCAGTCCGTTCCAGCTGTCGGTCATACTTCGGCCTTACAGCGCATGCACGGCCAGCACGCCGATGGACACGTTGTAGAGAATCTGCGAGACGGCCAGCCACAGCGGCAGCGGCGGGATGTGCTCGGCGTTGAGCGGCACGACGATCGTGTCGCCGGGCTCGATGTGCGCATCGCGCGAGTTGCGGAACCAACCGCCGCCGGAATTGGCGTTCACGCTGCCGTCGGCGCTCACGACATAGACGCGGTTGCGGTCGGCCCGCGCGGTGAATCCGCCGCTCATCGCGATGTAGTCGCCGCGGCTGAGGCCCGGCCGGTAGAGATGCGAGGTGACCGTCTGCACCTCGCCGATCACCGTGACCTCCTGCTGGTACTTCGGCACGATGACCTGGTCGCCGTCGCGCAGGATGACGTCGTACGGCGAGCCGGCCGGCGCGCGCAGGATGGCCGGCAGATTGATGACCAGCCTGCCGACGGCCTTAGCCTGGCGCAGCTGCGTCAGCAGCGACTGGCCGGCGCTGAGCGCCGAAGCCGCTCCGTTCTGGTTGGCGACGCTGCCCTCGAGAGCGACCATGGCGATGTCGTTCTGCATGCGCACGGCGAGCATGTCGAGCTCCTTCTGCTCGCGATCGCGCAGCTCCCTGCGGATGAACACGGCGCCACGCGTGAAGGCATACGGGGTGAGCCCGCCGGCGCGCAGCATCACGGACTTGAGAGTCTCGCCTGCACGTACCGAGTAGGTTCCGGGAAACCTGACCTGCCCCGTCAGCGTCACCGTCTCCTGTTCCTTCCAGGCGGTGACCTCCCTGATGTTGAGGATGTCGAAGGGCTGCAGGCTAACGTTGGCGGCCGGATCCCCGCGCAGTACCGCGCCGAGATCGACGTCGATCAGCTCGGCCTGGCGCTGCTCGCCATTGACAACCTGGTAACGGGTGAGCTCGGCGCTGCCGGCAAAAGCGCCGTCGCTCAGGCCGCCACCCGCGCGAATGAGGTCGCGCACCGTCATGCCGCCCTCAAACGGATACTCGCCGGGGACGTTGGCGTGTCCGTCCACCCGCACCACCTGCTCCGGCTCGCCGAGGCTCGACTGCAGCTTGAGATCCTCGATCAGCGGATGGATGATCCGGTCGCGACTCGACTGCAGATCGAACACCGTAATGCGGTCACGCGCCATCAGCGGCACGTCGGCGCTCGAGCCCGGCGCCGATAACGCCGCCGCCAGATCCGCCGACAGCACCGACACGCGTCGGTCCGGCGGCTGCTCGCGGCGAATCAGTATGTAGTGCAGATCCGCGTTAGGCCTGAGATCGTCGACCGATTGGAGCACATCCGTCAGGTGCAGCCCCGGGTGCCAGGCAAACGCTCCCGAGGTGTACACGTAGCCCTGCACGACGACTCCGGCATCCAGCGTCGGGCCGAGGCGCGTCACGCGCAGGGTGTCCCCGTTGCGTAGCGTCTCGGCCTGACCGGCGGCCGAGCCGATGTCGACCTGCAGCACGACGCGGCGCAGCTTGGCATCGATGCGCGTTAGGGCGAGCTTGGCGGTGTCGGCGTCCGGCGTAAATCCACCGGCGAGCTGGACCACTTCCGCGATCGCCTTCTCATTGCGGATCTCGTAGATCGCCGGCCGGTAAACCTCACCCTCAACGCTGACGGTGGGCCCGATGGCCGGAATGAAAATGACATCGCCAGGCAGCAGTCGCGCGTCGTCGGACGTGTCACCCCGGATGAGCAGGTCGTAAAGATCCAGGTGGCGCACCACCGTGGCGCCGCGCTTCAACTGCACGTCCCGCAGCGAGCCGATCGGCTGCACGCCTCCCGCGGCGAACAGCGCCGAGGTGATCGTTCCCAGTCCGCTCACGGTGTACGAGCCCGGGTACTTGGCGGCGCCGAGCACGAACACCCGGATGGTGCGCGTATCGCCCATCGACACGCTGGCATGCACGCCGATCATCTCTCGGGCAACGCGCCCCTCGAGCGAGGCCTTGACGCTCGCAAAGGTCTGGCCGCCGACGCTGACCGGCCCGAGCTGCGGCATGCTCACCCGCCCGTCGCGGCCGACCGTGAGGTGCAGGCTCGCGTTCTTGGTGCCGAACAGCAGCACGTCGAACTGATCCCCAGGCCCCACGACGTACTCGGCGGGCACCGGCACGTTGGTCGCCGGCGCGAAGGTCGAGAGCGGATGGTCGAACAGATCGTAGCCGAACGGCTTGAGGGCGCTCACGCCTTCCTTGGTCAACGGCAGCTTGGTGACCCGCACGAACAGGTCGCGCAGCGCCGGTTCGACTCCGAGGCGCAGCGTCGCGAGGTGTTCGGTCAGACCGGCGAGCGGGATCGGTGCAAACCCCGGCAGGAACAGCAAGCCATCGCGGGACAGCTGGTAGGGGTTCTTGGTCCTAATCAGGTCGATCATCGCATCGCGCTGCAGCTTCTGCTCCTCGGTCAGCTCCGGCCGGGTGGGCTTCTGCGGATCGCAGTTCGACTGTCCGGCACAGTTCGGGGGCAGCTGCGTGTAACCTCCCGCCGTGACGTTCTCCTGCGGCGCCTGGGGCGTGCTTGCCCCGGGCACGGGGTTCTGGGACGTGTCGACGCCGCCGGTGGCACCGGCCTGGCTGAGCGCCGCCGCGGCATTCTGACTCGCAAGGCCGGGCGCGAGAGCTCCGAAAGCCCCAGGGAACTGCGGGGTGGTAGTCGGGCCGCCAAACGCCCCCGCCTGCAATTGCGGCAACGGTTTGTAATCGATGGTGACCACCAACCAGTCCTCGCCCGTCAGGTAGGGGCTGAGGCGGTCCATCTCGAGGCGCTGCTTCTGCTGCTCGACCAGGGCATCGCGCTGCTGCTGCAGCATGAGCTCCTGCTGCTCCTCGGTGAGCGGAGTAAGGCGCCCGCCGAGCGCGCCCGCGCCGGTGGTGTTGCCCATCCCGCTGTCTCCACCGAGACGCTGCGAAATCGCACCGAGCATGTCGGGCGAGAGGCCCTGCAGCATCTGCAGACCGGTGTCGGAGCCGGAATTCTGCCCGTCGACCTCCGCAACACAGACGCACAGGACCGCGGCGACCAGGACCCCAACGAGCCGTTGCATCAGACGCATCATTGACCTTTTCTTCTCACACGAATCCGCAATTGTACTTGATGCCCTTCCCGGCGCATGCCCGAACGCCCCCCGGCCGGGGTCGCCCGGCGCCCGCGACCGCCTGTCAAGCCGGACTTGTAATGAACGTTTCGGCCGACGCTACGGCTGACGCCAGCGCCCGATGGTTTCGAGGAGACCGCGCACCCCCGTGGAGGCGCCGTTCCCACCGGCCGGATCCTCCACCGCCGGCACGAGCCGCTCGGTGAGCTTCTTGCCGAGCTCGACGCCCCATTGGTCGAAGGCGTCGATCCCCCACACGACGCTCTGCGTGAGCACGCTGTGCTCATATAGGGCGATGAGCCTGCCGAGCGTGGCCGGGTCGAGCCGTTTGAATGCCACGATGGTGTTCGGACGGCTGCCCGCATGGACTTTGTGAGGAACGAGCGCCTCGATCTGCGCCGCAGGCAGCCCCTGCCGCTCGAGCTCAGCGCGCACGGCTTGCGCAGACTTTCCCGCCATGAACGCCTCGGCCTGGGCGAGACAGCTCGCGATCGCGAGGTTCTGCTGCGGCTGGTTGCCGCAGGACGAGCGCGCGGGCAGGAGGAAGTCGAGCGCGGCGCGCGGCGTGCCCTGGTGCAGCAGCTGGAAAAAGGAGTGCTGCGCATTGTTGCCGGGTTCGCCCCAGATGACGGCCGCGGTCTCGCACTCGACTGGACTGCCATCGAGCATCACCGACTTGCCGTTACTCTCCATCTCGAGCTGCTGCAGGTACGCGGGGAAGCGCCGCAGCGAGTCGTCGTAGGGCAGCACGGCGAGCGTCGGCAGCTTCATGAAGTTGATGTTCCATACGCCGATCAGGCCCATGAGGGCCGGCAGGTTCTCGACCCACGGCGCGCTGCGGAAATGCTGATCCATCTCATAACCGCCGCTCAGGAAATCGAGGAAGTGCGCACGGCCGATCGCGATCGCGAGCGACACGCCGATCGAGGACCATATCGAGTAGCGGCCGCCGACCCAGTCCCACATCGCAAAGCGATACTCGGGATGCACACCGAACTCATCCATCGCCTTGGCATTCACCGACACCGCGGCGAAGTGCGCCGGGATCGCGGCCTTACCCAACTGCCTCTCGAGCCAGGCGCGCGCGGTGAGCGCATTGGTGCGCGTCTCGAGGGTCGTGAAGGTCTTGGAGGAGACTATAAAGAGCGTCGTGCGGGCATCCGCCGATTCCAACACCTCGGCGAGGTGAACGCCGTCGACGTTGGAAACGAACTCGCAGCGTGGCGCCCCCGGCGTAAAGGCGCGCAGCGCCTGCACCGCCATGGCGGGACCTAAGTCCGAGCCGCCGATGCCAATGTTGACGACCAGGCTGAAAGGCTGCCCGGCGCTACCGCAGATCGTGCCCGCGCGCACGCCCTCGGCGAACGCCAGCATGCGCGCGCGCTCGGCGAGCACCAGCTTCTCGATGTCGGCGCCGCCGACCGCGGCGCCTTGTGGCTCGCGCAACGCCACGTGCAGCACCGCCCGCCCCTCGGTTGGGTTGATGATCTCGCCGCGCCACATGGCGTCGACTCGCGCGCGCAAGCCCACCGCATCCGCAAGGCCGAGCAAAGAGCCGAGCGCACCCTCATCGAGCCGCTGGCGCGAGAAATCCAGCAGCAGCCCCGCGCGCTCGCGCGAGTAGCGGTCATACCGTCCGGGGTCCCGCACGAACAGCTCGCGCACCGACGTCGCTTCGAGCCGCTGCGCGTGCGCGCGCAAGGCAGCCCACTCGGCGGTTCGGGGTCCCGGGAATGACTTGAGGCCCATGAGGCTCTCCTGCGCTCACTCGCCGCGAGCAATCAGCGCCGATAGTGCGCCGCGATTGTTTCCACGACGTATTGTAACTGCGCCTCGGCGAGCTCCGGGTAGATCGGCAGCGCGAGCGTCTCGGCGGCGGCGCGTTCGGACTCGGGGAATTCGCCCGCCCGGTGCCCGAGGTAGGCAAAGCACTGCTGCAGGTGCAGCGGCACGGGGTAATAAATCTCGGTACCCACTCCGGCTTCGGCAAGGTGCGCGCGCAGCGCGTCGCGCTCGCGCACCCGGAGCACGTACTGATTGTAAATATGCCGCACGCCGGGTGCGATGCGCGGAGTCGTGACCGTCCCGGCGACGCGGGCGCCTGCGAAGGCCGCATCATAGTAGGCGGCATTGCGCTGCCGACCGGCGCTCCAGGCGTCAAGATGCTTCAGCTTGATGTTGAGGACGACCGCCTGCAGCTCATCGATGCGGAAGTTGCCGCCGATGAAGGCGTGGTAGTACTTCGGTTTGCCGCCGTGGACACGCAGGATCTCCATCCTCTCGGCGAGCCCCGCATCGTTGGCAACGCACATGCCCGCATCGCCGAAGGCACCGAGATTCTTGGTCGGAAAGAAGGAGAGGCACCCGACATCGCCGAAGCTGCCGGCGCGCTTGTGCGAGGCGTCCTCGGCGCCGATCGCCTGCGCCGCGTCCTCGATGACCTTGAGGTCGTACTCCGCGGCAAGTGCCGATAGCGCGGCCATGTCGGCGACCTGGCCGTAGAGATGCACCGGCATGAGAGCGCGCACGCGCGCGCCGCTCTCACGGTCCACGAGCGCGCCGCCGCGCGTTTCGCAGCGTGCGGTGATGAATGACTTCACGGCCGCCGCGGAGATATTGAAAGTCAGCGGATCGACGTCGCAGAAGAGCGGCCGCGCTCCGGCCCGCGCGATCGTGCCGGCGGTGGCAAAGAAGGTGAAGGGGCTCGTGATCACTGCATCGCCGGCCCCGATGCCGAGCGCCATCAAGGCCAGCAGCAGCGCATCGGTTCCGGACGAAACACCGACGCCGAAGCGGCAGTGACTGTAGGCGGCAACGCCCGCCTCCAGCTCCCTGACCGCCGGCCCGAGAATGAACGCCTGACTGGCGCAGACCCGGGCTATCGCCTCCTGGATCTCGGCGGCAAGGGGCTGGTACTGGGGCTTGAGGTCGAGGAGCGGTACGCGCATCGGCCGCTCAGGCGCTCGAGCGCTGTACGGCCGCCGCGGGCGCTGCGATCTCGGTCGCCGGCCACAGGCACCGGCCGCCGCTCACGCGGGCGATGAGCGCGAGCAGCCCCTCGTGGGCACGCAGTTCCTCCGCGCTCGCCGCGAGTACCGGCAGCGTGAGTCCCGTGCGCACCAGCTCGCGCACCGGACGCGCGCCGTCGGGCCCGCGGGGTGCCTCGGCTTCGGCGAGCGCGAGCGCGCCCTGCCCGCCGGTCATGGCGAGATAGACGTCGGCGAGAATGCGCGCATCGAGCAGCGCGCCGTGCAGCTCGCGGTGCGAGTTGTCCACCTCGTAGCGCCTGGCGAGCGCATCCAGGTTGTTGCGCTGTCCGGGATGCATCTCGCGCGCCAGCGCCAGCGTGTCGAGCACCTGGCACAGCGCCGCGATGCGGCGCTGCTCGCCCGGCAGCCGCGCGAGCTCGGCGTCGAGGAACGCCACGTCGAAGGCGGCGTTGTGGATCACGAGCTCGGCGTCGGCGACGAAGGCGAGCAGCTCCTCGTGAACCTCGGCAAAGCGCGGCTGGCCGTCGAGGTCGGTGCGCGAGATGCCGTGCACGGCGAGCGCCGCGTCGTCGATCTCACGCTCGGGGTTCAGGTAGCGATGGAAGGTGCGGCCGGTGGCGCGGCGGTTCACGAGCTCGACGCAGCCGATCTCGATGATGCGGTGTCCGAGCTCCGGCTCGAGTCCGGTGGTTTCGGTATCGAGCACGATCTGTCGCATGGGCGCTGAGTCTACCGCAAGGCGGGCGGCTCAAAGGCGTCGATCGCCTCGTTCGCGAGCCGATCGACGCGTTCGTTATCGGCGACACCCGCGTGCCCCGGCACCCAGTGCCACTCGAGGCGATGCGGCACGATGAGCTCATCGAGCCGCAGCCACAGGTCCTGGTTCTTCACGGGTTTCTTGTCGGCGGTGCGCCAGCCGCGCGCCTTCCAGCCGGCGAGCCACTCGGTGACGCCACGGCGGACGTATTCCGAATCGGTGTAGATGCGCGCCTCCACCGGGCGGCGCAGCGCCTCGAGCGCGCGGATCACGGCCGTCAGCTCCATGCGGTTGTTGGTGGTGTGCGCCTCGGCGCCGAGAATCTCCTTCTCGTGCGTGCCGCGCCGGAGCAGCGCCGCCCAGCCGCCGACGCCCGGATTGCCGCGGCATGCGCCGTCGGTATAGATCTCGATCACTAAAGGCCCGAGCGGGTCGTCGGCTTGACGAGGCCGCCGAGCACCGCCGGCCGCTCGCGCAGCCGCGGGCGGATCGGCGTCATCGTGTAGACGCGCTTGCGTGCCTTGAGGAGATAGGCACCCGCTGGCAGCGGGTAGGTGAAGCCCCGGCGCAGCACGCGCGCCGTCCCGTCCTCCGGGGCGACGCGGCTCCAGGGACTCAGGTGCAGGTAGCGGGACGCGGTGACGATCTCGTAGCCGAGCAGCACCAGCCACTCGCGCACCAGGTTGGTCGAAAGCACGCGGCGCATGCCGGGCGGAAAACCGCTGCGGCTCGCACGCGAGCGCAGCCCCCAGAGGCTCCAGGGCCGGAATCCGAGGATCAGCAGCTGCCCCTCTCCGGTCAGCACCCGGTCGACCTCACGCAGAATCGCGTAAGGGTCGGGGGCGAACTCGAGCGTGTGCGGCAGGAGCGCCGCATCGATCGAATCGCTGGTCACCGGCAGGTGCGAGGGACGGGCCAGGATGTCGGCACCGCCGGGGAAGCCCGGAGCGGCGATGAGGCTCTGGCGGCGCGTGCGGCCGCGCGCCAGGAGCTCCCGGGCGTTCCCCCAGGCGCCGATCTGCAGCAGCTCCCAGCCAAAGACGTCCTCCATGGCCTCGGCGAGGAGCTCGGACTCGGCAGCAAGGAGTGAGCGCCCGAGCGGGGTACCCCACCAGGCGGCGAGCGCGGCGTCGCGGTCGGGAATCGTTGAAGTGCGAACTGGCACGATGCTAAAGCTGGTAAATATGTGAACTTACCGGTTAAATTCGCTGTCCTGAACCAGTAGCGTCCCAATTCCAAGGACCCGTGCCCAAGGATGAGGCGTCGGGGAACTTAGCACGCCTACCGGGGGTACGGAACGTTGACGACTGCAGCGATAAGATCCGCCCTTTGGCTGGCATTGGTGGTTCTGGCCGCGTGCGCTCACGCCCCCGCTTCACGCCCGGACGGCAATCCCCCCCAGGCGGTCACGAGCGCTCCCGCAGCACCCCCTGAGCTTCCGGTGATGCTCTCCGCGCTGCCGGCAACCGCCGCGGCACCTGCCCCGGCAAGCGAGCCCACAGCCACCCCGGCGGAAGTCCCCGCTGAGCCCGCGCTGGCGACGAATGCGGCCGCGGCGTCCGCCGCCCCCGCCGCCGACGCGAGCGCCCCGGACGGAGCCGTCGCCGCCCCGATCGATGGCACGTCCGCGCCGCCGGCGCAGTACGCCGACCTCCTCGACCGCATGCGCGCCGGCTTCAAGCTCGACGACGGCGAGGAGCGCCGCGCGATCGACCAGCAGCTGCGCTGGTACGCGAACAATCCCGAATATCTGCAACGCGCCTTCGGCCGCGCAGATCTTTATCTCTACCACATCGTCGCCGAGCTCGAGGCACGCGGCATGCCGCTCGAGCTCGCGCTGCTGCCGGTCGTGGAAAGCGCCTTCGAGCCCTACGCCTACTCGCGCGCGAGTGCCTCGGGTCTGTGGCCGTTCATCCCCGGCACCGGGTCGCGCTACGGGCTGCGGCAGGACTGGTGGTACGACGGGCGGCGCGACATCGTCGAGTCGACACGCGCGGCGCTCGATTACCTGCAGTCGCTGCACGATGAATTCAATGGCGACTGGCTGCTCGCGATCGCCGCCTACAACTGCGGCGAGCTCATCGTCGAGCGCTCGGTGGCCGTGAACCGCGCCGCCGGGCGGCCGATCGGCTTCTTCGACCTGTGGTTGCCGAAGGAGACGCGCGCCTACGTGCCGAAGCTTCTCGCCATGGGACGCCTGGTACGCGACCCGGCCGCCTACGGCCTCGAGATCACCCACGTTGCGAACCAGCCCTACTTCGCGCGCGTCGCCACCGGCGGCCAGGTGAGTCTCAAGGTCGCCGCCGAGATCGCCGGCATCACCCCCGAAGAGCTCTACGAGCTCAACCCCGCGTTCCATCGCTGGGCCACGGATCCCGTCGGCCCCTATTACCTGCTGCTGCCCGTGGACGCCGCGGATGTCTTCACCCAGAACATCGCGCAGCTGTCAGCCGATCAGTTGCTCGGCGTCACCCGCTACGCCGTGAAGCACGGCGACTCGGTCGCCTCGGTGGCAACCCAGTTCCACACCACCACGAACGTGATCCGCGAGCTCAACGACCTGCCCGAGGGGCGCCTCACGGTCGGGGATGAGCTGCGGGTACCGAGCGCCGACATGGCGCTGCCCGCCAAGGTGCTGCTGGCGGCGGCGCGCGTCGACGGCCACGTCCGCGGCCGCCGTCCGCACGTCCAGGTCGTGCGTCGCGGCGACACGCTCTGGTCGATCGCCCGGCGCAACGGCATGGACGTGAACACGCTCGCGCTGCTGAATGGCATGCAGCCCGGAGACTCCGTGCGCGCCGGCCAGAAGATCCGTGTGACCTCCGCGGCGGGCAGCTCCCCGAGCCACACGCGCGCACACCGGCGCGTCGTCTACACGGTGCGCAGCGGCGACACCGTGGCCGGGATCGCCCAGCTGTTCCAGTGCAGCGTGCCGCAGCTGCTCGCCTGGAACGGCCTGACCGCGCATCCGAGCATTCACGCGGGCCAGAAGCTGCACATCCACGTCGTGCGGCACGGCTGAGAGCGCGGCGTACCGGCCGAGGACTCGACCGGGCGCGACTTCCGGCATAATCGGGCCGGGAGGACTCAACATGGGATTTCTCGCCGGCAAGCGCGCCTTCATCGTGGGCGTCGCCACCGACCGCTCGATCGCCTGGGGCATCGCCCAGGCCATGCACCGCGAGGGCGCCGAGCTCGCCTTCTCGTACGTGAACGACAAGATGAAGGAACGGGTCGAGCCGCTCGCTCAGTCGCTCGGCTCGCGTCTCACCATGCCGCTCGACGTGACGATCGACGCACAGATCGACGCGGCCTACGACCTTCTGAAGCGCGAGTGGGGCTCACTCGATGTGGTCGTGCACGCGGTGGCGTTCGCGCCCCGCGAGGCGCTTACCGGTAACTTCGTCGCGGCGACCAGCCGCGAAGGCTTCCGCATCGCGCACGACGTGTCGAGCTACAGCCTGACCGCCCTCGCCCGCGGCGCGCAGCCGCTCATGGCGGACCGCGCCGGCGCGATCGTCACGCTCACTTACCTCGGCGCAATGCGCTCGATCCCGGGCTACAACGTCATGGGCCTCGCCAAGGCGAGCCTTGAGGCCAACGTGCGCTTCCTGGCGGCGGATTTAGGTCCCCAGGGCATCCGCGTCAACGGCATCTCGGCGGGACCGATCAAGACACTCGCCGCGGCCGGCATTCCCGGGTTTCGTAAGATGCTCGGGCGCGTGGCGGAGATCGCGCCGCTGCGCCGTAATGTGACGCTCGAGGACGTGGGTAACACCGCCGCGTTCCTGTGCTCGGACCTCGCGGCGGGCATCACCGGGGAAATCCTCTACGTCGACAACGGCTTCAGCACCGTCGGCATGAGCTTCCCGCTCGAGGCCGAAGGCTAGTCGAAGGCCTTCGGGTTCTTGCGCACGTCGGCCGTGCGCCGCATCTCGGCAACGTAGGCCATCACGTCGCTCACGCCCTCACGCCCGGCCGCCTGCAGGGCGCGGTCGGCCTGCTCCTGGGGAGCGCCGACCTGGGCCGCAGTGCGCACCGCGCTCACGTCGATGAGTGCAGCCCCGCCCCCCTGCAGCGCCAGTGCGCGGAACACGGAGGTCTTTGCCGGCCGCGGCGCGGCGAACACCGCGGTGCGAATCGGCGCTGGGACCGAGGGGTCGTTGCGGCCGACGAAGTGGGCCGGCTCGGCGCTTAAGCCGAGCGACTGCGCGACGGCCTCGAACGGCGTGCCGGCATCGAGCCGCGCCCGTGCGCTCTCGGCGGCCTTGAGGGCCGCGCCCGTGGCGCGCTCCCTGCCGATGGCGGCGACGATCTCGGCGCGTACCTCGGCGAGGGGCTTAGGCGCGGGCTTGCGGTGCTCGAGCATCCTGACGATGACGAGTGCGTTGTCGCCGAGCAGCACCGGCCCGCCCAGGCGCCCGGCGGCGAGCGGCGGTTCCCCGAAAAGCAGGTCCTGGAGCGGCGGCGCGGCGCCGAGCGGGGCGGCACCGGCGCCCTTCAGGTACTGCGGGATGTCGCCCGGCTGCAGCTTGAACTGCTGCGCGAGCGCGTTGAGGTCCGCGTTGGGCTCGGAGAGCCGGGTCTGCAGCTGCTCCTGAATCTCGCCGAAGCGGTCGGTCGCCTGGTTGCGCCGCAGCTCCGAGTCGAGCTGCGCGCGGGCCTCCTCGAAGCTCTTGCCCTTGCCTTCCTGAATCTCGTCCAGCCTGATGATGTGGTAGCCGAACTGCGTCTTCACCGGTCCGCGGATCTCTCCGGGCTTCATGCTGAAGAGCGCATCCGCAAACGCCGGCACGAAGGTGCTCTTGTCCGCCCAGCCGAGATCGCCGCCGCTGCCGGCGGAGCCCGGGTCCTTGGAATACTGCTTGGCAAGCTCGCTGAAATCCTTGCCCGCCTTGGCCTGGGCGAGGACGTCCTGCGCCTGCTTGAGCGCCGCGGCGTCGTCGGCTGGCCCGGAGACGGGTATGAGAATGTGGCGCGCGTGGCGCTTCTCGGGGGTCGTCAGCTGGCTCTTCTCTTTCTCGTACTGCGCGTGCAGGTCTGCATCGCTCACCGTGAGTCCGGCTTCGACACTCTCGAGTTTGAGCTCCGCGTACTCGATGTGCGCCGACTCGGGCGTCAGGTACTCCTTCTGGTGGGCCTGGTAATAAGCCGCCACGGCCGCATCCTCGACGGGTGCGCCCGGAAACTTGTCCGCGGGCAGGACGAGGTAACGCACCTCGCGTTCCTGGTCCTCGAGCTCGCGTACGCGAGCGAGCTCGGCCGGAGTGAGGAAGTCCGAGCCGCGGATGGCGTTCTCGAGCTGCGCGCGCTGCAGATCCTGGCCCAGCCGTTCCTGGAAGGCCTCGCTGGTGAATCCCGCGCGCGCCAGCGCATCGCTCGCGGCGGCGGGCGAATACTGGCCGTTGATCTGGAAAGCCGGTTCGCTCTTCACCGCCTCGACGAGCTCGTCGTGCCCGACGCGGTAGCCGAGGTCGTGGGTGCGCTTGTCGAGGAGTACATCGCGGATCATGCTCTCGAGCACCTGGTCCTGGAGTCGCGCGCGCAGCTCCGGGGGGATCTCGGCGCCCCCTAAGCGCTGCTGCCACTGGCCCTGCTCACGCATCCAGTTGTTGCGGGCCTGCTCGAGGGTGATCTTGGTGCCGGCCGCCTCGGCCGCATAGTTCGGCTCACCAAAGCTCAGGTTGACGATGCCGTAGGCACCCCAGGCGGCGAACACGATCGACAGCGCCCCTACGAAGAAGTAGGTGATCCATTTGCGCTTGCCGCTTCCCTCCGTGCCCTTGAGGGCGTCTCCGATGCGCTGAAGCATGTGTGGGCTTGCTGGCTTTCTTAAGGATCGGGTGGCGGAGCGGACGGGACTCGAACCCGCGACCCCCGGCGTGACAGGCCGGTATTCTAACCAGCTGAACTACCGCTCCGAATTGGGGGGCGAATCCTAGCGGATTGAGGAATCCACCTACAAGCGGTTTCGCCGCGGACAGGTATCCTGCCCGCTGAACCCATCGCCCGCCAAATGGTCAACCAAAAGAGCTGTTTGCGCGCTATGCACGGGTGGACCCGGCCCCAGCGGGGGTACGGTTCGCGCGTTGCCCGCATCCCAAGGATCGTGGCCCATGAGAATCCCCAACACGCGGCTCGGCCTCCTCGCCCTCGCCCTCGCCAGCCTTTGCCTGGCGCCGTCCGCCGGCGCGTCGCTCGGAGCCGACGCAGGCTCCGTCGAGGCCGACCGGGCGGCCCTGAACGGTCAGCTCGCCGTGAGCCACGCTGGCGGCTACGAGGTCCGCGAGATCACGACCCCAGCGGGCGTTCATATCCGGGAATACCTGACGGCCGGCGGCACGGTGTTCGCCCTCAGCTGGCAGGGACCGGTACGGCCGGATCTGCGGCAGATGCTCGCCGGCTACTACGCCCGCTACGCACAGGCGGCCGCCGCGCCGCACGTCGGCGGCCATCGGCACCTCGCCGTCAAGCAGCCGGGGCTGGTCGTCGAATCGAACGGACGGATGCGCGCCTTTTACGGCCGGGCCTGGGACCCCTCGCTCCTGCCCGCCCATTTCTCGGTCGCGGACCTGCGCTGACCGAAAGGCTCCGGGGAGTTTCTCATGCACAAGTGCTTCGTCCCGGTCCTCGCCTCGCTCGCGTTGCTTGCCTCGTGCGGCGGCGGCGGCAACCGTTTGAGCGGCGGTGGCGGTGGTGGCGGCGGGGGGACCGGCAGCGGGAATTCCGTGCCGCTCACGGTCGAGATCGGACCCGCGGGGCCGACCTTCGTCAACATCGCCTTCGTGACGCTGACGATCTGTGCACCGGGAACCCAGAACTGCCAGACGATCGATAACATCCAGGTCGATACCGGCTCCTCGGGTCTGCGCATCGTTTCCTCGGTGCTCAACGCCTCGCTCCTGCAGGCGCTGCCGCAGCAGTACGTCGGCGGCACGACCGTGCCGGTGGTGGAGTGCGCGCAGTTCGCCGACGGCTATAGCTGGGGCCCGGTGGTCGCCGCCGACCTCGAGATCGCCGGCGAGAAGGCGAGCGGCATCCCGATGCAGGTGATCGGCGACCCGGCCTTCACGCAGATCCCCACCGACTGCTCGAGTCCGGTGCCGAACGAGGAGGATACGGTCGCAACCTTCGGCGCGAACGGCATCATCGGCGTCGGCGTTTTCGCCCAGGATTGCGGTGCCGCCTGCGCCAACGGGGTCATCTCCGGCACCTATTACGGGTGCCCGTCCAGCGGGGCCGGCTGCACCGGCATCGTCGAGGCGGCGGACCTGCAGGTGCCGAACCCGGTGACCGCCTTCAGCGCGGATAACAACGGCGTCGTCATCGAGCTGCCGAACGTTGCGGCGGGCGGCGCGGCGAGCGCCACGGGCTCGCTCATCTTCGGCATCGGCACCGAGAGCAACAACGCGCTCGGCACTGCCACGGTGCTCGCCACCGACGGCATCACCGGCGAGATCGATGTGACCTTCAGCGCCGCCGACTATCCGCAGAGCGTGCTCGACACGGGCTCCAATGCGCTTTATTTCACCGACAACGCGTTGAGTGTCTGCGGAGCCACCTCGAACGGGGCGGGCTTTTACTGCACGGCCGCGAATCTCTCCGCCACCATCACCACCGCGAGCAACATGCAGCTGGCGGCGAGCTTCGTGGTTGGCGATGCCGGCACGATGGTGCAGCAGAGCCTCGCCGCCTATCCGCAGCTCGGCGGACCGTTCGGAACCGCCGCGCCGCAGACCTTCGACTTCGGGCTCCCCTACTTCTACAACCGCAACGTGTTCGTCGCCATCGAGGGCACGAGCGCGGGCGGGGCCACCGGACCGTTCTTCGCCTACTGAGCCCGCAGAGCCGCGCGTACCGCCGGTGCGCGGCGCGCGAAGCGCGCCCGGTAGCGGGCCGGCGTCGTCCCAACGCGCCGCCGGAAATGGTGGCGCAACGACTCGACGCTCCCCATCCCGACGCGCTCGGCGATGCGCTGCTGGGCGAGTGTGGTGGTCTCGAGGAGCTCGCGGGCGCGCGCGATGCGCTCGCCGATGATCCACTCGTACGGTGCTTGGCCCGTGGCGGCGCGGAATTCGCGCTGCAGCGTGCGGGTGCTCATCGCGGCCCGCGCCGCGAGAGCCGCGAGCGTATGCCGCGCGCCGGGGTGCGCACGGATGAAGTCGAGCAGCCGCGCGAGCCGCCCGCGCTCGTCGCTCGCCACCGGCCGCGGTACGAACTGCGCCTGACCGCCCTCGCGGTGCGGGGCCGCGACCAGGCGCTGCGCCACCTGGTTGGCGATGCGTGCGCCGAAGTCGCGCCGCACCAGGTGCAACAGCATGTCGAGCCCGGCCGCCGAGCCCGCCGAGGTGACCACCTGACCGGCATCGATGTAGAGAGCGTTCGGCTCGACGCTGATGCGCGGGTAGCGCGCCGCCAGCTGCGCGGCATACTTCCAGTGGGTAGTGGCGCGCTTGCCGTCGAGCACGCCGGCCGCGGCGAGCACGAACACGCCTGAGCAGATCGATGCGAGGCGCGCACCGCGCCGGTAGGCGCGTGCCAGATGCTGGAGGAGCGCCGCGGGCGGGCGCTCCTCGATCGAGCGCCAGCCTGGCACGACGATGGTGTCGGCGCGCTCGAGGAGCTTCAGTCCGTGCCGCACCGTGAGCGCGACTCCGCCCGTGGCGCGGATCGGGCCGCGCTCGGCCGCACACACCGCGAACTCATACCAGGGAACGGGCAGCTCCGGGCGCGGCAGCGCGAAGAGCTCGACCGTACAGCCGAACTCGAAGGTACAGAGACGGTCATAAGCGAGCGCCACGACACGGTGACCCATGGCGCGATCTTAACGCAGTGTGGCCTTTACGCCAGCGGCGCGCGCAGCCGGAACGCCGCACACTGCGCCGCATCGCCCGCGAGGGTGGCCAGCGCGAGGACGTCCCATGCCGAGCCCCGTTACCGAGACCCCCTGTGCCGACAGCGCGAGTGCCGCCCGGCACTTCGCCGCCCTGTTCCCCTTCGAGACCGACTGCTGGGATGTGCACGCCGCGCTCGCCGCGGGCGCCGACTTCGTCCTGCTCGACGTGCGCTCGGCGGAGTGCTATGCGCGCGGGCACGTGCCGGGCGCGGTGCATCTGCCCCAGCACAAGATCATCGAGTCACGGCTCGCGGCTTGGCCGGCGGGCACGGTGTTCGTGGTCTACTGCGCCGGACCGCACTGCAACGGCGCCCAGCGCAGCGCGCTGCGGCTCGCGCAGCTTCAGCGTCCCGTCAAGGTCATGATCGGCGGCATGAGCGGCTGGCGCGAGGAAGGGTTCGAGGTAGCCGTGGCATCATAGGGGCATGAGCCCGCTGCAAAAGATCTTCGCCACCCTGGTCCTCGTGCTGCTCGCGGCCGCCGGCTACGGCCTGTGGGCGACGCGCCCGCCCGCTGCCTCGACGCCGGTGGGCGCGCTCAGCGCCGCGCCCCAGGCGGAGAACGCTCCCTCGGGCGCAATACCGGCAGTAGACGAGAGCACGCTCGTGACCGCGCAGCGCCTGGCGCGGCTCGCCACGACGCCTGAAGAGGCACCGTTTGCGCAGGCCGCGGTGCAGCTCGCCGATCACGAGCTCGACCTGGCGTTCGCCGGGGCGCTGCGCCACCTCGAGGCGCATCCGCCGGTGCTGAGCCCCGCGGCGCTCGAGATCCAGACACGCCTCACCCTCGCCCAGCAGCAGCTCACGAGCGACTCCGAACGCGTCAAACACCTGACTGACGCGCTCGCCAAGGCCGCGGACGCCGCCAAACCCGGCATCCAGGACCAGCTCGACCTCGCCCAGGCGCAGCAACAGCTCGACCAGGACGAGGTCGGCCAGGCCAACGACGATCTGCTGCGCGCCGGCGGCAACGAGCACCAGCGCATCCAGACCATGCAGCAGGAGCACGAGGCCGCCGCCCGCACCCGCGCCGCAGTCCCCGAAGCGAACCCGCTCACCAATCTCAAGGGCCTCGTCGGCAAAGTGCGTCAATGGATGGCGCTGCGCCGCAAGCAGCGCTGGCTGAGCCACGCGGCGGCGCACGCCACCCAGAGCGCGGCCGAGCTCAATACCGCGAGCCAGAAACTCGCGGACGACCTCGCCGCGCGCAAGCAGCAGGCCGGCACGGGTGGTGCCGCTCCAGGCGGTGGCGCCGGCGGCGCAAGCGCCAGCCCGGGTGCGGCGGCTGCGGCGCCGGCGGCCGGCGGGTCGCAGGGACTCGCGGCCATGACGCGCGAGATCGCCGCCGAGCAGAGCCGCCTCACCATCCGCGCACAGCGCGTGACGGCCCGGCAGCGGCTCGCCGCGACCTATGGTGAGTGGCAGGCAGTAGTCGACACGCAGGCGAAAGCGCTGCTCCATTCGTGTCTCATCGACGTCACGATCGTGCTCGGGGCGTTCCTGGTGCTGCTCGTCATCGACCGCACGCTCGAGAAGCTCCTCGGCCGTGCCAGCGTCGACCGCCGCCAGGTGGCGACGCTGCGC
>Ga0210394_10002148_pt1 | contig 28046 bp, 24 predicted proteins | sample IncBWC12MmetaG_FD_160121 | JGI IMG/M metagenome (GOLD analysis project Ga0210394, IMG submission 160121) | Forest soil microbial communities from Barre Woods Harvard Forest LTER site, Petersham, Massachusetts, United States - Inc-BW-C-12-M | ecosystem: Environmental > Terrestrial > Soil >...
GCGCCAAGCACCCTGGTCGCCTCGGCGGTCGTGGTGCCCGGCTTGCCCACCTGGACCGCGTACGTCCGGAAGTCGGGCAGGCGCAGCGGCTTGAGCAGCTCCCCGCCGTTGGCGTGGGGGTTCGCGCTCATGCGGCTCGCCCCGCGCGGGGAAAGCTCGGCTAGCTGTGGAATGAGCCGGCCGGACGTATCGAACAGCTCGTCTGCGTGGTAGCTGCGCATCCAGTCCTCGAGGATCTTCACGTGGTCTGGCTTCGACTTGAAGTCGGTGACCGGCACCTGATGGGCGCGAAAGGTGCCCTCGATCTGCAGGCCGTCCACGGTCTTGGGCCCGGTCCACCCCTTGGGCGTGCGGAGCACGATCATCGGCCAGCGCGGCCGCAACGTCGCGCCGTGCGAGCGCGCGGCATCTTGAATGCCCGCCACCCGGTCGAGCGCTGTGTCGAGCGCTGCCGCCAGCTGCTGATGCACCGTATTCGGGTCGTCACCGGTGACGAAGATCGGCTCATGGCCGTAGCCCTCGAGGAGCTCACGGAGCTCCTCCTCCGGGATCCGCGCGAGCACGGTCGGGTTGGCGATCTTGTAGCCGTTCAAATGAAGAATCGGCAGCACTGCGCCGTCACGTCGCGGATTCAGGAACTTGTTGGAGTGCCAGCTCGCGGCGAGCGGGCCCGTCTCGGCCTCGCCGTCACCGACGATGCAGAAGACGGTGAGGTTGGGGTTATCGAAGGCGGCACCGTAGGCGTGCACGAGTGCATAGCCGAGCTCGCCACCTTCGTGTATCGAGCCGGGCGTCTCGGGTGCGACGTGGCTCGGGATGCCGCCGGGAAACGAGAACTGACGGAACAGCTTCAGCATGCCGGCGGCGTCCATCGTGATGTCCGGGTAGATCTCGCTGTAGGTGCCTTCGAGGTACGCGTTGGCGACCGCCGCGGGACCACCGTGGCCCGGACCCATGATGTAGATGGCGTCGAGGTCTCGATTCTTGATCACTCGGTTTGCGTGGGCGTAGATGAGGTTCAGGCCCGGCGTCGTGCCCCAGTGCCCGAGCAGCCTTGGCTTGATGTCGTCCACGCTCAAGGGCTTGGTCAGCAGCGGATTGTTCAGCAGGTAGATCTGGCCGACCGAGATGTAGTTGGCGGCGCGCCAGTACGCGTTGATCAGGCGCAGATCTTCGGCGCTAAGCGAATTGCGGGTCGCGATCTCAGGTACGCCGGCGTCCGTCATCCGGTCCCATCATGCCAGTTGCGCGGGACACTCTTAACGCAAACGGAATCGGCGACCGGAGATCTCGGACGGATAGATGGCCATCCAGAGCGGGTGATCGCCGGGCGGTGCCGTCCGGACCCCGGCGGTCCGGAGAAATGCCGTGAAAGGGTCTTTGCTCGAGGTCACATCGAGAACCGTTCCTTTGACCACCACGCTCCAGGCGATGCCCGCTCGCGAGTCCAGTTCGTCGACCTCGAACGCGATCCGGTGGTTCGTCGTCAGGGAGGGCTTCGTTCCGGGCGCAACCCTGAAGATCACGATCGATCGATCGACGGCATAGTTGACCGGGAAGATTTCAGGCTGGTCGCCGATCACCAGGGCGATGCGGCCCAGGTCGCGCGAGGACAGCAATTCCAGGCATTCATCCGCTGTGAGCTTCTCGACTGCGTCGAGGACGGTCATCGTCTTGACTTCGGATCCCATCTCTACTAGCGACTTCCACGTTTCATGTTGGACCCTGCAGGACCTTGACCGTGAGAGCCGAAAGGCTTGAACCTGTGGGCCAAACGGCCCCTGCCAGTCAACCCGGGAGCTGAGCCTTTTGCGTTGACGCCGCGTCTGGGATTCCGATCTCGGCGCGAAGAGCGGCCATGCGCGCCTTGGCGAGGTTGCTCTTGATCACCCATGCCACGTCCTTGTCCGTGGATTGGATCCATTTTTCGAAATACGGGAGGGCGTTCTCCGGCGCCGCGGCGGCCGCGACGCTCCAGCAGTAGCCGAGCGCTTTGCGCAGGACGCGAAACCCATCCTCCTTGCGCTCGCGGCTTGCCGCCAGCGAGGTCGTGATGTTGTCGAGTATCACTAGCGTTTCCACCGCATGCTCTCGTGTCTTGAGCAGGGCCGGCTCGCACAGGCCCGCGGCGGCGGCGCGCTGGACGTATGGTCCTTCGGCCGACCACGCCTGCATTTCCATGATGAGGTGCGACATGTCCTCGCGGCCGATGCGCTGGAGGGCGATCGCGACGCCCTCGCGCACTCGCCAGCGCGGGTCTGAGGCGAGCTCTTTGAGCCATGTCATCACCGTCGCAGGCTCCATGAGTGCGACCCTGCCGAGCCCTGCCGTGCCGCACAGAGCAAGGAACTCGTCGCTCGAAGCGGACATGCGCCACAGGCGGTCGGCGTCCGCCTCGTCGCCCACCGCCTCGACCAGCTCGAGATTGGCTCGCGCGCCCGGCAGCCCGGAGTGCTTCTTCAGGTACGGCTCCCAATCCTGGAGCGCCCTCAGCTCGGCGCGGTAGCCCACGACCCGTCCTGCCATGTGTGGCCCGATCCTAACGACCCCGACGTGGCGGGATAATGGGCGGGCGCCGGCCATCAGATGGTCGTGGGGTTAGGGATTCAAATGACTGACCAGGAAAGGAACGGACACGTGGAACAGGCGGGCAAGACGCGAGAAAAACGGCGGGTGATGCTGACGCAGCTTCTGCGCAGCCCCGTGCTGAACCCGGCGGGGGCAGAAGTGGGCCGCGTCGAGGACTTCATCGTCAAGCTGGCCGAGGGCGGCGGGTATCCCCCGATCACAGGGCTGAAGGTGCGCGTTGGTGCGCAGGACGTCTTCGTGGGGATCGACCTCGTCGACAAGCTCGAGCCGGGCGCGGTGCGCCTCAACACCCACACGATCCAGACGCAGCCGTTCCAGCGCAGGCCCGGAGAGGTCCTGCTGGCCGCCGACGTGCTTGGCCGCCACCTGGTGGACGTCGCGCGCGGCCGCATCGTGCAGGCCCACGACCTCGTGCTCGCCCACGCTGAAGAGGGCTGGCGGCTCTTGGGCATCGACCGAAGCCCCCAGGCCATGCTGCGCCGGCTCGTGCCCCGGCGCGGCCGGCCCGACCTGCGCCGTCACGCGATTCTCGACTGGAGAGACGTGCAGCCGTTTGTCGGGCACGTCCCGACGGCGAAGTTGCTCATGCCGCTGCAGCGGCTGCGCCGCCTTCACCCAGCACAGATCGCCGACATCGTCGAGGGCGCTTCCCACGCCGAAGGCGAGGAGATCATCAAGGCGGTCCAGGGTGACGCCGAGCTCACGGCCGACATTTTCGAAGAGCTCGACGCGGAGCACCAGGCGGAGTTCATCAAGACGCGTTCCAACGAAGAGGCGGCGCGGGTGCTCGACAAGATGGCGCCCGACGACGCCGCAGACCTGCTGGGCGAGCTCGAGCAGGAGCGGCGCCTACCCGTTTTGAACCTGATGTCTCCGAACCAGCAGCACAAGATGCGCAAGCTGCTGCAGTACCACCCGACGACGGCGGGCGGCATGATGAGCCCCGATTACGTCTGGGTCCCGCGCGGGTCGACCGTCGAGATGGCGATCGAAGCGGTGCGCATCGATGACAAGGCGCCGCACCAGCTACTCAACACAGTGTTCGTCACAGAAGAAGATGGGAAGTTCATCGGCAGCATTGGCCTGGCCGACCTCGTTCGAGCCGAGCCGGCGAAAAAGATCGAAGAGCTGGCTCTCACCAACTGCACCATCGGCGCCGGCGCCGATTTCGCCGACGTGACCCTCATGATGGCCGACTACAACCTTACCTCCCTTGCGGTGACCGACAGCGATAGCAGTCTCATCGGCGCGATCTCGGTTGATGACCTTCTGGAGGCGCTCGTGCCTGAGGACTGGCGCAACCGGATCGAAGCCAGCAGCGGCGTGTAGAAAGCAGTGTCCGAGCGCGAGCCGCTTGAGAAGGACTCGCGCATGACCCCAACGTCAGCGGTTCTCGACCAGGCGCATTTGGGCGACATTCACGGCGCATTCGGCACAATCCGGCTCAGCGACGTCGCCCCTCGACGCACGTGGCGCCGGCGGCTGCTTACTCTCGCGGCGATCGTCGGACCCGGAATCATCGTCATGGTCGGCGATAACGACGCTGGCGGGGTTTCGACGTATGCGCAGGCAGGCCAGAACTATGGCTATTCCCTCTTGTGGACGCTGGTGCTTCTGATCCCGGTCCTAATCGTCAACCAGGAGATGGTCGTGCGCCTGGGCGCGGTGACCGGCGTCGGCCATGCGAGGCTGATCAAAGAGCGGTTTGGAAGGTTCTGGGCCTGGTTCTCGGTCGGGGACCTGTTCCTGCTGAACTTCCTGACCATCGCCACGGAGTTCATCGGCATCAGCTATGCCGGCCAGTACTTCGGGTACAGCCCGTACCTGGTCGTGCCGCTCGCGGCGCTCATCCTCGTGGGCATCACTGTGACGGGCAACTTCAGACGTTGGGAGCGCGCGATGTTCGTGTTCGTCGCGGCGAGCCTGATCGTCTTTCCGCTCGTCATTCTCAGCCACCCCGATCCTGGCGCGGCTGTCCAGGGATTCGTGCGCCCGAGCGTGCTGGGTGGCTTCACGTCGAACGCTGCTCTCTTGATCATTGCGATCGTCGGAACCACGGTTGCTCCGTGGCAGCTTTTCTTTCAGCAGTCGAACGTGATCGACAAGCGGATCACACCACGCTGGCTCGACTACGAGAAAGCGGACACCGTGCTGGGGGCGTTCGTGGTCGTGATCGGCGCGGCCTGCATCATGATGGCCTCGGCTTCGGCATTCAACGGAACCACCGACTTCGGACACTTTGACAGCGCCCTCACGCTGGCTCGCGGACTGGCGACCCACATCAATCCATTTGTGGGCGCGATCTTCGCCCTCCTCCTCTTCGACGCATCCATCGTCGGCGCGTCGGCAGTCACGCTTGCGACCTCCTATGCGTTCGGCGATATCTTCGGCCTCCGCCATTCGCTGCATCGAGGGGTGCGGGAAGCGAAGCTCTTCTACAGCTCATACACAGGAATGGTGGTGCTGGCAGCAGCGATCACCCTGATCCCGCGCGCCCCCCTCGGATTGATTACGACCGCGGTGCAGGCTCTGGCCGGCATCCTGCTTCCGAGTGCAACGGTTTTCCTCGTCCTTCTATGCAATGACCGTGCGGTGCTCGGTCCATGGGTCAACAAGGCGTGGTTGAACCTGGTCGCCGGCTTCATCGTCAGCGTCCTGCTGCTGCTCTCGCTGGTGCTCGTGGTGACCACCGTGATTCCTGCGATCGACGTCACGATGCTAGTCATCGTGATCGCCTCGGTGATGGCGGTATTGCTGGTTGGCGGCGCTCTCTGGGTATGGTTCTCTTCGAGGGGCGGCCCACCTGTGCCGCGGGTCTCTCGAGCCGAACGCGAGAACTGGCGCATGCCAGCTCTCGCCCTATTGGAACGGCCGGTCTTGGCGCCCGCCCGCAGGGTTGCCATGCTCACTCTCAGCGGCTACCTGGTGGTGGCGGTCGTGCTGCTCGTCGTCAAGGCGGTCCAGCTTGCGCTGGCGCGCCACTAGCTCGCAAGCGCTAACAACCCGCTTACAAACCTAAACCGGATCCGGGGTTACAATCTCGGCCTGTGCCACTCGGTATAAGACCGGGGCACCGCGCCCGCGCGTCGCGCGGTCGTCTGAGCCCTTTGACCACCATCACTCTCGTTGCACTTGCAGTCGCCCTCTCGGCGGTGGCGGGCGGATTCGCTTACTTTCTTCCCGCCGCGGCGACGGCGCTCCAGGAGACCGGCGTGTCGGCGAACGTCCCTTCGCCATCGCCGATCAGCGTCCTGTTCTCGCCCTCGCCTTCGCCGTCGCCCAGTGCCGTCTCGCAGGGCGCGTTCACGGTTCTCCTCCTCGGCTCCGACGACGACTCGAAGTTCTCAGCGGATCACGTGCTGACCCAGTCGATGATCCTGGTCCGGGTGATTCCGGCGACCAAACAGGTCACGATGCTGTCGATCCCTCGCGACCTCTACGTGCCCCTTTCGACTGGCGGTTCGGGAAAGATCGACGGTGCCTACTCGTATGGAGGGGCCGGTGCGGCGATAGCCACGGTCGAGCAAGACTTCGGCGTCCACATCGACGACTACATCTGGGTCGGTCTGCTTGGGCTCATCAAGGTGATCGATGCCATCGGCGGCATCGACATCGTTACCAGCAACCCGGTCATGGACGACTACTACCCGGCTGACGTCTTCAGCAATGATCCGTATGGATACCAGAGGATCGCGGTGCTGGCCGGTCCGCAGCACCTGGACGGCATTCACGCGATGGAGTATGTGCGCTCACGTCACAGCGACCTGCAGAGCGACTACGGCCGCTCGAAGCGACAGCAGCAGGTGCTCCAGGCGATCCGCGCGAAGGCCAAGCTGCTGGCGCCGTCCGACGTCCCTGCGCTTGCCACTGCGATTGGCGGTGAGTTGAAGACGAGCTTCGGCCTCAGCACAGTGGCTCAGCTGGTTCCGCTGGCTGCGTCGTTCGACAACCCGGACGCCATCCGCCAGGTCCTCCTTCTTCCGCCCTATGCCCGGTCGGGAGCCCCCGGCGGCAGCCTCACGCCGAACTGGGGCCTGATCCTTCCGCTCGTTCACCAGTACTTCCCGTGATCGCGAAATTCCTGCTGGCAGTCGGCCTCGCGATCCTCATGGCCGTGACAGGGGTGTCGTCCTACGTCTACCTCGGCTCCCGCCAGTCGAAGGTGGTGGCGCCGCCCCAGAAACCGACCGCCGCGGCCCCACGCGCCCAGGCCTACATGCTGCCCGGCACCGTCTATCTGGCACAGGCCGGGGCCCTGTACAGCTACAGCGCCGGGCGCTTCCACCAGCTCACGCCAGAAGTTGGCTGGACGCAGCCGGCCCTGTACCCCGATGGCAGCCACCTCCTCGCGGTCAAACGCTCGGCGTTTTACTCCGACGTGTACGAGCTGACGACCTATGGCGGTGTGGTCGCCCAGCTCACGAACAACGCGGCGGCGCCGCGCAACGCATGGGACACGGGCGCGAACGCGTGGTCGTTCTACCCGCGGCTCAGCCCTGACCAGCGAACGCTCTGGATGAGCTACGACGGGCCAAAGATCGTGGGAGCCAACTACTTCGACGTCGATATGGCGGTGTGGGCGGTGCCCGTGGGCGCCCCGATCCGGAGCGGTCGGGCCTGGACCGTCGCCAACAGCTACACGGGTGGGGACATGCAGCCGATCGTGGTCCCGGGCGGCATCATCTACACGAAGTACGTCTATGACCAGAACGGCAACCGGACGGGGCAGCTATGGTTCACCAACCGAGCAGGGGCCGCGGGCAGGGCTCTCACGTCGACGGACGCCAGTTGCGAGCAGCCTTCGCTCTCTCCCGATGGCGGCAGCCTGGCGATGATCTGCACCTACCAGAAGCAGGTCTCAGATCTCACGATCGCCTCGTGGAATGGCTCGAGCATCGGCGGCTTGCGGACGATGATTTCCGACCAGCTCGTCGCTCAGCCGACGTGGGCTCCCGATGGCAGCGGGATTGGATACCTGGCTCCTGGTGGGCCGGCTGCTCCTTTCCAACTGTGGTTTCTCCCGAAGAATGCCTACAACCCGCCTCCACCGCCCCCGGTTCCCACTCCCAGCCCCTCACCGGGCGGGCCGCACAACGGGCCGCTGCCTAGCCCCACGCCGTCGCCGGCGCCTGTCGCCCCGGTCGTAAAGCCGATCCAGGTCACCACGAACCTGGGCTTCGACGCGACCTCGCCGCTGGCCTGGTCCGCGTAGTTAGCAGCCCGGTCCGGTGGTCACCAGGGCCGGCTCCGCATTGGCTGCCGCGGCCTGGTCCTGCGAGATCATCTTGTCCGCGACCATCGCGGACAGGACATGGCTGCGGCGGCTCAGCGCCGCCGCGGAGTCGACGGTCGGGTCGTAGAGGGAGGGCGCTTGCGTGACTCCGGCCAGCAGCGCGTACTCGCCCAGAGTCAGGCTGCTCAGCGGCGCGTGGAAGTAGGCGCATGCAGCCGCGCTCACCCCGTACCGGTTGAGGCCAGTCGGGATCACGCTGACGTAATCGGCCAGGATCTGCTGCTTGCCGATCACCTGTTCGACCTTGAGCGCCAGGACCAGGTCCTCGAGCTTGTTGTAGCCAAGGTCCGAACCACCCAGGTAGACGTCCTTCGCCAGCTGTTCCGTGATGGTGGAGCCGCCCTGGCACGCGCAGAAGTTGGTCGCGTCATATAGAAGCGCGCGGCCGAGGCCGATCGAGTCGATGCCGTGATGCGAGTAAAAGCTCTCGTCTTCGGTCGCCACGACGGCCTGCGCCAGCACCTTCGGAACCTCATCCTGCCGAAGCAAGACCACCCCCAGGGCGTCGGTCCGCTCGCGCACACGCTGCTGAACGTCGGCTGCGGATGGGGTCAGCACCCAGGCGGTGACCAGGCTTGGAAGCACCACCGCCACCAGGGCAACCAGCGTCAGCGCCACCCGGCGCAGCGGTGCGGGCGCCCACGAGCTCATTGAGGCGCGCCCACGCCGACTAGCAACGGGCGAGATCACAACCAAGTTACGAAGGCATCACGGCGGCGCGTGACATAAGTCCCCTCCGCGGAGATCCGTAACAGCGCTGAGTTCAGCACGTTCCGTGGGAGAATTCGTCGCACTCAGAATGACTATTCGCTGGAAGGTGGCGCTGGTTGAGGACGATCGCCGGCTCGCCCGGGCGGTTTCGGCCGGCCTCGGCGAAGAGGGCTACACCGTCCGTGCCGTCGACACGGCGGGCCGCGGCCTCGAGCTGGTCCGGCAGTGGAACCCGGATGTCGTGCTCCTGGACCTCATGCTGCCGGACAACGACGGGCCCGAGCTCTTCGAAGCGTTCCGAGCCGAGACCGACGCCGCGCTCGTCGGGATCAGCGCCCGGTCCTCCGTGAGCGATCGGATCGCGGGACTCAAGCTGGGGGCTGACGACTACATCGCCAAGCCCTTCGCCCTCGAGGAGCTGATGGCTCGCGTCGAGGCCGTGATCCGAAGGCATCGCGGCAAGGGCGGCTCGCGGCTGGTCGTCGGCGACGTCATCCTGGACCTCAGCGAGGGTCTCGCCACCCGGGCGGGCCGCCAGCTGGGCTTGACGGGCATCGAGTTCAGGATCCTCGCCGCTCTCATGCGAAGCCGGGGCCAGCTCGTCACGTACGAGCAGCTTGGCGAGGCGGTATGGGCGGTGACCACCGGTCCCGAGTCGAACTCGCTCGAGGTCCATGTGTCGCGGATCCGGCAGAAGCTCGAGGGTGGTGGCGAGTCTCGCCTGATCCAGACTGTCCGCGGTATCGGTTACCGGTTCACAGCCGAATCAAAAGAAGAGGTTTCGACATGAGTAAGAGGGTGGTCGTGTTGGGTGCGCTGGCGGCAGGTCTGCTCGTCCTGGGTGGTCAGGGAGCGGCCTCGGCCAATGTGATGTGGTGCCTCTCGGATCCGCCGATCCAGGTCGTGACGCCCGGTGGGCACAACCTTTCCGTCAACAACATGGTCTATCTCTCGCCCGTCGACCGGCACATCGCCAAGCAGATCACGGCCGCGGCCAGCGCCGGCGCGGATGGCAAGGGCGGGTCCCTGATCACGGTTCACGTGTACATCCCAACTGGCGCGCACGGGGCCAGCGTGGTGTCCAGCAACTATCGGTATCGCGTGACCGAGTCCGACACCACACCCGATGGTGGAACGGTGTTGACGCTTACCCTCGACGTGCCGACCACCTGAACGAACGACCGGTGCAAGCCTTCGCCGGCTTCCCCGCACGGCTGAAGGCGGTTGTCGTCGGAGTGCCGCTCTTCGGCGCCGTCCTGGCCGTCGCAGCCGCGTTGCAAGGCGGTTTCGGGGCGGCTCAGTCGTGGCGCTGGCTCATCATGCCGGTCTGTCTGGCCGGCGTTGTGCTGGCCGAGAGATTCCCGGTGAAGATCGGGCCCGAGCAGAAGGTCAACCTCGGAGCGCTGCCATGCCTGCTCGCGGTGCTTCTGCTTCCGCCTGGAGTCGGCCCTGCCACCGCGGCGGTCAGCGTGCTGGCCGGCAACCGGATCGTGCGCCGATCGTGGCTGGACAGCTCTTTCAACGCCGGCAACGTGCTCGTCGCGGCTTCGCTGGCCGCGATGGTCGGTGCGATCAGCACCATCGACAAGGACCTGGGCTCCGCGCAGGACGCCCGGGCCGCCGCCGCGGCCTTCATTTACGTGGCGGTGAACCTGCTCGTGGCGGTGTTGCCAGCCGCTCTGCATACCGGGCGCTCCTATGTCGCGCTGGTCAAGCAAGCCGCGGCCGCAGCATGGCCGGCGTCGCTGACGTTGGCAGCCTGCGCCGTGAGCATCGCGCTGCTGTCGATCGAGGCGCCGGTCGCGGCGCCTCTGCCGCTGATCGTGCTGCCGCTCATCTACCGCATGAACCTGGCGATCCTTGCCCAGGCGAACGCCAATGAGCAGCTCGCAGGCGTTTTGACCGCGCAGCGGCGCTTCCTCACCGATGTTTCCCACCAGGTGGCGACTCCGCTCGCGACGATCATGACCAACCTTTCGATCCTGAGGCGGACGGCTCGCGGTGGAAAGACCGGCCAGGCGATCGAGGACAGCGTTGCAGAGGCCGAGCGGATGAAAAGAATGCTCGGACGGCTGCGCTCTCTCGCCCATGCGGACGAGGACGTCCCGCTCCGCCGCGAGCTCGTCGATCTGGCCGAGCTCACGGCCGACGTGGTGCGCGCCTATGCGGCTCAGGCAGGCACGTCAGGGGTCGGTCTCGTGACCGAGGTCATGGCGCCGGCGCAGATCAGCGCTGACAAGGACTTGCTCCGCGAAGCGGTCGCCAACCTCGTCGACAACGCCGTGCGCGTCAGCCCTCGCGGCGCCGACGTGAAGCTGCGAGTTGCCCGCGGAGTGGCGGGGCCTTCACTCGACGTCATCGACAGCGGGCCGGGCATCGAGGCGGACCGGCTTCCGCGCTTGTTCGAGCGGTTTCAGCGCAGCGATTCAGGCAGCGGGCTTGGACTGGCCATCGCGCGCCGGGTCGTCGAGCGTCACGGCGGCACGATCCACGTGCAGACCGCTCGCGGTGAGGGCAGCACGTTCACGATCGAGCTGCCCGAGGCTTCTTAGCGGACCAGGCCTCCCTGGTAGGGCTGGCCGGCGATCGCGTTCAGGCCGCACACCCAGTGAAACACCTGCTGGCCGTTGCCGCCGCCGTGGACGGTCATGCTCGAGACCACCAGCGAGCCTGTGAACTGCGGGCTCGAGTTTCCATCGCTCACGTAGGCGCTGTCCGGCATGTAGATGATCCCGCTCATGTCGGTCCCCGCATGCGGGCCGATGGTGATGCCGCCCGTGTATGACCCGGCTCCGTGCCCGCCGTAGATCACGAAGTTGTGTGTGCCCGCCGGGTCACGCGGTCCGACGTAGCTCGGCGGGTTCAGGTCGTCGAGGCCGTTGAGCACCGCCTGGCTGATGTCGAGGCCGCCTGTGTCGGACCCGTCGATCACGATGGCGACGGCGTTCACACCGTTCGACGTTCCTGAGGCGCTGTGAACCGTGTTCGTGATCGCGCCGAGCGTCAGGTTTGCCGAGTTGATGATCTTGTAGACTCCGCCGTCCATCGTGCCGCCGCTCGGGGCGAAGCCGTTGTAGATCCCGGGCTTCCAGTTGCCGGACGCGTCCTTGGCCGCGCCGGCGGAGAAGTACATCGGCGCGGGCTGCGCGGGTAGCGGCGAGGCGTCGTCCCAGCTGTAGTTCGGCGGGACACCCGTGTGGTTGGTCATGGGGCCGCCGTCGGTCGTGTAGTAGTTCAGTCCGTTCGCGCCGCCGCCGTTGTCGAGCACGTTGCTCGGGTTGCCCGGGCAGGTGGTGCCGTCGTAGTTGGTCTGCACCGATGGCACTCCTGTCGAGTGTGGCCCGTTGTTGGCCCCAAACGAACCGAAGGCGTAGACGGGCCCGGTGACCGTTTGAAAGGCAGCGCCTCCTCCGTTGATCATCGCGTCGCCGCTCACGGCCGCCACGGCATAGGCGGCGCCGGAGATCTGCGGTCCGGGAGGTGTGGCGCGGGCTGAGGCGGCCGTTTTGACGGTCGAGTACCCGACCATCCTGGCGAAGATGCTCGGCTGCTGGTGCGAGATCACGACGTCAAGCACGGTTGGATAGTTGAGGATCCCGCCGACTCGGAAGGAGTCGATCATGGTGATCTGGTACGAGACAACCGAGTACGTTCCGGCCGGGCAGCTCGCGGGGCTCGCGCACGAACCGACGGGGAGCCCGAAGCTGAGCGACGCTCCGAGGTACTGCATCGCGACCCAGTGGGCGCGGTCGACTCCCTGCGGGTACGAGCGCGCGCCGGCGAGCGCCGCCGAGTCGGCGTAAGCCTGCAGATTGCGGCGATCCGAAACCGCGAGGCCCACGTCGAAGACCATCGTGCCGAGGATCGTGAGCGCCACGATCATCGCCCCTACGATCACGACCGCCTGTCCTTTCTGTCTTTGGTGCGTCATCAGTACTCCGCCAGCATCTGGGTGGATGAGCTGATGCGCAGGAAGTTCGGTGCCGCGCCACCCAGGAACGGGACGAGCGTGTCGTAGCGGTAGATGACCGTCACCACGACCTCGAAGCAGCCCTTGTACTGCGGGCTCGCGTACTCCGCGCTGCGCGACCCGAGGTCGCCCGCGATGGGATCGCGGCCGAGCCCCGTGCGCGCCGCGTCACACGATGTGTATGTGCCTGCGGCGCCCTGCTCGCCTGGATAGACGCACACGGACGTGGCGCCGACTGCGGGGTTGGGACATGTCGCCGGCGGCGCCTCGGTGAGCGTCGAGTTGTGCGCGAAGCCTCCGAGGACCGTGAGCACCGTTTCATAGATGCGGGCTGTCTTGAGGCAACCGCTCCCGGTGGCTGACGGGGTCTGAGTCGTGCCGGAACACAGGCCTGCGCTCGGTCCGAAAGCGTTGTCCGACGCGTCCTCGTTGGCGACGGCCTGGCGCGCGCCCTGTCGCGCCGCCTCGGCCACGCTCGAGCTGACCCAGTCGACGCGGAACACGTCGATGCTCAGGGCGAGGACGAAAAAGAGAATCGGGAAGATCAGCGCGAACTCGACGAGCGCCTGGCCTCGGTTGCGTCTCATGTCAGTACTCGGACCGCTGGAAAGAGGTGACGGTGATCGGATACGACGTTCCCGTCACGGGCCAGAGCAGAGGTGTGATGACCGACATGGGCTTGGTGATGCTTGCGGTGACGGAATCGGATCCTGCATTGGTCGGGTCGGCGCCGTTGCTGGTCGCGTTGGTGACCGCCGCGCCGTTCAAACAGTGAAACGTCACGCGCAAAGTCGCGCCCGCGAGGACGGATCCCGCAGGCGTGCCGTTGCTCGAGCTCTCGAGCGCCGCCTGGTTGGCGATCGTCGCGATGGCGCCACCCGCTGGCGGGATCGCCGACACGACGGTCACGGCGACCGGGCCGCCGCCGGTACCTGCGCAAATGCTGTTCGCGGTGGTCTGCTGATACGAGGAAACGGCCATGCGAAGGGCCTGGCGCACCGAGTTGGTGACGGCCTCCTTGTAATAGAAGCCGCGCCCGATGTCGGTCACTCCGAGCGCGAGGAGCAGAACGACAGGCAGCGTGATGGCCGCCTCGACGAGCGATTGGCCTCGCTGTCCTTCCTTCCTCATGTAGCCCGTAAAACGAGTCCACCGAACGCGTCTTGCCGGTGGTGACGAGACTTAAGCCTTGCGCGGACGTACGAATTAAGGACCCGCCCAAACCGGGTTCAGATCCCCTTGGAATCGCTCGTGGGGAGTGATACCCCCGAGGGGTATAATCGGTCCATGCCCGGATACGCGAAGGACAAGCGAACGATCCAGGCGAGGCTGCGCCGGATCGAGGGACAGGTGCGAGGCATCCAGAAGATGGTCGAGGACGATCGCTACTGCATCGACGTCCTGACCCAGCTGAACGCGACGACGGCCGCGCTCGACTCAGTGGCTTTGCGGCTGCTGGCGGATCACACCGAGCACTGCGTGACCGAGGCGATCAGATCAGGCGGGGGTCGCGAGAAGGTGCGAGAGCTGAACGACGCGGTCGCGCGACTCGTGAGGAGCTAGGCGTTTGCCCGCACTCCACGCGGTGCTGCAAGCGCTGCAGATCTCGTTCTACATGTTCTGGGAGGTGCTCTGGCCCCTGGCCTTTGGGTTCCTGCTGTCGGCGGTCGTCCAGGTGCTCGTGCCCAAACAGGCGGTGGCTCGCGTGCTGGGGCGTAGAGACGGTCGCGGTTTCGCGTTCGCCATGCTGTTCGGGGCCGCGAGCTCAAGCTGCTCGTACGCCGCGGTGGCCCTGGCCCGCACCCTCTTTCGCAAGGGCGCGGACTTCGTCAACGCGATCATCTTCGAGTTCGCCTCGACCAACCTGGTGTTCGAGCTCGGCCTGATCCTCTTGATCCTCCTGGGCTGGCAGTTCGTAGCCGCGGAATTTGCGGGCGGCCTGCTGATGGCGGTGATCCTGTGGATCCTGTTCAAGCTGACCCTGGGCCAGCGCCTTGTGGCCGCGGCCTCGAGCCAGGCGGAGAAAGGAATCGTGGGCTCGAACATGGAAGGTCACGGCGAGATGGACATGTCGATCACGAAGGGGCCGTTTGTTGGACGGCTCTTGAGTCCGCGCGCCTTCACCAACATCAGCCACTACTTCTTCATGGACGTCTACAGCGTGTACATCGACATCGGGGTGGGGTTCCTCGTCGCGGGCGCGCTGGCCGCATGGGTGCCGAACGGCTTCTGGCACGTCTTCTTCTTCACCTCGAACCCGACCGTCAACGCGTTCTGGGGTCCGCTGGTCGGGCCGCTTCTGTCGATGTTCAGCTTCGTTTGCTCGGTCGGCAACGTGCCACTCGCCGCGGTGCTCTGGAACGGAGGCATGAGCTTCGGCGGCGTGATCAGCTTCATCTTCGCCGACCTGATCATCCTTCCCATCCTCAACATCTACCGCAAGTACTACGGAGGCCGGATGAGCCTGTACCTGCTGGCCGTCTCGTACACCGCGATGGCGCTGGCTGGTTTCTTGATCGGCCTCGCGTTCAACCTCACCGGACTGACGCCCGCGCATTTCAGCGTCTCTGCGTTTCAGGCGCCGCCCGCCTGGAACTACACGAGCTTCCTGGACATCGGATTCATCGTCCTGATCGCGCTGATGCTGTGGCGGTTCCTGACCACCGGCGGCCCGACGATGCTGCGTGCGATGTCGCAACCCGGGGGGCACGCCCACGAGGACCATTCGCAGATGGATCACGGGTCCATGGATCACCACGAACACCATCACCGGTAACGCGTTGATCTAACTTACGTTCGTGGCGATCATCGTGTGCCCGCAGCCGCAGGCCGCCGAGATAGGTCTCGAGGTCTTGCGGCGCGGTGGCAACGCGGTCGACGCCGCCGTCACGTGCGCGTTCGTGCAGGGGGTCATCGATCCGCAGATGTGTGGCATCGGCGGCTGTGGTGTGATGCTCGTGCACAGCGCAACCGGCGGCGACGCCCTCCTCGAGTTCTACGCCACCGCCGGGTCGCGGTCGCGCGAGGACCAGTGGGAGCACCTCTTCATCCGCGAGGCCGCCGACCGGTACGGATATGTCCTCGACGGCCGGGTCAACGACGTCGGCTACCAGTCCGTCGGAGTTCCGGGGACGGTGGCGGGCCTGCACGAAGCGCTGACGCGATTCGGCTCGATCACCTGGGAGCAGGCGATCGAACCCGCCATTCCCCTAGCCCGCGACGGGTTCGGAGTGACCGGCTTCATGCATGGGTACTGGACCACCGACTACGGGCCGGACGTGGTGCCGAACCAGCAGCGGATCCAGGCCACCCCCGAGGCGCGGTCGATCTATACGCACGACGGCGCGCTGTACGCGGTCGGCGAGCGGATGGTTCAGGCGGATTACGCGCGAACGCTGGAACGCCTCGCGAGCGGGGGCCCTGACGCCTTCTACAGGGGCGAGATCGCGGACGAGATCGTCGCCGACTTCGAAGCCAACGGCGGTTTCATCACGAAAGAGGACCTTGCTTCCTACACGGTCAACGTGACCGAGCCGCTGCGCGGCACCTATCGCGGTCGCCAGCTAGTGGCCGCCGGTCCGCCGGCGGGCGGGCTGACCCTGCTCCAGATGCTGAACTTCCTCGAAGGCTTTGACCTGCGAGCTCACGGCTGGCCGAGCAGCGAAGCGGCGTATGCGCTCGTGGAGGCGATGGCCTGGGCGATGGCGGACCGCGAGCTGCACCTCGCCGACCCGAGGTTCATCGACATTCCGACCGGTGCGCTTGCCGATAAGCAGTACGCGGCCAAGGCACGCGAGGTGGTCGCGGCCGGCGCGCGAGCGCACGATCGGGCCGACACCACCCACGTGTGCGTGCTCGACGACGCCGGCAACGCGGTATCTCTGACTCACACGCTCGGCTCGGCCAGCGGAGTCGTCACTCCAGGCCTTGGTTTCGGCTACAACGACTACATGAACTGCTTCGACCCGCGGCCCGGGCGCCCCAACTCCATCCGGCCCGGCAAGACCAGGTTGACGATGATGACGCCGACCTTCGTCTTCGAGAAAGGCCGGATTCGGGTCGTGCTGGGTGCGCCCGGCGGCACGAAGATCGTCACGGCGATCCTCCAGGTGCTCGTCAACGTGATCGATCACCAGATGTCGCCGGTCGAAGCCGTCAGCGCTCCGCGGATCGACTTCCAGGGCGACGTGGTCCAGGCGGAGGCTCGGATTCCACTGATCGTGTGCCAGGGGCTTGAGAAGCGCGGCTATCAGGTGAACCGGCGGACGCTGAACTACGATTCGTACTTCGCCCGCCCGCAGCTGATCGTGGCGGAGTCAGACGGTTTTCTGCACGGGGCATCCGACCCGCGCAAAGATGGCGGCACACCGCTCGACACGGAGACGCTATGAGGTTCGAGGGTCGCGTTGCGCTCGTAACGGGTGGCGGTCGGGGGATCGGCGCCGCGACGGCGCGGCTGTTCGCGGCCGAAGGGGCCAGGGTCGCCGTGTCCGACATGGACGTCGCGCCGGCGACGGAGGTGGCGGGGCCGCTCAAGGGCCTTGCGATAGCCTGCGACGTCACCAATCGCGACCAGGTTGAAGCGATGGTCGAGCGCACTGTCACTGAGTTCGGGAGGCTCGACATATTGGTCGCATGCGCGGGCATCACGCGCGACAACCTGCTCTACAAGATGACGGACGAGGATTGGGACGCGGTCATCGACACGCACTTGAAGGGCACTTTCCTGTGCGCTCGTGCGGCGCAGCGATACATGGTCGAGCAGAAGTCCGGAAAGATGGTCTTTCTTTCTTCCACTTCAGCGCTCGGCAATCGCGGCCAGGCCAACTACTCGGCGGCCAAGGCCGGGTTGCAGGGGATGGCGCGGACGCTCGCCATCGAGCTCGGCCCGTTCAACATCAACGTCAACTCGGTCGCGCCGGGGTTTGTCGAGACGCGCATGACGCGCGCGACCTCTGAGCGTCTGGGGGTCGACTTCGAGGCGTTCAAGATCGGGGCGGCCTCACAGATCCCGCTGCGGCGGGTGGGGCAGCCGGAGGACATCGCGTCGGTGATCGCCTTTTTGTGCAGCGACGAGTCGAGCTTTGTTTCTGGCCAGACGATCTACGTGAGGGGCGGGCCCTAGTCCTTCTTAAGGGTCAGCAGCTGTTTGGCCTGGTGGACGATGCGGCTCACGAGCTCGCCCGCCGGCACGATGTCGTGGATGAGACCGGCGGATTCCCCGGCAAGGACGAGGTCTCCTGCGGCCACCGCGGCCTCGAGTGACGGCCGCAGCTCGTGCGCCGCATCGGCCCATTCCTGCTGGCGCTGGGCCCAGCGCTCGACGATCGGATGCGTGATGGTCCGCACCATCGCGCCCGGCCAGGCCTGCCCCATCACCTCGTCGAAGAACGTGCTCGCGGAGGTCTGGCTACCGAGCGCGTTGAGGATCACGTCCTTGGAGTGGCCTCTGCCGTGCGCCTCGGGAGTGGCGAGGAAGCGCGTGCCGATGAGCGCGCCCTGCGCGCCGAGCATGAGGACTGCGGCCAGGCCGCGCCCGTCGGCGATCCCTCCCGCGGCGATGACCGGCACGCCGCTGACCACGTCGACCACCAGCGGAACGAGCGGCAGAGTCGACATCATGCCCACGTGCCCGCCACCTTCCGTGCCCTGCGCGACGACGACGTCGGCGCCGTCGCTGGCGACGAGCCCGGCTTCCTCGGGCGTGCTGACCATGTGGATGACCTTCATGCCCGCCTCGTGCGCCTGGTAGGTGAGGTCCTCCGACCGGCCCCACGCCAGTGAGAGAACTGGCACCCGCTGGGCGAGGGTCACCTGGAACGCCGCCGGGTCGAGCTGGCAGAGGACGTGGTTGACGCCGAACGGGCGCGACGTGAGCTCGCGGACCTGCCGGATCTCGCTGCGCAGCTCATCCGGGGTCCGGCCGAGCCCTCCGATGATGCCCAGCCCGCCGGCGTTGCTCACGGCGGCGACGAGCTGGGGAGTCGTGTACCGGGCCATACCCGCCTGGAAGATCGGGACGTCGATCCCGAGGAGTCCGCAGACGGGTGTGTGAAGAGCAGTCATTGCGCGCGCGTCTCTTAATATCGCTTATCCGCCCGGATGCCCTTGGCGGGCAAGTACGGCAGCGGTCCGCCGTTCTACAGCCTTATGCACCGGCTTCTCGGTCGAGTCAGGCAGCGCCTGAGCGCCCGAACTACCGTTCGCCGGAGGGGTCTCTGGCGACCGCCACCGCGTATTCGGCTCGAGTTCGGCGCAGCCGCCGGGTCGCGGCTGGTTTGGTGCCCCCTGCCAGGGCTAACGGGGTTGACGCCTCCGCCGGACATCTGGTACGGTGGCGGCCGTCTCAGGGGAGTCGCCCGGTCGGGGGCGGTTTCGCATTTTTAGGGGTAGGAATTGCGAGTTCATCGTTATCTGACGCATGCCGTCGTGCTCGCAGTTGCGGTCGCGATCTCGAGCTATGCCACGATAGATCGCAACTTCCCCTCCGCGTTGACCACGCGCCTGGGCGCCGTCAACGCCGAAGCGGTGGTCATGAGCGAGGGCGGCACGGTCGGAGACGTATCGCTCGGCCGATACAGCACGATCATCAAGCCGGCTTCCATTCCCACCTCAGCCCCCATCAACCGGACGCCGCTCACGTACTCGGTGGCGGCGGGCGAGAGCCTGACCACGATCGCAGCCAAGTACGGAGTCACAGTGAGCCAGATCCGCTGGTCCAACACGAACCTGATCGCGAGCGACTCGGTGGCGACCGGCCAGCAGATCATCATCCCGCCGGTACCCGGCATCGTCGTCACCACCAAGGCCACCGATACGTTCGCAAGTCTGGGCGCGACATACCAGGTTGACCCCCAGGTCATCATCGATTTCAACCGCCTGCGGACAACGCAGCTGACGGCCGGAATCTCGCTCGTGATCCCGGGCGGCATCGGCGGCGCGTTCCCGCCGCCCCCTGCCCTCTGGCAGTTGCTCGCGCACTCGGGCACCGGCGGATCGTTCAACGCCCATGTGGTCGGATGCTGCCTCGGAGCGTACCCGGCGACCGGGTTCCCGGTCGGCTGGTGCACCTGGTACGTCGCCACCAAGCGCAACGTCACCTGGCGCGGCGACGCCGGCTACTGGTACGCCAACGCTTCAGCGCAGGGTTACCCGGTCGGGCCGACGCCCAAGGTCGGGGCGATCATGGTGACCTGGGAGAGCTGGGCGGGCCACGTTGCCTATGTCGAAGCCGTCAACCCGGACGGTTCGTGGGTCGTCTCTGAGATGAACTGGCTCGCGTTCGACGTGATCGACCAGCGCACGATCAAGCCTGGTCAGCTGGGCGGCAAGCTCGTGGGGTTCATCTACTAATAAGAGACCGTCGGTACGGCGGACCGCGCCGCCCAGTCGCGCTCCATGGTCTGGACGTCGCCCCTCACTGTCCTCAGGCCCGTGGCCGCGACGATGGCGGCGAGGATCAACAGCGTCGGTGAGGTGATCAGGAGCGCTGTCTGCAGGCTGCCGATCCGGTCCGAGATCCATCCCACGTCGAACGTGGAGTGCGAGTCACCGAAGACGTGGGAGATGAAGAGCAGCATGGTGACGGCGCTGGCGCGCAAGCCTGGCGACACCACGTTCTGGGCCACGGCAGTGAACGGTCCGGAGTACAGATAAAGGAAGACGACCGCGAGCACGAACGCGGGCACGAACACCGGGATCGGCCCGATGTTGAGCGGTGCGATGAGCGCGATCGTGATAAAGATCGCGCCAAGCAGGAAGCCAATGATCCCGACCTGAAGGTGTGCGGAAGGGTTGTTCTTGGCGCGGCGGTCGGCGATCCAGCCGCCCGCGAGGGTGCCGATCAGCCCGCCTACCACCAGGACGACACCTGCCAGCAGCCCCGCACTCGCCACCGAGAGGTTGAAACGGCGAGTGAGGAGGATCGGCAGCCAGAACGCGTTGGAGGCCAGGACGAAATAAAGCAGGGTCTGCGAGAGGATGGTGGCCCTTAGGGTGGGGATGCGCAGGAGGTCGAGGAAGTTGCCGAAGCTCGCCTCTTGAATCCTCTCCACAGCCCGGCCAACTTTCTCGGCACTTCCGCGTAGGGGCTCGCGCAAGCCAAACGCGAGCAGCGCGAAGAGGATCCCGGGCACCGCGGCAAAAAAGAAGGCGCTCCGCCACCCGAACTTCTCCGCGACGTATCCGCCGCCGGCAAACCCCACCGCGATGCCGAATGTGCTCCCGGCGCCCCAGATCGACATGGTCCGGCCACGCTCCTCTTGCGGGAAGTAGTCGGAGAGGAGCGAGGTGCCTGCAGGGTAGTAGCCCGCCTCACCGATTCCCAGCACGGCGCGGCTCACGAAGAGTTGCGGAAAGCTGCGGGCGAAACCCGTAAAGAGGGTGGCGATGCTCCAGATGGCGACGCCTGCCGCGACCACGGTTTTGCGGACGCCGCGGTCCGCCCAGAAGCCGAAAGGCACGGCTGCCACGGCGTAGACGAGGAGGAATGCCGAGCCGAGGAGTCCGACCTGGGAGTCGCTGAGATGGAATTCCTTCTGGATTAGGGGCGAGGCCGCGGCGCCGACGTAGCGATCCATGTAGTTGAGGAAGTTGATGCCGACCATGACGGCGAGGACGTACCGGGCATAGCCTCGCGCCACGGGGGCATTCTATGGTCCGAGCGGCTACGTCGAGCGGCTACCATTACCTGCACGCTTCCGAGGCTTTCGGTGGCCTGGTGTGGGTCGGCTGGGCATTGGCGAGCTCAAGTGGCTGTAAACCACCCGCGAAAGCTGTGCAGGTTCAAATCCTGCCCGGCCCACCATTCCCAACCGGCCGTCCGCACCTGGGACTTCACCGGAGCACCTGACGCGACAATTCCTTAGCGGTTAGCAGCACCGAGCAAGTGGCGAGCCGTGTCGTTGTAGTCGCTTAGATCGGGCCGGGCAAGCCGAAGCACCAGGTGGTCGGCCCCCGCAGCCCTGTACTCCGCGAACCATTCAGCGGCCGACTCCAGCGTCCCGGCGTGGCACGCCTGCATCCTCGTCATTACTTCGGCCGGTACACCGTAGTAGGCCCGTATGTAGGCGTCGAGCTCCCCGGCCGCGGCAGCAGGAGTATCGGCCACGGCCACCGTCAGATAGGCCCCTGTCGCGACACTGCCCGGATCTCGGCCGGCACCATCCGCGGCTTCGCGCACCGCTCGGAGACCGGATGCGTATTCGGCCGCGGTCGGGCTAAAGGGCAGCCAGCCATCAAACGTCGAGCCGGCCAGCCGCAGCATGCGCGGCCCGCTCCCGCCCAACCAGATCGCGGGGCCGCCCGGCCGAAACGGCCGTGGCTGAAGCTCGATTCCGGGCTCCTCGTTGCGCCACAACCGCCGCCATCGCTCGACGCTGCTCAGCAGCGCGCCAACCCGGCGGTCGCTCGGAACGCCAAGCGCCGCCAGCTCCGCGTGGGTGCCCGGGAGCTCGGCGCCCGGGCCGACCGCGACGATGATCCGACCTCGAGCGATCCGGTCCAGAGTGGCGAGGGCATGCGCCAGCGAGAGCGGGTGCCGAAGCAGTGGCAGCAGGACCGCGGTTCCGAGAGTGACGCGGGTTGTGGCCCCGGCGACACCCGCCAGCAACACGAGGGGCTCACCTCGTGGACGGGCGAGCAGGGAGTCCCCGGCCCACACCGAGTCATAGCCTGCCGCTTCCGCGCGCCGCGCCGCGTCGATGACAAAAGCCAAGTCGCTCTCGCCCCACAGCAACGACTCCCGCGAAGGGAGGAGTAGACCGGTTTTGTGAATTCGCTTCGACATCAATTTCTCCTGCGTGACACTGACGTTGGGCGTTTCATCATCGCGGTTTCCCGAGTCCTGACGGGCAGGATTGGCACGGCCTACACGCTGGGCGGTGGGCGGGCGGGAGCGAGGCCGCCCGGAGGAGGGAGGGCTTCGGCGGCACCCTTTTGACACACGTCTGATCTACCGTTCCGACCACAAGGCTTTGCAGACCACCGCCCCCGAGACCCCTCTTCCCACGCTGGACATCGCGGACCGCGTCAAACAGTTCCTGCATGTCCTCATCGAGCCGCGCTCCTATCTCAACGCGCTCTATCTGGTCACGGCTTTCCCGCTTGGCCTCATCTACTTCTTCGTTCTCACCGCGGGAATGATCTCGGGCGCCTTCTTGTCGATCGTTCTCGTCGGCCTGCTCATCCTTCTGGCCACGATCGTGGCGGCGTGGGGATTCGCCCTCTTCGAGCGCGAGCTGGCGATCGGGCTCCTGGGCTTCAAGGTTCCCCCACTGTCCCTTCCCGATCCCGAGCTCGTATCGCCATGGCGCTTGCTCATGCGGCACCTGGGCCAACCCGCGACCTGGAGGTCGCTCATCTATTTGTTCCTCAAGCTCCCTTTCGGCATCTTCGCGACACTGCTGTCCGGAGCCCTCGTGGGTGCCTCGGTGTTTGGAATCGTTTATCCGCTCATCAAGATCAACATCGACGGCGTCAGCCCGCAGGCGTTCGGAAACTTCATCTTTCCCGGCGCGATAGCGGTCCTGGGCCTCGCGCTCTCCTTCCACGTGCTCAACGCGGTAGCCCGCGCATGGGGCCGCTTCGCCACCGACATGCTCGGCGTGGGCGAGGAGCAGCGCCAGGTCTGGGAGGCGAAGCGCAAAGCCGAGGCGGCCGACCGCAGCCGGAGGGAGCTGATCATGAACGTGTCACACGAGCTGCGCACGCCGGTCGCGAGCATCCAGGCCCACGTCGACTCGCTACTCCTGCCCCTACCGGACCGGCCAGACGCGACGGAATCCGAGCGCCGGCTGAGGGTCACCGCCGCGGAGACACGCCGCCTCGCGGACCTCATCGAGGACCTCTTGATGTTGGCTCGCGCCGACTCTCACGAGCTCAAGGTGGTCAACCGCCCGATCGAGCTCGCGCCCATCGTCGACCAGGTCGGCCGGGCGCTTGGCCCGCTCGCCCGCGCCGACCGCTCCGTCACGGTTTCCGTGGAGGACCTCCCCGTCGGCCTCTGGGCGGTCGGCGACGCCGACCGGCTGGCCCAGGTGCTCACCAACCTCGTGCGCAACGCGATCAACTACACGCCCGAGGGCGGAGTCGTCTCCGTCCGGCTCGGCGAGGGCAGCTTCGAGCACGTCCAGATCGCCGTGTCCGACACCGGGCCCGGCATCTCCGCCGCGGACCTCGAGCACATCTTCGAGCGGTTCTACCGCGCCGACACCTCGCGAGCCCGCGACACGGGAGGGTCTGGTCTCGGTCTCTCGATCGCGCGCGAGCTGCTTGAGGCGATGGGCGGCAGCCTGTCGGCGACCTCGCAGCCCGGCCTTGGAAGCACGTTCTGGATCAGCCTCCGGCGGGCGGATCCGTCCAAGTAGTTGGCCCGGATTCTCATAGTCGAAGACGAAGTCTCGCTCTCCGACCTCGTCCGGTCCCACCTCGAAAAGGAAGGCCATGGCGTCGACCAGGCCTTCGACGGCACCCAGGCGCTGGCGGCTGCGGATCGCGCCCGGCCCGACCTGGTGATCCTCGACTGGATGCTCCCCGGCGTGGACGGGCTGACCGTCTGCCGAGAGCTGCGCCGCAAGCACCTCATGCCCATCCTCATGCTCACCGCGCGCGGCGACGTGGCCGACCGCGTGACCGGCCTGGAGGTCGGCGCCGACGACTACCTCGGTAAGCCGTTCTCGATCGTCGAGCTGGCCGCGCGCGTGTCGGCGCTACTGCGGCGCGTCGCGCTGGACGCGGCGTCAAGCGCCTCGGACCCCGCGCAACCGCTCGCTTTCGCGACACTCGTCGTCGACCCGGCCGGCCACCGCGCCACCCTCGCCGGAAAGTCCCTCGAGCTGAGCCGTCGCGAGATGGACCTGCTCGAGCTGCTGCTGCGCCATCCCGGCCGCACCTTCTCGCGCGATTTCCTGCTCGAGCGGCTGTGGGGACCGGATTTCGACGGCCTCGACCGCGCGGTGGACACGCAGATGGTCCGGCTCCGCCGCAAGCTCGGCGACCTCGGCGTCTGCATGGAGACGGTTTGGGGTGTCGGATATCGCTTCCGGCCGGAGCTCCTCAGCTCGACATAGTTTCGACACACGGCGCTCCTAACCTCCCGGCTCATGAGGTGGCGTCGCAAACCCCGTTCGCGCCGCATGCGGGGCCGGATCTCACGCGCCGCACACAAACCCACCCAGAGGAAGGAACTGAATTGATCGAAACCATCATCGATGCCAAGAGCGTCTGGAAGCGCTACGACGCCGGCCGCCACAAGATCGATGCCTTGAAGGGCATCGACCTCACCGTGCTGCGCGGCGAGGTCGTGGCGGTCATGGGCCCGAGTGGCTGCGGCAAGACCACGCTCCTGAACTGCTTGAGCGGCCTTGATGTCATCGACAGCGGCACGATCAAGATCGCCGGCCGCGACCTCAAAGACCTCACCGACAACCAGCGGACCGATTTCCGCGCCCGCGAGATGGGCTTCGTGTTCCAGACGTACAACTTGCTGCCGGTGCTGACAGGAATCGAGAACGTCGAACTGCCGATGCTGGTCGGCGGCGTCAAGCCGTCGCTGGCGCGCAAGCGCGCGCTGGAAGCGGTCGACATGGTTGGAGTGGCCGAGTGGGCCGGCCACAGACCCGCCGAGATGAGCGGTGGGCAGCGCCAGCGCTTCACCATCGCCCGAGCCCTGGCCACCAGGCCCGCGATCGTGTGGGCGGACGAGCCGACGGGCGCCCTCGACACCGAGACGAGCGCCGGGATCATGGACCTGATGGTCCAGCTGAATCGCCTGAACCGGCAGACGTTCGTCTGGGTCACGCATTCCGAGGAGGTCGGTGCGCTCGCGCAGCGCCTGATCCGCATGCCCGCCGGGCTGGTCGTCTCCGACGTCAAGGAAATCCGCGTCGCGATCGATGGGTCCGCCTCGAACCGGATGGTCAGCGCCGCGTCGAGGGTCGATTGAGCATCTACTTTGGCATCCCCGCACCCACGGTTGCCGCGTGGATCGCCGGGGCGGTGGCTGTGCTGCTCCTCGGGCTGCTCCTGTTTGCCGCGGTCAACCGCGTCCTGTTGAAGATGGCCTTGCGCAACATCCCGCGCCGGCGCGCGCAGACCGTGCTGATCCTCTTCGGGCTGATGCTGGCCACGCTGATCATCACGGCGTCACTCTCGGTCGGCGACACTTTGAACTACTCGTTGCAGGCGATCCAGCTCCGGCAGATCGGAGGCATCGACGAGGCGTTCACGAAACACCAGGTCAACGGGAACGTCCAGGGAGCCTCCACGGCGGACAGCGAGTTCTTCAGCGAGGCCCAGGCGGCGGATGTGATCGCACGGAGCAAGACGGACACGAACGTCGCCGCCGCACAAGGCGTGATCGTCGCCTCGGGCTCGATGGTCGACACGACCACCGGCCAGTCGTCGTCCGAAAACGTCGCCATCTTTGGCGTCCCCGCCGATTTCGGCACCGTTTGGGGCCAGCTCCACAGCAGCTCAGGGGCCAATCTCAGCATGGACGCGCTAGCTTCCAACGAGGTGTTCGTCGGGGACCAGCTGGGCAGCACGCTCAACGCGCACGCCGGGGACACGCTAAAGCTCTACGTCGACGGCCACCCCACGACGGTGACGATCCGCGGCGTGCTGGACACCGAGGTCAACCCGAGCATCGCCGGCCACGGCCCCATCGTGAACTCGGTCCTGATGCCTCTCGCCAGCATCCGGACGGTGATGCAGCGCCCGGCCGGATACAACCTCATCCTCGTCCACAACCGCGGCACCGGCGGGTTCGACGACCTCGGACCTTCAGGCGCCATCGGCGATGAGGTCACGCAGCATTTCCGGGTCGAGTTCACCGACCCGCAGGCGGCGGCGGACCTGTTCGCTTTCCTAAGTACGCCCGCGATCAAGGCCCAGGTGAAGAAGATCCACGACCAGGCGTCATTCCTCGATCCGACCCAGAGCTTCAGCGCCCAGCTGCTCGTGGAGCTGAACAAGCCCACGGTGTCAGACCAGTTCAAGGCGCTCGCGGGCAACCGTTTCGCCGAGCGTGTCATGAGCCAGGCCGTGTCCCAGTCGGTGATCGGACCGCCCAGCGTGGCGGATACCGAGCTGCAGCAGCTGTCCGTGCTCGTCGGAGTCCTGCAGGTCGACACGCCGGCCGCCACCGAACTGAAGGCGCTCCTCCAACAATCCGACGTGCGCGGGCCCCTCGGAGCGCTCGTGGCGTCGATCCCCGCCGGCGACCCCGAGGCGACCGCTGTCGCCACGCTGATCGCTGGGCTGGGCCAGCCGGGGGTAACCCCTGATTTCAAGGCAGCCGCCGGCAACCCGGCTTTCCAGGCGCAGCTCGGTCAGTTGATCGGAGCGATCGCGCCCGCTGAGCTCGCGCGCTACGACGACATCGCCGGCCGCCTCGATCTATACGTGTACTCCGCCTACAAGGCTGACGCGGTGACCTTTGCGGAGCAGGGCGGTCTGTTCATCACGGGCGCACTTTTGGGTGTGAGCTTCTTTTCCATCGCGGTCGGCGTGCTGCTCATATTTCTGATCTTCGTGATGCTCGCCGCAGAGCGTCGCGCCGAGATGGGCATGAGCCGGGCCGTCGGGCTCAAGCGCAGGCACCTCACGCAGATGTTCCTATTCGAGGGCACCGCCTACACGCTGGCCGCCAGCGCCGTCGGCATGGTACTGGGAGTTGGCGTCGCAGCCTTGATGATCCGCGTCCTCTCAAGCGTCTTCAGCGGTTTCTACAAAGGCATCACGCTCGAGTTCCACGTGGACTGGACGAGTCTCGTGATCGCGGTCTGCGCGGGGATCCTGCTCACGTTCATCGTCGTCGCCTTCTCGGCGTACAAGGTGAGCCGGCTCAACATCGTCGCAGCCATCCGCGACCTCGACGAGAGCGAACAGAGAGACGCCGGCATGTTAGGGATGTTCAAGGCGCCCTTCGGCGTCGCGTGGGCTGCGCTCAAGCAGCTGCGCCGCGGGCATCCGCTCGTGTTCCTCGGTCGGATCACGCTGGGCACGCTCGGCGCGATCCGCACGTTCTGGTGGGCCCTGTTCAAGCGCGGCCCGCTCACGGTGCTCCTCGGCGCCGTGCTCATCGCCCTCACGATCGGCGACAGCGCACCCTTGGCCCACATCGAGGTGGTCTACTCGACCGGCGCTTCGCTCGTCATCATCGGCACCGGTCTATTGCTGCGATGGATCCTTTCCTTCGCGCGTGTCCGCCGCCTGGTGGCGGCTCGCATCGGGTTCACCGTGGCCGCGCTCGGCCTGCTGCTGTTCTGGGGGCGTCCATTTGGACGCGTCGAGGCGCTGCTCCACCTCGAAAGCCAGCTGCAGACCAAGCAGCTGGTCGGCGGCCCCGAGGTCTTCGTCGTGTCCGCGTTGATGGTGCTGTTGGGCGCGATCTGGCTCGTGATGTACAACAGCGACCTGCTCATCAAGGGCGTGATGCTCTTCACGGGTCGTATCAGCGGGCTGGCGCCGGTCACCCGGACG